>WBZS01000745.1_pt1 | contig 34099 bp, 32 predicted proteins | sample 5204201 | NCBI WGS metagenome assembly WBZS01 (sample SAMN12344357, study PRJNA552823) | activated sludge metagenome | biome: Activated sludge suspended growth; feature: Nitrification reactor; material: Wastewater; isolation source: activated sludge from nitrification reactor of wastewater...
CAAGGTCGGCGAGACGGTCGTGTACCCGCACCACGGTGCAGCACTGATCGAGGAAATCAACACCCGCACGATCAAGGGAGTGGAGCGGCTCTATCTCACGCTCAAGGTCGCCCAAGGCGATCTGACCATTCAGGTCCCCGCGGACAGCTGTGAGGACATCGGCGTCCGCGACGTCGTCGGGCAAGAAGGTCTCGACCGGGTGTTCCAGGTGCTGCGCGCTGCCTACACCGAGGAGCCGACCAACTGGTCGCGCCGTTACAAGGCCAACCTCGAGAAGCTCGCCTCGGGCGATGTCATCAAGGTCGCCGAGGTTGTCCGCGACCTGTGGCGCCGCGACAAGGATCGTGGCCTCTCGGCTGGCGAGAAGCGCATGCTCGCCAAGGCCCGCCAGATCCTCGTCTCCGAGCTCGCGCTCGCCGAAAAGACCAACGAGGAGAAGGCCGAGTCCATCCTCGACGAGGTGCTCGCGTCCTGAGCCGATCCGGCTGATCGGAGCCCGCCGTGGCTGTTGGCGTGGTCATCGTGGCCGCGGGCTCCGGCTCCCGGCTGGGAGCGAACGTCCCGAAAGCGTTCGTCACCGTCGCTGGTCGCCCCCTGCTCTGGTATGCCGTCCGCGCAGCATTGCGCTCCCGCCCAGCTGCCGTCGTGGTCGCCGCGCCTGCGACCCATCTCGACGACGCGAATGAGGCCATCGACGCGTTGCGGGGCGAGCACGGCATACCGGTCCAGGTCGTGCCGGGCGGAGTTGAGCGGGGCGACAGTGTGCTGGCTGCGGTTCGGTGGCTGCCGGCCGAGTGCGAGGTGGTGTTGGTCCACGATGCGGCCCGGGCGTTTGCCCCGAGCGAAGTCTTCGAGCGGGTAGCGGCGGCGGTGAGCGTCCCGACGCCCGCGGTGGTTCCGGTCCTGCCGGTCGTCGACACGGTCAAGGTGGTCGACGCCGATGGGGTCGTGGTGCGCACGGCCGACCGCGACACGCTGCGGATCGTGCAAACTCCGCAGGGCTTCCGGCGCGACGTGCTGCTGGAGGCGCACCGGGTGCACGGCAGTCTGGCCACCGACGACGCCGGCCTGGTCGAGCGCCTCGGGATGCGGGTCGGCACCGTCCCGGGCGACCCGGCCGCGCTCAAGGTGACCACCCCCGCTGATTTGGCCGCAGTAGGGCACGTCGTTGCGGTTGCGCCTCCCCCGTCGCGGGCTAGCCTCTAATTGGCGACATGCCAAAGAAATGGCCGCATGACACGGCCGATGAGAGTCAGGGGATCCGACATGAATCGCGCTCGCAGGATTGTTCATTTCGTTGCAGGTAGCGCTATCGCTTTTGGAGGAGCACTGCCGGGGGCCGGTTTTGCAGAGGCTGCTGTTCTTCCCATGATCAGCCAATCTGACGTTAGCGAACTCACTCGTTTGGCGCGCGGCTTCTTGGCTGACCGGACAGAAGCGCTCGTCACTCACGGCGCAGGGGGCAAGTTTGAACCCACACTTCTCCAGCATGAAACCGCAGGTGAACTTCGTTTCGCCGAGAATCTGCGTCGCCAGGTCCTTGCAGCGAGACGAGGTGTGCTTGATCGAGCGGGTGAACGATACGCAGCCTCGCGAGTCGGCGTCGTCCTCAGCAACGTTCGGCTCGATGGACAATCGGCGCGCGCGGACGCTCTTGAGTCGACGGTCCTTGACTACGCTCGTGTAGCGCCAGACGACCCGGAGTTCACGGCGTTCGAAGTGCGCCACGAATTCACCTTCGCCCGCGAGGCAAACGGCCGACGCTGGGTGGTTGTCGACGAACGGGCCGTAGAACCGGAATCGATTCTATCCATCAACCAAGTCGGGTCTGATCCGGACCGGGAATTGGCTGGGCTCCACTCGATGTTCATCGAGGCCGAGCCAGCCCCTGATGCGAGAAGGACCGCACGCAAGCAGCAGGCAACGCCCTTGTCGTTCGCCTACCTGAACTATGACGCAATCGCCGCCTACGCCGAGAAGTACTGGTCGAACTACAACCCAAACTACAGAAGATTCGACGGAGGTGCCGGTGGAGATTGTACAAATTTCATTAGTCAGGCCCTGAGTTGGGGCGGATGGGCACATGTCCTCGGTGGGCACACCAGTTTAAACGCCTGGTGGTACGATAAATGGGCGACGCAAACCTATACATGGGTCGGTGCCCATCAGTGGTCCTCCTTTGCGACCCAGAGCGGGCGAGTGTATCGTTTGATTAATCCCGGCGATATGGGCAAGGGCGATATTCTGCAAATGGACTTCGATCGGGATGGCAAGATGGATCACTCAATGGTCGTTTCATATGTCAGTTCCCGATATTTGCCCTACTTGACATACCACACTGCTTCGACATTCCGAAGGACCCTGACAAGCATTAGGGCATCCTATCCGAACGCAATCCTCTATGCCTGGCGGACCTGACGTGTTTGCTCTGCGACGCAGGGCTAGAACATCAAGTTTCCGAGGATTCCTCCTGTTGTGTTGGGTGCTTACAGCTTGCTCGACGAGCCCGTCGGTGACGGCCTATACTGCGACGCCTGTGCCCACAGCGGCGGTTGCCGACTATCTCCAGCGGTATGTCACTGCGCTGAACAACCGGGACACCAGCGCTGTGGCCGCTCTGTTGAACAACCCGGGCCAGCCGCAGGATGCCGCGGATCGGGTGGCTGCCTACGGCGGCCGGGGGCTGACGATCACGTCACTGACCCTCCTGCCGGAGGAGTTCGAGGGGGTAGTGAGGGCTGACCTTCAGCTCTCTGATTCATCGGGATCCGTCATCAATCTTCACGAGTTGATGGTGGTGCGGGCTGGGGTGTTTATCACCTCCCCCATTAGCACCCGTACCCCGCGATGGACCACCCCATCATCACCATCGCCCTCGCGGCAGTAGCCGCCGTGGAACGCTGCCTCGGGCGCCAGAACCGGGCCGGTGTCTGATGACGCGGCGCGCCAGCCCGGCATCGACAGCCGCAGCGTGGCTCGTGCTGCTTGCGATGGTCGTTCTTCTTGGGGCGTGCACGAGGAGCCCGTCGGTGGCGGCCTTCACGCCGACGCCGGTGCCCACAGCGGCGGTTGCCGACTATCTCCAGCGGTATGTCACCGCGCTCAACAACGGGGACATCAGCGCTGTGGCCGCTCTGTTGAACAACCCGGGTCAACCTCAGGATGCCGCGGATCGGATGGCTGCCTACGGCGGACGAGGGCTGACGATTGTCTCCGTTGAGCTACTGCCCGAGGAGTTCCCGGGGATCGTGCGCGCCGACGTGAGTTGCGAGATTCACGTGGCTCCGTCATCTCGAGCCAGGAAGGGATGGAGGTGCGATCCGGAGTCTTCATCATGGGGCCGATGATGCGTCAGAGCTCGAAGGCACCGGCGAGCACGCCGACGAGCTCCGCGCGGTCATGACCACGTGGCACACCCGGGTCACCAGCCTCCCGGGACGTTCCACCTAGTCTGGTGGGGTGCAGACCCATTCGAGCGGCCGAGCCGTTGCCGTCATCACCGGAGGAGGCACCGGGATCGGGGCCGCCACCGCGCACCGATTTGCCCAGGACGGGCTCGACGTCGTCGTCTGTGGCCGGTGCCGAGAACCACTGGAGGCAACCGCTGAGGCGATCAGCGCGGCATACCCGATGGTCACCGCCCGCGTGGTGGTGATGGACGTGGCCGACGCGGCCAGCGTGCAGGCAGCCGCCGCGCAGATCGGCCCGTGCGACATCCTGGTCAACAACGCTGGAGGCGCGATCGGGGCCGAGCGGGTCGAGGACGGGAAACCCGACGAGTGGCGGGCGATGTACGAGTCGAACGTCATCGGCGTCCTGCACGTCACCCAGGCGTTCCTGCCGGCGCTGCGCCGCTCGCCGACCGGCGGCACCATCGTGGTTGTGTCCTCCATCGCCGGGTTGCTCGTCTACGAGGGCGGGGCGGGCTACACGGCGGCCAAGCACGGCGCGACCGCAGTCGTCGAGACCCTGCGGCTCGAACTGGCCGGTGAGCCGATCCGGGTCGTCGAGATCGACCCCGGGATGGTGTGGACCGACGGCTTCTCGCTCACCCGCTTCCACGGCGACCAGGCTCGCGCCGACGCCGTGTATGCCGGTGTTGACCGTCCGCTCGTGGCCGCCGATGTCGCCGAATGCATCGCCTTCTGCGTTCGGGTGCCGCAGCACGTCAACATCGACCGGCTCGTCGTCAAACCGGTCGCCCAGGCCGCCCCGCACAAGGTCGTCCGCGCGCCGATCGACTGGGACCACCGTGGGAGCGTCTGACCGATTCGGTTCGGCCGCAACGGTTCTCGTCATCATGGGCGGGCTGCCAGGGGTCGGCAAGACCACGGTGGCCCGTGCCGTCGCCCGTCGCCTTGCGGCTGCGCATCTGCGGATCGACTCGATCGAGACGGCCATTGCTCGCAGCGAAGACTTCGGCTCACCGGTCATCGTGGCCGGCTACGAGGTCGGGTATGCCGTGGCCGCCGACCAGCTCGCGCTCGGACTGTCGGTGGTCGCCGACTCGGTCAACCCGGTGGCGATCACCCGGGAGGCGTGGCTCAGGGTCGCCCGGGCGGCCGGGGTCCCGGCGGTGCAGGTCGAGGTGGTCTGCTCGGACCTGGCCCAACACCGCGAACGGGTGGAGTCCCGGGTGAGCGACCTGCCCGGGCTCACCCTGCCGACCTGGGCAGCGGTGCAGTCCCGCGACTACGAGCCCTGGGGGCCGGATGTCCGGGTGGACACGGCATACCTCTCGGTCGAAACGGCAACCGAACGGATCGTGACAGCCGTCGGGGAACGTTTGGCTGTGGCACCCTGCCACCATGACTGAGTCGCCGGTGGTGCCGCGTGTCGGAATCGGGGTCGATGTTCACGCGTTCGCGCCCGAGGGCTCCGACCGGGCCTTGTGGATCGCCGGGCTGCTCTGGCCGGGGGAGCGCGGCCTAGACGGGCATTCCGATGCCGACGTCGCCTGCCACGCCGCGTGCGACGCACTCTTCGGCGCCGCCGGGATCGGCGACCTCGGCACCCATTTCGGCACCGACCGGCCCGAGTATGCCGGTGCCTCCGGACTCGCCCTGCTCGCAGCGGCCGCGCGGCTAGTCCGCGAGGCAGGGTTCGAGATCGGCAATGTGGCGGTGCAGGTGATCGGCAACCGCCCGCGGGTGGGCAGTCGTCGGGAACTCGCCCAAACGGCCATGACCGCCGCCTGCAGCGCGCCGGTCACCGTGTCGGGGACCTCCACCGACGGCCTGGGGCTGACCGGGCGCGGCGAGGGGATCGCCGCGATAGCCACCGCCCTGGTGTATGCCGTCTCCCCGTCACCGTGACCGGGACGTGAGCCGCAAAAGTAAGTACGAGTACGGAGTGGCCCGAGGTCGGCGGTGATGCCAGACTCGCTGGAAGCGACCAAAGAAAGGCCCAAGGGTGTCGATCCACGTCAACTACGAGTTGCTCACCGACAGTGCCAACGCGCTGCGGAGGATCGCCGGCGACTTCGCGGACGCCGTGAACCTCAAGGATCGCTACGGCAAGGCCATGGGTTCATCGGCCATCGAACGGGCGCTAGGCAACTTCGGTGGCAATTGGGACCGGCACGCCAAGGACCTGGTCGAACGGCTGCAGAAGTCGGAGTCGACGTTTCGCTCCGTGGCGGCGTCGTTCCGGACCCAGGATGAGACTGGCGCAGGCTCGATCAAGGAGGTCGGCCCCAGAGGCGCGGCCAGGCCCCGATGAGCAGCATCGCGCGGTCGACGCATTGGCAGCCGTTGTGCGCGCACGATCCCACTCCCGGTGACGACGAGGTCGTGTCGTCGGCCGGTCGAAAGTTCCAAGCAGTAGCGGACGAGATCGAGAAGCAGATCGCCGAACTCGGCAAGATCGCCGAAGGATCGACGTCGCTGCAAGGTGACTATGTCCCGACGCTGCAAGAAGCTTGCCGTGCGGTCAAGGACGATCTGGGCAAGATCAAGGGCCGCTATCGCGAGGTCGGGGGACTGCTCAAGGCGTGGTCGCCCGAGTTGCTGGGGTTTCAGCAGGAGGCCGAGCGGTTACTCGACGACGCCCAGCAGGCCCAGCGTGGTCTGGATCGCCTCGTGGTGGTCACGGTTCCCAACGACCAGATGACCGACGAGCAGAGGGCCGACGCGCTGCGCCGGCAGCGTCAAGGGGACGCGTTGCGCGGCGAGCTCACTGCGGCCCGCCGGCGGTTGGCAGATTTGGAGGATCGTCGGGATCGGGCGGCCCAACGGGTGGCGAACCGGATCGATGAGGCCAGCCAAGACCAGTTGACCGATGACTGGTGGGACAACGTCAAAGACTGGTTCGCCGAGCACAAGGACCTCATCGATGGGGTCTGCAAGGTCCTCGGAGTTGTCGCGTTGGTCGCGCTTGTCGTGTGCCTTGTCGTGCCTGGACTCAACATCGCCGCCGGGGCGGCCCTGGTAACGGCGGCCACCTATGTGTCGATCGGGGCCACCTCTGTCTCGTTGTTGGTGCATACCGGGCAAGCAGCGACCGGGACCGGGTCGTGGGCAGATGTCGGGCTGGACGCGTTCTCCCTGGTGACATTCGGTGCCGGAAAGCTCCTCAGCGTGGGCGCTAAGGAGGCGGCCGGAGCTGTTCGCGTCGAGGCCGCGACGGTGGCTGGTGAGCGAGCGGCGGCACCCATCCTCGAGAAGGCGTTCGCCGAGGTGGACGAGCTGGCCAAGGCCCGAGACTCCCTGAAGTGGTGGAAACCCTGGGACTGGTTCAAGGGACCCAAGCTCGAGCAGATGATGGAACAGACCCTGGCGACGGGAGCTGCCGACGCCAATGCTGCCCGAATTGCAGCAGAGGAGGCCAAGCTGGCCGAGAAGGTGACCATCGGGGTCGGCGACGTCCTGCGCTACGGGGACGGCGATTTGGCGAAGATCGCGGTCCAGATCGGCAACGATTCGCGGTATCTGGCCTCGATGGAGGCGTCGCTGGAGACCGCGGTGGGTGGCGCGGAAGCGCTGGTCGCGACGGGGGCCGGAATGTTCCTGGCCAGCGGAGGCGCCACGGTGTGGTCCGGCGTCACCAGCATCTACTCGCCCGAGTGGTGGGATCGGTTCAAGGAGAATTTCGTGGCCGAGGTCGGTAGTCTCCATCTCCCCTGAGGGCTCGGGGGCCAACCGATGGCGCGATCCGCAGACGTGAAACGTCAGGTTCGCCGGGTTCACCGGCGCAGACCGTAGGCTGTCCGAGTGGCGACCTTTCGCGGCATTCCGGGCCTTGAACCGCCCGATGCACCCGCCTGGGTCGACCACGTCCTGCGCGGTTGTGTGGTCGCTGGCTTCCTGGGCTACTTCGCCTTCATCTTCCGCTGGATCGACTCCGCGACGTGGTGGGGTGGCTGGTTGCCGGCGCTGCCGGGAGTCCTGGGGCCGTTGGCGTTGTTGCCGTGGTGGTGGGGTCCGGAGCGGCGTCCCGCCGACGCCCTCAGGTTGATCATCGCCGGACTCCTGCCGGCGGGGGCTCCGGCGTTCGCTGTGTTGTCGCTGCCGATCGCCCTCGCAGTGCTCCTGGTCGCGGTGCTGGTGGCTCTAGCGCCCCGACTGGCCTCGCCCGCGTTACAGGCCATCGGGGCTCCGGCCGGACGCACCTCGGCGTTCACCATCTGGCGATTCCGTCGCAAGGCCCTGGCCAACTACCGGGCGTGGCAGCGCGAGCGGCGGTGAGCAGGCCATGACCAAACGCCCGGAGGTCCGGTGAGGCGAGACGGCATACCCTCCGGGGGCGATCCGCCTCCACAACCCGGGGGTTTGTTCACTGCGAAGTACGACCCCAGCCGGTGGATCCCCGCACCCCCGAGTCGGCGAATCCCCAGTAAGGGAGCCGAGCAATTCGAGCGTTGGGTGACCGTGGCCGGTAGCCGGTTCCTCACCCCTGCCGACGACCCGGCCGGCCCCAAGGCCGCGGCGATCGGGCGTATCCTTCGGACCCTGGGCAGCCTCGACTACCCCAACTGGGACCCGTTCTGGTTGCACAAGTGGATTCACTGGCCAAGCCTGCGTGACGTCCCGACAGCACTCGTCGTCAGTGGGTTCCCGGCCAGACGCGGCGCGAGTCCGGACGAATTGCGGGCTTATTGCGGCGAAGGCGTTCCCGGCGCGTTGGAAGAGCCGATCATCGAGAAGATCTCGTCCCCGGTGCTGGGCTCGGGGATGCGGGCTCTTACTTACAGCGCGCAGGAGGCCGACGGGCTCGCCGAGGTGCACGCAACCCTCGCATACGTCTGGCCGATTCGGCTGGTGGATGACGGGCGCCCGACCCTGGGCATCGTTCGGCTCTGGGCCAGCGGCTCGCCCCGACAGATCATCGCGGCCGAACCGGACATCAACGTCCTGGCCATGACCCTTCGAATGGAGCCCGGTGACTGACGACGACGCCCCTGTGCTGCGCGACGTGCCCGACACGGCCGTCGGCTATCGCCTCATCCTGCCTCCTGGCTGGCTGCGCCTGGACGCCCGCTCCGACGCGGGGAGGGCCAAACTCGACGCCGAACTCGATCGGGTCCTGCCCCGCAGCTATGACCCCACGCTGGCCCCCGTGGTGGCCCAAGCGCGGTCACAGGCCCATGCGGCATTGCGTCAAGCCCGCGACGGCGGAGCCGTCGACCTCTATCTCCCGTTGGGGGGTGTGCGCGGCATACCGATCCCGGCGTCCTTCCTCGTCGCGGTCCGCAGGTTTGCCACCGCACCGCCCCCGAATCTGGCCGCCAAGGGCAGCGAGGCTCTGGTCGCCGCGTTGACCGCCAACTTGGCGGCGACGATGCCAGACGCACAGGTGAAGCTCATGCCGGCCGGCCCGGCGGTCCGGTCGGCTCGCCCGGCCACCGCGCCCGAGTCGGAGGCCAACCCGCAGCTGGAGGGCGTGCGCATCGACTACGTCTGGCCGGTGCCAGGCGATGCGGCGTTGTGGGTGATGGTGTCGTTCACCGCGATGCGCACCCCCGAGCTGCCGGAGTCGATCACCGACCAACTCGCCGGGCTCTTCGACGCGATCATGTCGACGTGGCGATGGGAGCCCGGTCTCACCCTGTGAGGCCGGCGCGATTGGGCCGGCCGGTCAGCCGGTCGGCCGACGGGTCAAGGTCACGTGCTTGCGCGGCGCCCGGGCCGCCCCGGCCGCGCCCTTGCCGCGCATCGAGGCCACTCCGGCCAATCGCTGGATCGCTGCGACGTGCCCGCAGAAGGCATGTCGCCCGTCCTCGGACATCGCCACGAGAGTGAACGTCTTGGCCCCTTCGCGCTTCCGCCGGGTCGTCAGGTAGCCCGCCTCGTCGAGCACTTTGAGGTGCTTGGACAACGCCGAGTCGCTGACCCCGAGACTGTCGCGCAGTGTCGCGAACTCCGCCTCAACGACGGCCGCGAGCAGGCCGCACAACTGCAGGCGGGTGCGCTCGTGGATGAGTTCGTCGAACAACGGATACGGCATGTCGACACGATAGGGCCCACTTGCCTGAGAGGAAATCCCCCAAACGGCTCCCCACCAGCGCAAACGCCACGGCATACGCCCAAGGTCTTGTGCGCGCGGGCCCCCGCGGAGTCTCCTGGGTCACGTTCCGTTCGCTTTGTGCTGCCCAGGAGGCCCCGGTATGCCGCAGACCGTCAAGGGAGTGATCGCGCGCGCCAAGGGGGCGCCGGTCGAGCTGGTCGATGTCGTCGTGCCCGATCCGGGGCCGGGGGAAGCCGTCGTCGCAGTGCAGGCCTGCGGCGTCTGCCACACCGACCTGCACTACCGCGAAGGCGGCATCAACGACGAGTTCCCCTTCCTGCTCGGTCACGAGGCGGCCGGTGTCGTTGAGGCGGTCGGTCCCGGTGTCACCGACGTCGCACCCGGCGACTTCGTCATCCTCAACTGGCGTGCGGTGTGCGGCAATTGCCGGGCCTGCCTCAAAGGCAAGCCGTGGTACTGCTTCGCGACGCACAACGCGACCCAGAAGATGACCCTCCCCGACGGGACCGTCTTGTCGCCCGCGCTGGGGATCGGAGCCTTCATCGAGAAGACCCTGGTCGCGGCCGGGCAGTGCACCAAGGTGTCCGAGGCCGACGCGGGTGCGGTCGGTCTCCTCGGGTGTGGCGTGATGGCCGGCTTCGGTGCTGCCGTCAACACCGGCGGAGTCCATCGGGGGGACTCGGTTGCGGTGATCGGCTGCGGTGGGGTCGGCAATGCCGCCATCGCCGGGGCCAAGCTCGTCGGTGCGACGACGATCGTCGCCGTCGACGTCGACGAGCGCAAACTTGAGGGCGCCCGCCACTTCGGCGCCACCCACACGGTCAACTCGCGCGAACGCGACGCGGTGGAGGCCATCCGTGAGCTCACTGGCGGGCACGGAGCCGATGTCGTCGTCGAAGCGGTCGGTCGCCCGGAGACCTACGAGCAGGCGTTCTTTGCGCGCGACTTGGCCGGAACCGTTGTCCTGGTTGGCGTTCCGACGCCGGACAAGCAGGTCACCTTGCCGATGATCGAGATCTTCGGCCGAGGCGGCGCACTCAAGTCCAGCTGGTATGGCGACTGCCTGCCCTCCCGCGACTTCCCGATGCTCGTCGAGCTCTACCGGCAGGGTCGCTTCCCGTTGGAGGACTTCGTCTCCGAGCGGATCGGCCTGGGTGACGTCGAAGCCGCCTTCGAAAAGATGCACCACGGCGATGTCCTGCGCTCGGTCGTCGAGATCCCCGGTGGCGCCTCCGCATGACCGGTATGCCGCCTCGCCTCTCCGACGTCGTCGCCGCCATCCCCAGGTCTCCCGCAGGCGTGCGCGTCCAACACCTGGTGACCTCAGGGACCTTCAGCCTGGACGGAGGGACCTGGGAAGTCGACAACAACGTCTGGATCCTCGGGGACGACCATGAGTGCGTGGTGTTCGACGCTCCCCATGACGCCGAGCCCATCCTGGCGGCTATCGGCGGACGCCGACTGCTCGCCGTCGTGTGCACGCACGCGCATGACGACCACATCACCGCTGTCCGGGAGGTCTGCCGGGCAACCGGGGCGACGGCATACCTGCACCCGGCGGACCGTGTTCTCTGGGACCGCGTCCACGCCACGGCTCCCGACCACGACCTCGCCGACGGTGACGTGCTGCGAGTGGGCGACGTGGACGTGCAGGTCCTGCATACCCCTGGCCACGCCCCCGGAGCGTGCTGCTTTTCCGTGCCGGCGCTCGGTGTGGTGTTCTCCGGTGACACGCTCTTCAACGGCGGCCCGGGCGCGACGGGCCGCTCGTTCAGCGACTTCCCGACCATCGTCGACTCGATCCAAGCCCGGCTGTTGTCGCTGCCCGCCGATACGGTCGTGCTGACCGGGCACGGCGACTCGACGACCATTGGGGCAGAGCAGCCACATGTGGGGGAGTGGCTGGCGCGGGGTCATTGACGCGTCAGCGTGGCGGGCCGCGTCTGACAGGCGAGGCGGGGCGCCGAAGGGGGCGAGGTGGCCCGCCCCGCCTTCCTCATCGAGTCGACGGGGCGGTCGCGCACGGGTCGGGGGCGAGCGCCTGACGGTTCGGGCCGTCGGCCAGGTAGACCACGAGTCCCGAGGCTGTCCGGGCGACGAGCCGACACTCGATCGGCCACCCCTTTACCGCGGCGACGGGGGTGCCTGAGACAAGGAATGCGGCGTCGCCGTCCGCAGGGACCGGCATGGCATCGGTGATGTCGTTCCAGTGAGCGAGTGCGCAGGTCACCCTGAACACGTCCGGCCCAAGGTCCGTGGTCGCCGCCGTCGGGATCGTGCTGAGCCGGGCCGCTCCGAAGCTGGCGGCCCTGGTGTAGGTGCGACCGTCCCACCGGAGGAAGTCGACGTAGTCGACCTTCACGTGCTCGGTCTGTGGGGTGGGTGCCGGAGGGCACAACCCGGCCGGCCCGGTGACCCGCCCAGCAGCGGCCATCGATGCGTTCGGTCCCGTCTGCGCCGTCTGCGCCGTCTGCGAGGTCTGCGAGGTCTGCGAGGGGGCTGAGGTCCCGGCGCTGCCCGATGCCGCTGCCAGCCCCGTGACCGGCCGGGGGGAGCAGCCGGACAGTGCGATCAGCAGCCCCACCAGCAGGCCCACGAAACCGGTTCGGGCGGTACGGGAGGCGCGCGGCATACGTGACGAGGCGGTCATCATGACCAGTGAACCGCAGGGCGTCCCTCGTGGGTTGCACGCCGACCTCCCAGCCACCTGCAAGGACTGCGGCGCCGCCGAAACGCGCGCGCGGGACCGGTCGGCATACCCCCCTAAACTTGCCAGGGTGAGCCTGCAGCTGTTTGACACCGCCGCGCGCGCGATGCGTGAGTTCCGCCCGATCGAGGACGGCAAGGTCGGTATGTACATCTGTGGCCTCACCACCCAAGGGGCGCCGCACATCGGGCACGTCCGCTTCGCCGTCGCCTTCGACGTGCTGCGCCGCTGGCTCACCGTCGGGCACCACCTGGACGTCACCCTGGTGCGCAACGTCACCGACATCGACGACAAGATCCTCGCCAAGGCGTCCGAGGCCCAGCAGGAGTGGTGGGCCTGGTCCTACCGCAACGAGCGGCTGACCACCGAGGCGCTCGACCTGCTCGGCGTGCTCCCGGCGACCTACGAGCCGCGCGCCACCGGGCACATCGTCGAGATGGTCGAGCTCATGAACACGCTTGTCGAGAAGGGCCACGCGTATGCCGCCGCCGACGGCAGCGGCGACGTCTACTTCGACGTCAAGTCCTGGCCGGAGTACGGCTCGCTCACCGGTCAGGCCTTGGAAGACATGGCGCCCGCCGAGGACGCCGACCCGCGCGGCAAGCGCGACCCCCGCGACTTCGCCCTGTGGAAGGGCCACAAGGTCGACGAACCGGACAGCGCCCAGTGGCCGACCCACTTCGGCCACGGCCGACCCGGATGGCACCTGGAGTGCTCGGCCATGGCCCGCCGCTACCTCGGCGACGCCTTCGACATCCACGGGGGCGGCATCGACCTGCGCTTCCCCCACCATGAGAACGAGCAGGCCCAGTCGCGGGCGGCGGGGTTGCCGTTCGCCAACTTTTGGTTACACAACGCCTGGGTGACCGTGCGCAACCAGAAGATGGGCAAGTCCCTGGGCAACGCCCTGGAGATCCAGGCCGTGACCCGGGTGGCCCGCCCGCTCGCCGTCCGCTACTACCTCACCGCGGCCCACTACCGCTCGATGATCGAATACCACGAGGGCTCGCTCGCCGAGGCCGGTGCGGCCGTCGACCGGATCGAGGGGCTGCTCGATCGGGTCGACCAGGTCCGTCCCCTCGCCGACCGGACCGGCGCGCTGCCCCAGGCGTTCCGCGACGCCATGGACGATGACCTCAACGTCTCCGGGGCGCTCGCGGTCGTCCACGACACGGTTCGGGCGGCCAACACGGCATTGGATGACGGTGACCTCGATGGGGCTGCCGATCTGGCCGCCGCCGTCGTGGCGATGACCGACATCCTCGGCGTCAACCCGATGGACCCACACTGGGCCGGTGCGAGCACGGCCGGTCAGGGTGACGCAACTGCGGCCTTGGACGCCCTCGTCCAAGCCCAGCTGACCGCCCGTCAATCAGCTCGGGCTGCACGGGACTTCGCTGCCGCAGATGCCATCCGTGACCAACTCGCCGCAGCCGGGATCGCCATCGAGGACACAGCGTCCGGCCCGAGGTGGTCGCTGGCCCGTCGGTCCGATGCGCCCCAACACGGAGACCCGGGCGGCTCTCCCAGCGCCGCGCCTGCACCCCAACCGGAGGACTGACATGGCCGGCAACTCCCAACGCCGCGGGGCGGTCCGCAAGAGCGGCAAGGGCCCCACGGTCGGCTCGGGGGGTCAGCGCCGTCGCGGCCTGGAGGGCAAGGGCCCCACCCCGAAGGCCGCCGATCGGGAGAACCACAAGGCGCACAAGCGGGCCCAGGCAGGCAACTCCGGCACCTCCTCCGCTGGGTCCCGCCCGCAGGGCCGGTATGCCGCTCGCCCCACCTCCCCCGGTCGGCCCACCTTGGGTCGGCGGGGGAAGCCGAGCTCCGAGGTCGTCGCTGGGCGCAACTCGGTCGTCGAAGCGCTGCGGGCCGACATCCCCGCCTCGACCCTGTTCATCGCCAGCCGCATCGACTCCGACGACCGGGTCCGTGAGGCGCTCACCCAGGCGACCCAGCGCGGCATACCGATCCTGGAATGTCCCCGTGCGGAACTCGACCGGATCACCGACGGAGCCGTCCACCAGGGGCTCGCTCTGCAGGTGCCGCCCTACCCATATGCCGACCCCGATGACCTCATCGACCCGTTGGCCCCCGGGGTGCCGCTCATCGTCGCGCTCGATGGGATCACCGACCCCCGCAACCTTGGGGCGATCATCCGCTCGGTGGCCGCGTTCGGCGGGCACGGGGTCCTCGTCCCGGAGCGCCGCTCGGTCGGCATGACCGCAGGCGCCTGGAAGACCTCCGCTGGTGCCGCGGCCCGGGTGCCGGTCGCGCTCGCGGGCAACCTCACCCGGGCGATCGAGCGTTATCAGAAGGCAGGGTTCTTCGTCATCGGCCTGGACATGGACGGCGACGTCACCCTGCCCGAGGTGGATCTCGGTGACGAACCCGTCGTCGTCGTGGTCGGTTCGGAGGGCAAGGGCCTGTCGCGGTTGGTGCGGGAGACCTGCGACCGCGTGGTCTCGATCCCGATGGCCAGCACGGTCGAGTCGCTCAACGCCGGGGTCGCGGCGAGTGTTGCGCTCTATGAGATCGCCCGGCAGCGAGCCGCCGCGCCGAGGCGATCGAGGTAGGACAGCGCGGGCTCAGCCGGGCTGGTTAGCATGAGCCCACCGCTCGTCGGCGGTGGCCGGGACAGCAAGGAGTATGCCGTGGGGAAGAGCGCGCGCGTCCAGAACGCCCGCTTGGCCGAGTTGCGCGCCGCGCAGGCCAAGGCCGAGCGCCGCAGCAAGCTGATGATCGCGGGGGCGACCGTAGGCGTCGTGGTGATCGTCGTCGTGGCGTTGGTCGTCGCGGCACTTCAGGGCGGGAGCCGAGACGTTACGGGCCAGTCAGCCACCGCTCTAGACCAAGCCACATTCGCCAAGCTCACCAGCGTGCCGGCCACCGCGCTGGACACCGTCGGCGTGGGGACCAGCGCCAACCCGCCCAAGACGATCGATGCTCCCGCCCTGACCAAAGACGGCAAGCCTCGCGTGGTCTATGTCGGCGCCGAGTACTGCCCCTTCTGCGCGACCGAGCGCTGGCCCTTGGTGGTTGCGCTCTCTCGCTTCGGCACCTGGAACAACCTCAGCGCGTCGTTCTCGGCTCCGGCCCCAGAGACCAACCCAAACACCCCGACGGTCTCGTTCCATGGGGCGACCTTCACCAGTCAGTACGTCTCGTTCACCGGCTATGAGACGGCGACGAACAAGATGACCAATGGGCAATGGGGAAAGCTCGACACCCTGGAGGGCGATGACCTCACGTTGTTCCAGACCTACAACGCGCCGCCTTATACGAAAAACAAGGGCGCCATCCCATGGATCACCTTTGGCGGCACGGCGATCCAGGAGGGTGCCTCCTATGACAGCAACGTCCTGCTCGGCAAGACCCAGGCCGAGATCGCGGCCGCTCTTGCAGACCCGACGAGCGACGTCGCCAAGGGCATCAACGGCACGGCCAACGCCATGACCGCGCAAATCTGCAAGCTGACGGGCCAGCAGCCGGCCGCCGTATGCACGGCACCTGGTGTGGTGGCGGCCGCAGCGACCCTCAAATGACCGGCGCGTCAGCGCCGCGCCCGCAGGGCCGAGGCGCCCAGTCAGCCAAGTCGGCCGCCCGTCCGGGCAGTTCACGCGAGCGGATCGTCCCGGCATGGCTGCCCAAGGCGGCCTTGGCCATCTGCCTGCTGGGGTCGTTGGTCTCGGTGTATCTCACCATTGACGCGTTCACCGGTGGCGCGACGCTGGCCTGCCCTGAAGGCGAGACGCTCAACTGCGCCAAGGTCACCGAGAGCGAGTGGTCCAAGCTGTTCGGTGTCCCGGTCGCCCCGTTGGGTCTGGTCTTCTTCGCCGCAATGGCGTGGCTGTGCCGTCCCGCGTTGTTCCGGCGTCCGGGGAAGCGGTGGGACCGCCTGCGCCTCACCGGAGTCGGCGTCGGGCTGGCCATGGTGCTCTACCTGGTGTGGGCCGAGTTGTTCAAGATCCACGCGATCTGCCTGTGGTGCACCGTCGTGCACGTGCTGACCTTCGCGCTGTTCCTCGTCCTGCTCTTCGGCCAGATCCTCATCGAGCCGCCCCCGGCCCGCGTGCGTTACAAGGACCGTCCGCGCTGACGGCGCTAACCCGGTCGGTTCGTCCGGGGTGGCCTGCCGATGCCGGCTACTTCTCCTTGACGACGACCGTCTTCATGATCTTGTCGGCGAAGGTCTGTTTCATCGGGTCCCATAGTGGCCACAGATAGCCGACGTATGCCGCCCCGTCGAGGTAGTGGCACAACTGACGCAGGAAGTTGTTTCCCATGGTGAGGATCTGCCCGTTGTCCTGGCGGATCACCCGGATTCCCTTTCGCTTCTTACCCCAGGACTGGCCGGTCCGGCCTTGCACGACGACCGTGTTGTAGAACTCGACGACGAAGAGGCCCAGCACGCCAATCACCAACAGCGCGACGCCGAGCCACATGGCCCCCGGGTTCCCCGGCGAGACGACGGTGCCACTGCGTGTTTTCGTTGGCGAGTTGATCGCCGCCATCATGAGCCCGGCAACATATGCGAGGGAGAACGGCAACAGGTAGAGGCTGTCGATGAGGGTCGCCACCACCCGATCGCCCCAGGTGGCCAGGGGCGGGGCCGGTGCCCACGGGTGCGGTGGCGGTGCCGCCGGATAGCCCGGGTATGCCGCGTGGCTGTGCCCTGCGGCATACCCTCCGGGCGCTGGTGGCGCGGCATACCCTCCGGGCGCTGGTGGCGCGGGAGCCTCGGCAGGAGGCGGCGGCGGATACATCGGGTTAGGTTGCTGCGGCGCGGGCTGGGGTGGGTAGGTCATCGCGATCCCCTGTGCTTGATGGTGAGACGCTGCGAGTCTATTCCGCTGGGCGGACCGATCCCAGGTCGCCGAGCACGGGCATCGCGCGGGTGTCGATGCCCAGCACCGCCTGCTCGTCGGGCTTGGCGGGCAGCACGGTGCGCACGTAGTCGGCAATGGTGTCGGCGAGCGGAAGGTCCCGGCCCGCTCGCTCCGAGAGATACCATCGGTGCTCCAACACCTCGTGGAATACCTCGGCCGCCTCCAGCTTGCCGCGCAGTTCTCGTGGCACCGCCCGCACGGTCGGCTCGTAGACGTTGACCAGCCAGTCATGGGCGACGACGGCCTCGTCATCGGCAAGCCGGTCGGTCGCTGCCCGGTAGGAGTCGAGGTCGTTGAGCAGCCGCCGGGCCTGGTTCTCTTCGACATCCAGCCCGGTGAGGCGCAGCAGTCGGCGACTGTGGTGGCCAGAGTCGACAACCTTGGGCTGGATCTGGATCGTCGTCCCGCCAATGTCAGTCGACATCGCCAACTCGCCGACGTCAAACCCCAGCGCGTTGAGCCGCCGGATCCGCTCGTCGACCCGCCACCGGTCGCCGGTCTCGAACCGCTCGACGCCGGTGAGTTCGGACCACAACGAGTGATATCGCCGGACGATTTCGGTCGCCGTCTCGACCGGGTCGGTGTGCTCCTCGAGGTGGCCGCCGGCCTGTAGGTCCATCAGCTCGCCGGCGATGTTCACCCGCGCGATGTCCAGGTCGTGTTCCCGCTGCCCGTCGGACAGCCGCGGGTGCATCTCTCCGGTCTCGGCGTCCACGAGGTATGCCGCGAAGGCACCGGCATCCCGCCGGAACAGGGTGTTGGAAAGGGACACGTCTCCCCACCAGAAACCGTCGAGGTGCAAGGTGACGAGCAGGACGGCGAGGGCGTCGATCAGTCGGGCAGCGGTGTCGGGGCGCAGGGACTGCGAGTAGAGCGCGCGGTAGGGCAGGGAGAATTGCAGGTGTCTGGTGATGAGGCAGGCATCCAGGGTTTGGCCGTGGGCATCGACCCGTCCCGTGACGACCCCGAGAGGGGTCACGCAGGGTAGATCGAGCCGCCCGAGAGCGCGCAGCATCGCATATTCGCGGGCGGCGATGTCGGCTTTGATCTCCTTGACGGCCAGCACGCCACCGGAGAGCTTGACGAAGCGGACGATGTGCCGCGAGATACCGCGCGGCAGCGCGGCGAGATGGTCCTCGGGCCAGTCCTCCAGAGGGATCGACCACGGCAAATCGAACAACGCCGGGTCCGGTCGGGCTGAGGTGATTTCCAGTGCCACAGTCAGCGGTTCGCTTTCAGGTGATGCTGCCGGCACACGGGCAGGCCGCCGTCGTTGGGAAGACCGCGGCCGGCACCTTCCGAGGGGAAGGCGCCGGCCGCGGCATACCGTCAGGGGTGTATGCCGGTCCGCCACCTCGCGCGGGGACCGGCACCGCGCTCAGTCGTTGAGGCGCACACCGGTCGAGGCATCGAACAGGTGAATGTGTCCCGGCTTGGGGACCAGGCGCACCTTCTCGCCGCGCTTCGGCGGACGACGGCCGTCGACCCGAGCGAGGAACGGCTTGTGTGACGTGTCGTCACCGTCGGCGCCAATCTGCGAGACCCCGTCGGGAGTGCCGTAGACGTAGGCGTCGGCGCCGAGCTCTTCGACGACGTCAACGGTGACGTCCAGTCCGGAGACCTCGGTTGTCAGGTCGAGGTCTTCGGGGCGGACACCCAAAGTGACCCGGCTGCCGCTGGCCTTGGCCATGACCTCGCGGGGCACCGCAACGGTGTGGGCGCCGAGCTTGACGCCACCGTCGACGACCGGGACGTCGAGCAGGTTCATCGCGGGCGAGCCGATGAAGCCGGCGACGAAGACGTTGGCGGGGTGGTCGTACATCCGCCGCGGGGCGTCGCACTGCTGGAGGTAGCCGTCCTTGAGCACGGCGACCCGGTCACCCATCGTCATGGCCTCGGTCTGGTCGTGCGTGACGTAGACCGTGGTGACGCCCAGGCGCCGCTGCAGCGACGCGATCTGGGTGCGGGTCTGGACGCGCAGCTTGGCGTCGAGGTTGGACAGCGGCTCGTCCATGAGGAAGACCTGCGGGGAGCGCACGATGGCCCGGCCCATGGCGACACGCTGGCGCTGTCCACCGGAGAGAGCCTTGGGCTTGCGCTCGAGGTAGGGCTCCAGGTCCAGGATCTTGGCGGCTTCGAGGACCCGCTTGGCGATCTCGTCCTTGGCGACGCCGGCGATCTTGAGCGCGAAGCCCATGTTGTCGGCGACCGACATGTGCGGGTAGAGGGCGTAGTTCTGGAAGACCATGGCGACGTCGCGGTCCTTGGGGGACAGGTGGGTGACGTCGCGGTCACCGATGAAGATCTGGCCGCCGTTGACCTCTTCGAGGCCGGCGAGCATGCGCAGGGACGTGGACTTGCCACATCCGGAGGGGCCGACGAAGACGAGGAACTCCCCGTCCGCGATGTCGATGTTGAGCTTGTCGATGGTCGGCTTGGGGTTGCCCGGGTAGTGCCGGGTCGCGTCCTTGAAACGCACAGTTGCCATGGTTGAACGACTCCTTCACCGGCAGGAACGTGCCGGACGATCCGTAGTAAAGGGGATTGGCGGCCCCGAGTGGTGCCACCGGTTGCCATCCTGCCGCACCGGCAAGGTCACTGTCCAGTAACGGTCTGAAAAGTCTTTCATGCAGGTCTGGAAGTTCTTGCACAGCCTGGCTAGAGTCACTGGGGTGAGGACGGCCGCCGGGCCGTCCGGCTTCGAAGGAGAATCCATGCACAAGCGCGTCTACGGCGCCGTGGCTCTTGCGGGTGTGACCGCACTGGCCCTCAGCGCCTGTGGCGGGTCGTCGACCCCCTCGGCCTCCACTGCAGCGTCCACCGCCGCCAAGGCCACCACTGCCGCCGCTCCGGCCACCACGGGTGCTCCCGTCCGTGACGCTGCCGTCGACCTGGTGATCTGGTGCGACCAGGACCGCAAGCCGATCATCGACAAGTACGCCGCGGCCTTCGGGTCCGAGATGGGCATCAAGGTCGCCGTTCAGGTCTCGACCGACGTGCGCAAGGACTTCAAGGACGCCACCAACGCGGGCAAGGGCCCGGACGTCATCGTCGGCGCCCACGACTGGCTGGGTGAGCTCGTCCAGAACCAGGCCGTCAAGCCGATCAACCTCTCCGCCGCCGACCAGGCCAAGTTCCCGGCAGAGGCGATGGCCGCCGCGAAGTTCAACGGGCAGGTCTACGGCGTCCCGTATGCCGTCGAGAACATCGGCATCGTCCGCAACACCGCGCTCGCCCCCGACGCCCCCAAGACCTTCGAAGAGATGGTCACCAAGGGCCAGGCCCTGGTGAAGGAGGGCAAGGCCACCAACGCGGTCCTGCTCACCGTCAGCAAGACTGGTGACGCCTACCACTCGTACCCGTTCCTGCGCGCCTTCGGCGGCGGCATCTTCGCCCAGAAGGACAACGGCGACTACGACGCGACCAAGGTCATCGTCGGCTCGGCCGAGTCGATCCAGGGTGGCGAGCAGCTCGCCAAGCTCGGCAAGGACGGCATCCTGTCGACCAACGTCGACGGCGGCATCGTCGACCAGGTCTTCGACGCGGGCAAGGCGCCCTACGCGATGACCGGCCCGTGGGCCATCGACAAGGCCAAGAAGGCCGGCATCAAGTACGCCATCTCGCCGCTGCCGACCATCGCCGGCAAGCAGATGACCCCGTTCCTCGGCGTCCAGATGTTCTACGTCTCGGCCAAGGCCAAGAACGACGCGTTCGCGCAGGAGTTCGTCACCAAGTACGTGACGAAGAAGGACCTGCAGATCGACATGTACAACATCGGCAAGCGTCCGCCGGCCCTCACCGAGGCCTACACCCAGGTCGCAGCCTCCGACCCCGACATCAAGGCCTGGTTCGAGGCCGGCAAGGGTGCCCTCCCGATGCCGAACATCCCCGCGATGAACTCCGTCTGGGGCCCGCTGGGTCAGGCGACGGCCGACATCATTGCCCAGAAGGCGACGGCTGCCGACCGGCTCAAGGCCGCGCAGACCGAGATCGAGGCGAACATCAAGAAGGCCGGCTGATCTACAGCTGACCCCACGCTCGGGCCGGCCGGTCATCCGGCCGGCCCGAGCGGCATACCCCTCGCGTGACGCCGACGCGCAGCCCGATACGGGCCGCCACGGCCGCTGAGCACCCTGTCGTATCCCGTCCGTCTCCGCCCGCCCCGTCAGCCTTGGAGCGCCTTGTGACCAGAAGCCCGTGGGTCCTCGTCAAGTGGGTGGCCATCGCCGCCACCCTCGCCCTGCTCGTCTGGATCGGCGGCAAGTTCGCCGCGGCCGGGAGCCTGTGGGCGGTCGTCGGTGTCGCGTTCATCGCCATGTGTGTCCTGGCGATCTACGGCACGACCCGCGCCGTCCCGATGAAGTACCTCTTTCCGGGGCTGTTCTTCCTCGTCGCCCTGCAGATCTGGCCCATCGTGTTCACGGTCATGACGTCGTTCACCAACTACGGCGACGGGCACCTGGGCACCAAGGACGAGTCGATCAAGTACCTCATCGCCCAGACGGTCAAAGAGGTAGAGGGGACGCCGCGCTACGCGATGTCCGTCGCGGTCAAGCAGGGCGCGGACGTCGCCACCGGCGACATCACCCTCCTGCTCACCGACCCCAAGGACGGCGCCACGTATGCCGGCACGCCCGACGGCCTGGCGCCCCTCACCGACGGTGTCGAGAAGGGCCCGACCGGCAAGATCACCCAGGCGGCCGGCTACCAGATCCTCATCGCCCGCGAGGTCAATGCGCGCTCCAAGGCCCTGACCGACATCGTCGTGCCGACCGAGGGCGGCGGCATCAAGACCTCGGGCTTGTCCGAGGCCTTCGTCGGCAAGGCGTCGATGCAATACGACGCGGCTGCCGACCGCCTGATCGACACGGCCACGGGCAAGCGCTATATGCCGCAGAACGCCCTGTGGGTCCCGGAGGACGGCCAGGGCCAGTCGTTGACGTCGGGCTGGCAGGAGAACGTCGGCCTGCGCAACTACACCGATGCCCTGACCAACGAGACACTGCGCAACGGGTTCGTCCAGATCCTCGTCTGGAACCTCATCTTCCCGCTCATCTCGGTGCTGTCGACGTTCCTGCTCGGCATGGGCTTCGCATTGCTGTTCAACGACGACCGGATCAAGGGCAAGGGGCTCTGGCGCTCCCTGCTGATCCTCCCCTACGCGTTGCCCGGCTTCGTCACGGCGCTCGTGTGGCGGCAGATGTTCAACCAGGACCAGAACTTCGGCCTCATCAACAAGACCTTCGGGATGACCATCGACTGGCTGGGTGACCCGACTTGGGCCAAGGTCGCCATCCTCATCACGAACCTGTGGCTCGGCTTCCCCTACATGTTCCTCATCTGCACCGGGGCGCTACAGGCCGTGCCCACGGACGTCAAGGAAGCGGCGAAGATCGACGGCGCATCGGGGTTCCGGACGATCCGCTCGATCATCATGCCGTTGGTGCTCGTGGCCGTCGGCCCGCTGCTCGTCGCGTCCTACGCCTTCAACTTCAACAACTTCGCCCTCATCTTCCTGCTCACCAACGGCGGACCGTTCGAGGGCAACCAGACCCAGGTCGGCTCGACCGACCTGCTCATCACCTACGCCTTCCGTCTGGCCATCGGTGGCACAACGCCGAACTTCGGCTTCGCCGCCGCGATCTCGATGTTCATCTTCGTCATCGTCGCCCTCATCTCCCTGCAGGGCTTCCGCCGCACCGCTTCCCTTGAGGACGTGAACTGATGACCGCCACCGTCACTTCGGCCCCCACCCCGGCGCGCAGCTTCGACGCCGAGCCCACGGCCAAGCGCCGCGACCCCTGGCAGATCGTCCGTTATCTCGCCATCGGGGCGGCCCTGATCTTCGCCCTGTTCCCCATCTGGTTCATCGTCGCGGCCGCGGTCAACCCGTCGGGCAACCTCAACACGACCCAGCTCATCCCGGATGCCTTCGGGGTGGCCAACTACGACGACCTCACCAACGCGAGGCCGTTCTGGTCCTGGTACAAGAACACCCTCATCATCGCCGGACTCGGCTCGATCGCTGCCGTGTTCATCGGGGTCTGCGCGGCATACGCCTTCTCGCGACTGCGCTTCCAGGGACGGCGACCGGGCCTGATGACCCTGCTGCTCATCCAGATGTTCCCGTCGCTGCTCACCTTCGTCGCACTGTTCCGGATCTTCACCGACCTCGGCGACGTCATCCCGCAGTTCGGCCTCAACACGTCGATCGGTCTGATCCTGGCCTACCTCGGTGGCGCGATGGGCGGCAACGTCTGGCTGCTCAAAGGCTACTTCGACACCGTGCCCAAGGAGCTCGACGAGGCGGCCAAGGTCGACGGAGCCAGCCACGCCCGGGTGTTCTTCACCATCACCCTGCCGCTCATCACCCCGATCCTCGTCACCGTCGGGATGATCCAGTTCATCGGGCTGTTCAACGAGTTCCTCCTGGCGAGCGTGTTCCTCAAGGACGTCGACGCGCAGACCCTCGGTGTCGGCCTCAACGCCCTGCTCACCGCGGACCGCAACAAGTACTTCGGTGCGTTCTGCTTCGGAGCGGTCCTCGCCTCGGCGCCGATCGTCCTCATCTACCTCAGCTTCCAGAAGCAGCTCATCGGTGGCCTCACTGCCGGGTCGGTGAAGTGACGGGACCCAACCCCGGGGTCGGGCTGGACCGGCCGCATCACGACGGGTCGGCACTCTACGTCTCGACCGAGACCCCACGTCTGGGCGACCGGGTCTTCGTGTGGTTGCGGGTCCCGGCTGGTGCGACCCACCCCGGGCAGGCGCCGTATGCCGCGGCCTACGTGCGCCTGCTGCACGACGGGGAGCCACGCTTCGTCGCCGCGGTGCGCGACGAGCAGCGCTCGAGCGAGCGCGAGACGTGGTGGCGGGCAGAGCTGGAGTGTCGCAACCGCGTGACGTCCTATCGCTGGCTGCTCTCCGGAGGTCCGGTCGGCTGGCTCTGGGTGAACGGCGCCGGCGCGCACTATCGCGACGTGCCCGACGGGGCCAATTTCCGCATCGTTGCGGCCGATTCGCCGCTGCCGGCATGGCATCTCGACGCGGTGGTCTACCAGATCTTCCCGGACCGGTTCGCCCGGTCGGCCGCCGCAGACGATCGGCCGACCCCCGACTGGGCAGTCCCAGCCGAGTGGACCGACCCGGTCGAGATCCGATCACCCGCCGCGGGGAGCCGGCAGTTCTTCGGTGGCGACCTCGACGGCATCACCGGACACCTGGACCACATCGCGGCCCTGGGATTCGACGTCGTCTACCTCACGCCGTTCTTTCCCGGCCGCTCCAACCACCGCTACGACGCCCACACCTTCGATGAGGTCGACCCGGCGCTCGGTGGCGACGAGGCGCTGCGGCGGCTCACCGACGCGGCGCACGCGCGCGGCATACGGGTCCTCGGGGATTTCACCAGCAACCACACGGGAGTCACGCACGAGTGGTTCGTTGCCGCCCGCGCGGACGAGGAAGCGCCCGAGCGCGCCTTCTACTTCTTCGACGCGGACGGCCGGTATGCCGCGTGGCTGGACGTCCCCACGCTGCCCAAGCTCGATCACGGCAGCCCGGAGCTGCGCCGGCGGCTGTTCCACGACCCGAAGGGGGTCGTCCAGCGCTGGCTCGGCCCCGACGGCGGGCTGGACGGCTGGCGGATCGACGTCGCCAACATGACCGGACGGCACCGCGGCGACGACCTCTACCACGAGGTGGCGCGCGAGCTGCGGGCGGCAAGCGTGGCGGCCAACCCGCAGGCGCTCGTCGTCGCCGAGCACTGCCATGACACCTCGACCGACCTCACCGGCGACGGCTGGCACGGGGTGATGAACTACGCCGGCTTCACCCGCCCGGTGTGGACCTGGCTCACGTCGGCGGACAACCCCGATGCGCCGTCGGACTTCCTCGGCCAGCCGGTCCGGGTGCCGCAGCTGCCGGGCGAGCTGGTCGCCGACGCCATGCTCGACTTCACATCGCGGATCCCGTGGTCCTCGGTCGTGCGCTCGTTCACCCTGCTGGGCTCGCACGACACCTCGCGGATCCGCACCCTCGTCGGTGGGGAGCCCGCGCTCGTGCAGGTTGCGGCCGGGCTGTTGTTCACCATGCCGGGCACGCCGATGGTCACCTACGGTGACGAGGTCGGGATGCGTGGCCGGTTCGGTGAGGACGGTCGGCGCCCGATGCCCTGGCCCGCGGGGGACGGCACCCACGGTGACGGGTGGGACGAGGGGCTGCTCGCGGCATACGGGGAGCTCGTGGCCCTGCGTCGCGGATCGGTCGCCTTGCGCCGGGGCGGCCTGCGCTGGGTGTATGCCGTCGCCGACGCACTGGTCTATCTGCGCGAGGCAGCGGGCGAGACGGCCTTGGTCCACGTGGCGCGCCGGGCGCACGGCCCGGTGTCGATCGACGTCTCGGACCTGCCCGGAATTGCCGACAGCCGTGTCGTCAAGGGTGGCGGAGGGCTGCTGGAAGCGTCGTCACTCACGCTGACGGCGTCCGGGCCGACCGTGGGGATCCGGATCTGGCAGACACCGAAGCCGGGTGCCCGACACAATGGCCAGTCGGTGGGGGCAGAGGACCAGGGAGGGAGGGGCTGATGGTTCGAGCACGGCAACGGGACATCGCCCAGGCGGCGGGGGTCTCCGAAGCGACGGTGAGCCGGGTGCTCAACGACCACCCCGGCGTCTCCGAGGCGACCCGCCAGTCGGTGCTCATCGCCTTGGACGTGCTCGGCTTCGAACGGCCGACCTATCTGCGGCGCAAGAGTGCCGGGCTGGTCGGGTTGATCCTGCCCGAGCTCACCAACCCGATCTTCCCGGCCTTCGCCCAGCTGATCGAGACGGCGTTGGCCCGGCGTGGCTACACCCCGATCCTGTGCACCCAGACCGCTGGTGGCATCCACGAGGACGACTACGTCCAGTCCCTGCTCGACCACGGGGTCGCCGGCATCATCAATATCTCGGGGCTGCACGCCGACTCCGACGCCAAGCCCGACCGCTACTTCCGGCTGCGTGAGCTCGGTATGCCGCTCGTCCTGGTCAACGGGGCCGTGGACAAGCTCGACGTCCCGACCGTCGTCAACGACGACGTGGCTGCGGTCGAGCTGGCCATCACGCATCTGGCCGAGCTCGGCCACGAGCGGATCGGGCTCGCAGCCGGCCCGGACCGGTTCGTGCCCGTCATCCGCAAGGTGTGGGGCTTCCGCGGGGCGATGGCGCGGCATACCCCCCTCGGCCGGGCCGAGATCGACTCGCTTATCGTCCACGAACTGTTCACCGTCGACGGCGGGGCCGCGGCGGCGGCGCGGCTGCTCGACCGTGGGGCCACGGCCATCGCAGCTGCCTCCGACCTCATGGCGCTGGGCGCCGTGCGGGCGGTCCGCGCGCGTGGGCTGCGGGTGCCCGAAGACATCTCGGTGGTCGGGTATGACGACTCGCCGCTCATCGCGTTCACCGACCCGCCGTTGACGACGATTCGGCAGAACGTCACCGCGATGAGCGAGACGGCCGTGACCGCGCTCGTCGAAGTGATCGGCGGATCAACCGCTCGCGCAAAGGAGTTCGTGTTCCGGCCGGAGCTGGTTGTGCGCGGATCGACGGCGGCGTGCGTCGTCCAGCAGCGGGCACGGCATACGCCGCCAGCGGCCCGGCTGCGGGCGGCAAGCCCACGCCGCGAGCGGTCCTGACCGGAAAGTCACGCAACGCTAACGGTGGCGCAGGGGCCCGCGGCCGGTTACGGTCCGGTTATGAAGATCTCCGACGTGCTGCGTAACAAAGGGACCGATGTCGCGACGATCCGGCCCGATGAGAGCGTGACCCGCCTGATTGAGGTCCTCGCCGACCGGGGTGTCGGCGCCCTCGTCGTGTCCCCGGACGGGGCCGCCGTGGTCGGAATCGTCAGCGAGCGCGACGTGGTCCGGCACTTGCACCGGTCGGGCGCTTCGGTTCTCAACGGGCCGGTCAGCGCGATCATGACGGCCGACGTGACGACGTGCAGCGCCGATGACGCGGTCGAGTCGCTCGCCCAGACGATGACCCAGCAGCGGATCCGCCACGTGCCGGTCGTGGCCGACGGTCGCCTTGAGGCCATCGTGAGCATCGGTGACATCGTCAAGCACCGAATCCACGCGCTGCAGTCAGAGCGGGACCAACTGGTGGAGTACATCCAGCAGTAGGCCACGCCCCAGCGGGCCACAAGCCGGCAAGCCAGGCGACGAACGGGCCGACGAGGCGCGCCGCGCGTCCCCGCGGGCTGTCGACACGCCGATCATGCGAGCCGGGCCCGGTTGCTCGCCTACCGTTGTCCCCATGACGGCCGAGACCGAGGCGCTGTCCGAGCGCCTGGGCCCCTACCGCTTGATCCAACGGATCGGCGAAGGGGGGATGGGCGTTGTCCATCTGGCCCTCGATCCGCACGGCCGGGCCGTCGCCGTCAAGGTCCTCCGGCCGCACGTCGCCACGATCCGGAGGCCCGCGCGCGCCTGGAACGCGAGGTCGCGACCCTGGCCCGGATCCGCCATCCGCGTGTGGCGCCGGTCATCGACTGCGATCTCGCCGGGACTCGGCCCTATGTCGTGACCCGCTACATCGCCGGGGACGTGCTCGATGACCTGGTGGACAACCACGGGCCGCTCGCTCCCGCCGACCTGGTGCGGTTGGCCCGTGGCCTGCACGGTGCCCTGGAGGCGATCCACGCCGTCGGCGTCGTCCACCGCGACCTCAAGCCGGGCAACGTCCTGCTCGACGATGACGGCGAGCCGGTCGTCATCGACTTCGGCATCGCCCATGTCGCCGAGGACCCGCGGTTGACGGCGACAGGCCTGGTCATGGGGACGCCCGGCTACCTCTCGCCCGAGGTCATCGAAGGGGCGGCAGTCACCCCGGCGACCGACTGGTGGGGGTGGGCGGCGACGTTGGCCTTCGCTGCGACCGGGCGCCCGCCCTTCGGGCGGGGCTCGATGAACATCGTGCTCACCCGGGTCCGGGCCGGTAACAGTGACCTTGACGGCGTCGATCCTCGGCTTGAGCCGCTGCTCGCGGCCGCGCTGTCGCCTCGCCCAGCGGAACGCCCTCCTGCCGAGATCGTCATGGCTGCGTTGGAGCGCTACGCCGCAGGCGGGTTCGCCACCGATGTGCTCCCCGTGCACCCGGGTGGGGGTCAGGTGAGCGCCAGACAAGGGGGGCTGCGGCATACGGCGGTCCTGCCGATGAACCCACCCACGGGGGCGCCCTACCCGGTCCCGCCGCCCGCCGGGTATGCCGCGCCTGCCCCCTCGCCTGCCGCGCGCGTCGCCCACCCCGGCCCGTATGCCGTGCCGCCCCCCTCGGGGTATGCCGCGCTCCCCGCCCCTCCCGCGCCGTGGCCGACGGCGCCGGCTTGGCGCGCGCCCGCGGAGATGGCGGGGCCGTCGGACGAGCCCGGTCGGGCTGTTGACGAGGGGTTCGTGGGACCCACCGGTGACGAGGGCGACGAGCACGATGAGGGTGACCGCGAAGGCGGTCGGCTCCCGGGTGCCGGGGCGCCGGATCCCCGGATCGGTCGGCCGGACCGCACCGGGACGCTCCTTGAGGCGGCGTTGTTCGTCGTGGCGCTCGCGGCGGCGGCTCCGGTGGTGGCGCTCTTGGTCGTCGCGGGCTGGTCGCTCCTGGCCCGGACGGCCGACCGGGCGATGACGGCGATTGTGCTGCGCCGGTTCGAGCGTGGGTGGCGGCGGAGCGACGTGCCGGTGACGGTGGCACTGGGGCCGTGGCACCTGTTGTCCGGTGCTCTCGCGGCTGCGGTCGGCCTGGTTCTCCCCGTCCTGGTCGGGGTGGCGGGGGTGTTCTGTGTGGCCCTGGCGATGTCGGCGATCACCGCGAGCACGCCCAACCCGGATCAGCCGGTAGCGCTGGCTGGGGGGATGGCGCTCGGGTTGCTCATGGCCTGGTGGGGGCCCGGCGGCGCGTCCTTGCGTCGGGGATCCCGGTCGTTGATGCGCGGGGTCGTGCGACCTGGGCTGGTGACGAGCGTCGTCGGCGCGCTGCTCGTCGTCAGCGCTCTGACCGCCCTCGTGTGGTCTGTGGTGCACGGCGGGCACCCCGTCTGGGGGCCGATGTCCGCGCCACCGGGCTTCTTCTCGGCCTGGCGCTGACGGCACGTCCGGTCGCATCGCGCGGAGGGCGGCATACTGACGGGCGTGCCTCGCGGATCGCTCCTGCTCGCCTTCCTCGCGACGGCGGCGGTGATCGTCGCCATCCCGGGTCCCAGTCTGCTGTTCACCATCGGGAGGGCGCTCACCGTCGGGCGACGTGCGGCGCTGCTGACCGTGGTGGGCAACGCTCTCGGACTGCTCGTTCAAAGCCTGTTGGTGGCGGTCGGGCTGGGGGCCGTGTTGGCGGCGTCAGCGGCGGCATACACGGTCGTCAAGCTGGCGGGCGCGGCATACCTGGTTTATCTGGGGGTCCAGGCGATCCGGCACCGGGGCGAGTTGGCCGATGCGCTGCTCGCGGCGCGTTCGGGAGACGGTGAGCCGATGGCGGCGCAGGGTTCGGATCGCGGCAGTTGGGATCGCAGCAGCCTCCTGCAAGGGCTGACGGTCGGGCTGACCAACCCGAAGACGCTGGTCTTCCTGTCGTCGCTGCTGCCGCAGTTCGTCGACCCGGCCAGCGCGCCGCAGCCGCAGATCCTTGCGCTCGGCGCGGTGTTCGCGGCGATGGCGCTCGCCGGTGACTCCGTGTGGGCGCTGGCGGCGGGGCGGGCGCGGGACTGGTTCGCGCGCAGCCCCCGGCGGCTGGCCCGCTTGGGTGTGGGCGGCGGGGCGCTGATGATCGGGCTCGGTGTGTCGGTGGCTGCGGCGGGCCGCCCGACCTCGTGAGTGGCTGAGCGGCTGAGTCTGTCGAGGGCGCCGGGCGTGGGGGCGGTCAGTCGTGGCGGTGCTCGACAAGCCCGACGAGGTTGCCTTCGCTGTCTCGGATGAACGCCTGCCACTCCTGCGCGCCTGCCGGGCCGAGCGTGTCGTCGGCATGGGTGAAGATGACGTGCGGCTCGGACTCGATGTGGATTCCCTTGTCCCGCAACCGGTGCACGGCGGCATCGATGTCGGTCACGCTGAGGTAGACCAGGGCGGATGGGGCCCCGCGGTCGAGCAGGAGGCGCACCCCGTCGAGCGACCGAGGTCGTCGGCATGCTGAGCCACCTGGACAAGTCGCATGGGGACCATGGTGCGCCGCGCGGTGGTGACGGGCAAGGGGTGGTGGGCGGACGGCATACGGGGAAGAGGAAGGTGAGCACCGCGGGCCGGTAGGCTTTCCGGGGCCTCGCCGCACACCATCGGGTATGCCGCGAGCCTCCCGCCGGCGTGGCGCAATTGGCAGCGCACCTGTCTTGTAAACAGGGGGTTAGGGGTTCAAGTCCCCTCGTCGGCTCCGAAGTCTCCGCAGGTCGGAGTTGTCAACGGCAAGAGTGTCCGCGAGATCACGAGTGACCTAGGGGGCTGGCCAAGACAGGGGACAGGGATGGTCCGGCTGACGGAGGACCAGCAGTGGCTCCTGAATCTCAGGCTCGCCCTTGTCGTCTGGGTGTCGGCCTTCGGTCAGGTCGCCTTCGGCCTTGTCGAGGTGCGCGACAGCACCCTGCCGCCCCTCCCTACGTCTCGGACTCCTGATGGCCGTGCCCTGCGGTATCGCGACGATCACCCGTGCCTGTCGAACTTCGCCGAACGGCGTCCGGCTGACCGGCGTTGGTTCGGTGACCTGTGGCGGTACCTGACGGGTTCTGGCTGGTCGTGGTGCTTGTTCTCACCGCATTCCATCCCGTGCCATCCTCCAACGAGCCCTGGGGCCGGGTGTTGAGCACACCTCAGTGGGCTCGCCGATGACGTTGGCGCCGCTTGAGGTCAGCATCGTCCGCCCCAACCGGGGCTGGGGCCACCCGTGAAGCAGCGAGAGGTGGCGCGATCACGCGCCCTGCGGCGGCTTCACGAACTGCCCCACGCCCGGCGCAGGCCGCCTCATGGGCGACTTCACCGGCGCAACCCACCCGGCTGCCCTACCACGCGCAGCGGGCGTCGCGCTCGGCTCCCGTTTCGCACCGCACCCTCCGGCAGCGGGACGTGAGATCGGTCATGGCGGGCCCATCGTCGTCCGCCCCACCTCCCGACCGACCCCAACTCGTGCTTTGGTGGACCCATGGCCGAGGCATACATCGTCAGCGCTGTCCGCTCACCCGTCGGTCGCCGCGGCGGCGGACTGGCCGGGGTGCACCCGGCCGACCTGTCCGCACACGTCATGCGGGCCGCCGTCGAAACCGCAGCTATCGACCCGGCAGCCGTCGACGACGTCGTCTGGGGATGCGTGGACCAGGTCGGCGCCCAAGCGACGAACATCGCCCGCACCGGTTGGCTCAGCGCAGGCCTGCCCGAATCCGTCCCCGGAACGACTGTCGACCGCCAGTGCGGCTCGTCGCAGCAGGCGGTGAGCTTCGCGGCATACGGGATCCTTGCGGGACAACAGGATCTGGTGCTGGCCGGCGGCGTCGAGGTGATGAGCCTGGTCCCGATCTGGAGCCCCGCCTCGATCGGCGAGGCGCAGGGCCTTGGGCAGCCGTTCGGCGGCGACGGCTGGGCCGCGCGCTACGGCGACACCGAGGTGAGCCAGTTCTACGGCGCCGAGCTCATCGCCGACCGGTGGGAGATCAGCCGCGCCGACATGGAGGACCTCGCGCTCGCCAGTCACCAGCGCGCACTCACCGCGCAGGCCGCCGGGGCGTTCGCCGACGAGATCGTCCCGTATGCCGCCGTCGCCGCCGACGAGGGCCCGCGCGCCGACACGTCGTTGGAGAAGATGGCCACCCTCAAGACTGTCCGCGAGAGCGGCAAGGTCACCGCCGCCGTGTCCAGCCAGGTGTCCGACGGGGCCGCCGCGCTCCTGCTGGCCTCCGAGGCGGCCGTCCGGACGCACGGCTTGACGCCCCTGGCCAGGATCCACGCCCTCACCGTCGTCGGCTCCGACCCGATCGTCATGCTCGACGGTCCGATCGCGGCGACCGAGCGAGTGCTGGGCCGCGCGGGCCTGGCGATCGGCGACATCGACCAGGCCGAGGTCAACGAGGCGTTCGCGCCGGTCGTCCTGGCCTGGCTCAAGGCGACCGGGGCTGACCCGGCCCGCACCAACCCACTCGGCGGCGCGATCGCGCTGGGTCACCCGCTCGGCGCGACCGGGGCACGGCTCATGGTCACCCTCGTCCACGCGTTGCGTCGCTCCGGCGGCCGCTACGGCCTGCAGACCATGTGCGAAGGCATCGGCATGGCCAACGCGACCGTCATCGAACGCTGCTGAGCCGTCCGCCAGAAGCGCGAAGCCACGACAGGAGCCGGACAGCCGGTTGACCCCGGCCCGTCCGGGCATTAGACCTGACCCGTGGATGCACAGCGCCTGGCCGGGACGGCCCGCGGATGGGTCAGTTCGGTGACGCGGCGCGCCCGCGACGCCGCGAGCGCGGTCACCGGGCCCGCGGACCTCGATGAACTCCTCGCCGACCCGGGGCTGGTCACCGCGCTTGAGCGGTATGCCGCCGAGCACGACCTCCCCATCGGCCAGGTCCGCGCCGAGGCGGCCGAGCACCTGCGCGAGATGGCCGCCTCGCACGACCCTCGGGCCACCCAGTCCTGGGACAAGCTCGGCGCCTGGATCATGCGGGCCCACGACGTGCTCGTCGACGAGGAAGACATCGTCCGGCTCAAGGCTCTGGACCGCGAGCACAGCCTGGCCATCGTCTTCTCGCACCGGTCCTACCTCGACGGCTGGGTGCTGCCCAACGTCCTTGCTTCCCGGCGGTTTTCGCCGCTCTACACCTTCGGCGGGGCCAACCTCGACCTGCCGGTCGTCGGCGATCTGGTCAGCCGCACGGGAGTCATCTTCATCAAACGGGCGACCAAGGAGATCCCGGTCTATCGGTTGACCCTGCGGGCCTACATCGCCCACCTGGTCAAGCGCCGGTCGAACATGGCCTGGTCGATCGAGGGCGGGCGCACCCGGACCGGCAAGCTGCGGCCGCCGGTGCACGGCATACTCCGCTATCTGTCCGACGCAGCGGAGGCGAGTGACGGGCCCGACGTCATGCTCGTCCCGGTGTCGATCGTCTACGACCAGCTGCATGAGGTCGCGGGGATGACCGCCGAGGCGCGGGGGAGCCGCAAGCGGCCCGAAGACCTCGGGTGGCTCATCCGGTTCGCGCGGTCGCAAGGCGGGCGCCTGGGCCGGGCGTATGTCTCCATCGGCGAGCCGTTCCCGTTGCGGGAGCGGATGGCGGCGTTGCGGGCCGAAGGCAACGACACGTCGCAGGCCGTCGAGCGGGTCGCCATCGACGCGAGCCACCGGATCAACCGGGCCACCCCGGTGACGACCACCGCGGTCGTCTGTCTGGCGCTGCTGGGCGCTGACCGGGCGCTGACCTTCGAGCGGGTGCTGGACACGGTCGAGCCGCTGGCGCGCTACATCCGGGATCGACGATGGCCGGTCGCGGGGGCCGCGTCCCTCACCGACAAGTCGACGATCCGCCGGGCCTTGCAGGAGTTGGTCGCTTCCGGAGTGCTCACCGTCTTCGACGCCGGCACCGAACCGGTCTGGCGGATCGCTCCGGAGCAGCACCTCGTCGCGGCGTTCTACCGCAACACCGTCATTCACATGCTTGTCGAGCGAGCGATCGGCGAGGTGTCCCTGCTCGACGCGATCGCCGCGCCCGAAGGGGCCGATGTCGAGCGGGCCGCGTGGGAGCGGGCCAAGGCGTTGCGCGACCTGTTGAAGTTCGAGTTCTTCTTCCCCGGGCGCGACGACTTCGAGCGGGAGCTGCGGGCCGAGCTGGCGCTCATGTCACCGATCTCTCCGGCCGAGCCGGGCGTGCTGACCTCGGCGGCCGCTCGGGCGATCCTGGACGCCACCGACCTGCACGTCGCCCACCTGGTGTTGCGCCCCTTCGTCGACGCCTACCTGGTCGTGGCAGATCGCCTTGCGGCAGCTGGGGATTCGGCGGTCGCTGAGGAGGACATCCTTGATGAGGCGCTGCGGGTCGGTCA
>WBZS01000747.1_pt1 | contig 34071 bp, 34 predicted proteins | sample 5204201 | NCBI WGS metagenome assembly WBZS01 (sample SAMN12344357, study PRJNA552823) | activated sludge metagenome | biome: Activated sludge suspended growth; feature: Nitrification reactor; material: Wastewater; isolation source: activated sludge from nitrification reactor of wastewater...
AGATCGTCAAGCACCGCGGAGATCGAACGCATGTTTGAATAATATGCCTCCCCGCCGACACCCGCCGAGGTTATCCACAGCCCCAAAAATCCATCCACAGAACACAATTCAACGACTTGACAACCGGGCACCTAGTTGTACCGGTCCAGTCAGGATGCTGTGCCACAGCCCTTCCGCTATTATCTGCGTATGAATGCAGATAACCAGACGGCGCCCCGGCTGTCTGACGACCACGCCGACCTGGTGGTGGACGTGTTCCGGATGCTCGCCGACGCCACCCGGGTGCAGCTGCTGTGGTGCCTGATCGGGGGCGAGCTCCGGGTGAACGACCTCGCCGAGCGGGTCGGCAAGCCGGCACCATCGGTGTCGCAGCACCTGGCCAAGCTGCGGATGGCCCGGTTGGTGCGCACGCGGCGGGAAGGCACCCAGGTGTTCTACCGCCTGGAGAACGACCACGTGCGCCAACTCGTCACCGATGCGGTGTTCAACGCCGAGCACGCCGCCGGCGGCATCCCCGCCCACCACCGTGAACTTCAACAGGGGAGTGCCTGATGGGACATGACCATGACCACGACCATGGCCACACCCACGACCACGCCGGGCGGGTCGATGATGCACTGACCGCAAGCAAGGCGGGCATCCGTGCCGTCATCATCAGCCTGGTGATCCTCGCCCTCACCGCGACCATCCAGATCGCCATCGTCGCGGTGTCGGGATCGGTCGCGTTGCTTGCCGACACGATTCACAACTTCTCCGATGCGCTCACCGCGATCCCGCTGTGGATCGCATTCTCGCTGAGCCGGCGCAGCGCGACCCGCCGCTACACCTACGGACTGGGCCGGGCCGAGGATCTGGCCGGGCTGTTCGTGGTCGCCGTCATCGCCGCGTCGGCGGTGGTGGCCGGCGTCGAGGCGGTTCGCCGGTTGGTTCACCCGGTGCCGGTGTCGCACCTCGGCTGGGTGGCTGCGGCCGGCGTGGTGGGCTTCCTCGGCAACGAGGTGGTGGCCCACTACCGCATCCGGGTGGGCACCCGGATCGGCTCGGCGGCGTTGCGCGCCGACGGATTACACGCCCGCGCCGACGGCCTGACCTCGCTGGCGGTCGTGCTCGGCGCGATCGGCGTGGCACTGGGCTTTTCGGTCGCCGACCCGGTCATCGGGCTGCTGATCGCCGGCCTGATCGTGGTGGTGATGGTCAAGGCGGCCCGCGACGTGTTCGCGCGACTGCTCGACGGTGTCGACCCGGAACTGGTCGACACCGCCTACGCCACGCTGGCCGATCATCCCGGTGTGGTCGGGGTGAATCGGGTCCGGATGCGTTGGCTGGGGCTGAGATTGGATGCCGACGTCGAACTCGACGTCGATCCGGAGCTGACCCTGCGCCAGGCGCATGCGCTGGCCCACGATGCCGAACACGCTCTGGCGCATGCGATCCCGAAGTTGGACAACGCCGTGGTGCATGCCTATCCGGCCCACGCCGGCGCGCACTAGCAGACGTACTGCACGCCGATGCCGGCCGGCGGGGTGAGCTGCCGAGCGCATGCGTAGGTGTCGATGCCGCCGGCGCTGAACCGCACTGCCGACTGATGGGCGTAGTTCACGCAGAACAACGCGGTCTCATCGGTGCGACAGCGATAGTCGCCGAAGGACAGCGAGCGATCGTAGGGCAGCTCGGGCCCCTGCCCGTTGCTGAAGCGTCCCGGATCGCCGTGCGCCGAGCCCACCTGGACTCCGGCGCCGTCGAAGTCGACCCAGCCGCCCTTCCACACCCCGTAGACGTCGGGCGGTTGGGGTGGCGGGTCGGTCAGGTCCACCAGGCAGGCCAGTCCCGGTGTGCCGTGCTTGGCATCGGTCATGCAGGTGGTGCCCGACGGTGTGGTGAACGCGACGTCGTCGCCGAGTTGGACGGTGCTGCCGGGTCGCAGCGCGACGTGGTACTGGGCGGCATCCACCGGTCCGGCCGCTGCCACCCACTTGATCACCTCGGCGATCGGCACCCCGGCGGCCGGCGCGGCGGACGGGGTCGTCGAGGTCGCAGAGGTGCTGGTGGCGGTTCGCGACGGGGTGATCGGCGTCAGCTGGGTGTGGCGGGCCTGTCCGCTGTCGCCCGAGCATCCCGCCGCCAACAGGGCCGATGCGGCGAACACCACCACCATTCGCATCCCGCCAGGCTAACGGCCGGGCACCGGGCCGCCCGTAAGGCGCGTCGAGCCGGCGGCAGTTCGCTACCGTCGTGTGATGCACGAGCACATCGTCCGCGCCACCACCACGAACGGCGTCGTCGAGGGATTCGCCCGCGACGGGGTGAACCGCTGGCGCTCGATTCCCTACGCCCGGCCGCCGGTGGGGTCGTTGCGGTTCCGGGCGCCGCAGCCGGTGCAGCCCTCGCGCGGTGTCCGGTACTGCCACAGCTTCTCCAACTGCGCGCCCCAGCAGCGGCGCTACACCATGCTCGGGCTCGGCAAGTACCAGTCGATGGGCGAGGACTGCCTGACGCTCAACGTCGTCACCCCGCGGTGGTCGGGATCCCAGCCGGACTCCGAACCCCTGCCGGTGATGTTCTTCATCCACGGCGGCGGCTACATCATGGGCAGCTCGGCCACCCCGCTGTACGACGGCGCGGCACTGGCCCGCCGCGGCTGTGTCTACGTTTCGGTCAACTACCGGCTCGGCGCGCTCGGCTGTCTGGACCTTTCGTCGCTGTCGACGCCGGAATTCCAGATCGACAGCAACCTGTTCCTGCGTGACCTGCTCATGGCACTGGGCTGGGTGCGCGACAACATCGGGGCATTCGGCGGTAGCCCCGGCAACGTCACCATCTTCGGTGAGAGCGCCGGGGCGCACGCCGTCGCGACGCTGCTCGCCGTGCCGGCGGCCAATGGCCTTTTCCGGCAGGCCATTTCGGAGAGTCCAGCGTCCGGGCTGGTGAGCACCAGCGAGACCGCCGCGCAGATCGCGCACAAGTTCACCGACGCGTTGGGCGCCGACAAGGACGACGCGGCAGGCGCCTTGATGCGGGCCCGCCCCGCCGACCTCGTCAAGACGCTCGACGTCCTGCTCGAGCGCAGCCTGCACGAGATGGACGGTGCGTTCGCCGTCGGACCCACCCACGGGGACGACGTCCTGCCGGTGGATCCGATCGAGGCGATGAAGACCGGCCAGGCACACCGGGTTCCGCTGATCGTCGGAACCAACGCCGACGAGGGCAAGCTGTTCACCCGGTTCATGAAACTGTTGCCGACCACCGAGCACGCTATCGAACGGCTGCTGGCCTTCGCCGAGCCCGAGACCCGGGACCGGATCACCGCCGCCTACCCGGGTTACCCGCACCCGGAGGCGTGCGTCCAGCTCGGTGGCGATTTCGCGTTCGGGACCGCCGCCTGGCAGATCGCCGAGGCGCACGGCACGCACGCGCCCACCTACGTCTACCGCTACGACTACGCGCCGCGCACGCTGCACTGGTCCGGGCTCGGGGCCACCCACGCCATGGAACTGCTCGCGGTGTTCGACATCTACCGAACTCGCCTCGGCGGTGCGCTCACCGCCGGGATCGACCGCCCGTCGGCGCTGAAGGTGAGCAATCAGGTGCAGCGGCGCTGGCGCAGCTTCAGCCGCACCGGGGTCCCCGGCGACGACTGGCCCACCTACTCGCATGAGGAGAGGCCGGTCATGGTGTTCGACCGGCACACCCGGGTCGAACTCGATCCGCACCCGCATCGCCGCAAGGCGTGGGAGGGATTCTCGCTGACGGCGCGCTGAGTTGACAGCCGTCAAGAAGCGACCGGAAAACCTATCGCCCGGGCGCGGGGGTGCCCTAGGTTGGTCAGGTGCAGACCGCAGATCCCAGTGACACCGTCATCGAGCGTCCCAGCGACCTGACGCCCGAGTGGCTGACCGCCGCCGTCGGAGCGGGCACCGTCACCGCGTTCACCTCCGAGCGCATCGGCACCGGCCAGATGAGTGAGTGCTACCGGATCGGGCTGACCTACGCCGACGGCCGGGACGGCCCGGCGACGGTGATCCTCAAGGTCGCCGCCACCGACCCGATGAGCAGGCAGACCGGGCTGGCGCTGGGCCTCTATGAACGCGAGGTCAGGTTCTACTCCGAGGTGGCACCCCGCCTCGGCGGACCGATCGCACAGTGCTTCCACACCTCCTACGATCCGGAGACCGGGATCTTCGCGCTGCTGATCGACGACGCCGCGCCCGCCGTCGTCGGCGACGAGATCCGCGGCGCGACAACGGAAGACGCGCGGCTGGCGTTGACCGAACTGGGCCGGCTGCACGCCCCGGTGATCGGCAGCGACACGTTCGCCGAGGCGGACTGGCTCAATCGCGAGTCGCCGATGAACCAGGCGCTGATCACCCAGCTGTATGCGGCGTTCATCGACCGCTACGGCGAGGCCATCACCCCGGACCAGCGGATGGTGTGCCAGCGGCTGGTCGACAACTTCGACGCCTACCTGTCCGAGGAGACCGCGGCCGGCCGGCCCAAGGGCCTGGTGCACGGCGACTACCGGCTGGACAACATGCTCTTCGGCCGGCCCGGCTCCTTGCGCGACCTGACCGTCGTCGACTGGCAGACCGTCACGTGGGGACCGGCGCTGACCGACGTCGCCTACTTCATCGGCTGCGCGCTGCGGACCGAGGACCGTCGCGCCAACTATGACGAGCTGCTGCGCGCGTATCACGAAGGGCTGGGCCCCAACCCGCCGCTGACGCTGGACGACGTGCGCGACGGTGTGCGCAGACAGAGTTTCTTCGGGGTGATGATGGCGGTGGTGTCCTCGATGCTGGTCGAGCGCACCGATCGCGGCGACGAGATGTTCCTGACCATGATGGAGCGGCACACCAGCCACGTGCTGGACACCGGCGCGCTGGACATCGTCCCGGACGACGCCCGGCAGGCGCTGATACCGGACCCGGTCGACGAGGGGGCGCACGAGCCGGGGGATGAGCCGCTGTGGAACGAGAGCTGGTACTGGGACTTCGCCGACCCGGGCCAGGGGATCGGCGGCTGGATCCGGTTGGGGCTGATCCCGAATCAGAACGTCGCATGGATCAACGCGCTGGTGTGCGGGCCCGATCTGCCCACCGTGGCGCTGCTCGACTTCCAGGCGCCGCTGCCCGCGGATCCGGCGGTGGTCGCGGGCGACGGTGTCGAATTGCGGCACGGCGCAACGGTTTCGCTGCAGTCCTACCGGGTGGAGGTCAGTGGTGCCGCGCAGAGTCACGACGACCCGTCGGCGCTGCTGCGCGGCGAAGCCGGCCGTCCCGTTCGACTGGCGATGGACCTGACCTGGACGACAACCGGTACCCCGTACGCCTATCGGATCACCACCCGCTACGAGATCCCGTGCACCATCACCGGAACCATCACCGTCGACGGCCGCAGCTACGAGATCGAAGCCGCTGTCGGGCAGCGCGACCACTCTCACGGCGTGCGCGACTGGTGGAGCATGGACTGGGTGTGGAGCGCTCTGCACCTCGACGACGACACGCATCTGCACGGGGTCGACCTACGCATCCCCGACCTGCCGCCGCTCAGTGTCGGCTACATCCAGCGCGCGGGGGACGTGGTCGAGACGACGGAGGTGTCCGCGGATGCGACGTTCGCGGACAACGGCTTGCCCGTGCAGACCCGGATCGTCTACCAGCCCGGGCCGGTGGACACCACGATCCGGGTGGTCGGCAACGCACCGGTGCGGCTGGTCGCGCCGGACGGCCGGGTGAGCCTGTTCCCGCGGGCCTGGGTCGAGGTGGAGACCACCGACGGCCGCCGCGGTGTCGGGTGGGCGGAGTGGAACCGCAACCTCTGACTACAGGTGCGCCGAGTCGTCGTCCAACTCGTCGCGGCGTAGGCCCATCGGTGTGGCCGCCGGCAGGTCGCCGCCGGCCACCACCAGGCGGGTCAGCGGGGTCAGCGCCACGAACAGCCGCTCGACTTCGTCATCGGCCAGATCCCGCAGCGCGGTCAGCGCCATCGCATCGGTGCAGTTTTCGATGCGGTCCTTTATGGCCTGGCCGGAGTCGGTGAGAGTTCCTGCGGCGGTGAGCAATCCGCGGGCGGCGAGTGCCTCGACACAGGAGGTCCACTCCTCGTCGGTGTAGTCGCGGCTGCGCTTGATGAACTCCGTCGGCACCGAGCCGGCAGCGGCGTGCAGTACGTTCGACTCCCGGCCGGACAGGCCTTCGGACAGCAGCGTCGCCACGTGACCGTCGCCGCGGTGTTCGCGCAGCAAGGTCGTCGCGTGCCATAGCGCCGCCACCGGGGTTTCGGGCCAGGGCAGCGCCGAATTTGCGGCGAACAGTGGCCGACCGTCCAGCGGCGCGCCACGCGCGGCCGCCCCGGCCAACTCGGCCGCCTCGGCGACGCCGGGCAGGTCGTCGGTCACCCCGTAGCGCTGCAGGGCGGTCACGGCGCTGGACAGCCGGACCGCCAACACCGCCTCCGGGTCGGCCACCTCCCAGATTGCGGGCACCGTCCTGCCGACGCGCTCGGCGGAGAAGTTGAAGAAGACCGCGGTCACGACCTCAGCGGGGACCCGGCCAAGCGGAGCGCTTCGCGCGGCGAAATATCCGCGCCAGAACCCGGTGAAGCCCATGGCTTCGAGCGCGATTCGCACCTCCGGGGCGAAGTAGGTGACCGCGTGCACCGGTTCGAAGCGGTCGAAGAAGCGTCTCGCCAGTCGCGCTGCCCTGCTCACTCCCGCAGTCAATCACGCCCGGACGCGCCCACCGAACGTCACCTGCTTGCTAAGTTACGTCCGCGGCGCGAGCAGCGCGCTGTTCGGACAGGGTTGGAGGGTCATCATGCGACGGATGTGGGCAGCGCTGGCAGCGGCGGCAGTCACCGGCACCACGTTGACAGGTTGTTCGGTCAACGTCTCGGCCGGGGCGCCGGTGGTGGCCAAAGCCGACCTACAGAAGGACATCTCCGACCGGATGGAAAAGGGCGGCCAGAAGCCGCAATCGGTCACCTGCAAAGACGATCTCAAGGGCGAGGTGGGCAAGAACGTCACCTGTGAGGTGACCATCAGCGATACCAACCAGATCGATGCGATCGTCACCGTCACCAAGGTCGACGGCTCCACGGTGAGCTACGACACCGCACCGGCGCTGTCGAAAGAGCAACTGGAGAAGTCGGTCGCACGACTCGTGGCCGGCACCGCGAGCGGCGTCGCCGAAAGCGTCACCTGCGAGTCGGGACTGGAAGGCAAGAAGGGCGCCGAGGCCAAGTGCGACGTCACCGACGCGGAGGGCACCACCACCAAGGTCACGGCCACAGTCACGGAGGTCCAGGGTCTCCTGATGAACTTCGACGTGAACGGCTGAACCCCACGGCGCCGGTTCGTGTTCTCCGGCGGGCCATCCACTTTCAGCCGATGTACGGCCGCAACCACCGGGGATTGGTATCTTCTCGCGATAGCGCACGCGCGTCGCACAGCGAATTCCTGGAGGCATCGTGACACGCACTTCGACTGCAATGCGGCTCAGCGCCGCGCTGGCCGCCGCCGCCTGCACCGGCGCCGCGCTGGCCGGCTGTTCGTTCAGCATCGGCGGTGGCAAACCGGTGGTCGCCAAGAGCGACCTGCAGAAGGACATCTCGGAGCGCCTCGAAAAGGCGGGTGAGAAGCCGCAGTCGGTGACCTGTAAGGACGATCTGTCGGGCGAGGTCGGCAAGACCACCCGGTGCGAGGTGGTGCTCAGCGACACCAACTCCTTCGAGCCGATCGTGACGGTGACGAAGGTCGAGGGCAAGACAGTCAGCTACGAAATGACACCGGCGGTGTCCAAGGAACAGCTGGAGAAGTCGGTGTCGAATCTGGTTGCCAATGCCTCGGGTGAAAAGGTCGAGTCGGTCGTCTGTGAGTCGGGCCTGGAAGGCAAGAAGGGCGCCGAGGTGCACTGTGATGTGACGGCGGGCGGTGTCACGCTCAAGCGCACTGTCGACGTCACCAAGGTGGACGGACTGCTGATGAACTTCACGCTCATCCCGGTGCTGATGAAGGACCAGGTGCAGGAGTCGCTGCTGGACGAGATCAGCACACAGTTGGGCCAGCGCCCGGACAGTGCCGAATGCTCCAACGACCTCGAGGGGAAGCCCGGCAACACCATCGAGTGCAACGTGGTGGCGGGGTCGGAGGCGCAGGACTTCGTGCTGACGGTCACCAGCGTCGACGGCGACAAGATCAACTACCGGTACGACCCGAAGCGTTAGCCCTGCGTGCGCGGTCGCTAAGGTCGGCTAACCGATAGTGAGGTGAGTCGATGGCGGTGACGGATCTCGGTGCGCCGAGTTTCGCGCTGCATCCGCTGCGCGGCCCCCACGAGCCGACCACGTCCACGCCCCCACGCCGGCCCGGCTCGGTGCGGCGCACCTCGTCGATGGACATCACCAGAGCAACGGATACCCCGGATCCGGTGCACCTGCTCGGGCGCGCGCTGGACCTGATCACCGGGCCCGACGGCTCCGCGCAGGTAGCGCGGACCGCCGGCCTGACGGCGACCGTCGAACTACTGGGACAGGTCGTCCGCAGCATCGAGACCGACCCGCCGGTTCCCGCATTGGCCGCCGTGGTGGGCACCCCGCCGATGGGCGGCTTCCGGGCCGCGATCGACGCGGCTACCCCGGAACTTCGTCAAGCCCGGGATCTGTTGCACACGCTGGTCGACGATGTGCCCGGTGCTACGTTGATCTCCGGGCATGCGCTCGGCGCATCCGGCCAGCTGGAGTCGGCGCGCACCGGCTTCCGGCCACTGGCCGATCAGTGCGCCGGGTTCGTCACCGGCGGCGTGATGACGACGATGTTCGCCTCCGATGAGGCCGTGATCGTGACCGGGCCGCCCGCGCCGGATCTCCGCGATGCGGACGACCCGCTGGCCTGGCACGAGTTCGGCGGGCTGCCCCTGCACGGGATGCGGCGTGTCCGCCGGGTCGACGTCACCGAGGGCCGGGACGGCACCGAGGTGGCCATCGACGCGATGTTCCGGGACACTTACGTCCGGGGCGACGGAGTGGAGACGATCATCCACGAGTACACCCTGCTGGCCACCCTGGATCGGAGAACCGGTCGGGTCCTCGAGTCGCGCGCGACACCACGGGTGCTGCCCTGGCGGGAGTGTCCCGCGGCGGCGGAGAGCGCGGGGCGGATCACCGGAATGACGTTGCCCGAGTTGCATTCCCGGGTGCGCCGCGAGCTGCACGGGACCAGCACGTGCACCCATCTCAACGATCTGCTGCGCAGCGTGGCCGACGCCGAGGCGCTGATCGCGCTTCTTCCTGGCGACTGAGGGTCAGGCCGGCGCGGCGGTCGTGACCGCGGCCGATTGATCGATGATCGCCCGCATCGCCCGCTCGGCGGCCGCGGCATCGCGCATCCGGACCGCGCGGGCGACTTCGTCATGCAGGGCGGTCACGGCGGGGTCGGGCCGGACCGCCTCGGCCCCGGGCAGGGCGCGGTCGACCAGGACCTCGGCCACCACCTCGTAGAGTGCGCGGAACATCTCGTTGCCACTGGCTTCCAGCAGGGTGCGGTGAAAGAGCTTGTCCGCCAGCAGGAACGCGTCGAGATCGCCCGAGCGGCCGTGCACCACCATGTCCGACACCGCGGCGGCCATCGACCGGCACTGCTGTGGGTCGGCCCGCTGGGCGGCCAGTGCGGCGGCGGCCGGTTCGACGCCGCGACGCAGTTCGGCGAGCGATCGCAGTTGCGCGACGCGGTCGCCGCTGTCCAATCGCCAGCGAATCAGCCTGGGATCCAGCACATTCCACCTACTCGACGGCTCGATGGTGATGCCGACCCGCCGCCGCGGTGTCACCATCCCCATCGATTCCAGCACCCGGACGGCCTCCCGGACCACCGAGCGCGACACCCCGTGCGCGGCGCTGACACCGTCGAGGGTCAGCGCGCGGCCGGCCTGGTAGTGGCCGGATACGATGCCCGTACCCAGCGCGGCCAGCACGCTGCCGTGCAGTTCGCCGACCGGCGACTCCGGATCCACCCAAAGATGTTGTCATATCGGCCGGTACCCCGGCTAAGAACCGATGCATCAGCAGATCGGCGAGTAAAGAGCAGATCAATCACCCATCCTGTGTGATATGTCAATCAACCGGGTAGACGCAGGCATGACCGCACCGATCGTGGTGATGGGCGTGTCTGGGTCGGCTCGATCCGCAACCGCTGTTCACCCCGGGCCGCGTCACCCTGCAGCCGATCTTCATGTGCCAGCAGACGTTCAGCGCGGCGTTGATCGCTCACCTCGAGCTGCTCAAGACCGGCGACGCGAGAAGGAACCGGATCTGCACCGCCGTTCCCCACCCGCAACTCAAGGAGGACCTGCCGGGCCAGCTGGTCACCACCGCCCAGAACATGATCAACTGCAACCGCGCCATCCCGTTATGGCTGCGGCGAAGCCGCCTGTACCTGGGGCATCACCCTGCGCCGCAGAGAGCTACCTTGCGGGCTCCGCCAAAATCCTGCTGATGCAGCGCCGGGCCCTCGCCGCGATGAACCGTATCGGTACGCAACGGGATCCGAAGCGAGCTCAGCCCTTGATGACCTGAGTGCCCCCGGCCAGCTCGTCGTGCTTGCCCTGCTTGGTCGGGCTGTTGTTGATGGTCACCGCGATGACGATGTACGCGACCACCGCGAGCAGACCGCCGAGCCACGGGATGACCGACAGCAGGGTGAAGGAGTTTCGGATCGCCGACTGCTGCGCGGTGGGCTTGGGTGCACCACCCGGTCCGTGCACGCTGAGGCCGAGCAGCTTCTTGGCGGGTGTCCAGCCCTGGGTCACCTCGAACACCACGAAGTAGGCGAAGGTCAACAGGCCCGAGAACAGTCCGGTGACAAGGACATTGCTGGTCGCATGGAACAGGAAGGCCAGCAGGAACGCCACGATGCCGACGAAGATGCCGTCGATGAGGCGGGCCGCGAAGCGCAGGCCGAGACCGCCGGGCTGACCGCCGGTGAACGGGCCGGGAGCGGGCGGGTAGCCGGGCTGCTGGCCGTAGGGGCTGGGCGGCGGTGGCGGGGGATATCCACCGGGAGGCCCGTATGGCTGCGCCGGCGGCGGCGGGGGATAGCCGGACGGTTGCGCGTTGGGATCGTAGTCACCCGTTGTCATCAGATCGCTCCTGCCGAAGTAGGTGCGATCAATCTACCCCGGTGTGCACATCCTGCACGGAGTTCGCCGCGGCGAGACCCGAAGTCGCCGCTCAGCGCTTCTTGAGGCGCTTGGCGCGCGACCGCGCGGTGGCGGCCAGCTCGCCGCTCTGCTGCGCGGCCCGATCGCGGGCGGTCTCGGCCAATTCGGCGCCGCGGTCGCGCGCGACGTCGGCGAGTTCCGCGGCCAGCACGGCGCCCCGCTTGCGGGCCGCCTCGAGCAGCGGCGCGCCCCGCGCGCCGGCCGCCAGGGCGAGTTCCCGGCCGCGGTCGGCGCTCACCTGCAGGCCATGGCCGAGTCTGTCGGCCAGTTCACCGTCCAGCAGCGTCGAACTCGAGCCGGGCAGGGTCGAGGACACCGCATCGGAGACTTTGCGCGCCGCGCGCCGGCCGCGCCAGCCCAGGGACGGCTTGCCCGCGGTGTCGGCCGACGCGATGATCAGTCCGCCGAGCAGGCTGATGTCGGCGAGGAATTCGCGGCGCTTCTGCGCCTTTCGCTCCGGGTCCACCTCGGACCAGAACATGTGCGCGCCGAGGTTTCCCGGAATCACCGTGGCGGCCAGGGCCGCCGAGGCGAACCGCGGCAGCTTGCCGGTCGCCAGCAGCAACCCGCCGCCGATCTGCACGGCGGCGTTGGCCTTGGCGAAGGTCTCGGCGTCGGTCGGCACCCTGGTCCCCACCGGGTCGGGCAGCTTCTGCAGACCCTCGAGAGCCGGACGGGCGGCGTCCGCGGCGGGCTTGGGACTCCGGAGCGCGTCGATTCCCTGACCGATGAACACTGCAGCCAACATGGGACGGGCAACTCTGCGAATCAGCATGGCGGCGGTGTTCCCGGCGGTGTGCGCGGCCAAACCCGGCTCGTCGAGCCGACGATGCAGGCCCTAGCCGGATCCGTGGCGCTTCCACAGCGGGAACGCCACCCAGGCGATCAGCATCGCGACCGCGGTCAGCACGCCGGCGACCGCCGCGGCGGTGGTCCCGAGCACGGCGCCGAACACCACGATCGCGACCCCGGTCAGGGCGGTGCCGAGCAGCAGCAGACCCGCGTAGGCACAACGGTGGGTCACGGCGACCACCGTGTTGAGCCGGTGGCGCCGGAACAGCAGCCGGTGCATCGCCACCGGGGCCACCAGCAGCACCGTCGCCGCCAGCGAGCACGCCACCGTCATCAGGTACACCGTGTGCAGGTCGTCGCCGAGTTGGGCGAACCGGGCTTGGAACGGCAGGGTCAGCAGGAACCCGGTCAGCAACTGCACACCAGTCTGCGTCACGCGCAGTTCCTGCAGCAGACTCGACCAGTTGCGGTCCAGGCGCTCGGCCTGGGTCTCCGAGCGGGCCGCGGCATCCCAATCCTGATCGAACTCCGGATGGTCCACATCCATCGGATCAGGATGCCCTGCTGCTGTGCGGTCAAACCCTCACGCCAGCAGTATCCGGGCCGATCGCTCCAGCTTGGCGGCGATCTCGGTGTAAGAGGCGTAGCCCATTCCGGCGCGCACCAGGGCGCCGGCGTAGAGCTGCTCGAGGGACTCGATCACATCTGAATCCGATTGCGGCCCAAGGGCCGAGCACAACCTGCCGCGGATATCCTGCCCGATCCGGAACCTCAGGTGCTCGACGTCGGGATCCCTGCCCAGCAGGGCGGTGGTGACCGCGCCGGCGAGTTCGGGTTCGTCGGCGACCAGCAGGGCGATATGCCGCAGGACCGTGATCACCCGCTCCACCGGATCGGGTGAGTGGTCCGGGGGTACCGGCGTCGAGGCCAGCCGTCGCCAGAAGACCTCGGCCACCAGATGCTCCTTGGAGGAGAAGTAGGTGTAGGCGGTCGCCGCGCCCACCCCGGCCTCGGCGGCGACCATCCGGATTGTCAGCCCGGCGAAGCCTTCTCGGCTCAGAACGTCGACCGCGGCGCGGCCCAGCCGGTCCACCGTGGCGGCCTGCTTCGCGGTCAACCGGCGTCGGGTCGACTCCCGAGCTACCGGATCGGACACATGTCCGGACGCTACTACAACGCCTGGGGGCGGGCAAGGTGCGCGCTGGCCATCCACGGCGCGGTCAGGCTATGTTCGGGGCATGAGCCGCACCGAGACCAACCTTGCCGCGCAAACTTCCAGACTCTTCGAACTGGCCGACCACGTCATCGGTTTCATGCCCGCCGACGAGGGCCGGGCGCTCTTCGATGCGGCGGTGGGCGCGCTCGAGGGCGGGATCGCGGTCGAGATCGGCACGTACTGCGGGAAATCGACGGTCCTGCTCGGCGCCGCCGCGGCCGAGACCGGCAGCGTGCTCTACACCATCGACCATCACCACGGATCCGAGGAGCACCAGCCCGGCTGGGAGTTCCACGACACCACCATGGTCGACCCGGTGAGCGGACGGTTCGACACCCTGCCGACCTTCCGCCGCACCCTGGACGCCGCCGGACTGGACGACACCGTCGTCGCCGTGGTCGGCAAGTCCACGGTCGTGGCCCGCGGCTGGCGAACGCCGCTGCAGCTGCTGTTCATCGACGGCGGCCACAGCGAGACCGCCGCACAGCAGGACTTCGACGGCTGGGCCCGCTGGGTCGCGGTGGGCGGGACGCTGCTGATCCACGACGTCTTCCCCGACCCACGCGACGGTGGCCGTCCGCCGTACCACATCTACTGCCGCGCACTGGAATCCGGTCACTTCACCGAGGTGGGCTGCACGGGCTCGCTGCGGGTTCTGCGCCGAACCCGGGGTGTTCCAGGCGAGGACATTGCGGCCGCGCCGGTCAGTTCCTGACGCATTCACAGTCGTAGTCGGCCTCGAGGCCGCGGGGGAGTTCGGCGCCGCGGAAGATGCCACTGCCGCCGGTGGTCGCCGACAGGGTGTCGGCGGCGAGGATGACGGCCGCACCGGTCCACGTCGTCCGTTCCACCGGCCAGCGCTTGCCGTCGGCGAACACCAGCCCGGTCCAGTACGAGCCGTCCGCCTCCCGCAGGTGCTGCATCGCGGTGAACTGGTTCAGGGCGTGCTCGCGTTCGCCGATCGCGTCCAGTGCCATGACGAACTCGCAGGTCTCCGCCCCGGTCACCCACGGCCGGTCGTTGACGCAGCGGATGCCCAGGCCGTCGACCACGAACTCGTGCCACCGCTCGGCGATCCGCGCCCCGGCCGCCGAACCGCGCAGTGCGCCACCGAGAATGGGGTAGTACCAATCCATCGAATGGTGCGGCTTCTCGGTGAACGCCTCGGGGTGCTCGGCGATCGCATGGCCGAGCCGGCCCAACGCGACCTCCCATTCGGGCTGCGGGTCGCCGACGTCGTCGGCGAGGGCCAGCGCGCAGCGGATACTGTGATAGACGCTGGCGCATCCCGTCAGCAGCGCCTCGGGCAGGGCCCCGGAAGGTCCTTGCGCCCAATAGATCTCACCCGTGGTGGCCTGGAGGTCCAGGACGAAATCGATGGCCGCGCGGACGGTCGGCCACATTCGCTCGCCGAACCGGCGGTCACCGGTGACCAGCACGTGATGCCACACCCCGGTGGCGATGTAGGCGCAGAAGTTGCTGTCGCTGTTGTGGTCCTCGATCACACCGCGGCGGTACTGGATCGGCCACGAGCCGTCGGCGCGCTGTTCGCGGCGGCACCAGTCGTAGGCGGCTCGGGCGGACTCGGTCAGTCCGGCGACGGAGAGCGCCATCGCGCATTCCACATGGTCCCAGACATCGGTGTGCCCGGTCTGTGACCACGGGATCTCGCCGGACGGCAGCTGCAGGGCGGCAATCGATTCCGCCGTCTGGCGGCACTGCGCGGGCGTCAGGACACCGGCGACGCCGGGCACTCCGTCGAGGTCAGATCGCCGGGCCATCGGAGTCCGGCTTCTCGAAGTACAGCGCGACGCTCTTGCCGACGAGCGGGTTGAGCGCGGCCTCGGCGACCCGGGTGAGTGCGGGTCGCGACATCATGTCCCAGACCAGCAGCCTGTGGTAGGCCTGCACCGCCGGATGGTCGGGTTTCTCAACGCCCACAGCGCATTTGAGCCACCAGAACGGCGAATGCAACCCGTGTGCGTATTCGGAGTGGGTGAACCGCAGTCCGCCGGCGATGAGCTTGGCGCGCAGTTCGTCGGCCTTGTAGATGCGGATGTGGCCACCCTCATTGGCGTGGTAGTCGTCGGAGAGTAGCCAGCAGATCTTCTCCGGAAGCCAGCGCGGCACCGTGACGGCAAGCGTGCCGCCCGGTCGCAGCACGCGGATCAGTTCGGAGATCACCCCGTCATCGTCGGGGATGTGCTCGAGGATCTCCGAGGCGATCACGGTGTCGAAGCTGCCGTCGGGATAGGGCAGGGCCAGTGCGTCACCCACCACCACCTGGGCCTTGGCCGACTCCGGGGCTTCACCGGCCTCGCCCATCGCCTGCAGCATGGTGTCGACGTTGGCCAGTTCCTCCGCGTCCTGGTCGAAGGCGATCACGTTGGCGCCCCGGCGGTAGGCCTCGAAACTGTGCCGGCCCGCGCCACAGCCGACGTCGATCACCGTGGTGCCGAGCCCGACCCGCAGCCGGTCGTAGTCGACGGTCAGCACGGCTCGTCGACCGCTTCGATCGTGCTGCGCACCCGGCCGGTGCGGGCGATGGCCTGCTCGTAGACCCGCACGGTCTGTGCGGCCACCGACTCCCAGCTGAACACGTCGAGCGCACGACGGCGCCCCGCGGTGCCCAGCCAGTGCCGGCGTTCGGGGGACGACAACAGCCGGTCGAGCGCGCGGGTCAGTTCGCCCACGTCGCCGGGCGCCACCAGGTCGGCGCACTCGCCGTCGGGGCCAAGCACCTCGGGCAGCGCACCGGCCCGGCTGGCCACGATCGGTGTGCCACTGGCCATGGCCTCGACGGCGGGCAAAGAGAACCCCTCGTACAGCGATGGGATGCAGGCGATCTCCGCCGAGGCGAACAGCATGGCCAGTTCGGCGTCGGACAGACCGCTGGAGGTGTGCACGATGTCGGAGATGCCGAGTTCGGCGATCAGCTTCTCGGTCGGGCCGTTCGGCTCGAGCTTGGCGACCAGCTGCAGTTCCACCTCGTGCTCACCGCGCAGCTTGGCGACGGCCTGCAGCAGATGCCCGATGCCCTTCAGCGGCCGGTCGGCGCTCGAGATCGCGATGATCCGGCCCGGAACCCGGGGCTGGTCATGCGGTTTGAACAGCTCGGTGTCGACGCCGAGGGGCACCACCCGCAGCTGGTCGGGGCTGACGCCGAAGTCGTCGGCGATGTCGGTGGCCGACGACGACGACACCGTCAGCAGGTCGGGGATGCGGCGCGCGACCTTCTTCTGCATCTGGGCAAAGCCATACCACCTGTGCACCAACGGCTTTCGCCACCACTTCGCGGCGGCCAGGTCCAGCACCCGGTCCCGGGTGATGGGGTGGTGCACGGTGGCCACCACCGGCAGGCCGCTCGCCGCGATGCGCAGCAGGCCGGTGCCCAGGCACTGGTTGTCGTGGACCACGTCGAACTCGTCGCGGCGCCGGGCGAGCAGTCGCGCGGCGCGCAGGCTGAACGTGCGCGGTTCGGGGAAGCCCGAGGTCCACATCGTCGCGAGCTCCAGCATGTCGATGCGGTCGCGGATCTCGCCGGGACGCGGCACCCGGAACGGGTCGGGTTCGCGGTAGAGGTCGAGGCTGGGCACCTCGGTGAGCCGGACCCGGGGATCGAGGATCTCGGGATAGGGCTGGCCGGAGAAGACCTCGACGTCGTGACCGAGTTCGACCAGGCCGCGGCTCAGATGACGCACGTAGACGCCCTGCCCGCCACAATGGGTCTTGCTCCGGTAGGACAGCAAAGCAATTCGCATGCTCACGCTCCCGCCGGGCCCACGGATGTCATCGGGCAACTGACCTGATGTTCGCGGCGAGCTTTCTGGACATGTGTCTAGACTATAATTCGACTAGCTACATATCGCAACGCGCATGCAACTGCCACCGGCTCACCGGCTAGTTTGATGGTGATGCACTACCAGTGGGAGACCCTTACCGACGGTGTCTGGCGTTGCCGGCTGCCGTTCTGCAACGTCAGCGTCGGGCTGGTGCGCGGCAGCCGAGGAATCCTGTTGATCGATTGCGGCACAACCCTTCTCGAGGCCGCCGATATCGTGGCCGATGTCCGCGCGCTTGCCGGCGGGGCCGTCACCCACGCCGTGCTCACCCATCACCACTTCGACCACATCCTCGGTTCGGCGGGCTTCACCGACGCCGAGTTGTACGCCGCACCGCCCGTCGCCGCGGCGCTGACCACCGACATCGCCGATGTCCGCGCGCACGCCATCAGCTACGGCGCCGACCCGGCCGAGCTGGACCGGACGATCGCGCGGGTGCGCGCCCCGGATCACCGGGTGCTGAGCGTGGACCTGGATCTTGGCGCCCGCAGCGTGCATGTCGAACATCCGGGCCGTGGCCATACCGACCACGATCTGGTGGTGGTCATCGGCCCGCAGGTGCCGGGTGCGCCCACGGTGGTGTTCTGCGGGGACCTGGTGGAGGAGTCGGCCGATCCCGCCATCGACGCCGGCTCCGACCTGCGGGAGTGGCCGCGCAGCCTGGATCGGGTGCTGGCGCTCGGCGGCCCGGACGCGCGCTACGTGCCGGGCCACGGGGCGGTGGTCGACGCCGGGTTCGTCAGCCGCCAGCGGGACTGGCTGACGATGCAGGGCTGAGGGTTACCAACCGGTGGTCAGCACATGGTCGAGCATGTCGACGAAGAAGTCGGCGGACTCCCGCGTGATGCACATCGGGGGCTTCACCTTGAGCACGTTCTGCCGGTCACCGGTGGGCTGCACGATCACGCCGAGTTCGCGCATCCGTTCGCAGATCGCGGCGGTCTCCACGGCCGCGGGTTCCAGTGTCGTACGGTCGCGAACCAGTTCCACGCCCATATACAGGCCGCTGCCGTGCACGGTGCCGATGATGGGGTGCCGGGTCGCCAACTCGCCGATGCGGGCCTTGAGGTGGTCGCCGATGGTCAGCGCATTGGCTTGCAGGCCTTCGCGTTCCAGGAGGTCGAGAACGGTCAGGCCGACCACACACGACACCGGGCTGCCGCCCGCGGACGAGAAGAAGTAGCCCTGGGTGCGGTACTTCTCGGCGATCGCGCGAGTGGTGATGACGGCGCCGAGGGGTTGGCCGTTGCCCATCGCCTTGGCGACGGTGACGATGTCGGGCACCACGCCCTGCTGCTGAAAGCTCCAGAACCAGCGGCCGGTTCGGCCGTAGCCCACCTGCACCTCGTCGGCGATCGCCAACCCGCCCGTGGCGCGCACCGCCGCATACACCGCCCGCAGGTAGCCGTCGGGCAGTGCCATCCCGCCGGCGTTGCCGTAGAACGGTTCGCAGATGAACGCGGCCGGCGGATGTCCCTGGGCGGCAAGGTCTTCGATGATCGCGACGGCTTCTGGCGCGTAGTTCGCGGCGTCCAGCCCGCGGTGCCGGCCGCGGTAGGCGTTGGGGGAGGGCACAGTGTGGATCCAGGACGGCCGGGTCTCCAGGGCGTTCGGGTTGTCGGCCACCGAGGTGGACACCGCGTCGGTGGCGTAGGTCCAGCCGTGGTAGGCCTCGGCCACCGCGACGATGTCGTGGCGCCCGGTGGTGGCCATCGCCAGCCGCAGCGCCAGATCGCCGGCCTCGGATCCGGAGTTGACCAGGAAGACGGTGTCCAGCGGGTCGGGCAGGGTGGCGGCCAGCCGCTCGGAGAGCGCCACCACGCTGGCGTAGTTGAACCGCGAGTTGGTGTTCAGCCGGCGCCACTGCCGGGCGACCGCGTCGGCGAGCACCGGATGGCCGTGGCCGAGGATCGCCACGTTGTTGACCATGTCCAGGTAGCTGCGTCCCTCGGTGGACAGCATGTGTTCGCGCCAGCCGCGCTCGATGCGCGGCGGATTGTCGTAGTAGTGCTCCTGCACGGTGGCGAAGGACTCCGCGCGCCGGCGCCAGAGCGCCTCGCTGTCGCCGCTCGACGCGGCCACGGGCTCGAGGCCGACCAGCGGTCCGGGATCGGCGGCCAGGCTCAACCAGCCCGCCGAGTACTCCGGGCGCACGAAGTCGGGCACCGCCACATCGGGCCGGCGCAGCCACTGGATCCACACGTGGCCGTCGGCGGTCGCCAGCGTCGCGCCCGCTGCCACGGTCTGACCGGACCGCACGGCGTCGTCGACGCCCAGCGCGCCGCGCACCTCGACGGTGCCCGGGGCGCCGGTGAGGGTCACGGTGTCCGCGGTGGCGGCCTCGATCACGCCCTCCCACGGGGCGGTCAGGGCCACCGGTGCGGCGGGCCAGAGGTCCACGCCGGTGCTGATGGTGGCCGGCGAAACCGGGCTCAGCGTCGCCGAGCGGCTCGCCCGGGGCTGGCCGAAGGTGGTGATGACCGCGGCCGCCCCTGCGGCGATCGCCTCGGCGGCCAGATTCGCCTCACACGCCGGGTCGAGCCACGTCCCGGAGTCCATCGCATCGGACTCGAGCGACAGGTCGAGGCGCGTGACGGTCCGCGGGTCCAGGCTCAGCAGCGGTGACTCCGCGGCAACCGGGTCCGCCGGGTGCGCGACGCCCAGCGCGTCGCGGATCACCGCGGTCATCACCTCCGTCGGGACCGCCGTGGCCCGTTCGAAGATCCGCCATTCGAAGTCGAGTGACCCGGTGGCGTATTCGTTTTCGGCGTCGATGCTGGCCTGGTGGTTGCCGCTGACGACGAGGACCGCGCCGCGGAGCACCACGAGCGGCCACAGGGCCTCGACCTCGGCCGGGGACAGCGGGCGCACCGCGTTGAACTCCTCGATGAGCGGCAGCGTGGCCACCGGTTCGCCGCCCTCGTGGCGCAGCACCGACGACGCCGCGACCGCCAGCTCGGCGACCGGCCAGGACCGGGTGAGATCGCCGAGGTCGATGATGCCGTCGGGCATGCGGCCGGTGTCCGGCGGGCTGCACACCACGTTGTCGTCGGTGATGTCACCGTGGATCACCTGGACCGGTAGGTCGTCGGCCAGGTCGGCCACCACCTGCCAGGCCGCCGCCGCGGCCGCCTCCACGGCATCGCGGCGATGGGGGTCACTGACGTGGGGGGCCAGCACCTCGACGGTGCGCAGCGCATGTCGCAGGTCCCACTGCAGGACCCGGTCGACGCCGGGGTGGTCGAAGTCGGCCAGTGCACGGCAGGTGCGGCCGGCCAGCCGGCCCAGCGCGGCGGCCCGGGCCGGCGTGACGTACTGCCCGCCGCTCATGGTGCCGCCGGCCAGATGGGTGATGATGCGCGCGTACAGGACGGCGCCGTCCTCGGAGCGCAGTTCGGCGATCGCCGGGAAACCGGTCGGCCGCACGTTGGTCGCCGTCCGAACCCCCGCCTCGGCCTGCGTGATGTAGGCGGCCGCGGCGTCCTGGGCCTCCAGTTCGATGCGGGAGAACACCGGGTTGGCGATCTTGAGGACACCGATGGGTTTCCCGTCGGTTCCGGTGAGCAGGAAGTTGGCGTCCTGCTGGCTGCCCAGCGCGGTGGCCTCCGCCTCGACACCGAAGTGGTTCCGGGCGATGTCACGGGCCTGGGTCGGAGTGATCGCCGGGACCGGAAGTTCCTCGGCCTGGAAGAAGTCGAACAGCGTCATTACCTCGGGCATCCTCATCTGGCGTTTTGGCGGTCTCACTGTACTGCTGTGCCCGCGCCCGATCGGCCGATACGGTGGCAGCATGCGGGCGCTGCTCATCGTCGACGTGCAGAACGACTTCTGCGAGGGCGGATCGCTCGCGGTGGACGGGGCGCGCGGGGTGGTGCGCGCGATCAACGCGCTGCTGTCCGGCCGGCACGGCTACGACCACGTGGTGGCGACCAAGGACTACCACGTCGATCCCGGCACCCATTTCGCCGCGCACCCGGACTATGTCGACTCCTGGCCCCGGCACTGCGTCGCAGGCACCGGCGGCGCCGATTTCCATCCCGCACTCGACACCGACCCGATCGAGGCGGTGTTCTACAAGGGGGCGCACGAGGCCGCCTACAGCGGGTTCGAGGGTGAAAGCGATGGCGTCCGGCTGGCCGAGTGGCTGCGCGCCCGCGGGGTCGACGAGGTGGACATCGTCGGCATCGCCACCGACTACTGCGTGCGGGAGACGGCCGCCGACGCCGTGCGGGAGGGTTTCACCACCCGGGTGCTGGTGGACCTGACGGCCGGCGTCGCCCCCGGGTCCACCGAGAAGGCCATCGACGAGATGCGCGGGCGCGGTGTGGAACTCGTGCGCGCCGTCCGATGAGCGCGACGCGCCCGGCTCTGCTCGAGGTGGTGGACCGATCGCCGCGGGCGACGGCCGCCCATGACCGGGCCGGCTGGGTCGGGTTGTTCACCGCAGACGGCCGCGTCGAGGATCCGGTCGGCTCCAGGCCGCACGTCGGGCCGATGCAGATCGGGCGCTTCTACGACACCTTCATCGCCCCGCGCACCATCACTTTCCACCGCGATGCCGACATCGTCTGCGGCTCAACGGTTGTCCGGGACCTGGTGCTGGAGGTCGGGATGGGTCCGGCGGTGAGCATGCGGATCCCGGCTGTGCTGCGCTACGACCTGCGCAGTGTGGTCGATGACTGGAGGATCGAACGCTTGCGGGCGTACTGGGAACTGCCGGCGATGATGCTGCAGTTCCTGGGCAACGGGGCCCCGGCAGTGCCGCAGGCGCTACAGCTGACCCGCGCGTTGCTCCGGAACCAGGGGCTGCGTGGTTCGGCCGGGTTCGCGGCGGGCTTCCGCGGCGCCCGATACCGCGGCAAGCGCACCGTGCGCGGCTTCCTCGACGCCATCGCGGCCGGCGACGAGCTGCGGGCGTGGCGTTCGCTTGCGCCCGGTGCGGAGATCACCCGCGGCGACCGAACCCCGTTGAAGTTCAGCATGTTCGGTGCCGAACTCGGCGGCGTGACCCCGACGAAGCTGATCGCGGCCGGAACCTTCGTCACCGCATCGCTGCCGGGGCCGGTGCCGCGGGTGCTGATCGCCGAACTCGCCGGCGGCGGAACGGCGATCAGCCGGCTCGGCTACTTCGCGGAGTGATCGCGCCCATGGTGGTCCGACCGGCCGGCATGCCGTGGTGGGCCACCGGGCAGGACGAACGGGGCCGTAGACCGGGCACCAGCATCGGCACCGATCGCCGGTAGACCCGATACCCGTCCCCAAGCGATGCCACCAGGTCGCGTTCCTCGAGTCGGATGGCGATCAGGACGTATCCGGTGGTGACGACCGCGAACAGCAGGTGCCCGGCGGTCATGGTGGGGGCCGCCCAGAAGGCGAGCAGGAACCCGAGCATCAGCGGGTGGCGCACCAGGCGATAGAGCATCGTGGCGCGGAAACCCGTTTCCGGCCGGACGGTTCCGCGCCAGGCGGTGATCACCTGCGACAGGCCGAACAACTCGAAATGGTCGATCATGAACGTGGCCGCCAGGACCGTCGCCCAGCCGAGCCAGAACACCACCCAAAGCAGTGCCCGGATCGCGGGTGCCTCGAGGTGCCAGACGACCGCGGGCAGCGTGCGCCACTGCCAGTACAACAGCAGTAGGGCGAGGCTGGCCAGCACCACGAAGGTGCTGCGTTCGAGGGACTGCGGTACGAACCGCGTCCACCACCGTTTGAACCAGGGTCGGGCCATCACGCTGTGTTGAACGGCGAAGATTCCCAGCAGGAGCGTGTTGATCGCGATGGCGGCGGGCAGGGGACGGCCGTCACCGATGCCATGGTCGACGGTGCGGGGTACGACGAACCCGCCGACGAAAGCGATTGCGTAGCAGAAGCTCACGAGGAAGAGTAAATAGGCGCCGACGCCGTAGGCGAGGACGAGAAATCGTTTGGTCATGAGTCAATGGTCGGCTCGCAGGACGGCCCGATCATGAGGCATGTGCCTCAACTTCAGACCAGGGGTTCGGTGAGCCCGTTTCGCAGGGCGTACATGCTCGCCCCGATGCGGTTGGTGACCCCGATCTTGGCGTAGCTGCGCTCGACGTGGTTGCGGGCCGTCTTCTCGCTGATCACCAGCGCCGCCGCGATCTGCTTGTTGGAGGCGCCGCGCGCGACCATTTGCAGCACCTCGATCTCCCGCGGGGTCAGCCCGTCCGGCCGTGACGCGGAGCGCCTGCCTCGATGGCCGGCGGCGTGCAGGACGGCGTCGACGGCGACCGGGTCGAGTTGGCCGCCGCGGGCCCGTTCGCGGACGCGTTGTGCGGCCTGCCCCGCGTCGTATGCGGCGCGGTAGGGCCGTGGTTCCAGGGCGGACTGATAGCTCACCGCGGCGGCCAGCAACCGGTCCGGCATACCCAGCGCGGCTCCCGGCAGGTTGCGGGGGTAGCCGGTGGCGTTCATGCACTCGTGGTGGTTGCCGGCGATCTGCGCCACGTCCTCGAGTCCGTTGACCCGGTTGAGGATTCGCACCGTCAGGTACGGGTGCAGGCGCATTCGCTCGAACTCGGCGGCCGAGAGGGATTCCGGCTTGGACCAGATCTGGTTGGAGATGCCGATCCGGCCGAGATCGTGCACATGACCGGCCCGCCGGGTCGCCGTCACGGCATCGGAACTCAGCCCGACGGCGTGGGCGGCGTCCCCGGCGAGCCGGGCCACCGCGCGGGAGTGGCCCAGGGTGAACGGGCATTTGAGGTCGACGAAGTCACCGAGGGCCACCAGCAACTCGTCGAGTTCGGCCGCCGCCAGCGGGAGGTCATGGTCGGGGGCTCCGCGCAACGCCACGTCCCAGGCGTCGCCGGGCTGGGGTCCGTCGAGGATGGCCGCAGCGTCCGCGACGAACGCCCCGACCACCGTGGGGTCGAAATGCCTGCCGCTGCGGCCCTTCACCATCTCCACCGCGGCCGCCACGCCGCCGGCGCGGTGATGAACCTCGGCCATGTCGGCCAGGTGCGCGACCCTCATCTCGATGGGGATCTCGTCGCCGCGGGCACCCGCGGGCAGGCCACTGCCGTCATAGCGCTCGAAGCTGAAGCCGATCGCGTGCTGCACGCCGGCGCCCAGTCCCATCCGTTCGGCCAGCAGCGCGGCGGAGGTGCAGTGCGAGTGGATGAGCCGGGACATGTTGCCGCGGGCGTCCACGAACAGGGTGGCGATGGATTGCAGTCGCTGCAGCAGCGGCTCACCGCGGCCGATGTTGCTCGCCAGGAATCGGTAGTAGGGCAGTCCGGACCAGTCGACCTGGTAGGAGTCCCGGCGCACCGCGATGTCGTCACCGAACCATTGGGCGAACTCGTGGGAGTCGGCGTGGCATCCGATCCACATGACCAGCGTCGCGTAGTACACGCAGTCACGTTGTTCACTGTTCAGCCCGAGCCGGTCCGCGATGCGGGTACCGATCAGTGCCGCACGCAGCATGTGTTCGGCGGGCTGCCCCAGACCGAGATCGATCGCCACCGACAGCGCGGCCAGCACTTCGGCCCGGCTCGGTGTGCTGGGCCGGGGACCGTCCCGGGCGGTCGGCGGGGACACGCGCTTGATTGTCCTCCCTAGCACGATGTGCGGGGCCGTGTTGGCGCTGTGCGGGTCCCCGGCAGGTGGCGGGCGGGATCGAAGGTGTCGAAGCGCGCCGAACCGATGACACAGATCCCGCGCTGCGGCAGCCGGAAGTCGGCAAGCCGGTCCGGTTCGCTCAAGGGCGCCGGCCGGCCGAGTTCGACGCCGGCGATGGTGGCGGTCGAGTCGCTCACCACCCACATCTGTCGCGGTGCCACGCGGTAGTGCTGACCGTTCGGCACCTTGCCTGTGAGCCGTAACCGACCCACCCCGAGCAACGGGCCCGCGAGCCTGCTCATCACTGCCAGTGCCGATTCGCGGGCCCAGACCGCCTCCGGCACCGCCCGTCCGACTCGGCTCATGGTGCGGGTCGCCGCCGTTTCGCTCATCTCGACGGTCCAGTCGAGAAGTCCCGGGATCGTGATCGCGACCGACCACGGAGTCGTCCACGTCATCGTGATCTCACACTCGACAGCGGGAACCGTTGTGGCGGAACTGAAGTAACGCGAACAGCTCTGCTCGGCCGGTGTGGTCGCATAGAAGGTCCACTCCCCGGATGGAGTGCGGTGCCACACCGAGCGATACGCGGGGGCGAAGGACGACGCCGGGAAGTGCCGGAACGCCAGATAGTGGCCGCTGCTGAACGGGAGGCCCATGACCCCGAAGCCGGCGACGCGTTCGTCGGCGCCGGACGGCAGGGTGGGGGAGTCGGTGGCGGCGGCCACCGCGGCCTGGGGTGTGACGATTGTGTTCATGCACCGATGTTGGCGTCGGCGGCGCCGGCCGGTCATGGGGCGGTTGCCTCAAATTCCGGCCCGACATCCGAGCTACATACGTGCGAAGCGTGCCAGCACGAAGCAGTAGGCGCCGTAGGCGGCGAGCCCGGCCGCGGCGATGATCAACAGAACCCTGCCGAACGGCGCGTGGCCCAGGGTCTTCACCGCGGCATCCAGTCCGGCGCCCTTGCTCGGATCGGCGGTCAGCGTCGCGACGATCAGCAGCAGGCCGGCGCCACCGAGGACCGATCCCTTGGCGGTGTAGCCGGCGACCCCGAGTGCCGTCACGGCCTGCCCGCCGGAGACCTTGAGGTCCTTCGCGAACCTCTTCGACAGGCCCTTGTAGATGTGGTAGCCGCCCACCGCGATGATACCGACGCCGACGATCAGCAAAACCGCCTTTCCCCAACCGGATTGCAGCATGCGCGCGGTGAGCCCGGCATTCTGCGCGCTGTTCGACTTGCCGCCGCCGGAGGCGAACCGCACGGCCGTCATCGCGATACCGAAGTACACCACGGCGAGGCTGACCGACTTGAGCCGCTTGAACGCCTTCTTGGCGCCGTCGTCGCCACCACCGGGCTCGTTGGGGTGCGATCCGACGACGGTTTCGGCGAGCCGCCACAACGCCAGGGCGAACAGGCCGACCGCGGTGATCCACAGCGCCACCGCACCGCCGGGTTGCGCCGCCAGGGTGGCCAGCGCCCCGGACTGATCGGCGTTGCCGCCGGAACCGAACGCCAGTCGCAGCACGATGTAGGCGATGATCAGGTGCAACACGCCACTGGTGCCGTAGCCGACGCGGGCGGCGTATTCGAAGCCGTTGCTGTCGGTGGCGCGGTCCACCGCACCGTGGACTTTATTGTCGACCATGAAAATCGACTTACCCGCGTTCCGATGCCGACAAACGCGGACCGGCGAGGTCAGGCCGCGCGCTCCCCGGGACCGTGCCGCAGCGTCTCCCAGTCGTGTTCGGCTTCCAACTGATCGATGAGGCTCCGGGTGCGTTCTCGCAGCAGCAACGTCATCCCGGTACCGATGATGATCGCCAAAACCAATGCGACCCAAGAGAATCGGGACAGCCACTTCTCGGCCGCCAGGCCGAGGTAGTACACCACCGCAGTGGTGCCGCCGGCCCAGCACACCGCGCCGGTGGCATTGGCGGCCAGGAAGTAGGGGTAGCGCATCCGCAGCGCCCCTGCTAGCGGGCCGGCCAGGATGCGCAACAGCGCGATGAAGCGGCCGAAGAACACCGCCCACACCCCCCAGCGGGTGAACAGTTGCTTGGCCAGCGCGACGTGCCCGGTGCCGAAGTGCTTGGGGAAGCGTTTACCGAGCCGCTCGAACAGCGACATCCCGAATCGGCGGCCGATGGTGTATCCGATGGTGTCCCCGATGATGGCGCCGATGGTGGCCGACACCCCGACCCACACCGGGCTGATGTCGAGCGTGTGCCGTGAGGACAGCAGCGCGGCGCTGACGAGCACGATCTCGCCCGGCAGCGGAATGCCCAGGCTCTCCAGTCCGATGACCACGCCGACCATCAGGTACACCGCGAGCGGTGGGATGGTCTCCAGGATCGCCTCGACGTTCATCGGGCAAGGATGCCGTATCGCCGTCGGCGACCGGCGCGAACCCCCGGGCTCACCCCGACCGGACTCAGCTTTCCCGCTTGCGGCGGTACAGCGTGCCGACGCCGAGCAGGACCAGGCTGATCATCAGGATCGCGGTGGCCAGCACGTTGATCTGCGGTGGCACGGCGGCCTTCACCGCCGCGTTCACGTACAGCGGATAGGTCACCGTCGAACCGCTGACGAAATAGGTGATGATGAAGTCGTCGAGGGAGAGCGCGAACGACAGCATCGCGGCCGCCACGATGCCCGGAACGATCAGCGGCAGCGTCACCTTGAAGAACGTCCGCGTCGGTCCGGCCCCCAGGTCGAGTGACGCATCCTCCAGTGTCCAGTCGAAGCCGCGGATCCGGGCCCGCACCGTCATCGCGATGAAGCTGATCTGGAAGGCGATGTGGGCGATGACGATCGTGGTGTAACCGGTGGCCCAGCCCAGGTCAAGGAACAGGGTCAGCAGCGACGCGCCCATCACGACCTCTGGCGAGGTCAGCGGAAGCACCAGGAAGGTGTCGACGGCCTGGCTGCCCCGGAACCGTTGGCGCACAAGCGCGATCGCGACCAGCGTGCCGAGCACCAGGGCGACGGCCGTCGACACCGCCGCCACGCTCAGGCTGAGCTTCAGCGCGTCGGTCAGCGCCGGGTACTTGAACGGATGCGCCCAGTTGTCCCAGGTGAAGCCCTGCCAGGTGTAGTTGAACTTGCCCTTCGGGTTGTTGAACGAGAAGACGATGATCACCAGGATCGGCAGGAACAGGTAGAACAGCACCAGGCCCGCGATGATCCGCAGCGCGAGGTCGCCCAGCTTGAACGTGCCGCGGAAGTTGCGGCCCGGCCTGGCCAGGCCGCCGTGGTCCAGGGTGTGGGCGATCGCGGCGCCCGCCTCGGTTGTCATGCGCGATCCGCCTTCACACCAGGTCCTCGGTGCCCAGCGCCCGCGTGTAGATCAGCACGCCCACCAGGATGAGCGCCATCAACACAAAGCTCAGTGCGGCGGCAGCCGGATAGTCCTTGACCACGAGGAACTGCCGCTGGATGACGTTGCCGATCATCTTGGTCTGGGTGCTGCCCAGGTAGTCGGCGTTGATGAAGTCACCGACCGCGGGGATGAACACCAGCATGCTGCCCGCCAATACGCCGGGCATCGCCAACGGCAGGATCACCTTGCCGAACATCCGGCGGTTGGTGGCGTAGAGATCCCGCGAGGCCTCCAGCAGGCGGGCGTCGATCTTCTCTAGGCTGACGTACAGCGGCAGGATCATGAAGATGATCCAGTTGTAGGTCAGGCCGCCGATCACCGCCCAACTCGTCGACAGCAGCCGGCCGTCCGAGGGCAGCAGCCCGATCGAGTTCAGCGCGCTGACCACCCAGCCGTCGTCGGCGAGGATGGTCTTCCAGGCCAGCGTGCGGATCAGGAACGTCACGAAGAACGGCAGGATCACCAGGCCGAGGATCAGGTTCTTGTACCGCCCCGCCTTGAACGCGATCACGTAGGCCAGTGGGAACGCCAGCAGCAGGCACAACACCGTCGCGGACAACGCGTATCCGAACGAGCGCAGGATCTGATCCTTGTACGTGCTCAGCGCGTTGGCGTAGTTGGCGAAATTCCAGCCGAACGTCAACTTGGGCATGTACACCGAGCCGCCCATGCTCGACAACGAGGTGCGGAACAGCGAGATGAACGGCACCACGTAGAAGACGCCGAGATAGGCGAGCGCCGGCAGGATCATCAGGTACGGAGCCAACTTGCTCCGCTGCCGGTTGCTACTGGCTACCCCAGCCATTACAGAACGGCCATCGTGGTCAGCCGCCGGTGACGGTCGCGTAGGCCTTGTTGAACTCCTGGGTCTGCTCGTCGGTGAGCGCGGCCCAGGTCTTCAGCTTGTCCAGCGTCTCCTTCGGCGGGTTGATCAGCGGGTTCGACGCCAGCTTCGGGTCGATCTTGTTCAGCTCGTCGGACATGTCCGAGAGCACCGGCACGTACTGGGTGTGCGCGATGAGCTTGGCGTAGTTCGGCCGGTCGTAGACGTAGTTGATCCACTCCTCGGCGGCCTTCTGGTTCTGGGTGGTGTAGGGGATGACCATGGTGTCGACGAACGTCGTGCCGCCGGTCTCGGGAACCACGAACTTCAGGTCCGGGTTGTCCTTCTGCAGTTGCACCACGTCACCCGAATACGCCTGGGCGATAACCACATTGCCGGACGCCAGGTCGTCGGCGTAGTCGTTGCCGGTGAAGCGCCGGATCTGGCCCTTGTCCTTCTGCTCCTTGATCAGGTCGACGGCCTTCTGGACGTACTCCATGGTCGGGTTCTCCACCGACCCGCCCTGCGACAGCATGATCATGCCGAGCCCGTCCTGGGTGTCGGCCAGCAGGCTGATCTTGCCCTTGAAGGCCGGGTCCCAGAGGTCCTCGATCTTGGTGATGTCGCGGCCGGTCGCGGCCCGGTTGTAGGCCAGCGCGGTCATGCCGGACATGTACGGCGCGCTGAACTTGCGGCCCGGGTCGGCCTTGGCGTCCAGCAGGTCGGCGCGCATGTTCTTCTTGTTGGTCCAGCGGGTTTCGCTGATGCCGTTGAGCCAGCCGAGCCCGTTGAGGCGGGCCGCCATGAACTGGGTGGGCACCACCAGGTCGGCGCCGATGTCCTGCTTGCGCGACAGCGGCTCCTTGTTCTTGGCGAACCACTCCTCGTTGTCGTTGTAGTCCTCTTTGTAGTCGACCGTCAGGCCGGTCGCCGTCTGGAACGCCGCGATGAAGCCGTCGGCCATGTACAGCGGCCAGTTGGAGATCCGCAGCTTGCCGGTGGCCGGCTTGCCGTCGTCCGACGGTGCCGCCGGGCCGCTGGCATTGCCCGAGGAGTTGTCGGACTTGCTACACGCGGCCAGGAACGACGGGCCCAGGACCAGGGCCGCGGCCGCCGCCGCACCACCCCCGATGAAGCGGCGACGGGAAGCGAGCTGGGCGAGCAGGCGGGGATCGATCTCGTTGGCCATTGCGGTGATGCCTTTCGTGGGACGGAGCCGGAAGTTCGGAGGGAGGGGAGCGGGATGAGGTCGGGGCTCAGGAGTCGTCGAGCATCTCTTCGAGATCCTCGGTGGTCGGGATGTCCGCGGCCGGCAGCACCAGCGAGGCGTCCGGTGACCACCCGACGTAGACGTCGTCGCCGGGGCGCAGCAGCGGCAGATCCTGCTCCGGTCCGACATGGGCCAGTACCGCGGAACCGTCGGCCGCGGCCAGCGACAGCCGCAGCACCGGACCCTGGAAGGTCAGGTCGACGACCTTGGCCGGCACGGATGCGGCCTCGACCGGGGGCTGCTCCATCGACACCCGCACCCGCTCCGGGCGGACCATCAGCGTCGCCTGACCGCCCGGCTCGATCGTGGTGTCACCCGGGCGGGCCTTGAGCGTGGTGCCCAGCACCTCGACCTCGACGTAGTCGCGGTTGGCCCGGCCGGTCTGACGGCCGTGCCACAGGTTGGCCTGGCCGATGAAGCCGGCGACGAACACCGTCGCGGGCCGGTCGTAGATGTCGGTGGGCGTGCCGATCTGCTCGACGTTGCCCTGGTTCATCACCGCGATCCGGTCGCTCATGGTGAGCGCTTCCTCCTGGTCGTGGGTCACGTAGACGAACGTGATCCCGACCTCGCGCTGAATGCGTTTGAGCTCGAACTGCATGACATGGCGCAGCTTGAGGTCCAGCGCGCCCAGCGGTTCATCCAGCAGTAGCGCGCTGGGGTAGTTGACCAGGGCCCGGGCCAGCGCCACCCGCTGCTGCTGGCCGCCGGAGAGCTGTGCGGGTTTGCGTTGCGCGAAGTCGGTCAGCCGGACCACCTCGAGCAGCTCGTCCACGCTCTTCTTGACGTCGGCCGAGTTCTTCTTCTTGCTGCGCGGTCCGTAGGCGACGTTGTCCCAGACGGTCATGTGCGGGAACAGCGCGTAGTGCTGGAAAACGGTGTTGACGTTGCGCTTGTGCGGCGGGGTGCGCGAGACGTCGACCCCCTCGAGCCGGATGGCGCCCTCGGTGGGTGTCTCGAAGCCGGCGATCATGCGCAGGGTGGTGGTCTTTCCGCAGCCGGACGGGCCGAGCATCGAGAAGAACTCGCCGGCGCCGATCGAGAAGTCGGCCTCGGACACCGCGACGTAGTCCTCGAAGCGCTTGGTGACATGGTCGATCTCGATGACGGGACCGCCCGGTGCCCTGGTCGAACCGGACTGACCGGTGGCCTGCGGGCTGGCGGTGGTTCCGGTGTCGGTCAGGGCCGTCCTCCTTCATCCCGTAGGCCAGCGGAGCGTGACCGTCGGCCTTCGTCGCTAAACGATTGCCGATTTACCCGCAGTCCGCAACCGATTCCGCAACGAAGTTGCAAGTCTTCGATGGAATCGCTCTCCGCGCCCCGGTAGGAGCGCGGCATTCCGTGGGGCGGCGCCATTTTATTGTCGTCGTCGATGGACGGATACTAGCCGGGATCAGGCCCCGGTGATCATGTGTTCGTGAGGCCGCGTGCGATGACGAGGCGCTGAATCTGGTTGGTGCCCTCGAAAATCTGGGTGATCTTGGCCTCGCGCATGTAGCGCTCGACGCGGTAGTCGCGGGTGTAGCCGACCCCGCCGAGCACCTGGACCGCGTCGGTGGTGACCTTCATGGCCGCATCGGTGGCCACCAGCTTGGCGACACTGGCGTGCTGCGAATACGGTCGCCCGGCGTCGCGGCGCCGGGCGGCGTCGAGATAGGTGGCGCGGGCCCCGGTCACCGCGGCGGCCATGTCGGCCAGCAGGAAGCCCAGCCCCTGGTGGTCGATGATCTTGCGGCCGAAGGTCGTTCGCTCGTTGGCATACGCGCAGGCCTCGTCCAGGGCCGCCTGCGCGATCCCGACCGCCACGGCGGCGATGCCCAGCCGGCCGGCGTCCAGCGCGCTGAACGCGATCTGCAGCCCTTGGCCCTCGGCGCCGATGCGCCGCTCGGCGCCCACCACGGCGTTGTCGTAGAACGCCGAAGTGGTCGGCACGGCGGCGAGGCCCATCTTCTCCTCGGGCTTGCCGAAGCTCAGGCCGGGCTGGTCGGCGGGGATCAGAAAACAGGAGACCCCGCGGGACCCCTCGCCGGTGCGGGCGAACAGGTTGTAGAAGTCGGCCCGCCCGCCGTGGGTGATCCAGGACTTCGAGCCGTTGACGACGTAGCCGTCCCCGCTCGGTACGGCGGCGCAGCGCAGGGCGGCGGCATCCGAGCCGGCCTGCGGTTCGGACAGGCTGTAGGCGCCGATCTGGTCGCCGGAGAGCATGCCGGGCAGCCAGCGCTGCTTCTGCTCGTCGGTCCCAAAGCTCAACAGCGGGTTGCAGGACAGGCTGTGCACGCTGACCGCCACCGCCACGGCGGCCCAGCGCGCCGCGAGCTCCTCGAGCACCTGCAGATACACCTCGAAGGGCTGGCCGGCGCCGCCCCATTCCTCGGGCTGGGAGAGGCTGAGCAGCCCCGCGGCCCCGAGCTGGGCGAACACCCCCTCGGGATAGGTCTCGGACCGTTCGTGCTCGTCGACGATCGGCGTCAGCACCTTGTCCGCGATATCGCGGGTCAGCGCGATCAGATCCGCGGCGTCCTGGTCGGGGAGGAGTCGGTCAACCGGCATGGGCGGAAGCATGCCATCCCGGCGGCCGTCACATATGCGCGCCGCCATCGACCCGGACCTCGGTGCCCGAGACCCAGAACGCGTCCGCGCTGCCGAGCATGGCGACCACCGCGGCGACCGCGTCAGGCTTGGCGAAGTTCTCGCCCTTCTCCAGCGGCACCAGCGGAGCGACCCGGCCGAACAGTCTGTAGTTGGCGTCCTCCGGTAGTCCCGGACCGACACTCTGTTTCGACTCGCCGGTGCCGTCGGTCATGCCCGAGGAGATCGAACCCGGCTGCACCGAGTTGAACCGGATACCGTCCCTGGCGAACTCCGCGGCCAGTGCATGCGTCATGGCCTGCACCCCGCCCTTGGAGGCGGCGTAGGCCGACATGTAGGGGTGGGCGAAGGCCGCCGACGTCGAACTGAAATTGACCACCGCGGGAGCGGTGCCCTGCCGCAACGCCGGCAGCGCCGCGCGGGTCACCAGGAAGGTGCCGATCAGGTTGATGCGCAGCACCTCCTCGAACTCGGCCAGCGAAGTGTCCAGGAAGTGCTTGGAACGAAGGATGCCCGCGACATTGACCAGGGTGTCCAGCCCGCCCAGTGCACTCACCGCCTCGGCGACTGCCGAGGTCACGGATTTTTCGTCACCAACGTCAATTGCGATGGTGGTCAGCCGGCCGGAGGTGTCGCCGGCCTTGGTTGCTGTGTCCGCCAGCCCGGGTTCGCTGATATCGGCCGCCACCACCCGCCCGCCCTCCTCGAGGATGCGCAGCACGCAGGCCTGTCCGATGCCGGATCCACCACCGGTGATCAGGACGCGCCGGTCGGTGTAACGCTGCAGGCTGGCCATCGTTGTCCGCTCCTCGAATCGGGTCGCCTCCCACTGGCTGGGAGGGGCTACTGCGCCGCGCATCATTGTGCGGTGCACTGGCACACCATGACTGGCGTTTGTCGGCTTCCCAACACCCGATGTCTCGATTGCTGGGATTTGCTTCCCCGCGGGCGTTAAGTGCACTAGCCTGCGTTGGGCGTCAGTGGAACACGTTCCAATTTTTGGGACTGACAGTTCCGTGGCGGCGGGGCGATGTCACGACACGATGGAGGCTCTGAAGACGCCAATGGCTAATCGCGCAGCAGATCGGTGGTCGCCGGGGATTGCTTTGTCGTCGGGTGTGTCGGGTCCGATGGCTGCGGTGGGTGGTCTGTTTGCGATGTCGGCGGACGCGGTGCGGTTCGTGTTTCGGAAGCCGTTTCAGTGGCGGGAGTTTTTGGAGCAGGCGTGGTTTGTGGCGCGGGTGTCGTTGGCGCCGACGTTGTTGGTGGCGATTCCGTTCACGGTGTTGGTGTCTTTCACGCTGAACATTTTGTTGCGGGAGCTCGGCGCGGCGGACCTCAGTGGGGCGGGGGCGGCGT
>WBZS01000748.1_pt1 | contig 34011 bp, 30 predicted proteins | sample 5204201 | NCBI WGS metagenome assembly WBZS01 (sample SAMN12344357, study PRJNA552823) | activated sludge metagenome | biome: Activated sludge suspended growth; feature: Nitrification reactor; material: Wastewater; isolation source: activated sludge from nitrification reactor of wastewater...
CGGGCCATCCATGCTTCCCAGACCGGCTCGACTCGGGCGACCGGAGTCTGCTGGGCCATCACTTCACTGACGAAGACGCCCCAGTCGCTTGTCCCGGGGTCTCGCCAAGGCAGCGGCCGGGCGTGGACGGCATACCAGTCCAGGATGGCGGTGTTCATGGCGGCGATGCGGGACGCCACGGCGGGTTGGCCTGGCGCCGGTCGCAGTCGGGTAGGGGATCCTTCGCGAATGGAGCCGGCAGGGGGCAGCACGCTGTCGGTCAGACGTAGCGCTCGAGGATGCTCGACTCAGCCATTCGAGACAATCCCTCGCGGACCGCACGGGCTCGGCTCTCGCCGACCCCTTCGACGGCCATGAGGTCTTCGATGTTGGCGGCGAGCAGTCGCTGGAGCGAGTCGAAGTGCTCCACGAGTCGGTCGATGATGGCACCAGGGAGGCGGGGGACCCGGGTGAGCAATCGGTAGCCGCGCGGCGAGACGGAGGTGTCCAGGCCGTCGGACGGGGAGGCGAAACCGACGGCGCGGGCGCCAGCGGCGAGGTCGAGTAGCTCCGTGGCCGACAGCCCGACGAGGTCGGACATCGCGGCATCGACGGTCTTGGCGCCCTTGCCGACTGGCAGGTAGTCGCGGATCACCAGCTCGCGGTCGTTGCCGAGCCCGCCGACCAGTTCTTCCAACTGCAGGCTGAGCAGGCGACCGTCGGTGCCGAGTTCCACGGCATACCCGTGGATCTCTTCGCTAATCCGGCGGACCATCTCGAGGCGCTGCAGGACAGCGGCGACGTCGCGGACCGTGACCAGGTCCTCGATCTCCAGCGCCGACAGCGTGCCGGTCACCTCGTCGAGCCGGCCCTTGTAGCGTTCCAGGGTCTGCAGGGCCTGGTTGGCGCGGGACAGGATGCTCGCGGAGTTCTCGACGACGTGTCGGCGCCCGCCCACATAGAGCGCGATGGTCTGCATCGACTTGCTCACCGAGATCACCGGGAGGCCGGTCTGCTTGGCGACGCGCTCGGCCGTGCGGTGGCGCGTGCCCGACTCGGAGGTCTCGATCCGCGAATCGGGGACGAGTTGGGTGTTGGCCCGAACGATCTTGGCGACGTCCTTGTCGATGACAACGGCGCCGTCCATCTTGGTGAGCTCACGCAAGCGGGTCGCCGAGAACTCCGCGTCGATCCGGAACCCGCCGGAGCACAATGCCTCGACGGTCTTGTCGCTGCCGATAACAATGAGGGCCCCCGTGCCGGAGCGCAGGATCCGCTCGAGACCGTCCCGCAACTCCGTACCCGGCGCGACGGCAGCGAGGGTCGCGATGAGCAGGTCGTCGTCTGAGCGTTCCACGGTGCGGAGTCTAGTCGGGGGTGGGTGTGACCCGGCTCCGTGACAGCTTCAGTTGATTCGGCCGACCGCGGGAAGCCAGCTGCGCCGCGTGCGGGCGGGGTGTCCGGCGCGCCGGGCCGAGCTGCCTACCTAGCTGGCGTGTTGAGGGCGCGTCCGACCGCCTCCCAGACCTGCCGGACCTCGATGACCCGTATGCCGTCCGGCACCGGCCCGCTGCCCACCACCCCCGGAGGGACCCAAGCCCGTTTGAAACCGAGCCGGGCCGCCTCGGCAAGGCGACGCGGCATCCCGGAGACCGACCGGATCTCACCAGCGAGGCCGATCTCTCCGAACGCGATGCCATCGGACGGGAACGGCTCGTCGCGGACGGCGGAGGCGACGGCGAGCGCGATGGCCAGATCGGCTGCGGGCTCGGTGACCTTGACGCCACCGACGGTGGCGACGTAGGCATCCTGGCCTCCGATCGTCGCGCCCGCTCGTTGCTGGAGCACGGCGAGAATCATCGCGATCCGGGAGGAGTCCAGCCCATGAGTTGCCCGTCGCGGAGTTGGCAGGGAGGATGCGGTGACGAGCGACTGGATCTCGGCGACCAAGGGTCGACGGCCCTCGAGAGTGACCGTGACGCAGGTGCCCGGAACCGCCGCGTCGCGGCTGGACAGGAACAGCCCGCTCGGGTCGGGCAGCCCAACGATGCCGACGTCGGACAGGTCGAAACACCCGACCTCGTCGGTCGGGCCGTAGCGGTTCTTCACGGCGCGTACCAACCGGAGCCGGGAATGCCTTTCGCCCTCGAACTGGACGACGACGTCAACGAGGTGCTCCAACAGGCGGGGCCCAGCAATCGACCCGTCTTTGGTGACATGTCCGACGAGAAGGACGGCGATGCCGCGCGACTTGGCGACGTGGATGAGGCTGGCGGCCACCTCGCGGACCTGTGCGACGTTGCCGGCGGCGCCCTCAACCTGAGCGCTTGCGATCGTTTGGACCGAGTCGACGACAACAAGGTCGGGTTTGATCGAGTCGATCTGGCCGAGCACGGTGCCGAGGTCGGTCTCGGCCGCGAGGTAGAGGGTCGAGGCCATCGCCTCGATCCGCTCGGCCCGCAGCCGGACTTGGGCAGCCGACTCCTCGCCGCTGATGTAGAGGACGTCGCGACGGGATCTGGCCGCCCGGGCCGCCACGTCGAGCAGTAACGTCGACTTACCAATCCCGGGCTCCCCGGCGACAAGGACGACCGCGCCGGGCACCAGACCACCACCGAGCACCCGATCGAACTCCCCCACGCCGGTCGGCCGCGCGACGGCGGCCTCGCGGTCGACGTCCCCGATCCGGGCCGGCGGCGGCACCGCTCGGGCGGGGGCCGTCGTGCGGGGCCGGCCATCACCAGACTCGGCCACCGTCCCCCAGGCTTGGCACTCGCCGCAGCGGCCTACCCACTTGACCGTGCTCCACCCGCACTCCGAGCACCGGTATGCCGTGCGCCGCTCGCGGGCGCGCAGCGCGTTGTTCGTTGCCATGCCCGTGACCCTAGGCGCCGGCCCTGACAGGGGGGTCGGGACCTGTGTCGAGAACGCGCTCTGGTGTGAGGGTTTCTGGCCGATCTGGTCGGCTGGGCCGGAAATTGTCGGCGGGTGTGAGGAAGTCGGGTGGATCGGGCCAGCGGGGGCGCGAATATGTCGGCGGGTGTGAGGTTCTCGGGACAGCACGGGCAATTCGGCGGGCTCCCTGTTGCGCGTTCGGCGAACGCTCTTGCGGGGGCGCCCTGCGTCCGCCTGCACTTAGTCCATGAGACTGCTTCTTCTTGGCGGCACCGCTTGGTTGGGCGGCCAGATCGCCGGCCTGGCCGTCCAGCGCGGGCACTCCGTCACCGCTCTCGCGCGCGGCACCTCGGGCCCCGTCCCACCCGGCGTCCACTTTGTCGTCTCCGACCGCGACGCCCCCGAGCCGTATGCCGCCGTCGCTGGCGATTGGGACGCGGTCCTCGACGTCACCCGCCACCCGGGCCACGTCCGCGGCGCCGCTGCCGCGCTCAATGAGCGGGCGGCATACCTCGCGCTCGTCTCTTCGGCGAGTGTGTATGCCGCGCACGACACCCCCGGCGGGACCACGTCCGACCCGCTCCTGGCGCCCATCGACACCGACCTGATGGAGACCCCGGAGGTCTACGGCGAGGCGAAGGCGGCTTGCGAGCGGGCCGCGGTGACGGGGTTCGGCGCAGATCGTACGCTCATCGCACGCGCCGGGCTGATCGGCGGACCGGGCGACGAGTCGAGCCGGAGCGGCTACTGGCCGTGGCGGTTCGCCCACCCCGGCTCGCCGGACGGGGCGGTCGTCGTTCCCGATGTCCCGGCCCTATCGACCCAACTCATCGATGTGCGCGACCTCGCCGCCTGGTTGGTCGAGTGCTGCGAGCGGCATACGGCAGGCATCATCGACGCGGTCGGGGAGACGGTGTCGCTCACCGAGCACCTCGCCATCGCCAGAACCGTGGCCGGCCACCAAGGCCCAGTCCTGCGGGCCGACCCGGATTGGCTTGTCGCCCAAGGAATCCAGCATTGGTCCGGCGAACGTTCCCTGCCGATGTGGTTACCGTTGCCGGAGTATGCCGGGTTCATGGCTCGCGCCGAAGGCCCCGCTCGCGCCGCTGGCCTGCACCCGCGCCCGCTCACGCAGACCCTTGCCGACGCGCTGGAATGGGAGGAATCGCGCGGTGCCACCGAGCGGTCCAGCGGTCTGTCCGACCACGACGCGCGCGAGCTGGCCCGACAGCTTGCCCAGCGCCTCAGAACCGACGCCACCACAGGTTGAGCGCGTAGTCGACACCCTTCCGGTCGGGGTCCTCGGCGAGGATGCGACCGGCATACGTCGGTGCGAACTCCAACCGCACGACGGCCTCGAAATCCGCCCGCGAGGTCATCTCCCAGGTCACCTCGAGTCGCTCCTGCACCCACCCGTGTCGGCGCCAGAACCGTTCCACTGCAGCGGGATCGTAGTCAGGCAGCGATCCCCGGAACCACGCCCCGAACGTTGATCGGGACGCGTCGACGTCGATGACGAAGCCGATCCCGCCGGGCCGCATGATCCGGGTTAGCTCGACCAAACCGGGCTCACACCCAGGCCCGAAGAAATAGGCCAACCGCGCGATCGCTACGTCCACGGAGGCATCCGGCAGCCCGGTCGACTGCGCGGACGCCAACCGCACCGACACGTTCTCGAACCCAGCCGTGCGCTCCTGGGCAAGCGCCATGAGCGGCGCATGCGGCTCCACTCCGATGACCGCGGCAGCACTCTCGGCGTACTGCGGCAGGTGGAACCCGGCGCCACACCCGATGTCCAGCAGGGTCAACCCGGACCAGTTGGTGCGACCGGCGAGGGCAAGCATGCTGGCGCCGACAAGGCCCGCGCGATCGGTCGCGCGATTCTCGATCTCATAGACCTCCGGTGCCCCCCAGATGTTCGGGCTACGGATCGCCCCGTCGGCATCGATCGTTGTGCTCTTGGCCGCGACAGGCTTGCGTCGTGTGTGGCGGCGGGCCTGAGCAAGCAACGTCGCGGGGTGAACGAGCAGCGGAAGCATCGCCCGCCCCGCACCGCGGTGGGCCGCGTTGACGCTGCGCAGGTATGCCGTGCACCTCACCACGAGCTGGTCGTAGGCGGCCTCACCCATGAGCTCGACGAGCTCGTCGCGGTTGCTGCGAAAGACCGGCTCCAGACCGACGTGGGCGTCCGGGCTGCCCGAGCAATACCAGTCGAGGTCGTGCCCTCCCGGTCCCCACCCGCGCCGGTCGAACTCGGTGATGGTGATCTCGAGGTAATCGGTGCCGTCAGGCAACTCGACGGTCCGATAGGACCGGCGGATCGGTAACTGCCAGCAGACTTCGGGCTTCACCTCGTGCGGCTTCACCCCGTCCCACACCGCACGCTGGTGCAGAGCACACCCGGCCCCGGCCGGGAAGCCTGGACGGTTGAGGAAGATGCACGCGCCGTCGACGACCTTCGTCTTTCGCGCAGTCTCCTCCCGCTGCGTCCAGTTGCCTCGGGACATCGACCCACCGGCATACGCCAAGTCGCGGAACTGCCACTCGTCGGGGCCGAGCGCGGCGGCGGCCCCCCGGACCCGCTCGTAGTCGGCCTTCTCGGTGAAGTGCGCCCCCAAGGTGCAACAGCCATCGTCGGGACGGTCCGCGTAGAGGCCGCGGCAGGCCGTTCCGTAGACGCAGGTCCACCGCGAGGTCAACCAGGTGAGGTCACAGCGGAAGCGTTGGCGGGAGTTGTCCGGGTCGGTGAACTCGACCCATGTGCGGGCTAGGTCCAGTGGAGCTTCAGGCACGGGCGCAACTCTAATCTCGCCGCGCTGCTGCCTCGTTCGTCACGTCATCAGCGGACGGCGCCGGGGCCCGGTTCCCACTAGCGTGACCCGTATGCGTCTCGGAGTGATCGACGTGGGCTCGAATACGGTTCACCTGCTCGTCGTCGACGCGCACTACGGGGGGCATCCCCTTCCCGCCTACTCACACAAGCTCGAACTCAAGCTGAGCGAGAATCTCGGGCCGGACGGGCGCATCTCCGAGCGCTTCGGCGCCGAGCTGACGCGCTTCCTCGCAGACTGTGTGGACATCGCCGAATCGCAAGGGGTGCTCGACCTCATGGCGTTCGCGACCTCGGCGATCCGGGATGCCACCGGAGGGGAGGAGCTCATCGCCACGGTCTCACGCGACTCGGGTGTCGACCTGCAGGTCATGAGTGGACGCGATGAGGCGCGGCTCACCTACCTGGCCGTTCGACGGTGGTTCGGCTGGTCCAGCGGACGGTTGCTCGTCATCGACATCGGGGGTGGCTCGTTGGAGCTCTCCGCAGGCTTGGACGAAGAGCCGGATGCCGCGGTGAGCCTCCCGCTCGGCGCCGGTCGTCTGACGAGAGATCTGCTCCCCGACGATCTGCCAAAACCCAAGCAGATCAAGGAAGCCCGCGCTTTCATCCGCGCCGAGATTGGGGCGTCGGTCCGGGAGCTCGTGCGACTTGGCCCGCCGACGCGCTCCGTGGGAACCTCCAAGACGATCCGCTCTCTCGCGCGCATCGCCGGCGCCGCGCCCAGCGCCGACGGTCTGTATGCCGCCCGCAAACTGCGCCGAGACGACGTCACCCGCATCGTCAAGCGGCTCAGCCAGATGTCGGCGGTCGAGCGGGTGGCGCTTCCGGGAGTGTCCGCGACCCGAGCCCACCAACTTCTGGCCGGAGCCCTGGTGGTGGAAGCCGCCATGGACCTCTTGAAGCTCGACAAGCTCGACATCGCGCCATGGGCCCTGCGTGAAGGTGTCATCCTGCGTCGCTTGGACCACCTCGAGGCCGACGAACCCAGCGCTTGGCTCCGCTGACCGGCAGCCTGACCAGGCCGAACATCACCGACGCAACCCGCCACGGCGCCCCTCGAGACCGCTGCGTGGACCGACAGTGTTCGCACGCTCGGTCGAGCGGTCACAATGAGGACATGCACATCCGGGTCACCCTGTCGACCGCCTCGGTTTACCCCGGCACGTGTGCGACTGCTTTCGAGCTAGCCTCCCGGCTCGGCTACGACGGCATCGAGGTCATGGTCTGGACGGACGTCGTCTCCCAGGAAGCCGGTGCCCTACGGGCGTTGTCCAAGCACTACGGCATACCGGTTCTCTCTATCCATGCACCCACCCTGCTGATCACGCAACGTGTGTGGGGGCCGGATCCGTGGACCAAGATCGACCGATCCATCGAGATGGCCTACGACCTCGACGCGCCGACGGTTGTCCTGCACCCGCCGTTCCGCTGGCAGAAGGAATACGCCACCGAGTTCGTCGATGGGGTGGCCCAGCGCGAGGCGGAGTCGGGAATCCGGCTGGCGGTGGAGAACATGTTCCCCTGGCGGGCACGGGGCCGAGATTTACAGGCCTACTTGCCGCACTGGGATCCGGTGCCGATGACCTACGGCCACGTGACTCTCGACCTGTCTCACACGGCGACCGCTGGCTCAGACGCGCTCGCCATGGCGGCAGACCTCGGCGAGCGGTTGGTCCACGTTCACCTGGCCGACGGCTCCGGATCGGTCCGCGACGAGCACCTGGTCCCTGGACGCGGGAGCCAGCCCTGCGCGGAGTTCCTCCAGTTGCTGCCCGGTGCCGGGTTCGCCGGTGACGTCGTCGTCGAGGTCGGCACCCGCAAGCACACCGACGTCCAGCGGACCGAGGACCTGCGCGAGTCGCTGGACTTCGCGCGAGCGCACTTGGGGGACTAGCGGATTCGCGGGGTCAGCTCCACTCGATCTTCTGGTCGCGCCGCCACCGGTGGGCAAGCGAGGGCTGCCCAGTCTCGGAGAACTCGTCGCCGCGGTTCCACAGTCCGAGGTAGAGCCCGGTTGCCGTCCCCTCCCATACGACATCCGGTATGCCGTGTGCCTCCTCCTGCGCCCGGGTGCCGGTCGTCGTCACCACGGGTTCGGCGGACAGCCGCAGCGTCCAGGCACGGTCGACGTCGGTGGCCCGCACGAGGAGCGTGAGAGGGTCCTCGTCGGCTTCGGTCCGCAGCTGCCCGCTCTTGCGCGGCACGAACCCCATGAGCAGCTCGTCGATCCCGTCGGCGGAGAGCTCCGGCGAGATCCAGGTCTGTGCAGCGTTGGGCAACTGGCCCAGCCGGGCTGCCATCGCGTCGACTGCGTGGATGGTCGTCTCGTGACACTGCCGCCTGGCCCAGGCTTCGCGCGGGCGCGGCGCGTCCTTGAGGAAGAAGAACGCCCGTAGGTCCTCGGGCGAGCTGGCCAGAACGTGCAGCAGGTGGGCCATCCCGTCGTCGAACCAATCCAGCACGTCACCGCTGGCCAGCCCTTCGGCTCGCACCGACTCCTCCGTGGGCCACTGCTCCCTGGCGGTGCCGTGCAGGATGGCCACGGCCCAGCGGTGGGCCATTCCGACGTGCAGCACCAGGTCGAAAACCGTCCACCCCGGACACGAGGGGACAGGGGCGTCCAGTCCCGCGCTGACCGCATTGGCGCGGATCACCGCTGCCGCGTTGCCGATCCCTTCTCCGTGCTGGGCGAAAGTGACGCTCGTAGGCATGCCAACAGCGTAGGTCCCGCCCCCGCCAGCCGGAGCGTATGCCGACTGCACGGCATACGCGTCGGTGGGCGTGACCAGACGCAGTCCTGCGCGGCGACGGGCGGCAATAGAGTGGGCCTGTGGACGCCAGAGACCTCCTGCGTGGCTCGCTGTTGCAGCTGGCCAAGATGGACCGGGTTCGGGATGTCGTCGAGAAGACACCGGTGAGTCGGTCGGTCGTGCGGCGCTTCGTCGCCGGCGCCACCGTCGCCGACGCGGTGAGAGCGAGCGGGCAGCTCGCCACCGTCGGCCGGGCCAGCACCATCGACTACCTCGGCGAGGACACCACCCACCTGGACCAGGCACGGCATACCAGGGACACCTATCTCACCCTCTTGCGCGACCTGTCCGCGCGAGGTCTGACGGATGGCGCGAAGGCCGAGGTATCGGTCAAGCTCACCGCGCTGGGGCTGCACCTGCCCGACGGGCCGGCCGTGGCACTGGAGCATGCCCGGGAGATCGCCCAGGCCGCGCTGGACGCGGGGACGACGATGACCGTCGACATGGAGGATCACACGACGACCGACTCGACCCTGGCCATCGTGGGGGAGCTGCGCAGGGACTTCCCGTCGGTCGGTGCGGTCCTGCAGGCATACCTGCGACGCACCGAAGGCGACTGTCGCGATCTGGCGCACGCGGGATCTCGGATTCGGTTGTGCAAGGGGGCCTACCAAGAGCCCGAGTCGGTTGCTTTCCAGGATGGCGCCGAGGTCGACAAGTCGTACGTCCGATGCCTGAAGACTCTCATGGCGGGTGAGGGTTATCCCATGGTGGCCAGCCATGATCCCCGGATCGTTGAGATCGCCGCCGCGCTGGCGGGGCGGGCCGGGCGCGAGCCGAAGACCTTCGAATACCAGATGCTGTTTGGAATCCGGCCCGACGAGCAGCAGCGGATCGCCGATCGTGGGGACCAGATGCGGGTCTACATCCCCTTTGGGGAGGAGTGGTACGGCTATCTCATGCGCCGGATGGCCGAGCGTCCGGCCAACGTCGGATTCTTCCTGCGCGGGGTTGCCACCAAGGGCTGATCCGCATGCCGCTCCCCCGCCCGCTGTTTTGAGCCCCGCCGAGATTGACGTTGCGAGCGGTTGGCCCGGCGTGTCCTGCACCTAAGGTCAATCTCGGCGGAAGGGGTCGGGAGGGGTCGGTAGGCTGCCCAGCGGGCCGGCAGAGATAGGCCGGCAGAGATAGGCCGGCAGAGATAAGCACCTGAACGGGAAGAGGCAGACGGCATGGGAACCACGGCGATCTTCGGCGCTGGCGTCATGGGCGAGACGCTGCTTTCGGGGCTGCTGCGCTCAGGTCGGCCGACCGCCGACATCGTCATCACCGAGAAACGGGCCGACCACGCTGCGACGCTGCGCGAGCGCTACGGCGTGCGGGTCCTGGGCAACGCTGAGGCCGCCCAGATCGCCGACGTCCTCGTCCTGGTCGTCAAACCTCAGGACATGGACGGTCTGCTGGGCGAGATCCGTGACCACATCGCGCCGGGCAACCTCGTCGTCTCACTGGCAGCAGGCATCCCGACGGCATACCTGGAGAGCCGTCTGCCCGAAGGTTCTTCGGTGGTGCGGGTCATGCCCAACACCCCCGCGCTGGTCGACCAGGGGATGGCCGCGGTCAGCCCTGGGCGCAACTGCACGCAGGCACACCTCGCCGAGGCCGAGGGCCTGCTCGCCTCGTGCGGCAAGGTCGTCCAGGTCGCCGAGAAGCACCAGGACGCCGTCACGGCGATCTCGGGAAGCGGACCGGCATACATCTTCTACGTCGTCGAGTCGATGATCGAGGCGGGGGTGCTGCTCGGCCTGCCGCGCGCCACGTCGACTGAACTTGTCGTGCAGACCCTTTACGGCGCCGCGACGATGCTCCGCGAGACCGGCGACCATCCCACGGTGCTGCGTGAGCGAGTCTCCAGCCCGGGCGGCACGACCATCGCGGCGATCCGTCAACTCGAGGACCACAAGGTGCGCGCGGCCTTCATGACCGCCATGGAGGCGGCCGCAGCCCGCTCGGCGGAGCTCGCAGCCGGCCTCGGGTGAGCGGCCGGATCGAGGTCGTCCGGCTTGTCCCCGACGACTGGGAGGCCCACCGTGACCTACGGCTGGAAGCGCTGGACACCCACCCGGAGGCGTTCGGCGCGACCTACGCGCAGAACGCGGCATACGACGAAGCGACCTGGCGCTCGCGGCTGGCGGCGGTGACCTACTGGCAGGCGCGCGAAGCCGGTATGCCGCTCGGCATGGTCGGCCTGTGGGACCCGCAGACCGATCTCGATGACCTCGCGGGCGACGAGGAGGCCGAGGTGATCCCGTTCCTCATCGCCATGTTCGTCCGCCCGTCGGCCCGCCGACGCGGGATCGGCGCGGCGCTCGTCGAGGCTGCCAGCACTGAAGCCGCAGTGAGGGGTCGCCGGCGGCTGCTACTCGACGTTCGGGAGGCCAACGAAGTGGCCCGAGCCCATTACCGCAGGATGGGGTTCATCGAGACCGACGAACGGACTGCCGACCCGGCTCATGGCCGGTGCGAGCTGAGCATGGTGCGCGAGCTACCGTGACTTCGGCGGACCGGCGGCGGACTCGCTCAGCCGTTGGTCGTAGGACAACGCCCCGAGGCTGCGGCCCGCGTGACAGGGTGGAGGCATGAGTGTGAGCGCCAGCCCCATCTCCGTCCGCCGAGTGGCGAGCTCGACCTGGGCGGACTTCCGCCAGGTGAGGTTGGACGCCTTGCGGGAGTCGCCCGAGGCGTTCTCGGCCACCCGCGCCGAGGAGGAGGCGCTCGACGAGGCGGCGTGGCTGGAGCGGGTGCGCCGCTCGCCCCGATTCGTGGCCGAACGCGATGGCGCAGTCGTAGGGACGGCCAGCGTAGGTAGCCATCGGACCCAGGACGGTGCTGAGGGAGCACTTCTCGAGGACTTGACGGATGCGGGGGAGGCAGAATCCGCCACGATCGCTGAGATCTACGGGCTATGGGTCACCCCTACGGCGCGGGGGACTGGGGTGGCCACGGCGTTGGTGGACGCCGCTTGCCAGCAGGCCCGGGACGACGGCCGCTCGCACATCGTCTACTGGGTGAGCACGTCCAACGGCCGGGCCGTCGCCTTCGCCTCCGGGCTGGGCTTCCGGCCCTCCGACTCGCGTCGCCCGATGCGCGGCGTCGGCCACGTCGACGAGGAGGAGATCGCCATGATCCTTGCGCTCGGCCTCGACCGCGGGTGGTCCGGTGCTGGCTCCGGCCGCGCGTGAGCGCCGTCTGGAAGGAACGGCATACCGGATTTGCGTGCGCTCCGCGGCACCGTGGCCAGGCGCCTCAGTCGGCACTCCGGTATGCCGTCGTGAGTCTCCCGACGCGCGCGTCCACACGACCGCTGACAAGGGGTAACGTCGTCACATGCCCAGCCAGGCACGGGTCGTCTGGGACCCGGACTTCACGAAGTACAACTTCGGACCCGCGCACCCCATGCAGCCGGTCCGACTGGCCCTAACCGCCCGGCTTTGTGAGGAGTTCGGGCTGTTTGCCGCCGATGACGTCGAGGTCCTGTCCCCGGACGTCGTCGATGACGCCTGGCTGCACACTGTCCACGAGCCCCACTTCGTCGATGCGGTCAAGACCGCGTCGATCAATCCGGAGCACACCAGCGAGCACCTGGGTATCGGCACCGACGACGTGCCGGCCTTCCTAGGGATGCACGAGGCCAGCGCCCGGATCGTCGAAGGCACCCGAGCGCTGTGCGAGGCGGTCTGGACCGGACAGACGACTCACGGCGTCAACTTCTGCGGGGGCCTGCATCACGCAATGGCCGCCAATGCCTCGGGCTTCTGCGTGTACAACGACATCGCCGTCGGCATTCAATGGCTGCTCGACCACGGAGCTGACCGGGTCGCGTACGTCGACGTTGACGTCCACCACGGTGACGGGGTCGAGTCGATTTTCTGGGATGACCCGCGGGTGCTCACAGTGTCGATCCACGAGACCGGCCGCGCGCTCTTCCCTGGCACCGGATGGGCCACCGACATCGGCGGGGGAGGGGCGCTCGGCCATGCCGTCAACGTGTCGCTACCGCCGGGGTTGTCCGATTCGGGGTGGTTGCGGGCCCTGCACTCGGTCGCGATGCCGGTCGTGCGGGCTTTCCGACCGCAGGTGCTGGTCACCCAACACGGTGCCGACACGCATTATCAAGACCCGTTGGCCCATTTCGCGCTCTCGGTCGACGCCCAGCGCGACGCGATGATCGCTCTGCATAAGCTCAGCCACGAGGTGTGCGGCGGTCGCTGGGTGGCTCTCGGCGGCGGTGGTTATGAGGTCGTCGACGTCGTCCCGCGCACGTGGACCCACCTCACGGCGATCGCGGCGCATCGGCCGATCCTGCCTGGTGTGGCTGTGCCCGAGGCATGGCGTGACCACGTGCAAACGCTGTTCGGTAAGCCGGGCCCGGCCCGGATGGGCGACTTGCCCGATGGCGAACCGATCTGGTGGCGGTCCTGGGACCTGGGCTACGACCCGGGCAACGAGGTCGACCGGGCGGTCATGGCGACCCGCCAGGCGGTCTTCCCGCTGCATGGTCTGGACGTCTGGTTCGACTGATCTGGTGGGCATGGCGGCTGGCAGCACGGCATACCAGGTGGGGGTCACTCGGCGTGTCGACTGGACTTTTCGTCACAAGCTGATCTCACGGCTTCCCTCAGGTCACACCAGCCCCTAGAGTTGCGACGCACACGCGGACCGTTCGTCGGCGGGGAAGCTGGCGCTGCGTGTGCGCATCCGAGGAGTCCGATGTCAACCGAGCGTCAGCTCTCAGAGGTCCGGTTCCTGACCGTGGCCGAGGTCGCCTCGATCATGCGCGTGTCGAAGATGACGGTCTACCGGTTGGTGCACGGTGGCGAGTTGCCGGCCGTCCGGGTTGGGCGGTCCTTCCGAGTTCCGGAGGACGCCGTCCACACCTATCTGAGCACCTCCTTCGTCGACACCGCCTGACGGCGCGGCGCACTCCGTCCGAACGGGGCTGGATCGGCAGGTGGTATGCCGCTCCCGCCCCGTTCTCGCGTCCGCCCGTAGATGACGTGGCCGGTGGTGACGATGTCTTGACCAGAATCGTTGATCCGGATCACGCGTCATGCACTTCGGGCGGTGTGAGAGACGGCAACGTTCAATTGCTGACCTCCAAACAGTAAAGACATCGCCAAGCGGGAGTACGGGTTCTCCAGAAACCTGGTTCGTCATTCCGGTGCCCTCTAGTGTGGGCATGTTGGCAATTGTCGACGCCGCCACTTGCGGCGGGGGAATAGGAGGAAACAACCATGATTCGCGTTGTGCGCAGGAGGGCCATTGCCCTTATAGGGGCACTTGCGCTGTCCTCTGGTGTCGCACTAACCACGGCAGGCTCGGCGGCAGCGGTCACGGGACCAGTAACTGCGACAGTTTCTCCCGTCAACGATGCTAAGACCGTCGCCGTGGGGGTCAATATCTTTGCAACGTTCAATGTAAATGTAACCGGCGTCAGTGGGGCGAGCTTCACGTTGGTGGACGTGGCGACAGGAACTGCTGTTCCGGCTGTCGTCAGCTATAGCAGCACAACCCGCGTGGCGACTCTTGACCCGGTCGGGAACCTCCATGCCGACAAGAAGTTCCGCGCGACCCTGACGGATGCCATCCGGAACGGCAGCGACCTGCTGCCGCTGACCACCTGGACCTTCACCACCGGACCTGGCCCGGCGGCGCTATATCGTTGGCCCTCCGTGGAGGCCCGTGGCGTCGAGCCGTGGACGATTGCTCAGGTGAGCTTCAACGAGGCGGTCACGGGGGTCAACGCGACGACCTTCACGATCACCAACAATTCCACTGGAGCGGTCGTCCCGGGCCGGGTCGTGGGCAGCAGCTACGACAAGGTGTGGCGCATCTACCCCACCGCGAACCTTCCCGAAGACACCTGGTTCACGGTCAAGGCCGTGGGCGGGGTCTCGGCAATTCGAGACCTGGCTGGCAATCCCTTCTCGACCATCCAGTGGCGGTTCCTCACGGGCCTGCGTCCTTTGTTGACCACCTGGAATATCGTCCCCGACGCCGTCGGTGTTTCTACGGCGACTGCTTTAGAGATGGGATTCTCCGAAACAATCACGGGAATCAACACGACAACCTTCACCCTCACCGCACTTTCCTCGGGAGCCGTGGTGCCGGCTTCGGTGTCGTGGTCGTCAGTAACGGGCAAATGGGTCCTCAGCCCTGCGGGCGCTTTGTCGCCGGGCACTCAATACCGTCTCGCCTTGACCGGTGGCACGACAGCCATCCGAGATCTGGCAGGCAACCCGTTGGCGTCGATGGGCTGGAACTTCACCACAGCTTAGCCGCGAGTTCGTCGGAGTCGTAGCGCCCGATCGGGAGACCGGTCGGGCGCAACGGCGCGATGAACTCGCCACATCAGGTGACAACGACCTCTTCGGCGAACTCGGACTGAAGTCGCACAGGTCAGGAGGTCGCCAACATCGCTGGGACGCACTCACGGAGGCGGTCGATCCCGCCCGGCATACTTCTCAGCCCGGACGTGGGTCGGCACGCGGTCGGTGGAGGGAGAGCCACGGCTAACCTATGCACGTCAGGTCGGACTCTGGCGGTTGTCCGGCGCGGACCCTGCTGGCGATCCGGCTCAATCCCACCGGGGTGATCCCGAGGTGGCGGGCCACATCCTTCTGAGTGAGATCGTCCAGCAGGTGTGGATAGTCTCGAACGAACTGCCGATAGCGCTCCTCAGGTGTCATCGTGAGGAGCTCCCGCTCGCGCTTCTCCTTGGCCAAGGTGTGCGCGAAGAGGGCCGAGAGGACGGCGTTAGACCACTCGACATGTCGGGCGCACAGCCACTCCAGGTGCCGACCGTCCACTCGATCCAGCTCGGTATGCCGCAGGGCTGAGGCCTTGGTCTGGCTCACTCCGAGGTCGCGCAGTGCTGGGATCTTGGGGGTCTGGTGCGTCGAAACCAGCCGGCGTAGGCCGGGTGGGGCCAGCGAGCTTATCGAAGCGACGGCGTCCCCAGGCTCGCAGAAGTTGACGATCCACTCTCTGCCCTGGGCGTCCGGCGCCGAGATGACGACGGTTCCACGGCGCACGATATAGAAATACGGGACGTAGGCGCCGACGTCGTAGAGTGTCGCACCCTTACGTAACCGAACCACCTGCGTGTGCGGGGCGAGGGACTCCCAGCCGGGCAACGGCGAGCCAGCGAGACTCTCCAAGGTGGCCCGCAGAGGGCTGCCAACTCCTGGTCCCGACATCGGTGACACGTTAACCCCCACGTCGGTGACGCCTCCACGCCCTACGTCAGTGGCGCAACCACGCCACTGGCGGGTCAACATACTGCGTCATGCCACGCGGTGGCGGTATGTAGATAACCTGGATCAACACCAGGATCGTCGGCTCTCTGGGCTCTGTCGGGGTCCCCCATGCCGCCGTCTCCCGAGAGCTGAGCATCACGGCATAGATCATTAACCAAGATCAACACCCCTCGTGACAGCAGTCGTAAAGGGTGCCAAGGTGGGGCCTGCAGCCGCGTAGCCCGGGGGGAACCGCGCTCGTTGCTGCTGCGGGAAGTTGCCATCGAGCCCTGGGGGCGCACGATGGATTAGCGCGCGCATCGATTAGTCGCGTGCGTTTTTTTTGGAGACGGCCGCTGGCCGCAGGGATGGGGAGAGAGCTCATGAGTCAGTTGCCCGGCTCAACGTCGACGCGGGCGGAGGCACGCGCTCAGCGACGTGCCATCCAGATGCGGCGGTGGGTGGTCGCCATGGTAGTGGGAGTGCTCAGTGCGGTGGGCCTGGTTGGGGCCGTCTCGCCATTGGCGGTGGCTGCCAACAACTGCGGGGAAGGAGTCGACACCTGCGGCACAGTGGACAAAGAGGTCATTGATCCGAAGCCGGTCTACCAAGTCGGCGACTCCGTCACCTACCGGCTGACCCTCCAGTGCAGCTCGTTGGTGGGCAACTGCGGGATCGGGACGGTGACTGACGTCTTCGACCCTAACCTGCAGATCCCGGCGGGCGCGGTCGTCCTGCCCAATCCCCGCCCGTTCCCGATGTCCCCAAGTTGGTCGGGAAACACCCTGACCCTGACCTTGGGGTCGGCCTCTACGCCTTGGCCGGATGGCCCGGCCACGGCCGTCTACGTGACGGCGATCGTCAAGGACTACCCCTTGACTGCACCGGTTGGGGTCATCAACAACCAGGCGACGGTGACGATGACCGCTGACGGCAACACCCTGGACTCTGCGATCGTCCCGATCAAGGTCGCCGAGCCGGACAGGGACTTCGGGCTGTACAAGTCGTCAGCCAGTGGTGTTGCCCCAGGGGAGACCTACTCATTCCAAATGAAGTTCACCCGGCCAACCAAGGTAGGCGGGATCGACGTCACGTCTGCGGTCGTCACTGATCCCCTCCCGCAGGATCTCGAGTACGTGACGAGTTGGACGGCGTATGCGCCGGGTTCGGCGACGTCGTACGACTCGGCAACGCACACGGTGACGTGGAACCTCGCTACTATCCCGGCTCGCTCGGACATCAACTGCGACGCGCAGGGGCTCAACTGCTCCACCTACACGACGCTTTACGTGACAGTCAAGGTGCCACCGAACGCCCGTACCTCGAGTATGCCTGCGGGCGGAACGGTCTACACCAACAAGGCAACAGCAGTGTTGACCTACAAGGATGGCGAGACCCAGACGGTTTCTGCGACCGGAACCCTGTCCACCGCGGCCCCGCAGCCCAACACTGAGTTCCTTAAGTTGGGTCCGGCAAAGGTCGCTCCCGGCGGCAATATCTCGTGGCGGGTTTACCTGAGAAACAATGGCAACACGACTTTGACCGATGCCACCGTGACCGACACGTTGCCGACCAACACGCTTGAGTCGCTCAGTCTGACCCGGATCTACTGGGACCTCAACCCCCTCAACCCAGGCGGCGGGTCAGTCACCTTCCAGTTCTCCTCAGACGGGGGAAGCACCTGGGGGTCGACGACAGTGGTCGACAGCACCCTGCCGACGCCATCGGCCATCCCGGTGCCGACGGGAAGCACGCACTGGCGGATGTCCACTCCTACCCTCAAGCCCGGCGTGCTGATGGATATGTACGTCACGGCCAAGGTCCCGGACGGCACGTCACTGGACGACACCATCGTCAACTGCGCCACGGCGACGTCCACTACTCCCGGTCTCACGCCTCCCGGAGAAAGGTGCGTCACCACAGCCGTCGACCCGGCGGAAGCCTTCTTGACCCCGATCAAGGGACTCAAGATCACGGGACCGAACGCCCCGACGTCCGTCACCCCCCTTGAGGTGTTCGACTGGATTGTCGGTTTCGCGGTCCACTCCAGCACGCCGGTCAAGACCGCCACGCTGTCGGACGTCATCCCGCCCCAGTTCGAGGTCCTCGAGGTGACCTGCTTCTCCACGCGCGGCACCGGCAGCGGCGAAGGCAGTTCGGTGATTGACGCGCCATGCCCGTCGACGCGACCGATTCCCCCCCACACCATCGTCGTGCTTCCGGATGGTTCTGGGACTCTGGTGACCTTCAAGGACATGGAGCTTCCGGCAGACACCCTGGCCGGCCAGAACTCGACCGGGTACAGCTTGCACATCCAGGTGGCTGTCAAGCCGGGCACCTCGGTCGCCGACTACACCAATACCGTGAAGGTCAACACCAACGACCAAGTCACGACGTGTAACACCTCGTGGTATGTGAAGACCGAGACCACTGACCCGGCCGACATTGACGGGGACGGAATCACGAACGAGACAGTCTGCACGAATTCGGCGGTGGTCAAGGTCATCGAGGCCGAAACCGTCCAGGTGCGCAAGTGGGATATCGGCGACCCGACCCTGCCGAACATTTTCGAAGACACCGGCACAATCAACCCACCCGCCGATTCGCTCGACACCGCTTGTCCCAACTGGGATGGGTTCACGCGCTACCCGTGCGTCGCGCAGACGCTGCCGGGGGGTTCGTTCAGCTACCGGGTGGAGATGCAGAACGTCGGCAACGTGCCCATGACGGACTACGTGCTCTACGACGTGCTTCCCGTCATCGGTGACAAGGGGGTCGGTCAGCTGCTCAGTGGCGGCCAGCGCGGCACCGAATGGTCGCCGGTGTTGACCGGGCCGGTCGTCCTCGAACCGTCGCTGACGACGGCCACCAACAGCGCCTATGTCGTTGAATACAACCTGACGAGCAACCCCTGCCGCCCAGAACTCAACCTCAATGACACAACGCCGGACGCACCATGGCAGGCCACCTGCGACGACACGTGGTACAGCCAGGCGCAGATCTCCGATTGGAGCTCGGTGAAGTCCTACCGAATCAAGCTCTTCCAGGAGACGGCAGGAGGATTCCCGGAATGGGCTGCCGGAAAGTCCCTGGTCTTCGTCGTGCCGATGAAGGCGCCGCTGAGCGCGCCGCAGTCGACCTTCGACCCGCTCAACCTCTCCGTGGCCTGGAACTCGGTCGCCTACCGGGGCCACCGCGTGATGGCTGACGCTGACCCCCTGTGGTTGAAGCCTTCGGAGCCTCGCAAGGTCGGTATTGTGGTGCCTTTCACCATCCCGCCGGCCGTGTCCGTTGGTGACTATTTCTGGTATGACGCCGACAGCGACGGCATCCAAGATGCCGACGAGTCGCCAGTGAAGGACGCCGTGGTGCGGCTCCTCGACAAGGACGGTAACGAGGTCAGCGCGACGACGACCAACGCCAACGGCTACTACTCGTTCATCAACCTCACCCCGGACACTGACTACATCATCGAGTTCGTCAAGCCGGACGGCTACCTTTTCACCACCAAGGACGCGAGCGGCGACTCGACGAACAGCCGAACCGCTGATCTCACCGACTCGGACGTGGACCCCACGACGGGCCGCGTTGCGTTCAACTCCGGTCCGGCCGGTGAGAACCTGCCGGGTGGTCCGACCTCGGACGACGCTGGCACCGACAATCCGGGATTGGACGCCGGTCTGATTCAGCCGAAGATGAACCTGCAGCTGCAGAAGAGCGGCGGCACGTGGACTGGTCTGCTCATTCCGGGCACCGAGGTGACCTGGACGCTGACCCCGAACAACGAGGGCAGCACGGCAGCACAAGCCGGTTGGAGTGTCACAGACGTCCTGCCCGCCGGGCTGGAGATCGTGTCGATGGCCGGCACGGGGTACACCTGCGACATCGCGACCACCCCGGCGTCGCCGGTCTGCACGGCCTCTGCGGGCCTTGCCGCAGGCGCCACCGGCGAGCCGATCACGGTCGTGACCAAGGTGGCGACCGGGTGGACGGGCTCGTCCTTCCACAACGTCGCCTACGTCGACAAGGCGCCGAACGACACGACCGAAACCAACCCGCTGGTCACCCCGACGACGACGACGGACACGTCGACGACCAACACAGACAACGACGCTCAGGCGAGCATCAACGTCGTTTCCGTCGGCGACTACGTCTGGTACGACGTCAACCGTGACGGTCTGCAGACCGCGGGCGAGTCCGCATACGTCGGCATGACTGTCGAGTTGTATGCCGCCGATGGCACCACCAAGCTGGCGACCACGACGACCGACGCCGGTGGCTACTACTCCTTTACGGGGCTGAAGCCGAGCACGGCATACGTCATCAAGTTCGTCAAGAAGGCGGACGAGACGTTCACGACCACCAACGCAGGTGGAACGGCGACGAACAGCCCGACGGGTGACATCACCGACTCTGACGCCGCACGGGCCGACGGGACGGTGGCGTTCACCACGACGGCGACCGGGTCGAACCTGGCCAGCTCCGTCACCGCGGGAGTCAAGGCCGACAACCCGGGCATCGACGCGGGCGTCGTCCGCTACAACCTCGTCCTGGACAAGGCGCTCACGTCCTCCGGTCCCTACTACGAGGGCGGGACGGTGACCTACTCGCTGACCCCGAGCAACGATGGCCCGGTCGACGCGCTGAAGGGCTGGTCGGTAACGGACATCCTGCCGGCGGGTCTGACCCTGGTCTCGATGACCGGAACCGGCTACGACTGCTCGACGACCCCGGGCACGTGCGTGAGCAAGGACACCGGTTTGGCTGCAGGCCAGAAGGGCAACGTCATCACGGTCACGGCGACGATCAACGCAAACGTCACCGGCGACCTGAAGAACGTCGCGTACGTTGACAAGGCGCCCACCGACGAGCCGGAGACCAACCCGCTGGGTGACAAGCCGACCGTTGACACGGAGACCGGTCAGACGCCAACGGACAACGATGACCAAGAGAAGATCACCGTCCTATCGAAGGTGTCCATCGGTGACTACGTCTGGCTCGACACCAACCGTGACGGTCTGCAGACCCCCGGGGAGTTGGCGTTGGCCGGGATCACCGTGACGTTGACAGACAGCTCGGGCGCGACGCGCACGACGGCGACCGACGGCACTGGCTACTACTGGTTCGACGACCTCACTCCGGGTGCGGCATACACCCTGACGTTCACCAAGCCCACCGGCTATGTGTGGACGACTCAGAATGTCGCTGGCGACACGGCCGACAAGGACGCTGGAACCGACTCGGACGTGAACCCGGCCGATGGGAAGGTGTCTTTCACGGCGCCGACCTCCGGCTCCAACCGCACCGGCGCGATGGTCACGGACAACCCGACGATTGATGCGGGTTTGATCGAGTTGGTGTCGATCGGTGACTACGTGTGGTGGGACCGGGATCTGGATGGTCTGCAGTCTGAGGGTGAGCCGGTGGTTGCTGGTGTGACGGTGAATCTGTTGGACGCTGACGGCAACCCGGCCGTGTTGCCTGGTGGTGCGCCGGTGACGACCGCGACGAATGCTGCTGGGTTCTACTCGTTCACCAACTTGGTGGCTGGGGTGACCTATCAGGTGCAGTTCGTGAAGCCGGCGGACACGATCTTCACGTCGCAGGATGTGCAGGGTGATGACAGCAACGACACCACCACGGATGTGGCTGATTCGGATGCTCACGAGGTGACTGGTCTGGTGACGGTGGTGGCTCCGGCGACGGGGGACAACTCGGCCACGGATCCGGATAACCCGACGATCGATGCTGGTCTGATCGAGTTGGTGTCGGTCGGTAACTATGTCTGGTTGGACGTCAACCGGGATGGTTTGCAGTCTGAGGGCGAACCGGTGGTTGCTGGTGTCACGGTCAACTTGCTCGATGCCGAGGGTAACCCGGCGGTCCTGCCGGGTGGCGCGTCGGTGACGACGGTGACCGATGAGAACGGGTACTACGCGTTCAATAACCTGATCGCTGGGGTCACCTACTGGATCGAGTTCGTCACGCCCGAGGGCAAGGTGTTGACCTTCCAGGACGTGAAGGGCGACACCAGCAACAGCATCGAGACCGATGTCGCTGACTCGGACGCTGACCAGTTCACTGGTTTGGTGGAGTTCGTTGCTCCGGTGACTGGCGACAACCTGGTCGACCCGATGAAGGTGGATAACCCGACGATCGATGCAGGGTTGGTCACGTTGGTGTCGGTGGGTGACTACGTGTGGTTCGACGTGGACCGTGACGGTGTCCAGGACGAGGGTGAAGCCCCGGTGCCTGGTGTGACGGTCAACCTGTACGACGAGGAGGGTGTCCTGTTGGCCACCGCGACCACGGACGGGAACGGGTTCTACTCGTTCACCGACTTGTGGGCCGGTGCCACGTACACGATCGAGTTCGTCAAGCCGGCTGGGACGTCGTTCACCACGATGGGTGCTGGTGAGGACGACACCGTCGACTCGAACGCGGACGTGTTGTCCGGGACGTACACCTTCCAGGCCCCGGCTGACGGGTCCAACTCGGCCATCACGCCGGATGACCCGACGATCGATGCGGGTCTGGTGAAGGGGTCTGCCCAGGGTCTGGTTGACACCGAGCTTGTGAGGACTGTCAGTCCCCGCAGGAAGGATGCTGACCATGCCTAAAGCGTTTCCCAAGGAGTTCCGCGACGATGTGGTCGCGGTGGCACGTAAGGCCGAGGCGTCGGTGGCGCAGGTGGCCAAGGACTTCGGGATCTCCGAGTCCTGCCTGCACCGCTGGCTAGCCCTGGCTGACATCGAGGACGGCAAACGTCCTGGAGCCACGAAGGAGGAGTCGGAAGCGTTGCGGGAGCTGAAGAAGCGCAACCGGCTGCTGGAGCAGGAGAACGAGGTTCTGCGCCGCGCCGCGGCGTACCTGGCCCGGGACGTGCTCCCAAAATGACCTACCCCCTCATCACTGACCTGGCCGCTGAGGGGGCCACGATCCGGGTGCCCGTGATCGTCTCGTGCCGGGTCCTGGGGGTCTCCCGACAGGCGTACTACAAGTGGCGGGCTGACCCGGTCAGCCAACGTGATTGGGACGACGCCCACCTGATCGAGGCGGCCCGACAGGTGCACGCCGACGACCCGGAGTTCGGCTACCGGCTGATCAGCGACGAACTGGCCGACGCCGGCCACGAGGCGTCGGAGAACCGGGTGTGGCGGCTGTGCTCGTTGGCCGGGATCTTCTCGGTGCTGTCCCCCAAACGTCGGGGCGGCAAGCGTCCCGGCCCAGCGGTGCACGACGATCTGGTCGAACGCGACTTCACCGCCGACCGACCCAACCAGCTGTGGCTGACCGACATCACCGAACACCCCACCGGTGAGGGGAAGCTGTACATGTGCGCAGTCAAGGACGTCTACTCCGGGCGGATCGTCGGTTACAGCATCGACTCACGGATGAAAGCGTCGCTGGCGGTGGCCGCCCTGCGCAACGCGATCGACCGGCGCGGCGGCCCCGGCGTGGTCGCCGGGTGCATTGTGCACAGCGACCGTGGGAGTCAATTCCGGTCTCGGAAGTACACCCGCGCCCTGACCGAGGCTGGGCTGGTCGGTTCCATGGGCCGGGTGGCCTCAAGCGCTGACAACGCGGCCATGGAAAGCTGGTTTGCGTTGCTGCAGAAGAACGTCCTGAACCGACGACGGTGGGCCACCCGCGTCCAGCTGCGTCTGGCAATCGTCACCTGGACCGAACGCACCTACCACCGCCGACGTCGGCAACGCGGCCTGGGTCGCCTGACCCCCGTCGAGTTTGAGACCATCTACCAGACCGCCCCAGCGGCCTGACGCAACACCACACCATGACTGTCAACCAGACCCTGGGCAGACCCTCTCGAGGTCTCGCTCTCGTTGATGCCGTCCACTGTGGGCCGTGAAGAGGCCGTCGCCGGCTGGTTGACGGGAGCGTCGAACACGGCACTCGCTGGGCTAGGTACTGCCGGTGCCGTCACCACGGCCGTGGAGAAGTACGGAGTGGCTGGCACCGGTGCAAGGGTCTCCGATCTTTCCGGCGCCGCAAAGCAGAAGGCTGCGGCGGCGTTTCGTGGTGGCGGACCGCTCAAGAACGGCGGTGGTGGGATCGCCTTGGGCAATCTGGCAACCAAGACCGCAGTCGGTGGGATCAGCTTGCTTGCGGCCGGCTCCACCTGCAAGATCGAAGGCGCCAAGGCACTGACCCGTGCCGAGGAGTTTGCGACCCACATTCAGGTTGCGTGCGCTGAATTTGACGTCAAGGACGCGAAGCTGCGCGCGGTTGTTCAGCGCGTCGAGGAGCTCACGGACGTGCTGACGCGACTCGAAGGACAGGCCACAGTCGCCATGGACAGGCTAGAAGCCCTCACATTCGACCCGATCGAGCACATCTCTGCCCTCAGCGAGACAATCGAGTTGGTCAGGGGCGTGCAGGGCGTCGCGCAAGCTCGTCTGATCAACGAGCGAGGGGACCTGTCGAAGCAATCTGAGATCCTGAGGGTCCGGTACCGAGAGATGAACGGGGACAGCAGCGATGGCTGACGCTAAGCCAATCCAGGGCAAGGTCATGGACATCAAGACCGTCGTCGCCGCTCCCGAGGCGTTCGATGCGCTCACGCGCCTAGTCGACACCGCGGGGAAGTACGTCGCGATCCACGCGGAGGAGTCGCGCAAGCGGGAGGCGCTCCGCACCTATCGCGATACCGAGATCGCCACCATAAAAGCCGCGGAGGTGACACTGCAGCGCTACTTCGACGAGGCGTTCCGTGAACGTCGTGAAGTCTTCCAGAGCCTCTTCCGGGCGATGGATCATGCCTTGGAGACCGGAGACACTCAAGGGCTAAGCACAGTCGTGAGCGGGATCGTCGATGTAGCGAAGGACTCGCCGCTAGCCGCTGCAGGGGATCTGGCTAAGTTGCGGGCCGCCTTCGACGACCCCAATCAAGTCTGGTCGTTCTAGGGAGTCGTCCGAGGTGCACTCAAGTTTGCAGTCGGCTCGCGTGGATCGTCTTTCGTGCAATCTCCGGCGCTCGTAGTCGTGCAGTTTTGAGTGCATCTCGACAATTACAGGAATTAGCCGACGTTATGCACCTCGGGCGCGTCACGAGTTCAGGTTATGGGTCGAACAGTTGCAAGGGGCGGGCGGCACGGTCTCGTCGACGATGACGCGGCCGCAGTTGGGAAGTCTTGCCCGAAGTCTGTGGCGAGCGTGGTTGATGTGCGAGCCGCGGGTTGGGACGTTCGGTCACGTCGCCGACGCGAGCAGGTCGCGGCGGGCAACTCGCTGGGTCAGGGTCAGACGCAGCAGGCTCGCGGTGACGGCGACCATACTCGGCATCCACGGGGTGGTTTCGGGTTGCTCGAGCGCCCAGTGGGTGGCGGTTGCCAGGACGAGGATGTCGCAGATGGCTGCCGCCGCGCAGGCCGCGCCCACGGCTCGACAGGGGGGGCGAGCGCGGAAGGGAAGACCCTCCCTGCCAATCCCTATCTTCTCCGTGAGTCGATGACCATGCCGACACCGACCATCATCGGAGGATCCGCACGATGGCTGGGTGATCGTCGGCGTGGTGTCGGTCCAACTCAGTCGAAGAGCTCGCCGAGGAAGCCTTTACGGCGTTTGTTGTGCCCGCCGCCTTGGTCCCAGCCGCCGCCGTGGTGACCGCCGCGCTGGCGGTTGTCATCGAGGGGGTAGCCAGCCGGCGGCACGGCGGCGGGCGGTGGCGCGCTCTGGTTGTAGGTGGCCTCGGCGTCGAGGAGTTGGTCGAGCTCGCCACGGTCGAGGAAGATGCCCCGGCAGTCGACGCACTGGTCGACGGTGACGGTGTTGCGTTCGTAGGTGCGCATCGCGCCGTGGCATTTGGGGCAGACCAGTTCGGTGGCCATCGGGATCGCTCTCCTTGTGTCCTGGGCCGGCGTGGATCGACGACCTCGGCTGGGTGAACTACTGTATGTGTGACAACACGATCATATGTTCAGGAGTTCCGATGGTTGAGGGTGCCCAGGTAGTCGGGCTGGATGCGTGTGCGGCGACGCAGGTCGACGACGAGCGGGTCGCCGCGACGCGGCCGCTGGTGGTCTCGGCGCGGGAGGCGTCGGGGATCGCGGACGTGTTCGGGCTGCTCTCGGACCCGAGCCGGGTCCGGGTCCTGTTCGCCCTGTTGGAGGCGGGCGAGATGTGCGTCTGCGACCTCGCGGAAATGGTGGAGATGTCTCCATCGGCGCTCTCGCACGCGCTGCGGCTGCTCCGCACGGCTGGGGTGGTGACGAACCGGCGCGACGGCCGGATGGTGCGCTACCGGCTGGCGGACAGTCACGTGCGGCTGCTGCTCGACGTGACCCGGGAACACCTCGGTCACGGGCCCGCCCAGGCTGGCCGGGCGATCTGATGGGGCACGACCACGGGCATGCCTCGGCAGCGACCGCCGGCGCCAAGCACCGTAAACCCCTGATTATCGCGTTCGGGCTGACCGCCGCGTACATGCTGGTCGAGCTGGTCACCGGTCTGGTCACGGGCTCGCTCGCACTGTTGTCGGATGCCGCGCACATGGGCACCGACGTCCTCGGCCTGGGGATGGCGCTGGCCGCGATCACCCTGGCCCAGCGTGAGGCGCCGGCGCAGCGGACCTACGGCACCTACCGGCTCGAGGTCCTGGCCGCGCTGGCCAACGGGCTGCTCCTGTTCGGGGTCGCCGGGTACGTCCTGTACGAGGCATGGCAGCGGTTCGCGTCGCCCCCTGACGTGCCTGGGCTGCCGATGATGGCTGTCGCCGCGGTGGGCCTGATCGTGAACCTGATCAGTTTCCGCCTCCTCGCGGCCGGGTCGAAGGAGAGCCTGAACCTCAAGGGCGCCTACCTGGAGGTGTTCTCCGACATGCTCGGCTCGGTCGGGGTCATCGTGGCCGCGGTGATCATCTTCACCACCGGGTGGCGCTACGCGGACCCGTTGATCGGGGCCGGGATCGGCCTGTTCATCCTGCCGCGGACGTGGAAGCTGTCCGCGCAGGCGGTGCGGATCCTGATGGAGGTCGCCCCGCCCGGGTTGGACGTGGACCAGGTCCGCGCCCGGATCCTGACCCTGCCGGGGGTGGCGGACGTGCACGACCTGCACATCTGGACGGTGACCTCGGGCATCGAGACCGCGACCGGCCACGTCGTCCTGGCTGACGACGCCGAGCTGCACTCGGTCCTGGACCGGGTCACCGCCCTGCTGGCCGTGGAATACCACGTCACCCACGCCACCATCCAGTGCGAACCGGGAAACCATGAAGAGCACGCCAACCCCATCTAAGACACGCAGCCTCCAAAAACGCCCCACCCGGCTCGACGGTCGCCGGTGAGCGCCGTTGGTCAGGCCGCCGTCCTGGTCGCGTTCCCTGTCGCCGCATCGGCGATCGGGTCGGTCATCGCCGTCCTGCGCCGGCCCGGCCCGAGGCTGGTCGGCGCGATCCAGCACTTCGCCGCCGGCGTCGTCGTGGCCGCGCTGGCCGGCGAGGTCCTGCCCGGGCTGCGGGAGGAAGGCAACCTGGGGTGGGCGGCGACCGGGTTCGTCGCCGGCGTCGCGGTCGTCCTCGCTCTGGCCGCCTACGGTCGGCGCCGCGACGCGGCCGCCAGCGGACCTGCGGGGTCGACGGCCGGCGCGGGAGGGGGCGGCGCGGCAACGGTGGTGCTGCCGTTGGGGTTGCTCGTCGCGGTCGGCATCGACCTGCTCATCGACGGCATGCTCGTCGGGCTCGGGGTCACCCTGGGCTCGACCCAGGGCCTGATCCTGACCATCGCCCTGACCATCGAGATCCTCTTCCTCGGCCTGTCCCTGGCCGCCGAGCTGACCGACACGGGCCTAAGCAAGACCAGGGCCGCGCTGGTCTGCACCGGCCTGGGGCTGGCCACCGCGGTCGGCGCGATCGGCGGCGCCGCGCTACTCGGCGGGGCGGGAAAGCCGGTCCTGGCCGCCGTCCTCGCCTTCGGCGCCGCGGCGCTGCTGTACCTGGCCGTCGAGGAGCTGCTCGTCGAGGCCCACGAGCAGGCCGAGACCACCCTGAGCGCGGCGATGTTCTTCGCCGGCTTCCTGATCATCTACATCCTTGGCTCGCTCGGCGGCTGACTACAGACACGGGCCGACCACCTTGACCGCATGACCCGATAGGAGAACGAAGAATGTCCCCCTCGAGCTCGAGCAAGGCAGACCGCCAGGCCGCCCGGGACCGCGTCGCGGCGATGCGCCGCGAGCAGCAGACCAAGGAACGCCGGCGCAAGGCGTGGATCTACGGCGGCGCCACCGCAGCAGTGTTGGCCATCGCCGCCGTGGTGACGATCACCATCGTGCGGGAACAGGCAGCCAAGCCCAGCCTGGACGCGGTGCAGAGCTACACCGTCAAACAGGGCCACGTCAGCACCGCGGTCAGCTACGAACAGACCCCGCCAGCCGGCGGGGAGCACGCCCCGGTCTGGCTCAACTGCGCCACCTATGCCAAACCGGTCCCGAACGAGAACGCCGTCCACGCGATGGAGCACGGAGCCGTCTGGGTCACCTACCGCCCCGACCTTCCCGCCGCGCAGGTCGAGCAGCTGCGCACTGCCATCCCTGACACCTATACCGTCCTGTCGCCCTACCCGGGCATCAAGGCCCCCGTAGTCGCTTCCGCCTGGGGCAAGCAGCTGGCCCTGACCGGCCCGGACGACCCCCGCCTGGCCGCGTTCGTCCGCGCCTACCGCCAGGGCCCGCAAACCCCCGAGCAGGGCGCGGCCTGCACCGGCGGAACCGACGGCAGCGGCCCCGCCCCCGGCACGTCCGGACCCGGCACATGAGCACCGCCGTGCCTGACCAGGGCAACCCGACCGGCGGCCCGCGGCGACCCCGCCGGCCTCAGGCCATGGCACTGGCGCTCGTGCTCGTGCTCGCGTTGGCCGCAGCCGTCCTGCTCGGCTACCGGTTGGCCGGGCCAGGTACCCCCTCGGACACCAGTCCCGAGGCCGGGTTCGCCCGGGACATGCAGACCCACCACAACCAGGCCGTCCAGATGGCGCTCATGCTGCGCGACAAGGGCCCCGAACCGACCCTCGCGGCGGTCGCCTACGACATCATCACCAGCCAGCAGCAGCAGTCCGGGCAGATGTACGCCTGGCTGAGCATGTGGCGCCTGCCGCAGACCTCGACCCAGCCGGCGATGGCCTGGATGGCCGCCAACCCCGCCGTCCACGACATGGGCGCGATGCCCACCGGCGCGGCCACGGCCCCTGGGTCCGGGTCGATGCTGCTCCCCGACGGGCGGATGCCCGGGATGGCGAGCCCGGCAGACCTACGCACGCTGCAGTCCTCATCCGGCAAGGACGCCGAGACCCTCTTCCTCAAGCTGATGATCCAACACCACACCGCCGGCATCGCCATGGCCCGCGCCATCCAGCCACTGACCGACCGGCCCGAGGTGCTGACCCTGGCCCAAGCAGTCGTCTCGGCCCAGGCCGCCGAGATCGACCAGATGAAGACCCTCCTCGCCGCCAAAGGCGGCTGACCCCTCACCGCCCACCCCTGCACCTCACCACCCAACCTCGATGGCGGCCCAGGATGCCCCCTTCCTCCCCCGCCGACGGCGGATCTTCGTCGGCGCCGTAGCAGTCCTCGTCGTTGCTGACCTGCTGCTCAAGGCCTACGTCGAAGCGACAGCTGATCGGGGCGGTTGCTCTGGGCCCCTTCTGATCCACGTTCAGGCCAGTCCCGGCGTGGCGTTCGGGCTCGGCGACACTGTCTCCGGCTGAGTCGTCGACGGAGCTATCGCCGCCATCGTGACCACCACCCTGGCCGTCCATACCTGGCGCACCACGGACACCCGCCGCGAAACCTCGTTTCCCCTGATCGCCGGCGCCGTCATCGCCGGCGCTACGGCCAACCTCATCGACCTCGCCGGAGACGGGACTGTCACCGAGTATCTGCACACCGGGTTGATGCCCACCTTCAACCTCGCCGACTGCCACCTCGTGGTCGGGCATGGTGGCCCTGGCCCTCCTGACCACCCGGGCCCGCTTCCGAACCGAGCCGAACCGGCACGGCGGGAGACACCGGTGACCTCGCCGACGGCGGCGACCTTCGCCACTGGACACCAGCCAGCCGGTCATCATCATCGGCGCTATCATCGCGGTATGACGATAACAATGCCGGATGCCGGGCGCGGGTACCGGAAGGAACTGGCCGCCGCCGCATCCCTGTTCCACGGCCTTGCCGATCCCACCCGGCTGGCGATCGTGCGCCGGCTGAGCACGGGCGAGGCCCGGATCGTGGACCTGACCGAGCAGTTCGGCCTGGCCCAGTCCACGGTTTCGGCGCACGTCGCGTGCCTGCGTGACTGTGGCCTGGTGGACGGGCGGGCCGAGGGGCGACAGATGTTCTACTCCTTGACCCGACCCGAGCTGGCGGAGCTCCTCGCGGCTGCGGAGGCGTTGCTGGCGGCCACCGGCGACGCCGTCGTGCTATGCCCCAACTACGGCTCCGGCGTGACCGGGACGACGGGGACCGCGGAGGACGAGCGATGAGCGACGCCTGCGGGTGCAGCGACGACCAGGACAGCGTCGACGAGGGCCGGAATGCAGAACCTGCCGCCTGGTGGCGGGTCCGAGAGATCCAAGCGGCCGCGGTGGCCGGGGCGCTGCTGGCCGCCGGCTTCGTGGCCGCCCGGACCGGCGCCCCCGACGTGGTCACGGCGGCCGCGAACTGGGCGGCGCTGATCGTCGGCGGGTCCACCTTCGTGCCCGGCACCGTGCGCCGGCTGGCCCAGGGCAAGATCGGGGTCGGCACGCTGATGACGATCGCCGCCGTGGGCGCGACGATCCTGGGTGAGGTCGGCGAGGCCGCCGCCCTGGCCTTCCTGTACTCGATCAGTGAGGGGCTGGAGGAGTATGCCGTCGACCGGACCCGCCACGGACTGCGCGCGCTGCTGTCGCTGGTGCCGCAGCAGGCCAGCGTGCTACGCGCCGGCCTGCCCGTCCTGGTCTCGCCCGCCGACCTGGTCGTCGGAGACCACCTCTTGGTGCGGCCCGGGGAGCGGCTCGCCGCCGACGGGATCATCCGCGCCGGCCGCTCCACCCTGGACAACGCGGCCCTGACCGGCGAGTCGGTCCCCGTCGAGGCCGCCCTCGGCGGGACGGTGTACGCCGGCGCGATCAACGGCACCGGCACCCTCGAGGTGGAGGTCACCACCACCGCCGAGAACAACTCCCTGGCCAAAATCGTGGCCATCGTCGAACAGGAACAGGCCCGCAAGGGCGCCGGGCAGCGCCTCGCCGACCGGATCGCCAAACCCCTGGTCCCGGGCATCATGATCCTCGCCGCCCTCATCGCCCTAACCGGGAGCCTGCTCGGCGACCCGCGAACCTGGATCGAACGAGCCCTGGTCGTCCTGGTCGCCGCCTCCCCCTGCGCCCTGGCGATCGCCGTCCCGGTCACCGTGGTCGCCGCCATCGGCGCGGCCAGCCGGATCGGGGTCCTGGTCAAGGGCGGCGCCGCCCTCGAAGGACTCGGCGCGATCCGCACCATCGCCCTGGACAAGACCGGAACGCTGACCCGGAACACCCCCACCGTCGTGGACGTCGCCTCCACCGGAGGGGCCGACCCGACACACGTCCTGGCGATGGCCGCCGCGTTGGAGGCCCGCAGCGAACACCCCCTGGCCCGGGCCATCCTGGCCGCCGTGCCTAACCCGGTCCCGGCCGCCGACGTGCAGGCCGTCACCGGCGCCGGCCTGGTCGGCACCGTCGCCGGCACCACCGTCCGACTCGGACGCCCCGGCTGGCTCCCCGCCGGCGACCTGGCCGACCGGGTCACCGGCATGCAGGAAGCCGGCGCGACCGCGGTCCTGGTCGAGGAGGACGGGCAGGTCATCGGCGCGATCGCGGTCCGCGACGAGCTCCGGCCCGAGGCCGCCGAGGTCGTGGCGCGGCTGCACGCCGACGGGTACACCGTGGCCATGCTCACCGGCGACAACAAGCGCACCGCCACCGCGCTGGCCCGGCAGGCCGGCATCGGCCAGGTCCACGCCGACCTGCGCCCCGAGGACAAGTCGGCCATCATCGCCCGGCTGCGCGCCCAGCAGCCGACCGCGATGGTCGGCGACGGCGTCAACGACGCACCGGCCCTGGCCACCGCCGACACCGGGATCGCGATGGGCGCGATGGGCACCGACGTGGCCATCGAGACCGCCGACGTCGCCCTGATGGGTCAGGACCTGCGCCACCTCCCCCACGCCCTGGCCCACGCCCGCCGGTCCCGGGCCATCATGCTGCAGAACGTCGGCCTGTCCCTGGCCCTGATCACCGTGCTCATCCCGCTGGCCGCCTTCGGCGTCCTGGGCCTGGCCGCGGTCGTGCTGATCCACGAGCTCGCCGAGATCGTCGTCATCGGCAACGGGGTCCGCGCCGGCCGGGCCCGCCCGCTGCCCCCATACCCGGCCCCCGAGCTCACCGACCCGGCCCTCAGCGGCGCGGCCGCGTGAGCAGCCCGGCAACCCGGCGGGTCAGCACGCTCGGCGCGATCGCCGTCCTGACCGGCGGGGCGCTGCTGGCCAAGACCGTCGCGGAACAGTCGCTGGCCACCACCCCCGGGCACGCCGGGCCACTGCAGCTGAGGCTGCTGTACAACCGCGGCGCCGCATTCGGCCTCGGCGACGCCCTGCCGCCGTGGCTGGTCGCTACGGCAACCGGCGCCATCACCGCCGCGATCCTCGGATACGCCTCGCGCGCGGGCTGGAAGCAGCCTGCGGCGATGCGCTGGGCCATCACCGCGATCGCTGCCGGCGCGGCAGCGAACCTGCTCGACCGCCTCCCCGACGGGGTGGTCACCGACTACCTGCACACCGGCTGGTTCCCCACCTTCAACCTGGCAGACGTCCTGATCACCGCCGGCGCCGTCCTGCTCGCGCTCTCGATCCTGCACCAGGATCTCGCGCCACGTCGACGCAGCGAAGGAGCTGAGGAGCGGTGAGCTGGCTCACCGCGGCCGTGCTGGGCCTAGTCCAGGGGCTGACCGAGTTCCTGCCGATCTCCTCATCGGCCCACCTGCGCATCGTCGCCGCGCTGGCCGGCTGGTCGGACCCCGGCGCCGCCTTCACCGCGGTCACCCAGCTCGGCACCGAGACCGCCGTCCTGGCCTACTTCCGCCGCGACATCGCCACCATCACGGCCACCTGGGCCCGTTCGCTGCGCACCCCCTCCCTGCGCCGCGATCCACGCGCCCGACTCGGCTGGTTCGTGATCCTCGGCACCCTGCCCATCGCCATCCTCGGCGTCGCGCTGCAGCACCCCATCGAGACCGCCTTCCGGGACCTGCGGATCCTGGCCGCCACCCTGATCGTCTTCGGTCTGATCCTTGGCCTGGCTGACCGGGCCGCCGCCAACCGCCTCACCGTGGAGCAGATCACCCCCGGACACGCCCTCACATTCGGCCTCGCCCAGGCCCTTGCCCTGGTTCCCGGCGTCTCGCGCTCCGGCGGCACCATCACCGCCGGCCTGTTCCTGGGCTACCGGCGCGAGGACGTCGCCCGGTACTCCTTCCTGCTGGCCATCCCCGCCGTGCTCGCCTCCGGAAGTCTCGAGCTGACCAAGATCGGGGACGGCGCCACCCCGCCCTGGGGGCCGACCCTGCTGGCGACCCTGATCGCCTTCGCCGTCGGCTACCTGGTCATCGCCTGGTTCCTGCGCTACATCACCCACCACCGGTTCACCGGCTTCGTCGTCTACCGCGTCCTGCTCGGCGCCAGCGTCCTCGCACTCGTCGCCGCCGGGACCCTACCCGCTCACTGATGACAACCGAACCCGAGAAAGCCCGGGCGGGGCGCTGGCACCCGCGCCACGGGACATAACCCCGACAACGGGCCGGGACCGCCGACTCCCGCCGCCGTGGCCGGCCGTCCTCGACCTGGCTGCCGCCACCGTGGTCCTGTGCCTCCACCTGCTGGTCACGCTCGCCCGGCCAGCCAGCCCGTCACGACCGATGCCGCGAACCGGCGATGGGTCGCGGCCAAACTTTGCACGAGTCTGGCAATCACGGCCTCTTGTGCAAGGTGTCGTGGTCACGGTCGTGCAATCTTCGCTGCATCTCGACACTTCACAAACGCGCTTTGTATGAAGAAACATAAACGTCGCGTTATGTCTCCACGCCATTCCCTGCCCCGACGTTATGGGGCTCATCCCAGTCGAGGGTGTAGACGGGGTCTGAACCCGCCGGTCTCGAGCAGGCTCCTGGCGATGTAGTTGGTGAGGTTGCGGAACCCAAGAGCACTGCCGCGGAGGTGTTCGAGGCGGCCGTT
>WBZS01000696.1_pt2 | contig 34000 bp, 32 predicted proteins | sample 5204201 | NCBI WGS metagenome assembly WBZS01 (sample SAMN12344357, study PRJNA552823) | activated sludge metagenome | biome: Activated sludge suspended growth; feature: Nitrification reactor; material: Wastewater; isolation source: activated sludge from nitrification reactor of wastewater...
ATTAGTTGCCTTTCTTACGAGCTTCGACAACTTGCTCGAGAGTTTAGTCTTGCGACTACCCTCTTTTCAATTAACAATTATGTAAAATTATTTTCTGAAAAGAGTCCACGAACTTATATAGTTCATGGAAAATGGCGGTTATTGAATTGAGGGTCCGCCAACCCCCGGAACTTATTCCCTCCTCTTGTACTGCCCAACCCTGAGGTTGCGCAGTTCAAGGGTTTCCTTCACCTCATTGAGCGCTCGACGCCCAAAATTGGGAAGTCGGAGGAGTTCTGCCTCCGTAAGGGTGAGCATCCTCTCGAGATACTCAATCCCATGGCTCTGCAGAACCTTGACGGTCCGCTGCGAGAGCCCGCACTCAATGATGCGGGTAGCCATAGGTGGCGGGTCGAGGGGGACGAGTGCGTAACGCACTCCGTCCACCTCGACCACAATTTTTTTATAGTCCATGGATATACTCCATGTGGCGCCAAGCATTGTTGACGACTTTCAAATGTTAACGAACATCTGACAAAACCGAGAGTTTCCTCTTTTCAAGAAATAATAAGAGTAAGAATTATTTTCTGAAGACAGGACAAATTTTCTGATTAGAAATTTGAATTTTGTAGCAGTTTTTTACGAGGACCTGCCAACCTCGGATTTTTATTTCATCTTGAAAAGTATTATGTTTATGGCAATTACCAGAATGAAAACTGCCAGAACAAGATACGGTTCCAAGACGTGCAGAATTTCTTGCATGGTCTTTCTCCTGACCTGTGTCCTTTATTTAACGTCGCTTCGAACACTTGCGACAAAATCTTTTTTCAAAAAACAATTTTATAGATTACTTTCTGAATGAAGATATGAAAAACTTTTTTAAGAGTTCTTCATACTTGTCCAGCCGATCCAATGATCGTCCGGACCTACCTCAAGTTTGAGGTAGTAAGTAACAGACTTTAATTACGCGGTCTGTCAGCGCGCTGGTCGAGGTTGATTAGGCCTCGACCCACCCGGTGTGAACGAAGATGTTCACTTTCTGGACAGACCCATCGGGCTGGGTCTGCTCGGTGCTGCGACGCTCCGAGAATGAGTACAGCGCGGTGATACCGCGCTCCCCAAGGGCCTTTTCCAGAGGCCCCATCAGATATGGGGCTCCGCCGATCATGGCGGAGGAGATTCCAGCATTCGCGACCATCGTCGCGAGCTCGGCTGCGCGCCGAGACAGCTCCCCCTTGTTGGGGGCCGAGTGGAACGTGAGCAAGGTGCTCACGGCCCGCTTGTCAGCGGGCTCAACCACTCCCGCCTGAACCTGATCAGGCGTGGCTGCATGCTGAGTGAGATTGAAGATGCGCATTGGATCCCTCCAGTTAGCGCAACCTGTGTATGGCACAGGCACCAGAAAGTTTCCAATATTGTGAGATAAATCTTTCTCTACAAGTTTTTAGAAACTTTATGGTACCAATGCCTTCCCTAATTTAATGTTCTTAAAAATGATTTTCTTAGTATTGACAGAATCACTTTTACATGTACAAATATAACAATATATTTCCTTATTGTCAATTAAATTGTTACATTTACTGTCTAATTTAAATTTAATTAAAAGCCTTTATTTACAAGTGTTTTTATACTTTTTTATATGTTTATGTCAAACACTACTTGACAAAATACAGATTAGATATATACTTTTAGTATGGATAAAAAGTTAAATCACACAGATGAATTGGTTAAACTTGGTCTTTCAGAGATCGAAGCTATTACTTATGAGACACTCATAAGTAAAGGAGAAAGAATGGCCAGTAATTTAAAACGTCACCTACCAACTACTATCTCTCGCCCAATGCTTTACTTTGTATTGGACAAGCTAGTCAGCCTAAATCTTGTTGAAAAGAAAGAAAGAAAAAACAAGCCTACCCTATTTTCTGCCAAGCACCCACAATTTCTAGAAAATCTTTTAATAAAAAAACAAGAAGAATTGGAAAAAACAAAAAATTCTTTTGAAGCAGTTATTGGTAGGATAACCTCTGATTTTAATTTACAAAGTAATAAACCACACATTGAGTTTGCAGACGGAAAAGAAGGCGCAATAAAAATAATTCACGATACTTTTAATTCTAAAGAGACAATTTATACTTATATCGACACAGATGAAATGGAAAAATATGCTAGTTATTTTAACAGAGAATATATCTCTAAAAGAAAAGATAAAAATATAAAGAAGAAAATCCTGATGGTGGACAGTCCCCTTGCAAGAGAAAAAGCTAAAAAGAATACAAATGTAAATACAGAGATTAGAATAATGAAAAAACATAGCATTGAGACTTTTGGTGCTACTGCAAACATATATGATGGGAAAGTTTCTTTTATAACTTTTAAAGAATTAAAAATTGTTGCAACACTTATACATGATCAAGAAATATATAAGATGAACAGATTTGTTTTTGAAAGTCTGTGGGAAAAAGCTGAGGTAATCTAAATTATATTTTTTTAGCAAACTTAACCAGCACTTTTCGACTATCTCCCCTTACAGGTTCAACACCAACTATCACTAAGTCATCATTCATCTTTTTATTTAATTCAACAGTCAGAGAATCTCTATTGAAAACCACTTCTTCTGGATTATTTGTATTGTATCTTAAATTTGAGTCTCTAGTAAGTTCAAACCTTGTTTCACCCTCCTCAGAATCTTCTAAAATTTTGGTTGCTATAAAACCACGCCTACTTATATACATCCCAACAATATTTAGAGCTGCAATGATTTTAACTTTCCAATCTTCTTGACTATACTTTTCTTCCAGCAAATTCATTAGATAATTTCCTGGCATCAGATTTTGTACACCCTCTTTTGGACTACTATTTATCCCACCCAGATATACACTTTTCCTTGTTTGGTCTTCAATCACATAAACGAAAGATAATAGTTCACCTTTATGTTCAAGTTTCAAAAGAGTGAAGCCTGGTTTCTTTGAATCTTCTAGTAACTTTTTATACAAATTATTTGCCCTTTTATCAGAATAGTTTTGTCTATATAGGTTCAATATGGAAATATCATCAGCTAGATTTTCACTGGTATTATCAGGGTTAACAGCAATCAATTTAATTGTTTCCAAATCTCTTAAAGAAATATCTTTATTTGCTTGTTTAAAAAATTTAAATACTTCAGCCAACAGTACATTTTCAGGATTAACTAACCCCAATTTCTTTTTTACAGTAGCCAATAGATCACCTCCATAATTACGCTCATCCATAGATGCTTGGTCTAGTTGTGTTGAAGCAAATTTTAATAATCTTACAAGAATCCCATTAGATCTGTTTCTAATATTTTTTTGTAATAATTTTTTTTCTTGACCGGTTAACTTTACAATTGTTTTACCTTGAACATTTGCATTACCTAAGAAATCATCGATGTTCTCTGTCTGAGCAACAGTATCAATATATATTTTAAAAATTTCACCGACAAGATAGGAACCTTCCAAATCAGCATGATTCCAAGCACAATAGTTAGCCAAATCAACTAAGCCATCAATTTGAAAAATGTCTCTATTAAATTCTGAGGACATCAAAACCTTCATCCCGTTTTTACCATAAGTCTTTGCAAATCGTGACAGTTCTTTTTGATTTTCGATAGTTAAACTTTTAACTAGCTGTATAATAAAAAATTGTTCCAATAGATTGAATTCTGATAAATCATATCCAAATATATCTTTGAAAATTTCTCTGTACGGTGAACGTAGAAATCTTTTGTATTGATAAATGAGATGCTGGTCAGTTATGCCAATCTGTTCTAGATATTCCTCTACCCTTTTACCTGAATGCAGCACCTCTTCATAATTATCTGTTTTTTGAGTTGTTATATATATTTCTTCATCATCCATCCTATCCCAATTAAAAGATGCGTAAATAGTATCACTTAAGCTGAACACACCTCTATCTTGCACGTCTAAAACTGGTCTACTTTCAGAGTCAGATGAACTAAAGTCTTGCAGTAATTTTCTCAGCTCAGTAACTGCAAAAAAATTTGCATCCTCACCAACATTTTCGTATTTAATTTTTTGCTTTTCCAAACCAGCTTGGATTTTCTTATCAAACAAGTCGTACATTTTATTGCCTGCCATACCATAGGCAGATCCAACAACTTGGACGAAACCAAAAAGATTCACCAAAATCTCTCTCAATGTTTGCACATTCTGTACAGCATTCTCACCCTTTAAATCTAAAGTGGAAAATAAATCATCAATAAAATTTTCTTGATTTGTTAAAAATAATGTACTGATTGCGGTCAACAATGAACTCTTTGCTAAACCAAAAATTTTCATCTCTTCTGCTTTTGGAACTAATGAAAAAAAACTATAAATTTTTCCCAGGTCATGTAATGAAATTTCTGAAAAAACAATTCCATTATCCATTAAATAATCTTCAATTGAAATTACTTTATTTTCAACTTTTCTAGTTTGCGCATTTTCAATGTTTAACATTGTTTTCTAGTATATAAAACAAATCAAAATTTGCATAAGTTTTTAAGCATAGATTCCTAGTCCTAGTGGGTTGAGCTGTCTCGAGAAACTAGGCAACCAAAAAAGCACTGTTTTACAATGCTTTTTTGAGTCGTTCGAGATATCTCGATCTGGTGCCCGGGAAAGGACTTGAACCTTCATGGGTTACCCCGCTTGCTCCTAAGGCAAGTGCGTCTGCCAATTTCGCCACCCGGGCATGTTCTGCAATTATAACATGTTTTTTAAAAATTTACATCTTTACCTGAAACCATTTCGTAAAAATGAGTTATACAAAAACCCAACATAAATGCAAATAAATATTCTTCTAAAGGAATTCCAAAGATCAAGACTCCTGATATCTTTTCCAGATTCCAATTTTCTATAATAAATTTTGGACTCATAGTTAATAAAATTTTGAAAATGACAAAGGTAGCTATTTAACCCTATAACACCACTCAAAAATTGTAAATAAATTATTTTGTGGTTAAAAATAAACGAAGCCATGGAAATTACAAGAGTTAAAAACAACAGCACAATAATAGAATTTAAACTAAAAATATTTATAAATAAAAAAGTAATTAAAGGGCTTAATATTGTAAATGAATAAAGATAAATCTTTCTATTATGATTTTTCTTGAATTTATGTTTTATAAATAAATCAGCACACTCAGACACAAATCCACCAAAAAAGAACCCATAAATAAAATCTTCAATTGGGAAATTTGGTATCAAAAACTGTGGGTGCCAATAATCCTCTAGTGAAATATGCGAAAACAAAAAAGCTGCAACACCAGTCATCAAACCTACATAGCTCATTCCTCTTCTATAGTCTTTTTTTAAAATAAAAAGCACTAAAAACGGAATACCATAAAGAAGTGCCCCCAAAGAAATAAGTGTACATTGAGAAAAAATTTATTAAAACTTCCATTCTTATAAATTATATCAATAAAATTTACCTACACAATTCAGTATTCCACATTCCTAAATTATTTTTCTGAGCCTCGGTTTGCAACTCTACGTATTTCTTATAATTCACAGCCGGTGGACTTGCTTTGTAAACTCTCGCATTCCCCGTTGAAAGCAAAGTTTCATTAAAAGTTTGCGGGCTACCAGCAAGGCTTACGTAAACTAAAAGCCTTCCATATTTATCACGTTCACTTTGTGTTGGGTCATTTTGTAAAATCACTTTTTTGTTAAGAAGATTTTCTTCTGTGAATTTACTTTCCATATTTGCAAAACATTTTTCTCTTGCATCTAAAGCATTTTTTTCCAAAGTGTCTACGGCCAAAAACCTTAAAACTTCTTCTTTACCAACACTATCAACAACATGCACAGTGTCACCGTCCACAATTTTTGTAACTAAATATTCTCCAAGATTTACAGTTTGTATTTTTTGAACATTCAAAGCATTTGTACTTATATTTAATTTCCGTGAAATTATTTTTTTTAAATCAGCATCACCCAAATAATATGCAAAAACTAACATCAAAGCATAAAATAAAGTTTTTAAATCTAAATATTTTTTATATTTTGCATACACTCGGGTTTTTATAAAGTTTGTAATTTCTATAAGTCCCATAAGCTAATAAAAATACACCAATTAAAATTATGATATTTCCAACTGCATCTGCAAAATACATTGTTCCATTTGAAACAAATAAAAATAAAATGGAAGAAAGCAAAGTTTGCCCACAAGCAACACAACCAAAACCTAAGAAACTAAAAAATGTTGCAAAAAAACTCCACCAACCAGTTTTTCCAGAATCAACTTTTGGAAGTTTGTAAAAGTAAACTTTAAAATAGAAAAACCAAAAAACAAAAAGTTCAAGTATAAAAAAGATAGCAAGTAAAAGTGTTGTGGCTGGAATAGTAACAACAAACTCTGTATAATATTGAATCATACTTTTATAAAAATTAATTAGACCATCGCTATACTTAAAAATTTGCCAAGTTTGTTCCCAATTTGAAAACAATAAAAAAATTTTTATATTTATAATCCACAAAATAAATGTTATCAACCAAACCTTTTTTTCTTTTGTCATATTTTTATTTTTTCTTTTTATTTCAATTCTACCATATTACCTATCTGGAGGAATATTGAAATATGTTAGTAGAAAATCTTTTATTTTAGAAGCAGAGGGAGCTAAAGTCATGGAAGCAAGCATGCCTCTTTTTGGATTAACCTGATAAATTAATATAGAATATTTTGGGTTTTCAGCTGGAAAAAAAGAATAATAAGAATGGATAAATTTATCTTTGTAATATCTTCCATCCGGACTTGGCAACTGCGCGGTACCAGTTTTTGCTCCTACTTTATAATTTTTATCTTTATATCTCCCATGAGCCAAGCCATGATCAATAAGCTCAACCATCATATTACTCATTGTTTTTGCAGATTGTTCACTTACAACTTGCTTTTCTTCATTGTCACATTCAAAAGGAATTTTCTGTCCATTTTGTAAAATCTCATAGTCCATAAAATGTGGACAAACTGTCTTGCCTTTGTTTGGAATAATATTTAAAGCGGCAAGCATAGAAATTGGCGTAACAGCCACACCCTGCCCAAAGGCAGCAGCTGCAAAGTTTACATCAGTATTTGTTTCAAGGTTGTCGGTTTGGTTGCGAAGTTCTCCAGGAAAATCTATATCCGTCTGACTTTCTAAACCAAAATTTATAAAATTTTCTTTGAATTTTTCTTTACCCATAAGCTGCTGTACATAGACTGCTCCAGTGTTCAAAGAATTACTAATTACATCTTGCATGGTTTGATCACCACGTACTTTTTCGTCAAAGTTTTTAATTGTATAATTATCAACTTTTATAAAGCCATAGTCATGGTAAACAGTTGTTGGTGTAATTAAACCTTCGTTTATAGCCCCTACCAGAGTTATTGGCTTCATTATGGACCCTAATTCATAAATTCCCTGCACAGAAGGATTGATAAAAGTTTTTACATCATAGTCTTTATAATCATTTGGATTGAATTCTGGTACAGTTTCCATAGCTAGAATTTTCCCAGTTTGCACGTCCATAACAATTACACTCACTTCGTCTGCTCCCCAAGTTTCTTTCATTTCTAACAAAATTTTATTTACAAATTTCATCACATTTGGTTCTAAAGTTGTAACAACATTTTTAGCTAATCTTAAGTTTTCATCAGTATCTTTATTGTCAAATATTTTTGTAAAAAAAGAAGCAGTTGCATCATTTTTAGATTGCAAATCTGGTTCATAAAATTTTTCTAAACCATATTTACCGGAAAATCCTTTTTCCCCACCACCAACAAAACCCAAAACTCTTCCCCCGATGCCATTAAGCGGATATTCTCTTTTATAAGTTTCATAAGTCAAAACGCCTTGTATACCCAATTCTTCAATTTTTTCTTTCTCGTCTTTGTTAATTATCTTAAGCTCTTCATAAGAATCTTTTTTATTTGCAATTCTTTTAAAGAAATTAGCTTGATCAATTGGCGTGATTGCATTTAAAAGTGTATAAAGTCTATCTTCATAAAAATCTGGAATATCTTTTGGTGATAAAACCAATCTATAAAATATTTCATCTTGCGCAAGCGGATAAAGTTCTCCATTTTTCAATTTTGCGTAGATTGTACCCCTTTTTGACTCTTTACCAACATATTCGTTTTGTTCTTTTCTGATAGCAAAATATTGCTCATTTTTTGAAACTTGAAGCTTAAACAAAACAAAAAAAAGGTAAAGAAAAAAAATAGAAGGTAAAATAAAAATGGCAGAATATCGGATCTTCTCAGCGTTCATGTTATTTTAAGGATATTGCAACAGAATTATCTTTGTTTATATAACTAATCCTATCTGACGATACTTTAACAGCATATTCCTCTGTGTTTAAAGAGTTAACAGTTGCACCAGCAATTTGACCAGCTTTGTATTCATACTGGCTTGTTTTCACTGCATAGAAAATACTAGAAGAAACTAAGAAAATGTAGCAAAGTATAGAAGTAGACATTAGGCCAAATAAAATTACAGGAAGAGAATTGAACTGTCGTTTTGTACCAACAATAGTTGTACTAACAACTGTATTTTTTCTTTCTGTAGTTTTATTTGTGCTAACTTTTTTAACTTTTATATCTTTCATATTAATAATTTTATTTTTTGATAATGGTTCTTAGTATTGCGCTCCTACTTCTTTTATTTTCCACAGTTTCTTCTCTACTTGGTTTAACTTTTTCTTGTTTATTGTCCTTAGTTTCAAATGTTTTAAAAAGATTCTTAACAATTCTATCTTCACCAGAGTGGAACGTTATGATTGAGAATATTCCACCAACATTTAACAAGTCATATCCATCCGTAACAAACTTTTTTATACTTTCATATTCGTCGTTAACAGCTATTCTGATCGCTTGAAAAACTTTTGTAGCTGGGTGAGTTTTACCTTTTCTTGGACTTACTTTTTCTATAACTTCTGCCAATTGTTTTGTAGTTGTAATTGGATTTATTTCTCTTGCTTCAACAATCGCATTTGCGATTTTCCAAGCTTTTGGTTCACCACCATAAACTTGAAAAATTTGAGTAAGACTTTCGGCAGATAAATTATTTAACAAATCTTTTGCTGTAAAAGTATTTTCATCTACTTCTGATTGAAAAGTCATGTGCAATGGTTCATCTTTTTGGAAAGAAAAGCCACGACCAGAAATTTCTAATTCCTGAGAAGAAAGCCCAAGATCTGCAAAAATTCTATCCACTCTTTCGATTCCATTTTCTGCTAATTTTTCTTTTAATTGAGAGTAATTAGAATGAATTGGAATAATTTTTGGTCCATTTTCTAAACTTTCTAGTTTTCTCTTAGAAAAATCTAAAGCTTGTTTGTCTAGATCAAAAATTATTAAAGTTCCATTTGAACCAATTTTTTTTGCTATCTCAAGTGCGTGTCCTGCTCTGTTTACAGTTGCATCTACACAAGTAAGTCCAGAAATTAAATTTAAAGAACTAATTGATTCATTTTTCAAAACTGAGTAGTGGATTGCATTTATGTCTGACATGGTTAATTTTTTCTGTTTTAAATCATTCCGATTTCTTGCAATTTACTTGCTACATCATTTGCCTTAGCACTAACCTCTTCTTGTTTCTTACCCCAATCTTTTTCATTCCAGATTTCAGCTCTGTTATACAAACCTGCGAAAATCACATCTTTTTGTAATTTAGCAAAATCTTTGAGATAGTCAGGAAGAAGGATTCTCCCAGCAGAATCAATGTCAATTTCAACTGCACCAGACAAGAAAAATCTATTCAGATCACGAGCATCCCTTGAACCCATACTTGTTTGCGCAAGTTTTTCTGCAATCTTTGCCCACTCTTTTGTTGTGTAAATGAACACACATGTATCGAGTCCTCTTGTCACTACAACTTTCTTTCCAAAAATAGTTTTCCATTTGCTTGGCAAACTTAATCTTTTTTTGTCGTCGATAGTGTGTGAATATTGGCCAATCAACATATGTTTTTCAAGTGAAACTTAAGTTTGATAAAATTTTATATTTACCACTTCATCCCACTTTCCCACAGTTTATCCCACTGACAAATTTTTGCAACTAAAAATACCCACTTTTGGTGGATAACTTTTTTAACTAAGTCCTTATTTTATTTATATATTTTGGTAAAGCTCATTAAATTTTTCACCACGTTTAATATAGTTTTCAAACATATCAAAACTCGGTGCTGCTGGTGAAAAAAGGATAATATCACCTGGTATTGCAAAAGAAACAGACTTTTCAAATATTTCTTGAAAATTTTGAGACTCAATAAAAACAAAATTTGTAAAATTATTCTTTTCAAATTCTTTTGATAGTCTTTCACCAAACTTTCCGTACAGTATAACTTGTTTTAAATTTTTTGAATTCAAAATTTTTTCAACCAAACTTTCTAAATGCAAACCTCTATCAACCCCTCCTAACATCAAAATAATACTTTTTACAAAAGATTCTATTGCTACAATTGTAGATGTAGGATTCACAGAAAAAGAATCATTAATAAACCTTATGCCACCCTTTAGACCTTTATCTTCTATGTGATAAGGGAGTCCACTAAAACTTTTCAAAACATTTACAATACTTTCTTTGGAAACTAAATTAAAAGTTGCAGCAATAGCAGCACAGATATTTTGTTGATTATGTGCACCCACCAAAACTACATCACCCAACGAACAAATATGTTCATCTTTAAAGTAATACTGCCCGTTTTCTACTCTCACGTCTCCATTCGCCCCAAAAGAAATTTTATTTTTAGCACTCGAAATTTTCGCTAACCTATTTGTGACTTCATTATCTTTATACCAAATAGCAGTGTCTTCTTCTTTTTGATACTTAAAAATATTTTCTTTAGAATTTTGATAGTGACTCACAGTCTCGTGCCAATCCAGATGATCCTCTGTTACAAGAAGACAAATCGCAATCTGTGGACTTTTGTTTAAATCATATAACTGAAAAGAAGAAAGCTCATAAACTACAATTGAATCTTTGTTTAACCTTTCTAAAACTGTAAGTGCTGGAACGCCAATGTTTCCAACCAAGTAAACATCTTTAGCTGCATCTTTTAAAATATCATAAATAAGCGAAGCTGTAGTACCTTTGCCCTTTGTTCCAGTTACACCAATAATTTTGCATGGGCACTTAGCAAAAAATTCTTTTGTTATAGTTGTAACAGGTACGCTAATTTTACTTTCAATATCCAATATTGGCACACCTGGACTTTTAACAATTAAGTCCAGCTTTCCTTGATCTTCTAAAAGAAAATTTTTATAGTCCTTACCAAGTCTACCTTCACAAATTTCTGGTAAAACTAGTTTTTCATTTTGATCATAAATAAAAAATTTATCTGCTTTTTCTTTCCAATATTCGTAAGCGATTTTTCCTTCTCTTCCAAAACCAATTATACCTATGTTCATAAAATTATTGTATCACTTTAAGCAGTTTTTCTAAAATTTCTTTTGGTAAGAAATTTTCATGGATTTTATTTTTAAAACTTTCACCAACCTTTCCAGCATCCACGATTCTTTTCCAATCTTTATCACTTACACAAGCAAACAAAACACCTTTTTTAATTTCTTCCTTTATATTTTCCAAAGCAAAACACATTTCACCCCTAGTTGCTACACAATCATATGGTTTCTCCGGTTCAAGGCCCAAAAGTTCTCTGAAAAGCATTCCTAAATTTTTATTTTCTTCAAGGTTTTTTCCAAATATATCTTTTAATTCTTTTTTGTCTAGATATTCTCCTAGCAACAAGTAAGTTCCTAAACACTTCGCACACTCTCCACACCAAAATTTATTTTGCATATCACTTGCAACCTTAAAGTTATTATTACAACTAGAAAAACTTTTAAAAACACTTTGACAATTTTTTACAAAAAGCTCTACAATCTTGAGACTTGCAAAAGGCCTAAGCAAAGAAGCGTATGTCAAATTTTCACTAACATGTTTATGTACAAAATCCTGCACCTTTTTCTCAAATTCACTTGTTTTTGACCACTGGTGATTGACCTTGCGACCAAGCCAAAAAGTATTTTCCTCCTCTGCACTAGACTCATTTCCAACAAAAACATATTTTTTATTTTTTTGATATGCAATAAGTATTCCAGTAAAAGCATAAACAAGAGAAATTGGGATATGTCCCAAGAAAACATTCTCCTTTAAAATTTTCAATTGTTCATCAATTTTTCTGACAACAGGAGAAAAAATTATTCCCATTGCCATAACATTTTCTTCTATTATTTTTGTTTGTTTTACCTCCGTCGAATAACCCAAGACAGGAATATTTATTTTTTCTAAAAGTTTTACAACCAAAGAAGAATCTTTTCCACCACCAATACCAACAACTGCAGACTCATCAAATTCTTTTTTCGGTTTTTGTATCAATTCCTCAGATTCATTTGAAGTAAAAGTAACACCATCAACAATACTCCAATCAAGTTTATTTTTGTATACAAGCTCTGAAAAACCATTCCTAAAAATCCATTGCCAGAACTCTCTTTCGGAACTACTCAGAAACCAGTCGACATAAATCTCTTTTACTAAATAAAGTTTGTAATAACTTATTGACGAGGCAATACACAGGTTTCGCAAGGCAATATCATCCTGCAAATCAAACTCAAAAATTTGTTGTTCTTTAAAGTTAAAATCTTGGTTTTCTCTTTTTATAGAATATCTAAAAAGCACTTTATTCTCGTTAATCTCTGGTTTGTGAATTATAAACCTTTCCATATTACTATTTTACCAAATTTTCTAGTTCGTGGTAAATCTCATATATATTACCGGCACCAAGAGTAACCACTACGTTCTCGGAAGTCACGTTTTTTTCTAAAAAGTCTTTTAAGTTTTCCAACGCTATAACCTGAGCTGACTTGCCTTGTTTTTTAACCCCTTCCACAACCATCTCACTATTTATCGTCTCATCAAATTTTTCTCGTGATGGGTAAATAGGCAAAACTATTACCCCATCCGCATCAGAAAAAGAATTTACAAAATCGTTAAACAAAAGTTTTGTTCGAGAAAAAAGATGTGGTTGAAAAATCGCTACAATTTTTCTTTCTGGGAATTTTTCTCTAAAGGCTGCAAGTGTAGCTTTTACTTCTGTTGGATGATGTCCATAATCATCATGAAACTCTGCCCCAAAATAATTCCCTTTATACTCTTGTCTTCTCCATGTGCCTTTGAAATTTTTTAATCCATCTAATACTTTTTGTTCATCTAGTTTTAGAATCTCACCCAAAGCAATCACCAGTTGAGCATTCTTTCTATTGTGTGCTCCAGGAACAGAAAGTTCAATCTCACTTTCGTCCGAATAATCTTCACAAATTATTTTTTGCACTCCAACAGGTTCTTTCAAAAAACTTTCAGCAGCATGAAGAACCAGAGCACTTACTCCCTCTTTATTTAAAGAGGGTTGGGGTGACTTTATCTGATTTGTAAATTCTTGAAATGCAGAATTAATATCATTCATATCTTTAAAATAATCCAAATGATCATTGTCTATATTTGTCACCATAACAATATTCGGAAAATAATTTAAGAAACTTCTTCTGTACTCGCAAGACTCGATAATCAAAAAGTCATCCCCACCATCCACATAATTTGTTTTTTTACCACCTACATCTATCAATGACCCAACAATCATAGAAACATTTAGCCCTGCATTTTTGAGTGCATAATATGTCATCGCCGTTGTCGTAGTTTTTCCGTGTGTCCCACAAACAGAGATAACCTTTTTTTCTTTTGACATTTCACCAAGCGCTTCTGGGTAGGACATTAAAATAACTCCGTTATTATCTTTTAGTTCTTTTGCTTTTACAAATTCCTGATTATCATCTCTTACTGCAATAGTATAAATAATTTTATTAACTCCTTCAGGAATATTACTTGCTACTTGTGTCCCCAGTTTTATATTCACCCCTTCGTTCTGTAAATCAGAAATCAGCTCACTTTCACTTGTATCGCTACCACTTACCTGCCAACCCTTGCTCAGATAATATCTAGCTAAAGCCGACACTCCAATCCCTCCAATTCCAATAAAATGTACCTTTTTCATGTTGCATCAATTATACCATATATGGTATTAACTAAAGTTTTTTACCATTATCCTAATAAATTTTTCTGTTTCTATACCCATACTATCCATCTGTTGTGGTAAGATACTATTTTCAGTCATACCGGGTATAGAATTTATCTCCAGCACGACAAGTTCCCCATTACTATTCATAATAATATCAGTCCTTGAATAATCTCTTAACTTTAAAATTTTATGACATCTCAAACTCAATTTTTTAATTTCCTTTAGAATATTGTTTTGTAAGTTTTTTGGTGGAGTTACTTCTACTTGTTTTTTAGAATAATACTTGTTTTGATAATCAAAGATTTTTCCTTTAGTCAAAACAATCTCAGTCGGAACAAGTGGAAGAAACTTGTTACCCTTCCTGATCACTCCACAAGTAAACTCCCTGCCAGCAACATACTCCTGAACAAGAATCTTCCCAAAGTTTTTTAATTGAGTTACAATTTTATCTTCCAAATTATCAAAACTATTCAATTTTAGTAGCCCAACCGAAGAGCCATTTTTATTCGGTTTTATAAACAAAGGAAGAGAGAATTTTTGTATTTTATTAAGGTTTCCTTTTGTAAGTTTTGTAATCGTTAAAGTTTTTGGGGTTTTGATATTATTTCTTGCAAGAACTTTTTGTGTTTTAAGTTTGTCAAAAGTGATCATTGAAGACAAAGAGGAACTACCAATATAATTCAATCCTTTCTTTTCCAAAAGTTTTTGCACTTGACCGTCTTCACCAAATTTTCCATGAATTATTGGCCAATAAATATGACTCGTGTCAGATATACTTTTGCTCCACTTCCCGTTTTTATCAATGTATATGTGATCAAATTTAATATTTTCTATTACTTGGGCGTGTTCATTTATATTTTTAAAACTTTTTACAGAAATTTCATGTTCATCTGAGTTACCACCAAATAAAAATGTAATCTTTTTCATACTTGAATATATTACAGTTTGTCATTTACCTTATTTCAAAACTGTTTTCTTTTAAGTAACCATTCACCTTTTGCATCTCACCCTCCACTTCCACATCTGTCAAAGTCTTATCATAGGCTTGGAAAATTATTCTAAAAGCGATAGATGTTTTTTCATTTCCCATTTCATCTTTTTTTGTAAAACTATCAAATAAATAAATTTTTTCTACATTTTGTAGATTTAATTTCAAAATTTCTTGCTTTAAGTTTTCAAAATCAAAGTTCTCCGGAACCCAAGCTGCGATGTCACGAACAATAAAAGGGTAAACTGAAATCGGTTTGTATTTTATATCTTGCAGATTTTTCTCAACCTGTACAAATGGAATTTCCAAGTTTTTTTCTTCAACCTCTTTTACAATTTTATCAATTGAAATTTCTACAATAGCTGGTTTTTCATTTCTACTTATTATTTCTATTTTACCAATCTTAAGTTCTGATTCTATTTTTGTTAACAAGCTTTCTATTTGTTCCAGATATTTACTTTTCTTTTTTCCATCTTCTAGACAAATTATCAATCTTCTCTCCTCTTTGTCAGTCAAGAAAACAGAGCCAATTTCAAAGAACTTTACAACTTCACTTTGCATTATCGGTAAATAGTTGTAGTTTTTTTGATAAGCTTTTAGCCCACCTTCTAACAAGTTATTTCTCAAATAAGCTTTATCTTCTGCGAGTGGAAGTAAAACTTTTAAATCACCTTTTGGGACGAATGTATAGTTAAAGAGTTCTGTAAGACCTTCACGACACAAAAAGTTTTTCAAAAAGTTTTCTAACAAAAATCTTTTATTATGTGAGAAATAGTTGTTCTCAACTTTTAATGGAACACTTGGGATATTGTCAAAACCGTAAACACGCAAGATCTCTTCTAATAAATCTTCTTTTATATTTATATCCAATCTCTCCTTGTGTGCTTGGATAGTAAGATTATTTTCAGTTTGTTCTAAAATATCAAAATTTAATTGTCCTAAAATTTTTAGAACTTGTTCTTTGCTTATTTCTACCCCAGCGATTCTACTTACATCCGACACAGTAAAAGTTATTTTATTATTTTTATTTTCAATTAAATAACTTTCAAACTTTACATCAGAGTATTTTTTAGAAATAAAATTTATTTTTGCATTTGGATAAATTTCTAAAACAGTATTTACAAGAATTATCAGAGTTTCTTCTGTTGTGTTTATCGACAAAGAGTTTTCGTAAATTTTTGAGGCATCAGTACGGATTCCTTGTTTCAAGGATGCCAAACGAACTGCATCAGCATCGAAGTTGGCAATTTCAAAAAAAGCTTTTGTAGTATTTTCATCTACTTCTGCAACTTTCCCACCCTTAATACCAGCCAAAGCTAAAACATTTTTTTCATCACAAATCAGGTTTTCTGTTCCGTTTAATTCTAAAACTTTTCCATCCAACAAAGTTATTTTTTCACCTTCATTTGCAAGGCGAGTGATAATTTTTCCTGACAATTTTTCTGTATCAAAAACATGAGTTGGTTGTCCAAAACTGTAAAGCATCAGGTTTGTAATATCCACCAAACTATTGATACTTCTGCCACCACTTTTTTCTACGATATCTTTTATCCAAGCAGGGGTTTCTACTTGTTTTTCAATTTCTACACTCACTCCGAAATAACATTTTGTCGACAATTCACTTTCTTTGTTTTTTATTTCTACAAAGTCATTATTTAATGTGAATTTTGAAATGTCATTAAACATTTCTGTTTTTTTCAAACCAACAGGTTTTAAATCAAATACAGTTGCGAACTCGCGTGCCATTCCACGCAAACAAAAAGCATCGGAAACTCTGTTTGGTAAAACTTTTATTTCAAAAAGAGAATCGTCATACACACCCCCGGGGGTGTGTATTATTTCCACATCTTCAACTTCAAAAGCTTTTTTTGAAATCTCTTCAACTATTTTCGAATCTTCGGGGAATTTCCCTTCCACAAATGTTTGCATCCACTTTTTACTATATTTTTTCATAAGATTATTTTTAGTTTTTTTTAAAATTGAGAAGTGATTCTCATGTCACCATTGTAGAAATATCTAACATCTTCTATACCCCAAAGCATCATCGCAACTCTATCTATCCCGAAACCAAAAGCGAAACCTTTAAATTTTTCACTGTCGATTCCACAATTTTTCAAAACATTTGGGTGAACCATACCAGAACCACCAAGCTCTATCCAGCCACTTCTTTTACAAGTTGAACACCCTTCTCCACCACATTTAAAACAAGTCATATCAACTTCAAGAGCCGGTTCAACGAATGGGAAAAAAGAAGAACGAAAACGAGTTGAGATTTTTCTTTCAAAAAGTTCTGACAAAAAAGTTTCAATTACATATTTTAAATTTCCTACACTTGCATTCTCAGCAATACACAAACACTCTAGTTGAATAAAGTTTGCTTCGTGAGTCGCATCGGTGGCCTCATTTCTATACACGCGTCCCGGAACGATTATCGCTATCGGCTTTACACTTTCTCCATTTTTTATTTTTTCAGCATTTGCTTTGGCCCACTTTTCCATTGTTCTAGTTTGAACAGGACTTGTATGGGTTCGCATGATCAAGTTTTTTCTTTTCTCATCTTGTTTATCAATCCAAAAAGTGTCTTGCATTTCTCTGGCCGGATGATTAGGAGGCAAGTTCAATGAGTCGAAATTGTACCAGTCAGTTTCTAGTTCTGGACCATCAGCCACCACAAAACCCATTTTCTCTTCAAAAATTTTTACAACTTTGTTAATAATCAAACTTATTGGATGCAAATGCCCAGAAGTGTTATTGTTCATACCTCATATTCTATCATGTAAGTTTTTTTTCAACAATCGGGTTTCATTGAAAAAAGCCTTATTTTGTGGTAGAATTTTGCTAGAAAAATAAGATTTTATGGATCAACTTCCACTATATATTTTCATCTTCATCGCGCTATATGCGCAAGTTTTTTTATTGCTTGTCCTGTTTGACGAGTGGGAAACTATTTTTGCCAAAGTAAAAGAAAGAACTTTAAAATTTTTCCCTACAGTTGTCATTGCTGTACCCTGCTGGAATGAAGAAAAGACCGTAGAAAAAACTATTCTATCTCTTTTAAACACCGACTATCCAAAAGACAAGCTAAAAATATGGGCAGTGGACGATGGTTCCAAAGACAATACTTTTGCAATACTGGAAAAATGCAAAAATGAATATGATAAATTTAATCAACTTGAGATAAGAAAAAAAGAGAATGGCGGTAAACACACAGTTTTAAACTATGTGCTAGAAAATTCTCAATCTGATATATTTGGTTGTTTAGATGCTGATTCCTATGTCTTCCCAGATACTTTAAAAAATATGCTTTTGAATTTTGAAGATGAAAAAGTTATGGCAGCAACACCAATGATGATTGTTAGAAAACCAACCACACTTATACAAGCTATACAAAGTGTGGAATATAATTTTGGACTTTTGTTAAAAAGAATTTTTGGAGCGATAAACGGTATACACGTAACACCTGGACCATTTTCGCTTTTTAGAAAAGAAGTTTTTGATAAGCTTGGTGGTTACAAACCAGCTCACAATACAGAAGACATGGAAATCACTTTCCGTATGCAGAAAAACTTTATGAAAATCGTTTCTGCAGTGGATGCTTATGTAGAAACCTCTACACCTAATACCATTTACAAACTTTATCGCCAACGTTTACGTTGGACACAGGGTTTTATGCAAAACTCTATCGACTATCGTGACATGATTTTTAAACCAAGGTACGGAGCAATAGCCTTGTTCACTATCCCTCTGGGTTGGGTTGGTATCTGGATGGTGATATACATGTTTTTCTTTTATCTTTACCATCTGTTTTTAAATTTATATAAATTTTACCAACACTATCAGTCAGTAGGTCTTGATTTTAACAACCTTTCTATTTACAGTTTTTTACAAAATTATATAAGCCAAATTTATTACAGCTCTAACGCAATTGCTTTGCTTGCCATACCTTTATTTATTTCTTCCATTGCTTTTATGCTAATAGGCCACAATATGTCACGCCCAGAATCCAGAAAATACCGTTATATACTTTATTTTATTTTTTTCTGGGAATTTCTGATTCCATTTTGGCTCACTCGTGCACTTTGGAATACAGTTACAAATCGCACCGGTGAATGGAGATAAAATTGTGATATAATACTTACAAAAATTATGCAAAACTTGCACTACAAAAGATATGCTTTAGCTTTAATTATTAGCCTTGTTATTTTCATGTCGGGATTTTTAGCTTCAAACACTCTTACAAATAAAAAACTAGAAAGTTTAAAAAATGTTGAGGACGATATTTCTCTAAATATTCTTTCTTCAGAAACAGAATACGATATTTTAAAAGAAGTTTCTTGCGACAATTTTAAAAATCAAACAGCTTTGACAAAAGAAATTGGAGAACTTGCTGACAAATTGTCTTTGCTTGAGAATAGTAACGAAAACGACGTAAGAATCTCCAGCGCAAAAAAAAGATACTCCCTTCTTTTAATAAAAGATTATTTACTTTCTAAAAGACTTACAGAAAATTGTGGCACAAAGCCTACCTTTGTAATTTATTTTTATGGTAACGCAGACGTTTGTCCAGAATGTGTAAAAACTGGTTATGTTTTATCGTCTTTGCGTCAAGACTACGAAAAGCTAAGAATTTATGCTTTTGACTACAACCTTGACCTTCCGCTTATAAAAACATTTGCGAGTTTATACAACGTAAAAGGAAATGAGCTTCCAACTGTAATCATCAATAATAAAAAATATATTGGACTAAACACAAAAGAAAGTATTGATGCCCTTCTGCCAAAAGAAGTAAAAGAAAAAGTTGCTACAACTACTGCAGCAACTTCTACCAAAAAGAAATAATTCTTTAAGCCACTTCGATTTCAAATTCAGCTAACTTTTTACCCTTGTAAGTCAGATTCATTTTATGTTTTCCTGTAGCTTTCAAGTTCACATCTTCTAACAAACTTTCTGGTACAGTTACGATTATCTCTTTTGAAATAGCATTTAATACGTCTTGCTTGTGAACCGCTTTGTACAAACTTCCCTTGTTACTTGCACCACCCTTTATAGTGAAAATTTTGCCACTTACACGCTTTGCAATCTCGTGAGCCATACTTTCCTCGCCTTTACTTTTCATACTTGCCTCGTCCACCTTTTTTTGATTTTGTTTGATAGCAGAGTCTGTAGCAACAATAGCCTGATTATTGTTGATTAGGTGTTGTGCAAATCCTTGTGGTACTTCTTTTACATCTCCAACTTGTCCTTGTCTCGGTACATTTTTTACAAATAATATTTTCATATACAGACAATTATAGCATACGTGAAAAGACTACAGATCCTCTTCCAATTCTAGATGTTCGTGATGCATTTCTTTAACAAGTTTCTCTATTGTTAATTTCTTCTTTTCATCTCCTGAAATATCTAGTTTTATTTTCGCCTTACTTAACAACAACAACCTCTCACCCACATCTATAGCATGAGTTATATTGTGAGTAATCATAAGTGTAGTAATCTTTTTATCTTCCACAATTTTTTTAGTTAAGGCAATTACTTTTTCACTGTTTACAGGATCAAGTGAAGCTGTGTGTTCATCTAGCAAAAGAATTTTAGGATTATTGATAGTTGCCATAACCAAAGCAATCACCTGTTTTTGCCCTCCGGAAAAAATAGAAACAAGATCGTCTAATCTTTTTTCCAAACCTATGCCAAGTCCAGATAATATTTCAAAAAATTCTTTTTTTAAGACTTTTTTATTTAATCTTAAACCAGCTTTACCACTTCGGAGTTTTGCTAAGCGCAAGTTTTCAAACAATGTTAAAGATAAAATAAGATTATCATTTGGTTGCTGTTTAACCTGAGAAATATATTTTGATATTTGATGTTCTTTATAACCATTTAAAGAGATTCCATCTAGTTCTATTTCACCACTCGTAATTTCCGTTTGTCCAGAAATTATTTTAAACAAAGTACTCTTGCCTGTGCCATTACTTCCAACAATAGTAATAAACTCTCCTTCTTTAACATCCAAATCAAAATCTTTTAAAACCTTTACTTGATAATCAGAAGTTTCATTAAAAATCTTGCTGACATTTTTGATTTTTAAAATTGTGTTTCTAATATTATTTGTCATAATTTTGTTTATTTGAAATAGCAAGTGCAGAGAGAACAATAAGTGCCATCACAAGTTTTAGATCTGTAGCAGCAAGCCCGAGACGAAGTGCAATATTTACGATCAACTGATACAAAACTGCACCCAAGATAACCGAGGTTGTTACGAAAGGTATTTTATGACTCTTTGTAAAGATTGTACCCAACATTACACCAGCAATACCAAGTATAATTGTCCCGATTCCCATATTGATATCCGCAAAACCCAAATCTTGTGCAAGTAACCCTCCAGCAAAACCAACTAGCCCATTGGAAATCATAACCAAAGTTATTTTGGCAATATTAATATTTACCGACAAAGACTTCGCTGTATTTTCATTATCACCTGCTGCACGGATACGCAAACCGATCTCTGTTTGTAAAAACCAATCAATTAAAAGTTTTATTACAATTACAAGAGCCAATAAAAAGAAAACTTTCCAATATTGTTCATAACCATATTTAAAAATAGGTAAAATATTTTCTTCATTTAAAAGAGAAATATTTGGTGCACCCATTATCCTCAAGTTGATTGTGTAAAAAGCAGTTAGAGCAATTATCCCAGAAAGAATTTTGTTAATTTTAAACCTAATATGTATTAGAGATGTTACCAAACCTGTTAAACTTCCAGCAATAAAGCTTATTAACAGTGTAAACATTATTGGGAGACCAGCCTGTATAGATAGTGCCGAAACCGCAGCGCCTGTAACCAAACTTGCGTCAACTGTTAAGTCTGGAAAGTTCAAGATTTTAAAAGTTAAATACACACCCAAAGAACACAGAGAGAATATTAACCCGATTTCAAGTGAAGTTAGCAAAATATCTATTATCATCTATGTATTAGTGTGTATAGTATATAATGAAATAAAAACTTTATCTATATATCTCTTTCGCTTGTTTAACTAACTCTTCTGGAAATTTGATTCCAAGTCTATCAGCAGTTTTTTGATTCAGATACAAATCTATATCATCATTAGTTAAACTTTCAACTGGCATAGTAGCAGTGTCTTCGCCTTTCAAAACTCTTACTGCCATCAAACCTGTCTTGTAACCAATTTTTTCATAGTTTGTGCCAATTGCCATTAGACCACCCTTTTCTACCCCACTGTTTTCAAAATCAAAAACTGGTTTTTTGTTTTCTAGTGCAACTTTTATCAATGATTCTTCACCAGAAATTAAAGTATTGTCTGGCATTGTGTAAAAACCATCTACTTTTGAAACTATAGATCTTGCACTGATTAAAATATCGTTTGTACTTGTAATTGGAGCAACAACAAATTCTAACCCTAATTCTGGACCATATGCTTGAATTTTTTTAAAAGTCGAGACAGAGTTGACTTCACTGGCATTATAGAGTAAACCGACTTTTTTAAGATTTGGAACAGCTTTTTTGAAAAGTGTAAGTTGCTGTTTGTAATCTAAAGCGTCAGTTGTCCCAGTAATATTGTTTCCTGGCTCATTAATAGAACTAACCAATTTTGCTGCTACTGGGTCATAAACTGCACTGAAAACAATTGGCTTCTCCTTCACAACATTTGCGATTGATTGAGACGCTTGAGTTCCAAGTGGAACATAAATATCATAATTCACTTTTGAAAAATTCTTAGCAATTGATTGATTTATTGACTCGTCACCTTGACCATTTTGTAAATCTACAATCAAATTTTTTCCTTCAACGTAACCACCGTCTTTCAATCCTTCCCTTACACCTTTTACAATATTATCATACACAATATGAGAAGTTGTTTGTTGTATTGCGACATGTACAATATCTTCGTTTTTACCACTTTGAGAATACCAAAGTACACACACAATTGCTAAAACTCCAAACGAAACACTAATTATGTTTTTATTATTCATATCTATTTTTATATATTCCACATGATTCTATTTTAAACTAAAATCTTTGTCCAAGTTTTCTTTTAAAATGTGTACATATATAAATTACCCTTTATTTTACAAGCTTTTATATTATATATATTTTGTTGATTTTTCAAACACATTGGGGTATAATTTGACAAATATGGAAAATATAATTAATTTAATAAGGCTTGGACTAGACGAAAAACAAGCTAAAGTCTACCTAGCAGGACTTAAAACTGGCCCAACATCCGCAACTGTTTTAGCATCTATATCGAGTATCAAACGTGGAACAATTTATGCAATTCTAAAAGAACTTAAACTGCTTGGTCTTTGTAGTGAAAGTAAAAACAAAAGTAAAAAAATTTTTACCATGTCTGACCCGAATCAGCTCAAAGTTATTCAAAACGACCGTGACAATATTTTGATAAACCTACTCCCCACTTTACGATCTATATCTTCCAATAAAAATATCCCTAAAATTTCCATTTATGATGGTATAGATGAAGTAAAAGAAGCTTATTTTGATACTTTTAAAAACACAAAAGAGATATTGACCTTGGAATCTTCTGACTCACTTTTTAATGCTTTCGGGACAGATTTTATTTTGGCATATATTGAAAAACGCAAAAAACTAAAAATACCAGCAAGGATGATCGCCATTGAAAATGATGACAGTAAATTTTTAAAACAAAGAGACGTTGCTGATATGCGACAAAGTAAGTTTATTCCAAAAAGATTTAGCATCGGTATAGATATAGAAGTTTATGCAAACAAAGTTTTACTGGTTTCTATTTCAGAAAACCCGTTTGCTGTAATGATAGAAGACATGAAAATCCACAACTCTGTAAAGAATATTTTCGAATACATTTGGCAAACTTTGTAGATTCCTATCTATATATCTCTTTTGCTTGTTTAACTAACTCTTCTGGAAATTTGATTCCAAGTCTATCAGCAGTTTTTTGGTTTAAATAAACGTCAGTGTCTTCAACACCCAAACCTTTAACTGGAATATCCCCCACCTTTTCTCCGTTTAAAATCCTGACAACAATTTTTGCGGTATTTCTTCCAATTTTTTCATAGTTAGCTGACAATGACATCAAAGCCCCCTTTTCCACTCCAGAACTTTCAACGGCATAGTAAGGTTTTTTATTTTCTAAAGCGATTCGTATTAATGATTCTTCACCAGAAACAACCGTTGTATCTGTAATCCCATAAAAAGCATCCACCTTACCAACCACAGACCTAGCAGCGGAATATATATCATTTGTTGTATTAACTGGCACAGCTACAAATTCTACTCCAAAAATATTTTCATATCCTTTAATACTTTTAAGATTCGCAACTGCATTTGGTTCACCTGGATTATAAAGAATCGCTATTTTTTTTACAGATGGTACAACCTTTAAAAAAGTTTTGATCTGGGACTCATAGTCAACAGTATCCATGGTACCTGATACATTTTCTCCTGGTTTGCTTATGTTTGTGACCAATTTAGCAAATACAGGATCTGTAACTGCACCAAAAACTATTGGCTTATCTTTAATATGATTGACTAATGACTGAGACACTTGTGTACCCATCGTCACATAAACATCATAACCTTCTTTTGATATTTTTTTGGTTATTACCTGATTAGCATTATTATCACCTTGCCCATTTTCTATATCTAAAGTCATATTTTTTCCAAATTTGTAACCATTTTCTAGAAAAACATCTTTTGCACCTTTTATGAATGAATCAGCAACCACATGAACAAATGGCGAATGTATTACAACCCTTACACCCTTATTACCACCACCTGTAATCCCAAAGTATACTAAACATACAATTAATGCAGCAAAAAATAATAAATAACTTTTATTTTTCATAATCTAACATAGAAATATATTAACATAATGTAAAATTCTGTGCATGTTGTAGACATAAAATTTCTGAATCATATAGAAATATCCTTATGTTTATTGATTTTTTTGTAACAATCTGTTGTTGATTTTTTCAGCACTTTTTGTTAAAATACAACAAGATTATGGATTTTACAAGTCAATTGAAAAAATTTGGACTTTCTGAAAAGCAAGCGGCAGTGTATTTGGGAGGACTAAAGACCGGTACAGACACAGCTTCCAACATTGCAAAGAGTGCCAATGTGAAAAGAGGTACAATATATGGAATCATAAACGAACTGAAAGGACTCGGACTTTGTAAAAATGAAAGTCGAACAAAGAAAAGAAAAACTTTTACCATGAGTGACCCAAATGAGTTATTCGCAATACAAAACGAAAGAGACTATATCTTACAAACAATAGTACCAATGCTCCGAAAATTTACTCACAGTACATATGTGCCTAAAATTTCAATATATGAAGGTAAAGAAGATGTGAAGAAAATTTACGAAGATACTTTAAAAAATAATCCTCAAAAAGAAATATGTTCTGTATCTTCAGTTGACTCCGTTATGGATTTTTTAGGACAGGACTGGGTAGATAAATATGTACAACTAAGAATGAATAACAAAATCAACAACAGATTAATCACAACAAACTACCGACTATTTGATTATTACAGTCATCTTGACAAGAAACACATGAGAGAAACAAAGTACTTACCTAAAGGCTATCCTCTTGGTATTGATATAGAACTATATAATAAAAGAATCTTGCTAACTTCAATCTCTGAAAATCCTTTTGCCGTTCTAATTGAAGATGACAAGGTATACATGTCAATGAAAAGTCTATTTGAATACATTTGGCAAACTTTGTAGATTCCTATCTATATATCTCTTTCGCTTGTTTAACTAACTCGTCTGAAAACTTGATTCCAAGTAAATCAGCAGTTTTTTGATTCAGATATACATCAACATCAGCATCAGAGAAACCTACTACAGGAATGTTTTCTGGTTTTTCACCCTTAATGATTTGCAAGATTATTACACCCGTTTTCCTTCCAAGTTTTTTATAGTCTGCTCCAATTGACATCAGACCACCTTTCTTAACACCATCAGAAACTATGGTGAAAACTGGTTTTTTTCTTTCGTTCGCAGTTTTAATTAAAACTGTTTCCGCAGCTAACACTGTATTATCGCCTATTGAAAAGAAGCCATCTACTTTAGAAGCAAGTGATTGTGTGGCATACAAAACATCATTTGCATTATTCACGGGTATAGTTAAGATTTCTAAACCCATTTCTTGTCCAACTTTTTTTAAATCTTTGACCGCAGAAACAGAATTTACTTCACCAGGATTATATACTACACCAATCCTTCTAAGATTAGGAACAACTCTTTTAAACAGTTCTAACTGTAAATTGTAATTGGTGGCATCTGTTGCACCTGTTACATTACCACTGGGGTTTTGTTTTGACTTCACCAACTTTGCTAGTTCTGGATCAGTCACTGCGGTAAATACGATTGGTTTGTCCTTAATCTGATTTGCCATAGCTTGTGATGCTGAAGTCCCCAAAGATACAAAGATTGTATAGTCGCCTTTTGAAAACTTTTGTGCGATTGCTTGTAGAATATTCACATCACCTTGACCATTTTGAACTTCAATCATCAAATTTTTTCCTTCTTCATAACCATTTTCTTCCAATACCTCTTTTATCCCCACTATATCATTTTCAAAAACAACATGAGAAATTGTTTGACTCATGCCAATTTTTACAGTTTCACTTGGTTTTGAGATATTACCAATAGTCAAAAAATATCCTACCAAGGCAACAATCACAACAATTATCACAATTAAATTATACTTATTTATTTTCATATGAGAAAATTTTACCAACAACTAGAATAAAAATAGAAATTCCTTCTTTTTAAAGCATGTTTGCGAAATACATTTACAAAGTAAATATTTTATGCTAATATAAATATGACCTTTTCGTCGACAAATAACTATATTTATTAAAATATGAAAAATGTAAGAAAAATTTTAAAAGACTTTGGACTAGACGACAAAGAGACAAAAGTCTACTTAGCTTTGCTAGAACTTGGTGAGACAGGTATCGAAAGAATATCAAAAAAGTCAGAAGTTAAAAGAACGACAGTTTACGATATTATTTCATCTTTGAAAGCAAAAGGATTAGTCGCTACATATATTTCAAGAAAGAAAAAATATTATTATGCAGAGAGTCCAGAAATCATTTTAGAAAATGCTGAGAAAAATCTAGAAAACTTGAAGTCTTCCCTACCAGAGCTTTTAGCTATGGCAAATATGTTTGATGTTAAGCCGAAAATGAGATTTTATGAAGGAATAAATGGCATGAAAACAGTTTATATGGATACCTTGAAAGTGCCAAATTCCGAAATCTGTATTTGGAGCGCACAAGATATTTTTACCGAGTTTGATATCAAATTTATATTTGATACTTACGTTCCAAAAAGAGTGAAGAATAATATTTTTTCCAAAGGTATTTTAGCCAACACGGAAGATATGCAGAAAGTGAAAGATGCTGACAAAGAAAACCTAAGAGAGACAAGATTAGTGAAAGAGAACTTACCTTTTGAAGTAGAACTCCAACTATACGGAAACAACAAAATTGGTGTAGTTTCTTTTAAAGAAAAGTTTGGACTGATTATTGAGAGTGAGAAACTTCACAACACTCTCAAATCAATTTTCACTATTTGCTGGAATTCTCTTAAATAAAGAAACCAACACAAAAATACACCGGTTGAACCGGTGTATTAAATTTTATCCTTTATTTTGCCACTTCCACTTTCACTGAAGGGACAATTGCGCTAGTTGTACTTGCTGATGTTGTAGAAACTGCTAAGTTTGGGACTAAAGCTTTTTTTGTATAGTCGTATTGCTTTTTGTCTAACGCACTATACTTTGCATAAGTATTCCAATTATCCAGAACTTTTACAGCCACAGCCATTTGATTATCCAGTTTTCCTTTTGCTTTATCAGCCTTTATCTTTTCATCATATGTAACTAAAATATCTGGTGATATACCATGGTCAGAAATAGAATGTCCTTTTGGTGTTAACCATTTTGCCACAGTAACTTTCATAGAAGTTCCACCTGGTAGCTCCATGTATTCTTGTACTGAACCTTTACCAAAAGATTTTTCACCGATAATCTTTGCTCTGCCATAGTCTTGGAATGCACCTGCGAGAATCTCTGAAGCTGAAGCAGACCCAGCATTAACAAGTATCACCATTTTTACATCTTCTGGGATAGTATAGTAACCACTACTCATGTGGGTCTTTTTTTCTCCTGTTCTTGTAAAGTCCTCTGACACTATCAATTTATCAGATGGGAAAAAGAATGATGACATAAGCACGGCTGCATCAAGATATCCTCCTGGGTTATTTCTCAAGTCGATCACAAGTTTCTTTTTGCCAGAATTCACAAACTCTTGTAAAGCTGTTTGAAATTTTTGTGGCGATGTTTCAGAAAAAGAATATATAGAAATTATAAATACATTTCCAAAAGTTTGAGTGTCCACTACCGGCACATCAATTGTATCTCTAGTAATTATCACTTCTTTGGTTTTATCTGCACCTTTTTTCAAAACAGTCAGAGTTACCAAAGTTCCTTTTTCTCCACGAATAAGTCTTACAGCTGACTCAACCGACATACTTTCTGTACTTGTACCGTTTATTTTAAGAATTTTATCTTCCGGTTTCATTCCTGCTTTTTCTGCTGGAGAATTCTTAAGCGGCGCAATTACAGTAATAATATTATCTTTTATACCAACTTCCATACCAACACCAGAAAAAGAACCAGAAACTACAGACTTAAACTGCTTTGCTTCTTCTGGTGGGAAAAATACAGTATATGGGTCTCCATAACTTTCAACCAAACCTTTGATACTTCCAAGAGTTTTTTGTTCTTCTGTTATCTGGTCAGCTTTTATATATTTTTGATCAAGAATACTTTTTACCTGATCATACAAACTTGTGTTTGTAGAAATCGTGATAGTTTGCACATTTTGGGCATGTGCGATTATTCCAGGAAAAACATACTGTCCACTGTAAACCCCTATCCCAAAAACAGCAACAAGTGCAATACCTTTAAATAGCCAGTTAATTTTTTCCTGTGTTTTATTTTTCATAATGATGAATAGTATATAGGCAAAAGCCTAAGTTATCAATTGTACAATTTGACGCCAATTTTATTATAAAATTGCACATGTTATACTGAAAACATATGCAAATATTTGACCTTTTACTAAACAAAATTGATAGTTTTTTGAATAATACACCAATGTACAAAGTTGTACTTTATTCCCTTTTTACAATAGTTGTGGTAGCTTTTGTAGAATCTTATCTTGGTATATTAGACTACAATTTAAAAAGTTTATTAATCAGCTTTTTCACAATATTCATAGTTTCCGTTTTGACCAATTTTTCTTTTGCAAAAATTTTAAAATTGCCACACCAATTTGAGTCGACCGTCATCACTTCTTTAATTATGTTTTTAATTTTATTACCCACGGAAAACTTTTTTGAAACTGTACCATTTATAACAGCTTCTTTTCTGGCAATTTCTTCGAAATATATTTTTTCTTTGAAAAATACACACATTTTCAACCCAGCTGCTTTTGGAATTTTCGCAACAACTTTTATCGGTTACTTTACAAAGAGTTTTGCTATTGCTTTTTGGTGGGTTGGAAGTTTGTATTTGCTTCCAGTTGTTTTAGTGACAGGTTTAATAGTTATAAGAAAAACTAGACGCACAGCTTTGTTTTTTGCTTCAATTTTCGCAGGATTTTTAGCTTCAATATTTTCTTCTACAGTTTACGGTATGAACTTTTTTGAAGTTTTAAATCTCACTTTCATTTCTGGTCCAATAATTTTCTTTATAACAATGATGCTAACCGAGCCTCACACTATAACAAGAAACAAAAAGCAACAAATTTTTTACGGTCTATTTATAATTCTTTTGCCAGTTGTAACAAATTATTTTATCAAATTTAACATAACTCCAGAACTTTCTTTATTAGTTGGCAACTTTCTTTCTTTTGTAATTTCACAAAGAAGAAGATTTATTTTAAAACTAAAAGAAGTTAAAAAATTAAACGACGATACTTTTGAATATGTTTTTGAAAATACGGGAAACAAGAAATTTAATTTTTCTGCCGGCGAATATATGGAATGGGATTTGGAACATGCGAACCAAGACATTCGTGGAATGCGTCGTTATTTTACAATTTCATCTTGTCCAAATGAAAATGAAATTGCTTTCGCGACAAAGTTTCCTCCAAATGACGAAAGTTCATTCAAAAAAGCTTTGAAAGAAATGAAAATTGGTGACACGATTTTTGCTTCTCAACTCGGTGGCGATTTTCTTCTTCCTGAAAAACAGAATAAAAATATTATTATGATTGCTGGTGGAATAGGCATTACACCTTTTATAAGTCAGCTTCGTTATCTATTAAGTCAAAAGCAAAAAGTAAAAGAAAATTCAAGCGTTGCTTTGTTTTACTGCGTTCGTTCTGCAAAAGATATTGTCTTTACAGATTTATTAAAACAATCTATAGATGAACTTGGTTTGAAAGTTATTTATGTTGTGAGTGACAATTCGCAGGATTCTGAGGCTTTAAAATATAATAATTCTTTTTACGAATCTGGCTACATTACAAAAGATATTTTAAACAAATATACTCAAAATATGCACAACGAATATTATATTTCTGGGCCAAATATGATGGTAACATTAACTAAAAAAATTCTTTTGGAAGCTAAAAATAAAGCTAAAAATATCCACACCGACTACTTCCCTGGGTTTTAAGATTTATGTTTGAGTTTAAGTTTGAAGCTATGGGCACAGAATTAGAAATAAAAATTTTTAATTCTGTTTCCAAAATTTTAGAAGAAAAAATAAAGTCTGAGATTTTTGATTTTACTGTTTGGTATGACAACACTTTTAGTCGTTTTAAAAAATATTCTTTAGTAACAAAACTTTCTGAACAAACTGGGCATTTTAAAGTTCCAAAAGATTTTGTAAAAATTTTAGATATTTATAAAAATTTTTACACAATTACTAACAGGTCGATGAATCCATTAATCGGAAATACACTTTCCGACCTTGGTTATGATGCAGAATATTCCCTAACAAAAAAAGAAATAATCAGACAAACTCCAGGTTTTTTTGAAGCTCTGGAAATTTTAGATTCTGAAAATATTTTTGTGAAAGAAAAAGTTTTGATTGATATTGGCGCAGTTGGAAAAGGATTTTGGGTTGATAAAGTTAGAGAAATTTTAGAACAAAATAAGATTACGAATTTTTTAATTAATGGAAGTGGCGATATTTATTTTGAATCTACAGAAACAGACAAAGCAAATATTTGGCTGGAAAATTCTGAAAATAAAATTTTTGCAAAAACAGAAATTTTAAATGAAAGTATTTGTGGATCAGGGACTTCTAAAAGAAATTGGTCCATAAAAAAAGAAGAAAATTTACACCATATTATAGACGCAAAAACTGGAAAATCCACTAAAAATATTTTATCTGTTTGGATAAAAATACCAAAAACAAAATATTCTACAACTTTGGCTGATGGACTAGCAACGGCAATCTTCTTTGTCGAACCAGAAGAATTGCAAAAAAAAATAGAAAATATTTTTGAAATAGATTTCGAATATTTTATAATTTATACAGACAAAAAAATCCTTTTTTCAAAAAATTTTAATGTTGAATTTCTAAAAAATTAAACTAGTTTGAAGCCAGTGCCTGAGACTTTATGTTTGACAAAGCCGTATTAAAAGCGTTGGCAGTAAGTGAGGCTCCGGATACAACTCCAATCTTTAAAGAATTTATTTCTTTACCAATAATAACAGATTGTACACCAGCAATGAATCTATCTTGATAATTAGAACTAACTTTGTTGTTAGCCATATTTTTTACAGTTACAGAAGAAATTTTATTGTCTTGTATTTTTACATCAACACCCAGACTTTCTTTCCCAGCTGGTGACACGTAATCTGTGACAACACTATAATTTCCATCTTTGTAATTTTTTGTTGTTGTCGTTGGTGTTTCGGATTGATTATTACTTTTTTCTGGAAGTTGAACTGTCTCTGTATTGTTAGATTCTGTAGCTAAAAGATTTTCTTTACTTTGATACCAAAAAGCTATAAAACCAACCACAACAGTGACTATACCAATTGATAAAATTTTTGAACGTGTTTTCATATTTTACAAAACTAGTATCCGTACCAATTATTTGGACAATTATAATTATTATAATCGTAATTGTTGTTATGGTTGTAATAATTATAAGGAATATAATTTTGATAGTAATTATAGCAAGCAGAAGTTGTAAAAGAAAGTGTAGAACCATATTGGGTTCCATTTGTTCCTGATGAGACTGCTCTGTAATAGTAAGTTTGTCCACAAGTTAAATTACTCAAATTTGCATCTGTGGAAGTATTTGAATAGATTGCTGACTTGTTTGTGGATAAATTTAAATTATAAGGACTTGCTCCATATTCAAACCAAGTATAGCCAACGTTTTGATTGTACCCTGTCCCAGAATAATTTATATATCCGTTTATCTTAGCTGTACTTTGGTAAATATTTGAAGCTGAATAAGTTGTCGGCGTCAAAGATACGTAGTTATTATTATAGTTATAATTATTTCTATGATATTTTTTATAGCAATTTCCATATGAACTACTGCAGCCAGAAGTCTGTGGGTAATAATATTGTGGATATTGTGCCGAAACTACATTAGTTAAAAATAAAGCTGACAAAATTAATAAGAAAAAAGTTTTCTGTGTTTTCATAAATTATTGCTGTGTTACACACAAGTCAATATTACTCTTACGAGGAAAATTTGTAAAGTGCCTCAAAAAAACCTTTATAAAATAAGGTTTTTGGGAAATTATTCGTAACGCAAAGCTTCAATTGGATTTAACTGTGCAGCTTTTTTAGCCGGATAATAACCAAATACAAGTCCAATTCCAACAGAAACTCCAAAAGAAAGTAAAACTGAAGAAATTGAAACACTTGTAGTAATTAAACCAGAATACGTTATTCCAAAAGAAATTAAATATCCTAACAAAATTCCCAGAATTCCACCGGAAATAGTAATTACAATTGCCTCAATTAAAAATTGTGTTTGAATGTCTTTTCTTTTTGCACCAATTGCTTTTCTTAAACCAATCTCTTTTGTTCTTTCACGAACTGTTGTAAGCATCATGTTCATGATTCCTATTCCACCAACTACAAGAGAAATTCCTGCCACAGAACCAAGCAAAATTGTAAAAGTTTGTGTAACTGAAGAAACTGTAGACAAAAGATCTGCTTGATTCATAATTCTAAAATCTGCTAAATCAGGGTTTATGATTTTGTGTCTTTTCAACAATAGATCGTTTATATCGTTTTGTAATTGTGTTAAATCTTCAGCTTTTTCAGTTGTAACAGCGATACTTCCAACACTATTTCCACCAGTTAAATACTGCATTGCTGTTGTGAGAGGAAGATAAACATATTCGTCTGGATTTTGAAAACCAGCACCACCTTTTGAGGTTGCAACACCGACAACTGTGTAAGAATTTGTTTTTATTTTTACTTTTTTCCCAATAGCATCGTCAGTTCCAAAAAGATCGGTTTTTGCAGTTGAGCCTAAAACAATAACTTTTGCAAAAGATCTATTTTGTGATTCGGAAATAAAATTCCCTTCATCCATTTTTACAGCGCTCACATCAGCATAGCTAGGAGTCGAACCGATAATTGTTTCATTCATATTCTTGTCACCAGCAACAACTTGTGAACGAGTTTGTACGGAAGCAGCAACCGCTTTTGCCAAATTTAATTCTTCAATAGCCTTCGAATCTTCTATGGTAAGGGCAGCACTTTCACCAGTATTCACTTGCCCAGGACCACCACCGCCACCGCCAGCACGAATTGTTAAAATATTTGAGCCTAAAGAATTTATCGAAGAAGAAATTGAATCCTGAGCACCTTGCCCAACTGAAAGCATAATAATCACAGAAGCAATTCCAATCACAATTCCTAAAACTGTTAAGAAAG
>WBZS01000749.1_pt1 | contig 33927 bp, 30 predicted proteins | sample 5204201 | NCBI WGS metagenome assembly WBZS01 (sample SAMN12344357, study PRJNA552823) | activated sludge metagenome | biome: Activated sludge suspended growth; feature: Nitrification reactor; material: Wastewater; isolation source: activated sludge from nitrification reactor of wastewater...
TCCGGCGTATCGCGCACGTGGCCTTCAAGGCGGCGATGAAGCGTGGGCGCAAGCTGTGCTCGGTGGACAAGATGAACGTGCTCGAAGCGACCCAGTTGTGGCGCGACGTGGTGATCGAAGTCGGCAACGACTATCCGGACGTCGAGTTGTCGCACATGCTGGTCGACAACGCCGCCATGCAACTGGTGCGCAACCCGAAGCAGTTCGACGTGATGGTTACCGGCAACATGTTCGGCGACATTCTGTCGGACGAAGCGTCGATGCTTACCGGCTCGATCGGCATGCTGCCTTCGGCATCGCTGGACGAGAACGGCAAGGGGCTTTATGAACCGATCCACGGCTCGGCGCCCGATATTGCCGGCAAGGGGCTGGCCAATCCGCTGGCGATGATATTGTCGGTGGCGATGATGCTGCGCTACAGCCTGAACAACGAAGCCACGGCGCAGTGCATCGAGCGGGCGGTCAGACAGGTGCTGGCGCAAGGCTATCGAACCGGCGACATCTGGACGCCGGGCAGCAACCGGGTGGGCACGAAGGAAATGGGCGACGCGGTTCTGGCGGCGCTGTGAGGCATCGCGCCCGGTGCGCGAATGGTGTTCAACGCGATTGCAGGTGATGTGATGAAGCGAGTGGGTCTGGTTGGCTGGCGCGGGATGGTCGGTTCGGTGCTGATGCAGCGCATGCAGGAAGAGCGCGACTTCGATTTCGTCGAGCCGGTGTTCTTCACCACCTCGAACGTGGGCGGGGCGGGGCCGAAAATCGGCCGCGACGTTGCGCCGCTCAAGGATGCAAAGAGCGTCGACGATCTCAAGTCGATGGACATCGTGATCACCTGCCAGGGTGGCGACTACACCAGCGAGATTTTCCCCAAACTGCGCGCCGGCGGATGGAACGGCCACTGGATCGATGCCGCCTCGGCCCTGCGCATGGATAAGGACGCGGTGATCGTTCTCGACCCGGTCAATGCCGACGTGATCAAGAACGCGCTCGCCCGCGGCGGCAGGAACTGGATCGGCGGCAACTGCACCGTCAGCCTGATGCTGATGGGGCTCGGCGGATTGTTCCGCAACGACCTGATCGAGTGGATGACGGCGATGACCTATCAGGCGGCGTCCGGCGCCGGGGCGCAAAACATGCGCGAACTGCTGGTGCAGATGGGCGAAGCGCACCGCATCGCCAAGCCGCTGCTAGACGATCCGGGTTCCGCCATTCTCGATATCGACCGCGAGGTGGCCGGCATCCTGCGCGACGAGCGTTTTCCGACCGCCAACTTCGGCGTGCCGCTGGCCGGGTCGCTGATTCCGTGGATCGACAAGGATCTGGGCAACGGCCAGTCGAAGGAAGAGTGGAAGGGCCAGGCCGAGACCAACAAGATTCTCGGTCGCGAGGCCGATCCGGTTCCGGTAGACGGTCTGTGCGTGCGGATCGGCGCCATGCGCTGCCACTCCCAGGCGCTGACCATCAAGTTGCGCAAGGATGTGCCGTTGGACGAGATCGACGGCATCCTGGCGAGCGCCAACGATTGGGTGAGGGTGGTGCCGAACCAGCGCGGCATCACCATGAAGGAACTGACGCCGGCGGCGGTTACCGGCACATTGCGGGTTCCGGTCGGCCGCTTGCGCAAGCTGTCGATGGGGCCGCAGTACCTGGCTGCTTTTACCTGCGGCGACCAACTGCTCTGGGGTGCGGCCGAGCCGCTGCGCCGCATGCTTCGTCTGGTTCTCGAAGCCTGAACACCCGGCAGATCAGCGTCGGGGCGATTGCGGTCGCCGAACTGGCTCGGCGCCTCAAGAATTGGCGCCACAAAGTCGTTCACTCCCCTGAAAGGGGCTTGCCGTGAGAATTGTCACGGCAAGATACTTGCGCTAATTAACTTAGCTTGTTAGCTTGCATCGCTAACTACATGATGTTAATTTACTTATCCAGACCTCAACAGGGGTCTGACTGGTACGGACGGGTTTATGAACATGACATTCAGGGCACGGATACTCGCGGCGGCCATTGCAGCCCTGCCGCTAACGGCTGACGCGGCAGGCCTCGGGCGACTCTCGGTGATGAGCGCGCTGGGCCAACCGTTGCGGGCAGAGGTCGAGCTTTCGGCGACGCGCGAGGAGTTATCGTCGCTGTCTGCGCGGCTCGCCCCACCGGATGCGTTCAAGCAGGCGGGGATCGAGTACGCCCCCGCGCTGTCCAGCCTCAAGTTCAAGGTCGATCGCCGGCCGAACGGTCAACCGGTGCTGAAGATCAGCAGCGATCGACCGATCAACGATCCGTACCTCGACGTGGTGTTCGAACTCAACTGGGCGAATGGCCGCCTGGTGCGCGAGTACACGGTTCTGCTCGACCCAGCCGATGCCGGCAAACCGACCGAGGCGGTCGCACCGGTCGCGCCCGTCGCGCCGGCTGTTCCGTCGGCAGCAACGCCGCCGCCGCCACCACCCGCAAGCAAGCCCGCGCCCGAGGCGGCTCCGGTAGCGCAGCCGGCTGCGCGCCCGAAGGCCGCGCCGGCGGTGCGTGATTCTTACAACGTGCGCCGTGGCGACACGCTTTCCAGGATTGCTGGCCAGACACTGCCGCAAGGCGTGTCGATCGAACAGATGCTGGTCGCGCTCTATAACCGCAACCAGGATGCTTTCGACGGCAACATGAACCGCCTGAAGGCCGGACGGATTCTTAGCGTTCCCGATCGCGAAGCGGCGGCGGCCGTTTCCCAGACCGAAGCCAGACGCATCGTCAGCGCCCAGGTTGCCGATTTCAACGCCTACCGGAGCAAGCTGGCGTCGGCCGCCCGGGCTGCGCCCGTGGCCCCGGCCACGTCACAGCAGGCGGCGGGCGGGAAGATCGCGCCCAAGGTCGAAGAGAAGGCCCCGGCCGTCGCGCCCGGACAGGATCAGGTCAAGGTTTCCAAGACGGAGACGCCGAAAGACGGCAAGTCCGATCCCAAGCAGTCGCAGAAGATCACCCGACTCGAGGAAGATATCGTCGCCAAGGAGAAAGCCCTCAAGGAGGCGAATTCCCGGGTGGCCGATCTGCAGAAGAACGTCGAGGAACTCAAGAAACTGGTCGAGTTGAAAAACCAGAATCTGGCTGCGGCGCAGCAGCAGGCCGCCGCAGTGAAAAAGCCCCCGGTCGCCGAAAAGCCGGCCGAGCCGCCAAAGCCGGTCGAGCCGCCAAAGGCGGTCGAAGCGCCGAAGCCGGTCGAGGCGCCCAAGCCGGTTGTGGCACCGAAACCGGTGGAAGCAGCGAAGCCCGTAGAACCACCGAAACCGGTGGAAACGGCGAAGCCGGTAGAACCGCCGAAACCGGTGGAAGCCGCCAAGCCGGTCGAGCCCGCGAAACCCGTCGAACCCCCCAAAGTAGCCGAGGCGCCCAAACCCGTCGAACCGCCAAAACCCGCCGAGCCGCCCAAGCCGGTCGAGCCGCCGAAGGTGGCCGAGCCGCCGAAGCCGACCGAGCCGCCCCCGCCGGTTGTGGATGCCAAGCCGTTGCCAAAACCCGAACCGCCCAAGTCAGCCGCGAAACCGGCAGCCGAGCCAGCAGAAGCGCAAAGCTTCTTCAGCGAGTTGCTCGACAACCCGGCCACTCTGATCGGTGGCGGCGGTCTGCTTGCGCTTCTGGTGGGCTGGGGCGTCGTGCGCGCCCGCAACCGCAACAGCGGATCGGATTCGTCGATGCCGGCGCCCTCGATCGCGCCGTCGACGCATTCCGGGAACTCGGTATTCGGCACTGCCGGCGGGCAGAGCGTCGATACCAGCAGCCAGATCCAGACCGATTTCAGCCAGTCTGCGATGACCGCGATCGACGCCGACGAAGGCGTCGACCCGGTCGCCGAGGCGGATGTGTACATGGCCTATGGTCGCGATGCACAAGCCGAGGAAATTCTGCTCGATGCGCTGAAGAACGAACCGACCCGCCACGCGATTCACGTCAAGTTGCTCGAAATCTATGCCCAGCGGAAGAATGCCAAGCAGTTCGAGAATCTTGCGACCCAACTCTACGGCCTGACATCCGGCAGCGGCGCGGACTGGGAGAAGGCCGCTGCGATGGGTGCGGCGTTCGATCCGGGTAATCCGCTCTACGGTGCGGGCAAGAGCATGGTTCGGACCGAAGTTAGCGGCAGCGCGGCTGTGCAGGATTCGCCGACCGTCCCGCTGGCCGGAAAGCCGGACGAACAGCCCACTGTCATACTCTCGTCGGCCCAGACGATGAAAGACACCTGGACCATGCCCGGCGAGCTGTCGCAGATCACCCGCGCCGTGGAGGGTGGGGGCGACGAACAGACCACCGTGGTGCTGCCCGGCGAGCCGGAAGCGGCATCGCCCAAGATCGATGCGCTCGACAAGCTGGATTTCGACCTTGACCTGGGAGGCGGCGACGAGCCGGCTGCCGGCGCCAAGCCGACCGACGATGCAAAGGCGATCGCAGCGGCCGCCGTCGCCGCGCAGACGACGTACGTCGGTCTGGATTCGGAAACCTCGGGCAAGGGCGGCATGGGCGCGCTGGACTTCGAGCTCACGACGCAGCCGCATACCCCGCTGGCCGATGCTGCGGCCGAGCGCGACGATACCAATGTGATCGACTTGACGGCAACCCAGCCGAACGAGGTTGCAGCGCTGGATTTCAACCTCGATTCGATATCGACCAACACAAGCGGTGCCGGATCGGCGTTTGCGGCGCCCGATGAGCCGATGGTCGATCTGGAAAAGACCGATGCCGGCGGCAGCCTGGTGAATTTCGATTTCGAGCTTGGCGATACCAGAGCGCAGAGCCCGCTCGCCGCGCCTTCAAATGTGAATCTGTCGGACATCAGTCTCGACTTGCCGCCGTCGCAGCCTGCGGCGGCCGCTGAAGACGACGCTTTCCTGGGCGCCGAAGAGACCAACACCAAGCTCGAGCTTGCGCGCGCCTATGAGGAAATGGGCGATCGCGAGGGAGCGCGGGAACTGCTCAACGAGGTGCTCAAGGAAGGAACGAGCGAGCAGCAGGCAAAGGCGCGGGATCTGCTCGGCAAACTGGCCTGACCTGGGCGGGGCGTCGCTGGATCGGCACGATCCACGCAACGGCGCATGACGTTGCACCCCGCCGTCCGCCTGCTGCTGTGGGCGGCCAGCGTGGTTATCCTGCAGTCGCTTGCCGGCAATCCGTTGCGCTGGGCCGTTGCCGCGCTTGCCCCCATCGCCGCCGTTGCAGCACCAAGGCGCACCGTCAGGCTGCTGTTTCGCGCGCGCTGGCTGATACTCGCCCTGCTGACGGTTTTTGCCTGGTCTACGCCGGGTCGGCTGCTTTGGCCCGAAGCCGAGTGGGCTTCGCCAAGTGTCGAGGGTCTGGCGTTGGCCGCCGACCATTGTGCGCGACTGGCAGGGCTGCTGATACTGGTTGCCCTGCTGCTGGAGCACACGACACGGGAGAGCCTGGTGAGCGGCTTATACACCTTGCTCAAGCCGCTTCCGGCACTCGGCCTAGACCGGACGCGGCTGGCACTGCGCCTTGATCTGGTACTCCGCTATACCGATGCCACGCTGCCGCGCGGCCAGTGGCGCGAGTGGCTGCGCAGCGGGCCTGACCCCGCTGGCGCCGAAAGTATTTGCCTCAGGCTCCATCCGTTTAGCATGGTCGACATGGTTGCGATGGCCGTCGCGGCGACAGTCTGTCTTTGGGTGTGGTTCAGGTGAACGATTCCGCGCGAATCGCGCTCGGCATCGAGTATTGCGGCAGTGGATTCGCGGGCTGGCAATCGCAGCCGCACGGCAATACCGTGCAGAACGTGCTGGAAAGCGCGTTGCGCCGGATCGCCGGGCAGCGGGTACGGACGCAATGCGCCGGGCGCACCGACGCCGGCGTGCACGCGCTGATGCAGGTCGTGCATTTCGACAGCCCGGTGGCGCGGCCGCTGTCGGCCTGGGTGCGCGGCGTCAATACCTGGTTGCCCGATCGGGTCGCGGTGCGCTGGGCAGCGGCGGTCGATGGCGGGTTTCACGCCCGATACGCCGCCGAGGCGCGCCGCTATCGCTACATTCTCTTCAATCGCCCGGTACGGCCGGCGCTGGCCGCGGATCGCGTCGGCTGGTATCACCGGCCGCTGGATGTCGCGCCGATGCGCGAGGCAGCGAGTCTCTTGCTGGGCGAGCACGATTTTTCCTCGTTCCGGGCTGCCGAATGCCAGGCGAAGTCGCCGGTCAAGGAATTGCAGATCGCCGAGATCGCGCGCGTGGGCGATTACGTGGTGTTCGACTTTCGGGCTACGGCCTTCCTGCACCACATGGTGCGCAACATGGTCGGCGCGCTGGTCGCCGTGGGCAACGGCAGTCGGTCAACGGAATGGGTGGCGCAACTGCTCGCCAGCCGCGATCGCACGGCGGCGCCGCCGACCTTCGCCCCGGAAGGGCTGTATTTCGTCGGCGCGCAGTACGCCGAGCGCTGGCTTCTGCCCGAGGCAGCACGTATCATCGCGCCACTTCCCCCGGGCTTTCCCTGAACCGTGTCGCGAACCCGCATCAAGATCTGCGGCATCACCCGCGAAGAGGACTTGCGTGCCGCCGTCGACTGCGGCGCGGATGCGCTCGGATTCGTGTTCTACCAAGCAAGTCCGCGCTTCGTATCGCCGCAGCGTGCGGCCGAACTGGTGCGGCAACTGCCGCCGTTCGTCAGCGCCGTCGGCCTGTTTGTCGATGCGGCGCAAGCGTTCATTGCGTCGACGCTGGAAACCGTACAACTCGACTTGCTGCAGTTCCATGGCGACGAAACGGCCGCGGAATGTCGACGCTACCAGCGCCCCTATATCAAGGCGGCGCGGGTTCGCCAGGGACTCGATTTGGTAGAATACGCTGCGCTATTCCCCGATGCCCGGGGTCTGTTGCTCGATGCCTATGTCGAAGGCTACGGCGGCGGCGGCAAAGGGTTCGACTGGTCGTTGATCCCGCCCGCGATGCCGCTTCCGCTGATACTGGCCGGGGGACTGGACGAGCACAACGTTGGCCAGGCGATCGAACGGCTGCGCCCATGGGCTGTCGACGTAAGCAGCGGTGTCGAGGCTGCCAAGGGAATCAAGGATGCCGCAAGGATGGCCCGCTTCGTGGCCGGAGTCAGAAATGCAGATAACCGACATCCCCTCGTATGACCTGCCGGATGCCAGAGGGCATTTTGGCCCCTATGGTGGAACCTTCGTCTCCGAAACCCTGATCGCTGCGCTCGATGAATTGCGCACCGCCTATGCCGCCAGCCGGGAACACGCCGCTTTCCTTGCCGAATTCGCCGACGAGCTTGCGCACTACGTCGGCCGCCCGAGCCCGGTGTATCACGCAAGGCGCTGGTCGGAATCGCTCGGTGGCGCCCAGATCTACTTCAAGCGGGAGGATCTGAACCACACCGGCGCGCACAAGATCAACAACGTCATCGGTCAGGCCCTGCTCGCCAGGCGCATGGGCAAGCCGCGGGTTATCGCCGAAACCGGCGCCGGCCAGCATGGCGTTGCCAGCGCGACGATCGCGGCACGCTACGGCATGGAGTGCGTCGTCTACATGGGCTCGGCGGACGTCAAGCGCCAGGCACAGAACGTCTATCGCATGAAACTGCTCGGTGCCACGGTGGTGCCGGTGGAGTCGGGTTCGAAGACCCTGAAGGACGCGCTCAATGAAGCCATGCGCGACTGGGTGACCAACGTCGGCAACACGTTCTACATCATCGGAACCGTGGCCGGGCCGCACCCGTATCCGATGATGGTGCGCGATTTTCAGTCGGTGATCGGCAAGGAGTGCCTCGAGCAGATGCCCGCCCGTGCCGGGCGTCAGCCGGATGCGGTGATCGCCTGCGTCGGTGGCGGATCCAACGCCATGGGCATTTTCTTCCCCTACATCGAGCATCCGGACGTGCGCCTGATCGGCGTCGAGGCGGCGGGCGACGGCATCGAAAGCGGCCGCCATTCCGCTTCGCTCACGGCCGGACGCCCCGGCGTGCTGCACGGCAACCGCACTTACCTGCTTCAGGACGCCAACGGCCAGATCATCGAAACGCACTCGGTTTCCGCCGGGCTCGACTACCCGGGCGTCGGCCCCGAGCATGCCTGGCTCAAGGATTCCGGCCGCGCAGAGTATGTCTCGATCACCGACGACGAAGCGCTCGATGCGTTCCACACCTGCTGCCGCTGGGAGGGCATCATTCCGGCCCTCGAGTCGTCGCATGCGCTCGCCTACGCGGCAAAGCTCGCGCCGACGATGGACCGGGACAGAATTCTCCTGGTGAATCTCTCGGGCCGGGGCGACAAGGACATGCATACGGTTGCCGAACGTTCCGGTCTGAAATTCTGATGTCGCGCATACGCGGAGTCTTCGATTCGCTTCAGCAGCAGGGCCGCAAGGCGCTGATTCCGTTCATCACCGCCGGCGACCCGGATCCGCAGGCCACGGTACCGCTGATGCATGGTCTGGTGGCCGGTGGTGCCGACATCATCGAACTCGGGGTGCCGTTCTCCGATCCGATGGCCGACGGCCCGACCATTCAGCGTGCCTCCGAGCGTGCCTTGAAGTGGGGCATCAGCCTGCACACGGTGCTCGCCCTGGTGCACCGGTTCCGCAAGGACGATGCGACGACGCCCGTGGTGCTAATGGGCTATGCCAATCCGATCGAAGCGTTCGGCGTCGATGCGTTCTGCAGCGCCGCGCTGGCATCCGGTGTCGATGGCGTGCTGGTGGTGGACTACCCGCCGGAAGAGGCCAACGAGTTCGCGCTCAAACTGAGTGCGGTCGGACTCGACCCGATATTCCTTCTGGCGCCCACATCTGTCGAGAGCCGCTATCGCGACGTGGCCAGGATCGGCAGCGGCTACCTTTACTATGTTGCGCTCAAGGGCGTTACCGGCGCCGGCCATCTCGATGTTGCCGAAGTCGCGGCGCGGATACCGAAGATCCGCGCGCAGGTCGGCATGCCGGTCGGTGTCGGGTTCGGCATTCGCGACGCCGCCACTGCGAAACAGATCGCCGCGATCGCCGATGCCGTGGTCATCGGCAGCCGGATCGTCGAGGAGATCGAAAGCAGCCCGCGCGAGCAGGTGGTCGAGCGTGTGAGTGCGTTTGTGCGCGGGATTCGCGTGGCGCTGGACGACGTTCGCGCCGACGCGGGAGGTGTGCGATGAGTTGGCTGCAAAAGCTGTTGCCGCCGAAGATCAAACGCGAATCGACACGCCGGTCGATTCCGGAAGGGCTGTGGGTCAAGTGCCCGTCGTGCGAGGCGGTGCTGTACAACACCGATCTCGAAGGCAATCTGAACGTCTGCCCGAAATGCAACCACCATCAGCGGCTGCGCGCCCGCGCGCGGCTCGACATGCTGCTCGATCGGGAAGGACGCTTCGAGGTCGGCGCCGAGGTGGTGCCGCTCGACCCGCTGAAGTTCAAGGACAGCAAGCGCTACAGCGATCGTCTGGCGGCAGCCTTCGACGATACCGGCGAAGCCGATGCGATGGTGGTGATGCAGGGCGCGATCAACACCGTGCCATGCGTGATCGCCTGCTTCGAATTCGAGTTCATGGGCGGCTCGATGGGTTCGGTGGTCGGCGAACGTTTCGTGCGCGGCGTCAAGGCGGCAATCGAGCAGAACGTCTCGTTCATCTGCATCAGCGCCACCGGCGGGGCGCGCATGCAGGAGGGGCTGTTCTCGCTGATGCAGATGGCAAAGACCACGGCGGCTTTGACGCAGCTCGCCGAACGCCGCCTGCCCTTCATCAGCATCCTCACCGATCCGACGATGGGCGGGGTGTCGGCCAGTTTCGCCTTCATGGGCGATGTGGTGATGGCCGAGCCGGGCGCCCTGGTCGGTTTCGCCGGTCCGCGGGTGATCGAACAGACCGTGCGGGAGAAACTGCCGGAGGGCTTTCAGCGCTCCGAGTTCCTGCTCGAAAAGGGCGCCATCGACATGATCGTCGATCGCCGCGACATGCGCGCCAAGCTTGCGGCACTGATCACACTGCTGCTGCGCCAGCCAGCCGTCCAGTCTTGAGGACCGCGGCCACCCGCAATCCGATGCCGCTGCCGCAGACTCTCGACGAGTGGCTCGGTCACATCGATCGCGTCCACTCGCAACCGATCGCGCTCGGGCTGGATCGCGTGGCGCGGGTGCGCGATGCCATGGGCATTGCGAAGAACGCGCCGGTGATTACCGTTGGCGGAACCAACGGCAAGGGCTCCACCTGCGCGATGCTGGAGAACGTACTGCGCTGCGCGGGATACCGTACCGGCCTCTACACCTCGCCCCATCTGCTCGACTACAACGAGCGGGTGCGCATCGACGGCGTGCCGGCCACGGATGCCGTGCTGTGCGATGCGTTCGCGGCCGTCGAACGGGCGCGCGGCGGCGTGCCGTTGACCTACTTCGAGTTCGGAACCCTCGCGGCATGGAAGATCTTTGCCGATGCGCAGCTCGATGTATTGATTCTCGAGGTCGGCCTGGGCGGTCGGCTCGATGCGGTGAATGCCTTCGAGCCCGACTGCGCGATCGTCACCAGCATCGATATCGATCACACGCAGTTTCTCGGCGATACGCGCGAGTCGATCGGTCGCGAGAAGGCCGGCATCTTCCGCGCCGGCCGACCGGCCATCGTCGGCGACCCGCTGCCGCCGGATTCCCTGGTCGACTACGCCCGGCGAATCGGTGCGCTATTGCAGATCAGCGGACGCGATTTCGGTTTCGCCGGCGATCGCCAGCAATGGGGCTTCTGGCGTTACGATGCCGGCAGCCTGGTCAAACGGGCCGGATTGGCCTATCCCGCGCTGCGCGGCGCCAATCAACTGCTCAATGCCGCGGCGGCGATCGCGGCGCTGGAGAATCTGCGCGACCGGCTGCCGGTCTCCATGGGCGATCTGCGCCTCGGGCTGATCACCGTCGAATTGCCGGGTCGCTTTCAGGTGCTGCCGGGACGCCCGGCGGTGGTGCTGGATGTCGCGCACAATCCGCAGGCGGCGGCAGTGCTGGGCGAGAATCTTTCAAACATGGGTTACTTTCCCGAAACCTGGGCGGTATTCGGCATGTTGCGCGACAAGGATATCGCCGCGGTGGTCGGACACCTGCGCAACCGTATCGACCACTGGCTGTGCGCGACGCTCGATGGTCCGCGTGCTGCAACGGCAGGGCAACTTGCGCAGATCGTGCGCGACGCCCAGCCGGACGGGGATATCCGGTCGTTCGAGAGTGCCGCCGAGGCGTATGTTGCGGCGCAGGAACTGGCAAACGAAAATGATAGAATCGTCGTGTTCGGTTCTTTCCTCACCGTGGCTGACGCGATGCGCGTTCGGCAATCAAAGCAGCGCCCTCACTGAAACCGATTGATGGCCGAAAGCGAGAACCAGCTCGAACTCAAGAAGCGCGCGCGGCGCCGTTTGGTTGGCGCGGTGGCGCTGGCGTTGACTGCGGCGATCGTCTTGCCGATGGTCATGGACCACGAGCCCAAACCGCTGACGCAAGACATCCAGATCCGCATTCCCAGCCAGGATGCGGCCAACAGCTCGCGCCCGGTTGCCAGCCGGCCGGTGCCGGCCGAGACCGACGCCGCCAAGGCGAAACCGGTACCCGAAGCGGAGGCGACCAAGCCGCTGAAGCCGGTCGAGCCCGAAGCAGTCAGGGCGCCGTCGCCGCCGCCGACCAAAGCGGAAGTCAAACCGGCGCCCAACACCGAAAGGCCCAACACCGAAAAGCCCGACGCGAAGTCCGAAGCCAAGCCCGAAGCGAAACCGCTGCCGAAACGCGAGACGCCGCCCGACGCCAAAGACACCAAGGACACCAAGGCCGAGCGCGAGGCGAAAGTCGAGGCGATCCTTTCCGGCAACCCGTCGCCGGCATCCGCCGGTCAGTTCGTCGTGCAGTTGGGGGCATTCGGCGATCCGGCCAACGTCGCCAAGGTGCGCACGCGGGTCAAGGCAACCGGATTCAGTTCCTATACCGAAGTCTTGCAGGGGCCCAAGGGCAATCAGACGCGCGTGCGCGCCGGACCCTTTGCCAGCCGGGAAGCGGCAGAACAGGCCGCGGCCAAACTCAAGCACGCCGGTCTGGCCGGGGTGGTTGCGCCGAAGTAACGCCGCGGATGACCGGCTTCGATTTGTGCGTGCTGGCGATCCTTGCCATCTCGCTGCTGCTCGGCCTGTGGCGCGGTCTGGTCAGCGAAGTGTTGGCGCTGGCGGCGTGGGTGCTTGCCCTGTTGGCGGGGAAAACGTTTGCGTCCGATGCGGCGCCCGCGCTGGCCGGTGTCATCAAAGATCCGACGCTGCAGATGATTGTTGCTTTCGCGCTGATCGTAGTCGCGGTAATCTTGCTGGTCGCGCTGATGCGCTTCCTGTTGCGCGAACTGCTCCGGGCAGCCGGCCTGGGTGTGGCGGATCGGCTGTTGGGAGCCTGTTTCGGTCTGGGGCGCGGGTTGCTGGTGGTGTTGCTCGGCGTGCTGCTCGCAGGGATGACATCGCTGCCGCGGTCGACCTGGTGGCAGGAATCGATGCTGGCTCCGCCGCTGGAAACAGCGGTACTGGCGGCCAAGCCGTGGATGCCGGCGGCGATGGCCAAACGAATCAAGTATCGGTGAAGGTGAAGCATGTGCGGAATAATCGGCGTCGTCGCGACCACGCCTGTTAACGAGCTGCTCTACGACGGCCTGCAGGTGCTCCAGCACCGCGGGCAGGATGCAGCCGGCATTGCCACCGCGGACGGTGCGAAGTTCAACATGCACAAGGGTCCGGGTCTGGTACGCGACGTGTTCCGTACCCGCAACATGCGCGCCCTGGTCGGCAACTGGGGCATCGGCCACTGCCGCTACCCGACCGCGGGTTCGGCCTACAACGCCAACGAGGCGCAGCCGTTCTACGTCAATTCGCCGTTCGGCATCATGCTGGCGCACAACGGCAACCTGACCAACGCCGACGAGCTCAAGCGCGAGATGTACCTGCAGGATTTGCGGCACATCAATACCAATTCCGACTCCGAAGTGCTGCTCAACGTCCTGGCGCACGAACTGCAGGCGGCGGCGCCGGGTTTCCGGCTCGACGATGACACCATCTTTCGCGCCGTGGTCGGCGTGCATCGCCGGGTGCGCGGCGCCTACGCCGTGGTGGCGATGATCGCCGGCTACGGGCTGCTCGCCTTCCGCGACCCGTTCGGCATACGGCCGCTGATCATCGGACGCAACGAGACCGCCGCCGGGACCGAGTACCTGGTCGCCTCGGAGAGCGTGGCGATCGACACCCTGGGCTTCGAGGTGCTGCGCGACGTGGCGCCGGGCGAGGCGGTGCTGATCGATATCGACGGCAACTTCATCGCGCGCCAGTGCGCCGAGCGCAGCGTTCATGCCCCATGCATGTTCGAATTCGTCTACCTGGCACGGCCCGACTCGCTGATCGACGGCATTTCGGTCTATGGCACGCGGGTAAAAATGGGCGAATACCTGGCCGAGCGGATTCGCCGCATGTCGCCGCGGCTGGACATCGACACGGTGGTGCCGATTCCCGATTCGAGCCGGCCGTCGGCGATGGAACTGGCGAGCAGGCTCGGCCTGCCCTACCGCGAAGGCTTCGTGAAGAATCGCTACATCGGCCGCACCTTCATCATGCCCGGGCAGGCATCGCGGCGTAAATCCGTGCGGCAGAAACTCAACGCCATCGCCCAGGAATTCCACGGCAAGAACGTGCTGCTGGTCGACGATTCGATCGTCCGCGGCACCACCAGCCGCGAGATCGTGCAGATGGCGCGCGATGCCGGTGCGCGCAAAGTGTACTTCGCCTCCGCCGCGCCGCCGGTGCGCTATGCCAACGTCTATGGCATCGACATGCCGTCGCGCAACGAGCTGATCGCCGCGCATCGCACCGATGCCGAGATCTGCCGCGAGATCGGCGCCGACGGCCTGGTCTATCAGAGCCTCGACGATCTCAAGGCTGCCGTGCGCGAGGTCAACCCGGCCATCGTCCATTTCGAAACCTCGTGCTTCGACGGCCACTACGTCACCGGCGACGTGACCGCCGAGTACCTGTCGCACGTCGAACTGCGGCGCGACGACGGCGCCATCGGCGCGCCCGACGATGCCGACGGCGGCCAGCTCGACCTCAACCTCGTTCTGGCGCACGAGAATTGAAGCGGATGGTTTGACAGCCCGCGCGCCCGCGCGTAACCTTTGATCCATCGCGCCGATTTGATTCAGCTTGCGGGCGCGCAATAAATCCAGCTAAAGCGAAACGAACCCGTTTCAGCTTTTCGCTGGGCGGGTTTTGTTTTTGTGCCGCCCCCGGGCGGCAGGACGCGGGAGCCACAATGTCCGACTTCGACTTCGACACGCTTGCAGTGCGCGCCGGCCAGGTGCGCAGCCAGTTCGGCGAACACAGCGAGGCGATGTACCTGACCTCGAGCTTCGTCTTCGAGAATGCCGCGCAGGCAGCGGCGCGCTTTTCCGGCGAGTTGCCGGGCATGGTGTATGCGCGCTTCACCAATCCGACGGTGAACATGTTGCAGGAGCGGCTGGCCGCGCTGGAAGGCGGGCAGCGCTGCGTGGCCACCGCCTCCGGGATGTCGGCGATTCTCGCGACGATCATGGCACTGCTGCAGGCCGGCGACCACATCGTTTCCTCGCGCAGCATCTTCGGTGCCACGCAGCAGTTGTTCGCCAACATCATCGGCAAGTTCGCGGTGACGACCACGCTGGTCGAGGCGACCAACCTGGATGCCTACCGCGCCGCGCTGACGCCGAAGACCAAACTGATCTTCGTCGAAACGCCGTCCAATCCGCTGACCGAGATCGTCGACATTGCCGGGCTGGCGCAGATCGCCCTCGAGGCCGGCGTGTTGCTGGTGGTGGACAACTGCTTCTGCACGCCGGCGCTGCAAAAGCCGTTCGATCTGGGCGCCGACATCGTCATCCACTCGGCCACCAAGTATCTGGACGGGCAGGGGCGCGTGCTCGGCGGCGCGGTAGTCGGCAGCAACGAGACGATGGAGGAAGTGTTCAAGTACCTGCGCACCGCCGGGCCGACGCTCTCGCCGTTCAATGCCTGGGTGATACTAAAGGGGCTGGAGACGCTGCGCATCCGCATCGAGGCGCAATCGGCCTCGGCGCTGCAGCTCGCCCGCTGGCTGGAGACCCAGCCGCAGGTGGCGCGGGTGTTCCACCCCGGGCTCGAATCGCATCCGCAGCACGCGCTGGCGATGCGCCAGCAGCGGCTCGGCGGGGCGATCCTCAGCTTCGAAGTCAAGGGGGGCCGAGAGGCTGCATGGCGGGTGGTGGACAACACGCGGGTGCTGTCGATCACCGCCAACCTCGGCGACACCAAGAGCACCATCACCCATCCGGCATCGACCACGCACGGCCGCATCACGGCCGAGGCGCGCGCCGCCTCCGGTATCACCGAGGGGCTGCTGCGGGTGGCGGTGGGGCTGGAGTCGATCGACGATCTGCAGGCCGATCTGGCGCGCGGCCTGGGCGCCTGAGCCCAATATCTCCCTGCCCTGGAAGCCGCATGGATAGGCGATCTACAGGGTGCCAAGGCTGCGAGGCCCAGCCCATGCAGGTTTCCGGCATGCCAGGCTGGAGACGCCCGTGCCTGGCGGCTTGCGAGCCGGTGCTACGGGCGCAGTTCGACCCGGCTGCAGTCGCCGCCGTCGCAGCGCACGTATTCGCCGCGCGCATCCTGCCAGTCGGCAAGCACGATGCGGCTGGCGGGCGCACCGTCGATGTCGAGACGATGCTCGGCCGGCCGGTGGGTGTGGCCGTGGATCAGCCGCAAGCTGCCGTGCCCGCGCATCGCCGCGACCACCGCGTCGAGATTGACGTCCATGATCCCGGCGTCCTTGGCATGCTTTTCCGCCTCGCTGCGGCTGCGGATCGCCGCAATCTGCGTTTTGCGCGCGGCCAGCGGCTGGGCGAGAAACTGCGCGATGTACGCCGGCGTGCGCACGATGGTGCGAAACTGCTGGTAGGCCGCATCGTCGGTGCATAGCGTGTCGCCGTGCATCAGCAGGGTCGGCGTGCCGCCGAGGTTGACCAGCGTTGGATCGGCAAGTAGCGTGAGCCCGCTGCGGCGGGCGAAGTCTTCGCCGATCAGGAAGTCGCGGTTGCCGGCCATGAAGTAGATCGCCACCCCGCTATCGGCCAGTTCGCGCAGCGCGGCGCTGACGTCGCGGTTGAGCGGTTCGTCGAGATCGTCGTCGCCCGCCCAGTACTCGAACAGATCGCCGAGGATGTAGAGCGCATCGGCATCACGGGCGGCGCCGCGCAGCAACCCGAACAGTATGCGCGTGATGGCCGGATGCGCTTCGGTCAGATGCAGATCGGAGATGAACAGCGATGCCACGCTTGCGGGTCCGCGCGCGCCGCGCCTCAGACCTCTTCGGCGCGCTCGATCAGCACGTCGTCGGCCGGCACGTCCTGGTGAAAGCCCTTCGAGCCGGTCTTCACGCTCTTGATCTTGTCGACCACGTCCATGCCGTCAACCACCTTGCCGAACACGCAGTAGCCCCAGTCATTCGCGTTCGGCGCGCGGAAATCGAGGAAGTCGTTGTTCGCCACGTTGATGAAAAACTGCGCCGATGCCGAATGCGGGTCCTGGGTGCGCGCCATCGCGAGCGTGCCGACGGTGTTCTTGAGGCCGTTGTCGGCTTCGTTCTTCACCGGCGCGCGGGTCGGCTTCTGCTTCATGCCGGGCGCGAAGCCGCCGCCCTGGACCATGAAGCCGTTGATCACCCGATGGAACACCGTGTTGTCGTAATGGCCGGCCTTCACGTAGTCGATGAAATTGGCGACCGTCAGCGGCGCCTTGTCGGCGAACAATTCCACCGTGATGGTGCCGTGATTGGTGTGCAGCTTGATCATGGCTGTTCTCCGTCGATTACTTGGCCGGCACGAGGCGTGCCGATTCGATCACGATGGGTTTGGCCGGCACGTTCTGGTGCGGCCCCGCACTGGTCGTCTCGACCTTGGCCATTTTCTGCACGATCTCCAGGCCGCTGGTTACCTTGCCGAACACCGCGTAGCCCCAGCCGTCGCGCGACGGGTAGTCGAGCATCTGGTTGTTAACCAGGTTGATGAAGAACTGCGCAGTGGCCGAATGCGGGTCGCCGGTGCGCGCCATCGCCAGCGTGCCGGGCTCGTTCTTCAGGCCGTTTTTGGCTTCGTTCTGGATCGGCGCGCGGGTCGGCTTCTGCTCCATCTTGTCGGTGAAGCCGCCGCCCTGGACCATGAAACCGTCGATCACGCGGTGGAAAATGGTGCCGTTGTAGAAACCGCTCTTGACGTATTCGAGAAAATTCTCGACCGATTTGGGCGCCTTGTCTTCATAGAGTTCGATGACGATCGGACCGAGGCTGGTTTTCATCTCGACGACCGGGTGTGCGGCCCAGGCCGACATGGCGTTGAAGACAAGAGCGGCGGCAACGAGAAATTGCTTCATGTGTGCGTTCCTGCAGTTGGGGAAAAATCGGATTGAACGACGAAGCGGCAATGCCCGGCGCGCGCCGCGCTTCGGCACGCGATCAGGCCATGCCTTCGTAGATGATCTTCCAGCGGCCGTCCTCGACGATCCAGTACTGCCGCTTTTTGAGAACCGACGGGCGGTTGCCGCCGGTTTCCTGTTCGAAAGTGACGACCGCCATCTGCTCCTTGCCCGGATTGCGGAAAATCGCCAGATTGCGCGGCTGCATTTGGGCACGGCTTCTGGACATCGCCTCGCGCGTACTGCGCGACCACTGGGCGAAACCCATGCGCTCGCTGGAGAAACGCGGCGAATAGTGGGCCAGAAAACGGTCGGCTTCGCCGCTGCGCAGGTCGGTTTGCCACGCTTCGATCTGCTGCGACAGTTGGCGGCGTTCCGCTTCCCATTCGCCGGCATTCGCCCATTCGATGCCGTTGCCGATGATTACCGGCGTCACGCCCACCTGCAGGCGCCGGGCGATGTCCTCGAGATCGGTATTGGCCAGCACCACGCAGCCGTCGGAGGCGCGCGGCGGGCGCGAAAACGTATCGCTCGGCGTGCCGTGCAGCCAGATGCCGTAGCCGTTGCGGCCCATGCGCCGATCCCACTCGTTCGGGTAGTTGATCGGAAAGGCACCGCTGCCGTAAAAATCGCTCAGCTTGGCCCGCGGCAGGCTGTCGGTAACGAAGTACACGCCGACCGGCGTCTTGTGATCGCCCTGCTGCACCTTCTCGGCGCCGGCCTTGCCCTGGGTGATGTAGTAGTCGGCAACATAGCGCGGGCGGCCGCCATCGTTCTCGAACACGTACAGGCGCGAGCGCAGGGTATCGATCACCAGCGCATGCTTTTGCTCGGGCTGCAGTTGCAACAGCGCACGCGGCAGGGCATTGGCCGGCGGCTTGTCGCGATAGGCCCTGACCCGGGCGACGGCCTCCTCGCGCAGGTCGGCGAGGCGGTCGGGCGGGGCGCGGTCGGCATTGCCGAACGAGGCCAGCGGACGACCGCGCGCCAGCAGCAGATCGCCCTTGACCAGGTGGCCGAGGCGGAAATTCGGAAACGCCTGCAGCAGCGCCTCGGTCCGTTCCAGGGCGCGGTCGACGCGCGACAACTGGATGTCGCTGAACACCTGGGCGAGTATCGGCTCCGGGTGCGCCAGCGGACTCAGGGCGCCGGACAGCGCGACGCGATCCGCGACCGAGACCGGACTGGCCATCAGTCCCAGCGCGCCGATCAGCAGCGCGCGCACAGCGATCGACAAGCCGAATCGCGCGACCATCAGCGGCCGAGACGTTCCTGCTGGATCTGCCACTTGCCGCCGCTGCGTGTCAGCAGCAGGGTCTTGTTGGACGAGGTGGCGAGATTGGCAGAACGGTAGTTCTGGCGGAATCTGGCGGTGGCCTTGTCGCCGTCGACGCTCACATCCAGGTTGTCGATGCCGACCTCGATCTTGCCCGGCTTGGTGATGCGCTGGGTGCGTTCCAGCTCCCAGGTCTTGCGCGAGGCGCGGTTGGGCGGCTCGAAGTCGGCGGCGTAGGCGCCAAGGTAGGACTTGACGTCCTTGCCCGACCAGGCGGCGGCCCACTGCTCGACCGCCTTAGTCACGCCGGTTGCCGCGGCTGCGTCCGGCGCGGGCTTGCTCTCCACCGGCTTGGGCGCGGGCGGTGCCACCGCAACCGGCGCGGGCGCCGGGGCAGGTTTGGCCGCCGGCGTCGGCGTGGGCACGCTGACCGGCGGCGGCACGGCCGCCGGAGTCGCAGGCTTGATCGTGGCCGGCGGCACCGGTGCGGCAGGCGCGGCTGGCGCCGGTGCGGGCGGCGTCGCGGCGGCGACCACGCTGGCCGGCGGGCGGGCGCCGGCGCGGCCCGAGAGGCTCATCAGGTCGCGCATCATCGCCAGCTTGTTCTGCGCGGTGGCGTTGTTGGAATCGAGTTGCAGCGCCTTGTCATAGGCCTGGCTGGCCAGCCGGGCGTAAATGTCGCCAAGATTTTCGTGCGCGGTGGCGTAGCTCGGGTGGGTGCGGATCGCCATTTCCAGCGCCACCTTGGCCTTGTCGTACTGCTTTTGCTGGGCGTAGATGACCGCCAGGTTGTTGAACGGCTCCGGCAGTTCCGGGTAATCCTCGGTCAGCTTGGTGAATACCGCGATCGCCTCGGCCGGGCGGTTGAGTTCGGTCAGCACCAGCCCCTTGAGGAAGCGTCCCTGGGCATCCTTCGGCTTGGCCGCCAGGTGCTGATCGACCCGCTCGAGCGCGGGCTGCAGTTGCCCCTGCTTGAGGAAGGTCTGGGCGTCGCTCAGGGCGTCCGCGCGCGCCGGGTCCGCCGCAACCATGCCGAATGCAAACGTGATGCCCGCCGCGAGCGGGAGCAGGCGCGACAGGCGACGCGACAGGCGACGTGCAAGGGGGCGCAGGATTGGGCGGATTTTCATTCTGGTATGATTCTGCAATGGCGTTGCCGTGAGAGATACGAGCACGCATTCTAACAAGAAGGCCGCGATCGCAACATATTCCGGCCATGTGAAATGTGATGAGTTTCCGCTCTGTCCGACGACGGTTCCGCCCCTTCTTGCGCACGCACCCCCGCGTTTTCCGAACCTTGCCCTGCATCCGCTTCGCATGCTGAAAATTCACAACTCGCTGACCCGCGACAAAGCCGAGTTCCGCCCGATGGTTCCCGGCAAGGTCGGGATGTACGTCTGCGGCCCGACGGTTTACGACTTTTTCCACGTCGGCAACGCCCGCACCTTCACCATTTTCGACATGGTCTGGCGCTGGCTAGCGGCCAGCGGATACGAGGTCAAATTCGTCCGCAACATCACCGATGTCGATGACAAAATCATCGAGCGGGCGCAGCGCGACGGCGAGCCGATCGCCGCCCTGACCGAGCGCATGATCGAGGCGCTGCACCAGGATGCCGACCGCCTGCTGCTGTGGCGGCCGAGCGCCGAGCCGCGCGCCACCGCCAGCATCGACGGCATGCTGGCGATGATCGATACCCTTGTTGGCAGGGGTCTGGCCTATGCGGCGGCCAACGGCGACGTGTACTTCGCGGTGCGCGAGTTCGCCCGCTACGGCCTGCTCTCGGGCAAGGCGCTCGACGATCTGCGCGCCGGCGAGCGGGTGGCGGTAGATGGCTACAAGCGCGATCCGCTGGATTTCGTGCTGTGGAAGGCCGCCAAGCCGCACGAGCCGCACTGGCGCTCGGCCTACGGCAACGGACGCCCCGGCTGGCACATCGAGTGCTCGGCGATGAGCAAGGCCGAACTGGGCGAGACTTTCGATATTCATGGCGGCGGCTGGGATTTGCAGTTCCCGCATCACGAGAACGAGATCGCGCAAAGCGAGGGCGCCAACGGCAAGCCGTTCGCCCGCTACTGGATGCACGCGGCATTTCTCAACATCGACAAGGAGAAGATGTCGAAGTCGCTCGGCAACTTCTTCACCACCCGCGAGGTGCTGGCCAATCTCGATCCGGTGCAGGGCGGCGAAGCGTTGCGCTACTTCCTGCTGCGCGGCCATTACCGCTCGGAACTCAACTATTCGTGGGACGGCCTGCTCGACGCCCGCACTGCGCTGCTCGGCCTGTACACCGCGCTGCGCGACGTGGCGCCGGCGTCGGCGCCGATCGACTGGGACGAGCCGCACGCGGCGCGCTTTCGCGCCGCGATGGACGACGACTTCAATACCCCGCTGGCATTCGCGGTGCTGCACGACTTGCGCGCCGAGGTCAATCGCACGCGCTCGGCCGAACTGGCCGGCCTGCTGCGCAGCCTCGCCATGACGATCGGCCTGCTCGGCCAGGATGCGCAGCGTTTCGTGCAGGGCGCAGCGGCGGACGGTCTCGAAACCGCGGCGATCGAAGCGCGCATCGCCGCCCGGCTGGCCGCCCGCAAGGCCAAGGACTTCGCCGAATCGGACCGCATTCGCGACGAACTCAAGGCCGCCGGCATCGTCCTCGAGGACAAGCCGGGCGGCGTGACCGAGTGGCGGCGCGGCTGAGGCCGCTGCCCGCCAAGCCGCATGGATTGGCGATCTGCAAGGCGGCAAGCCTGGAAGCCGCGCGCACTATGGCTCTTCAGGATGCCATGCTGAAGACCCGCATGGTTGCTTGATCTCCGGGCAGCCTGTCGAGGAACTCTGGCCGAACTGCGCCAGCGACCCGGCGCCCGGCAATCCGCCGCGAACGTGCCGCAAACGGGTCGCCGCGCCTCAGTCGGCGAAGAAATCCTTCACCTTGTCCATCCACGACTTCGCCCGCGGGTTGTGGCGGGCGGCATCCTTGTCGTTGATCGCCTCGAACTCGCGCAGCAGGTCGCGCTGGCGTTCGGTGAGGTTGACCGGCGTTTCGACCACCACATGGCACATCAGGTCGCCCGGCCCGCTCGAGCGGATGCCGCGGATGCCCTTGCCGCGCAGGCGGAACACCTTGCCCGACTGGGTCTCGGCCGGAATCTTGATCTTGGCCGCGCCGTCGAGGGTCGGGATTTCGATCTCGCCGCCGAGCGCGGCGGTGGCGAAGCTGACCGGCATTTCGCAGTGCAGGTCGTTGTGGTCGCGCTGGAAGACCGAGTGCGCCTTGATGTGGATCTGCACGAACAGGTCGCCGGGCGGCCCGCCGTTGACGCCGTGCTCGCCTTCCCCGGCGAGGCGGATGCGGTCGCCCTCGTCAACGCCGGCGGGAATCTTCACCTGCAGCGTCTTGTGCTGCTTGACGCGGCCGGCGCCGTGGCAGGTCGGGCAGGGTTCGGGAATGATGCGGCCGCTGCCGTGGCACTTCGGGCAGGTCTGCTGGATCGAGAAAAAGCCCTGCTGCATGCGTACCTGGCCGGCGCCGCCGCAGGTGGCACAGGTCTTGGGCTGGGTGCCGGGCTTGGCGCCGCTGCCCTTGCAGGTCTCGCATTCTTCCATCGCCGGGATGCGAATCCGTGTATCGGTGCCGCGCGCCGCTTCCTCGAGCGAAATTTCCAGGTTGTAGCGCAGGTCGGCGCCGCGATAGACGGTCGAGCGCCCGCCGCCACCGCCACGGCCGCCGCCGAAAATGTCGCCGAAGATGTCGGAGAATGCGTCGGCAAAGCCGCCCATGCCGGCGCCGCCGGGACCCGCCTGCGGATCGACGCCGGCGTGGCCGAACTGGTCGTAGGCCTGGCGCTTTTGCGCGTCGGAGAGAATCTCGTAGGCTTGCTTGGCCTCCTTGAATTGCTCTTCGGCCTTGGGGTTGTCCGGATTGCGGTCCGGATGGTGTTTCATGGCCAGCTTGCGGTAGGCCTTTTTGATCTCGTCGTCGGACGCGTCGCGATTGACGCCGAGAATTTCGTAAAAGTCGCGTTTAGCCATGGGTGGTGAGGGGTGAGGGGATAGGGGTGAGGGGGAAAAGGGCAAGGGGCGAGGCCTTCGCCTCACCCCTCACGCCTCACCCCTCGCGGTTCGTCACTTCTTGTCTTTCACCTCGGTGAACTCGGCGTCCACCACGTCGCTTTCGTCCTTTTTCGCCCCGCCGCCGGACCCGCCGCCGCCGGCAGCCGGCTCGGCCGACCCTTGCGCACCCTCGGCCGCCTGCTGCTGGGCGTAGACCTTTTCGCCGAGCTTCTGGCTGGCCAGCGCGAGCGCCTGGGTCTTGGACTCGATGGCATCCTTGTCGGAACCCTTGATCGCTTCCTCGGCCTCCTTCAGCGAGGTCTCGATCTTCGCCTTTTCCTCGGCATCGAGCGAGCCGCCGTGCTCGGCCAGCGCCTTTTTCACCGAATGGATCATCGCGTCGCACTGGTTGCGCGTGTCGACCAGTTCGTGCAGCTTCTTGTCCTCTTCGGCGTGGGCTTCGGCGTCGGCCACCATGCGGCGGATTTCCTCTTCGTTGAGCCCGGAGTTGGCCTTGATGGTGATCTTGTTTTCCTTGCCGGTGCCCTTGTCCTTGGCCGATACGTGGAGGATGCCGTTGGCGTCGATGTCGAAAGTGACCTCGATCTGCGGCATGCCGCGAGGTGCCGGCGGAATGTCGGACAGGTTGAACTGGCCGAGACTCTTGTTGCCCGAGGCCATTTCGCGTTCGCCCTGCAGCACATGGATGGTGACCGCGCTCTGGTTGTCGTCCGCGGTCGAGAACACCTGGCTGGTCTTGGTCGGAATCGTGGTGTTCTTGGTGATCAGCTTGGTCGACACGCCGCCCAGCGTCTCGATGCCCAGCGACAGCGGGGTCACGTCGAGCAGCAGCACGTCCTTCACCTCGCCCTGCAGCACGCCGCCCTGGATCGCGGCGCCCACGGCCACCGCTTCGTCCGGGTTCACGTCCTTGCGCGGCTCCTTGCCGAAGAACGCTTTCACCTTGTCCTGCACCTTGGGCATGCGCGTCATGCCGCCGACCAGGATCACGTCGTCGATGTCGCCGACCTTGATGCCGGAATCCTTGATCGCGATGCGGCACGGCTCGATGGTGCGCTCGATCAGCTCATCGACCAGGCTCTCGAACTTGGCGCGGGTGAGCTTCATCGTCAGGTGCTTCGGCCCGGACGCATCGGCGGTGATGTAGGGCAGGTTGAGTTCGGTCTGCTGGCTCGACGAGAGCTCGATCTTGGCCTTTTCCGCCGCTTCCTTCAGGCGTTGCAGCGACAGCACGTCGTTCTTCAGGTCGACGCCCTGTTCCTTCTTGAACTCGGTGACGATGTAGTCGATCAGGCGCTGGTCGAAGTCTTCGCCGCCGAGGAAGGTATCGCCGTTGGTGGACAGCACTTCGAACTGATGCTCGCCGTCGAGTTCGGCGATTTCGATGATCGAGATGTCGAAGGTGCCGCCACCCAGGTCGTAGACGGCGATCTTCTTGTCACCGGCCTTCTTGTCCATGCCGAAGGCGAGCGCGGCCGCGGTCGGCTCGTTGATGATGCGCTTGACCTCGAGGCCGGCAATGCGGCCGGCGTCCTTGGTCGCCTGGCGCTGGCTGTCGTTGAAGTAGGCTGGCACGGTGATCACCGCCTCGGTGACTTCCTCGCCGAGGTAGTCCTCGGCGGTCTTTTTCATTTTGCGCAGCACTTCGGCCGAAACCTGCGGCGGGGCGACTTTCTTGCCGCGCACCTCGACCCAGGCGTCGCCGTTGTCGGCCTTGGCGATGGTGTAGGGCATCAGGTCGATATCCTTCTGCACTTCCTTTTCTTCGAAGCGCCGGCCGATCAGGCGCTTGACCGCGTACAGCGTGTTCTTGGCGTTGGTCACCGCCTGGCGTTTGGCCGAGGCGCCGCACAGCACTTCGCCGTCGTCCGCATAGGCGACGATCGACGGCGTGGTGCGGGTGCCTTCGGCGTTTTCGATGACCTTCGGCTTGCCGCCTTCCATCACGGCCACGCACGAATTGGTGGTGCCGAGGTCGATACCGATGATCTTGCCCATTGCTTGGTCCTTTCTAAACTGTCGTCAAACCGGTTCTGCCGGTCAATCCTGCATCCGATATGGGGTTTTTGGGTGCGCTTTCAAGCAGCTTCACTGGCCTTTGGGCTTGGCGACGATGACCATCGCCGGACGGATCACCCGTTCGTGCAGCAGATAGCCCTTCTGCAGCACCTGCACCACGGTATTGGGTTCGGCGTCGGCTTCGACCATCGAAATCGCCTGATGGCGATTGGGGTCGAACTTCTCGCCCAGCGGGTCGACCTCGATCAGACTGGCGGTCTGGAACGCCTGTTGCAGCTGCTTGAGCGTCAGTTCGACGCCGCTGCGCAAGGTCTCCAGCGAGGCGTTGTCGACGCCGAGCGCGGCCTCCAGGCTGTCCTTGACCGGCAGCATGGCGGTGGCGAACTTCTCGGCGGCGAACTTGCGCTCCTTGATGGCGTCCTCGGCGGCGCGGCGGCGCACATTTTCGGTTTCGGCCTTGGCGCGCAGCCAGGCATCGTAGTGCTCTGCGGCCTTGAGTTCTGCGGTGCGCAGCGATTCCTCCAGGCTCGGCATGGTATCGACGACGGGCGGCGGATTGTCCGGCGTCGCGGTCTCGACCTGCGGCTCGGCCGGTTCCGGCGTGATCGGTTGGTCTGTCATTGCTCGGGCTCCCTTTTGAAACCTGCCCTAGCTTGGGGCTGTGCGGCGGAATTCAAGCCCTGCCGGCGCGAATCACCGCCCGAATCGCCGCCCCGGTTGGCGTGGCGGGCGGGCGCCGTGCGACAATCGTCGACAATCCGGTTGACCGCACGGCGGTATTGCCGGGAATTGCATCTACCCGTCCATGACACCCGAAAAGATCGGCAAGTACCGTGTAGTCCGCGAGGTCGGCAAGGGCGCCACGGCTGTGGTGTACCTGTGCAATAGCGACGATCACCCGGAAGGGGTGGCGGTCAAGCTGATCCAGTTCGGCGACAGGGCGCGCGACGAGGGCAAGTGGTCGCGCCGGCAGATGAAGCTCCTGACCACCGAGTCGGCGGTCGCGCGGCGCCTCGACCACCCCAACATCATCAAGTTCCACGACGTGGTGATCGAGGAAAACCAGGCCTACATCGTCATGGAATTCGTCGACGGCCAGCCGCTCGACCAGTTCTGCAGCTTCGACAAGATGTTGCCGATCCACCGCACCGTGAGCATCGTCTTCAAGTGCTGCCTGGCGCTCGACTACGCCTACCGGCAGGGGGTCGTGCATCGCGACATCAAGCCGGCCAACATCATGGTCGACCGTCAGGACAATGTGAAGATCACCGACTTCGGCCTGGCGCTCAACGTCAACAAGAAAGGTCACGACGATTCGACCTTCATCATGGGGGTGGGCTCGCCGGCCTACATGTCGCCGGAGCAGATCAAGAGCTACCCGCTCAACCAGAAGACCGATCTGTATTCGCTGGGCGTGGTGCTGTTCCACCTGCTGACCGGGCGGCTGCCGTTCCGCGCCAAGCACCCGGCGCAGCTCGTTTACAAGATCATCAACGCCGATCCGCCGTCGGTGAGCCAGCTCAATCCGGACATCCCCGAGCAGATGGACGCCATCATCAAGAAAGCGCTGGAGAAGGATCTGTACTCGCGCTACAAGAACGGCGCCGACATGGCCAAGGATCTGTCGGCGGTGCGCTACAAGATTCTCGACGAGAACTATGTGGCGCCCGACATGACGCGCTTCAATGCGTTGCGCAAGCTGCCGTTCTTCACCGAGTTCGAGGATGTCGAGGTGTGGGAGACGATGCGCATCTCGGCCTGGCAGGAGATCGAGGCCGGCGTCACGCTGATGCGCGAAGGCGACAGCGACAGCCGCTTCGGCATCGTGCTCGAGGGCGAAGTCGAAGTCTCGTGCGGCGGCAAGCGGCTGCAGGTGATGAGGCCGGGCGATGTGGTCGGCGAAGCAGCCTATCTCAACGCCTTCGAGCACAAACGCCACATTTCGGCGGTTGCGCTGACCAGGGTGAGCTATCTGGAAGTCAATCCGTCGGCGCTGCAGCTTGCCTCCGAGGAATGCCTCGAACACTTCCGCGAGCGGTTGGTGACCATCGCCTCGCGCCGGCTGGCCGAGGCCGAGAAGCGGCTGGCGGCAAGCGGCGAAGCGGTGACGCTGGCGCCCAAGGCACCGAAAATCTCCGCCCTCGACATGCAACTGGTGGAGGCGCCCGCGCCGCGTCGTTAGCCTTGCTGCGCCAGCCTGCTGCGCACCCAGCGCACGATGCCGGCTGCGTCCATTGCCCCGGATTGCCGCGCCACCTCGCGCCCGCCGACGAACATCACCAGGGTCGGGATGCTGCGGATGCCCCACGCCGCGGCGATCTGCGGCTCGGCCTCGGTATCGAGCTTGGCCAGGCGTACCTGCGGTTCGAGCTGCGCGGCGGCAGCGGCGAGGGCCGGCGCCATCGACCGGCACGGACCACACCAGGGCGCCCAGAAATCCACCACCACAGCCTGATCGCCGCCGCCGGTCATTCGTGAAAAGTTGTTACCGTTGAGTGTGATCGGCGCCCCGGTAAACAGCGGTTTGCCGCAGCGCCCGCAATTCGGCTGGTCGCCCAGACGCGCCCGCGGCAGGCGATTGGCGGCCTCGCAGTGGGCGCACACCATCTGCATGAATTCCGTCACGACGGCTCTCCGATTCAAGTCAATTCAAACACTTCGCCCGCGGGGGCAGGAATTCCTTCACGGCACCCCGTGGCCGATCCCTGCATCCTTCGCCCCACTGCATCGCTAGATGCGTGTGTAGTTCGCAGGATCAAGAGGTGGCAGTTATGGTGTACCGGACGCGTTTTGGGGAAGACGCAGTCGAATCCGGCGGGGTCACCGCTTTCGATTGTGTTGGGATCATTTGGAGGTAACAGCGTGAGCCGCAGTTCAACCTATGGCATCAGCCGGGTCGACAACGAATCGAGCCGCACACATGGCTGGCTGGTGACCATTCAGCGCAGAGGCACCATTTACCGCAAGCACTTCAGCGACGGCGTGCATGGCGGCAAGAACAAGGCGTTTGCCGCGGCGAAGGAATACCGCGACGGCGTGATCGAGAAATTTCCGCCCTTTTCGATGCGCGAGTACTCGAGCATCGTCAAGAGCAGCAACCGTTCTGGCTTTGTCGGCGTTTGCCGCTACTGCGCCTCGGAAACCCGCGACCTGCCGGAAGAGCAGCAGCGCTGGTTCTGGGTGGCGTCGTGGCCGATGCCGGGCGGCAAGCGCAAGCGGGTGAAGTTCTCGGTCAAGAAATACGGCGAAGAGGGCGCCTTCAAGATGGCGCTCAAGGCGCGCAAGAGCGCGATGAAGGCGGTCGATGGCAGCTTCGATCCCGGTGCCGGGCGACGCAAGCCGGCGACCCGTCGCAGCAGCAGCGCGCCGACCGGCCGCGCCGGGGCGACACAGCACCCGCGCTGACGATCCAGCGGGGGCGGGCGGAGGCCAGGGGCAGACGGGGCAGAAATGCCCCGTTCGTCATTTCTCCGCCCGGTCGCGCAGCAGCGCGCTGATTGCCCAGGTCGCGATGCTGTAGAGAATCGCGCCGAGCACTGCCGGCCAGAAGCCGGTGACGGTGAATCCCTCGACGAAGCTCGCGACAAACCAGAACAGCAGGCCGTTGATGGCGAAGGTCAGCAGCCCCAGGGTCAGGATGTTGATCGGCAGCGTGACGATGATCAGGATCGGCCGGATCAGCGCGTTGACCAGGCCGATGCACAGCGCGGCGGCCAGCGCGGCGTAGAAGTTGTCGACGCGGATCGCGTCGATCAGTTGCGGCAGCAGCATCAGCGCTCCTGCCGACAGTGCCCAGCGCAACAGCAGTTTCATGCCTTTGCCCCCAGTGCGATCGCGCTTGCCCGGCTGGCCGCGAGCTGGCCGGCGTCCGGCGCCGCCAGCGTAAGCCAGTTGCCGAGGTGGGCGGTGACGATTTCCTGCAATGCGGCGAGCCATTCATGGCGTTCGTTCAGACAGGGGATGTAGCGGAAGGTCTTGCCGCCGGCGGCGAGAAACGCGTCGCGGTTCTCGATGGCGATTTCCTCCAGCGTTTCCAGGCAGTCGGCGACGAAACCGGGGCACATCACGTCGACACTCGCGGTTCCGCTGCGGCCGAGTTCCTCGAGCGTCGACTGGGTGTAGGGCTTGAGCCATTCGGCCTTGCCGAAACGCGACTGGAAGGCGACGACATAGCGCTCGCCGGCCAGGCCCAGTTGTTCGGCCAGCAGCCGGGCCGTCTTGTGGCAATGGCAGTGATAGGGATCGCCCTTGTCGAGCGAGAAGCGCGGCACGCCGTGAAAGCTCATCACCAGCTTGTCGGGCCGGCCATGCTGCATCCAATGCTCATTGACCGAGGCGGCGAGCGCCTTGATGTATCCGTCATGGTCGTGGAAGCTCTTGACGAAGCGCAGTTCGGGCAGGTTGCGCGCGCGCGTGAAGTGGGCGGCAACCGCATCGAACACGCTGGCGGTGGCGCTCGCCGCATATTGCGGATAGAGCGGCACGACCAGAATTCGCTCGCAGTTTTGTGCCCGCAGCCGCTCCAGCACCGCGGCCACCGACGGCTGGCCGTAGCGCATCGCAAACTCGACCACGATTTGCGCATGCCCCGCCTGGCCGAGATAGCCGCGCAGCAGCTTGGTCTGGCGCTCGGTATGCACTTTGAGCGGCGAGCCTTCCGGCGTCCAGATCGCCGCATACTTCGCTGCCGATTTGGTTGGCCGGGTGTTGAGGATGATGCCGTTGAGGATCGGCCACCACAGCGCGCGCGGAATCTCCACCACCCGCGGATCGGAGAGGAACTGCTTCAGGTACGGGCGCAGCGCCGCCTTGTCCGGCGCCGTCGGCGTGCCGAGGTTGACCAGCAGCACGGCGCTGCGTGGCGCGCTGCCATGCTGGTAGGCGGGTTCGGCGGCGAAGGCGGTCATGCCGGTTAAAAGAAGACCTGCCGGCCTGAAAGCCAGGCGGGACGGGCATCTTCCAGCACCTGTTGCCGGAAAGCCGCATGGATAAACGCTCTCCGCCATGCATGGCATGCAGATCGCCATTCCATGCGGCTTGCGGGGCAGGTGCCGGTCAATGCTGGCTCAGCGCGCTGGATAGCAGTCTGGCCGTGATGTCGACGATCGGAATCACCCGTTCGTAGGCCATGCGGGTCGGGCCGATCACGCCGACCGAGCCGACCACCTGGCCGTCTACCTCGTAGGGTGCGGTGATCACGCTGCATTCGTCGAGCGGCGCCAGGCCCGATTCGCCGCCGATGAAAATCTGCACCCCGTCGGCGCGGCTGGATACATCGAGCAACTGGAGCAGGCCGGTGCGCTGCTCGAACAGCGCGAACAGTTCGCGCAGCCGGCGCATGTTCGACGACAAATCTTCGACTTCGAGCAGATTGCGCTCGCCCGACAGCACATAGGTCGAGCCCTGGCCGGCAAAAGTCTCGCTGCCGAAGTCGACGGCGGCGGTCATCAGTTCGCTCATGTCGCTGCGCAACTGGTTCAGCTCGTCGCGCAGGCGATGGCGAATCTCCTCGAAATCCAGTCCGGCGAAGTGCTGGCTCAGGTAGTTGGCAGCGGTCACCAGTTCCGCCGGCGTGTATTTGCGCTGGGTAAACAGGATGCGGTTTTGCACGTCGCCGTCGGTCGTGACGATGATCAGCAGGATGCGCTGTTCGCCCAGGCCGAGGAATTCGATCTGGCGTATCCGCGTGGTCTTGCGCCGCCCGGTGACCACCACGCCGGCAAAATGCGTCAGTTCCGAGAGCAACTGCGAGGCGCTGCTGATGACGCGCTGCGGCTGATCCGGATGCAGGTGCTGCTCGACTTCCTGGATCTCGACGCGCTCCAGCGGCCGCATGGTGAGCAGCGAGTCGACGAAAAAGCGGTAACCGCGCGGGGTCGGCACCCGCCCGGCAGAGGTGTGCGGGCTGGCGATGTAGCCGAGATCTTCGAGATCCGACATCACGTTGCGGATCGTCGCCGGCGAGAGTTCAAGACCGGAAACCTTCGACAGGGCGCGCGAGCCGACCGGCTGACCGTCCACGATGTAGTGTTCGATCAGCGTTTTGAGCAGGATACGGGCGCGTTCGTCGAGCATCGGGGAAGTTGCAACGGCATGCGGCAGCGTAACAGACAGATGACTGCATTCTAAGGAATTTTCGCGGCCCGCGACAGGCGCCGCCCGGACTGCCGATGTGGTTTAATGCCGCGCATGAGCTGTCCCCCGGTTTGCACCGAGAGTGCCGCGGCGCATGCGTCGACGCTGAGCGTGCGCCCTGGCGGCGGTTTGTTGCGATGAGCCCCGGCGGCTTTCGCACGGTTGCCGTGATCGGCAAGTACCAGGCGCCTGAAGTCGCCGAGGCGCTGCTCACGCTGGTTGCCTACCTGCGCGCGCGCGAGCTGGACGTTCTGGTGGAGAGCGGCACTGCCGCCGCGGCCGACGCGCCCGGTTTCGACGAGGCCGATTACCAGCAGATCGCCGCGCGCGCCGATCTGGCGATCGTCATCGGCGGCGACGGCACCATGCTGGCGACCGCGCGCAGGCTGGCCGCCGGCGCGGTGCCGCTGGTCGGCATCAACCAGGGCCGGCTCGGCTTCATGACCGACATTGCGCGCGACGAAATGACCGAGCGCATCGGCGAACTGCTCGATGGCCGCTACCGGCGCGAAACGCGCATCCTGCTCGAGGCCAGCGTGCGGCGCGACGGCCGCCAGATCGGCGAGGGCCTGGCGCTCAACGACGTGGTGCTCAACCGCGGCGATGCCGGCCGCATGATCGAGTTTGAAGTGACGATCGATGGCGAGTTCATCTACAACCAGCGCTCGGATGGTTTCATCGTCGCCACGCCGACCGGCTCGACCGCCTACGCGCTGTCGGCCAACGGGCCGATCCTGCAACCGGCGGTGGCCGGAATCGCGCTGGTGCCGCTGTGCCCGCATGCGCTGACGGCGCGGCCGATCACCGTCTGCGATACCAGCGTCATTGACATCCGCGTGATGCCGCAGTTCGACGCCCGGCTCTACTGCGACGGCCAGACGCGCATCGATTTGACCGGCGGCGACGAGATTCGCGTCGCCCGCTCGCGCCATTCGATCATCCTGCTGCATCCCGAAAGCTACAGCTACTTCGCCATGTTGCGCGAGAAGCTGCGCTGGTCGGAGGCGCCGCGCTACCCGTCCTAGCCGCTGTTGCATTGCGTGCCATGCTGCGCCGCCTGACCATCCGCGATTTCATCATCGTCGACCGCCTCGAACTGGAATTCGACCGCGGCTTCGGCGCGCTCACCGGCGAGACCGGCGCCGGCAAGTCGATTCTGGTCGACGCCCTGGCGCTGGCGCTCGGCGATCGCGCCGATGCCGGTGTGGTGCGCAGCGGCTGCCGCCAGGCCGAGATCGCCGCCGAGTTCGATCTCGACGACGCGTCGCCGGCGCTGGACTGGCTGGCCGCCAACGACCTCGCTGCCGACGGCGCCTGCCTGCTGCGGCGAATCGTCGAGGCCTCAGGACGTTCGCGCGGCCAGATCAACGGGTCACCGGCGACCGCCGCGCAGTTGCGCGAACTCGGCGATCTGCTGGCCGACATACACGGCCAGAACGCGCACCACGCGCTGCTGCGCAGCGATGCGCAGCGCGCGCTGCTCGACGCCCACGGTGGCCAGTCCGCGCAGGCGCGCGAGGTGGCCGGCCTGCACCGTGAATGGCGGCGCCTGGCCGACGCGCGCGAGCAGGCCGAGCAGCAGTCGCAAAGCCTGGCGCGCGAACGCGACCTGGCGCAGTGGCAGGTGCAGGAACTCGATGCGCTGGCCTTCGAGGCCGACGCATGGCAGGCCACCCTGACCGAACAGCGCCGCCTCGGCCACGCGGCGGGCCTGCTCGAAGGCGTGGACGAGGCGCTTGCAGTGGCCAGCGACGGCGAAGCGGCGGCGGCACCCGCGCTCTCGCGCATCGCCGCACGCATCGGCCAGCTGGCCGAGCTCGATCCTCAACTGGGCGAGGCCCGCGAGTTGCTCGACAGCGCGGCAATCCAGCTCGACGAGGCCGCGCATGCGCTGCGCCGCTACCGCGACCGGCTCGACCTCGACCCGTCGCGGTTGGCCGAACTCGATGCGCGCATCGATGCTGTGCAATCGGCGGCACGCAAACACCGCAGCACGCCCGACCAATTGCCGGCCCTGCGCGCGCAACTGGCGGCGCGGCTGGAAGAAATGCAGGCGTTATCGGATCCGGCGCTGCTGGCGCAACGCGAAGCCGCGGCAGCCGAGGCTTTTCATGATGCCGCCGGACGGCTGTCCAGCGCGCGCGCCGGGGTGGCGCGCGCGTTGTCGCATGCGGTGACCGCTGCCATGCAGGAACTGGCATTGGCCGGCGGCAGCTTCGATGTCGCACTGCATGCCGTTGCCGGCGGCGCATCGTTCGGCCTGGAGAACGTGGAATTTCTGGTAGCGGCCAATCCGAACCAGCCGCTGCGTCCGCTGGCCAAGGTGGCTTCCGGTGGCGAGCTGTCGCGCATCGGCCTGGCGATCCAGGTCATCACCAGCCGCAGCGGCGCGGTGCCGACGCTGATCTTCGACGAGGTCGATGTCGGCATCGGCGGCGGCGTGGCCGAGATCGTCGGCCGGTTGTTGCGGACCCTCGGCGTGGAGCGCCAGGTGCTTTGCGTGACCCATTTGCCGCAAGTCGCGGCGCAGGCCGACTGGCAGTGGTCGATCGCCAAGGTGCCCCAGGGCGCTGAGGTGCTGTCGCGGGTGACCCGGCTCGACGCGCCGGGCCGCATCGAGGAGATCGCCCGCATGCTGGGCGGGGTCAAGATTACCGATACCACGCGCCGGCACGCGCGGGAGATGCTCGGGCTGTCCGGCTGAATCGCCGGCCGGTCAGTGGCCGGCGCTCAGCGAGGGCGCCGCGTGCAGGGTCACCAGTCCGGTGACGACGAAAAGTGCGGCGGCGACGAAGCGCATGGCGCCGAGCGGAAAGCGCTTTGCCAGCGCCTCGCCGATCAGCACGGCCGGCACATTGGCGATCATCATGCCGAGCGTCGTGCCGGTCACCACGGCAAGCAGCGAGTCGAAGCGGGCTCCCAGCGCCACGGTGGCAAGCTGCGTCTTGTCGCCCATCTCGGCCAGGAAAAAGGCGATGG
>WBZS01000750.1_pt1 | contig 33896 bp, 21 predicted proteins | sample 5204201 | NCBI WGS metagenome assembly WBZS01 (sample SAMN12344357, study PRJNA552823) | activated sludge metagenome | biome: Activated sludge suspended growth; feature: Nitrification reactor; material: Wastewater; isolation source: activated sludge from nitrification reactor of wastewater...
GGCGAACGCCGCGACCGAGGCCGCCGAGATGTAGCCGCCCAGGTTGTTCGGCTGGTCGGAGTAGTCCCAGAAGGCGTTCGCGCCGAGGGCGAGCACCAGCACCAGGGCGCTGGCTAGTTCAACGACGGCCGCCACCACGGCGTTCACGAGGAACACCAGCGTGTAGCCGAGGCGGAAGCGCTGCTTCAGCGGCACGACCACCAGCACCACCACGGCGGTGCCGAGCGCATAGGGCTCCTGGAACTCGAAGAAGGCCCGAAGGTGGACCGGCCACCACCAGGCCCGGTCGCCGGTCACGAGCCCAAGGATCACCCGCAGGCTCATCTCGAACCAGGTGCCGATCAGGCCACCGATCCACATGTAGCAGAACAGGATCTGCAGGAACCGGCGCTCGCGCTGCCCCAGCACCCGCGGGCGCCCGACCAACGACGACTCGTCTCGGTCCCGGCGGCTGCGGCGCCCCCACCAGGGGCGTGCATCGCGCCCGAAGTCCGCATCGCCCACGCCCATCCCCCCTCCGCGTTTCCTGCGTTCCCACCCTAGTGCGGTGGACGACGGACGGCCCCGCCACTGGCGGGGCCGTCCGGGTCTGCGGTGAATGGATCAGATCACAACTTGCCCTGCCACTTGTCGGCCCAGACCAACTCGTTCGGGGTGCCCTTGAACTCGCTCTTGCCTTCGAGCTTGTCGAGGGTGGCGACGACGTTGGCCTCGTTCATGTGGTACGCGTTCACGTAGCACTTGACCATCGTCGCGTCGTGCAGGTGGGTGGTGAAGTTGTGGCTGACCATGAAGGTCGGCACCTCCCAGACGTACCACGGGCATTCGTTGCTCATGGCGGTCTTCCACTGAATGCGGTAGTTGTTCTGGGCGCCGTAGCCGATCACCTCGGCGAGGATCAGGGCGGCGTCCACCTCGTCGCGGTACTTGAGCGTCGGGCCCTTGATGCGGGTCGTGCCGTCGTTGACGGTCACCTCGTAGCCGCGGGCGGTCAACTCCTCGACGTACTTGTTGAGCATGAGCGGCTCGCCGCCGCCGGTGAGGCCGCCGACCTCGCCGGTCAGGTGGTAGATCCGGATGCGCCGGTGGTCCTTGGGGTTGAGCGGCAGCTGGTCGAGGGTGTTCTTGACGAGCGTGATGCCCTTGTCGGCGGCGTCCGCGCGCATGGCCAGGTGCTCCTCGCAGCCGACGACCGCCAGGTCCTCGGCCGTGCGCAGCAGCGTGCCGTTGGCCTTGGCCTCGTGCAGGCGCAGCTTGGCCTTGAGGCCCAGGATGCGGCGGTTGGCGTCGTCGAGGCGCTCCTTGGAGATGACGCCCTTCTCGACACCGGCCTTCATGAACCCGAAGTCCTCTTCGAGGTTGTTGAAGAACAGGAAGCAGTCGCAGCCGGCGGCAATGGCCAGCGGCACGTAGTCCTCGCGGCGCATGGCCGACGTCATGCCGAGCATGTGCGAGGCGTCCGTGATGACGGCGCCGTTGAAGTCGAGGTTCGTCTTGAGCAGCCCGTTGATGAGCTCGTCGGCGAGGGTCGCGGGCAGGATGTCCTTGTCTTCCAGGGCCGGGTTGAGCTTCTGCTGGTAGTACGGCAGCGCGATGTGGCCGGCCATGACCATCTCGACGCCGTTGGCGATGTGAGCGCGGTAGACCTCGCCGAAGCTGGCCTCCCACTCGTCGGGCTGCAGTTCGTTGACGCCGAGCACGAGGTGCTGGTCGCGCTCCTCGGTGCCGTCGCCGGGCCAGTGCTTGATGCAGGTGAGGATGTTCGACTCGCGCTGGCCCTCCACGAACGGGATCGTGTACTTGATGACGTCGGCGGCGTTGGTGCCGTAGGCGCGGGTGTTCACGATGGTGTTGCGCCAGTTCTCCAGGATGTCGACGCACGGGTCGAAGTTGAGGTTCGCACCGATGGCCCGCATCTCCCGGCCGGACACGTAGCCGGCGTTGCGGGCGACCTCGACCGACCCGGACGCCTCGGTCTGGGCGCCGGACGCGATGTACGTGCCGTCGCTCATGGCGCCGTTGCCACCGGAATCGCAGTTCGCCGCCACCAGCAGCGGGATCTTGGACGCCGCCTGCAGCCGGTTGAGCAGCCCCTGCACCTTCTCGGCGGTGCCGCCGTGGTAGCGGGCGACGCCGATGTGGAACTTGTCGATGATCTCCTCGGCGGTGTACGGGTTGCCGGAGAAGGCGTCCGTCCCGAAGAAGAACAGGTTGGTGAACAGCTGGCCGACCTGCTCGTCCAGCGTCATGTCGGCGAGGGTCTGTTCGACCCACGCGAGTTGGCCCTCGTCGAGGTTGTACGGCGCGGCCTTGAGGTCTACGAGCTTGGGCATGGGGTCTTCCTCACTTCACCTTGGGCATGATCACGGCCTTGACGCCGGAGATGGTCTCCCACGGCACCTCGCCGGGCAGCATGGCGTTGAACTCCTCGATGAGCCCCTGCTGGTACTCGCCGGCGAACGTGCCGTCGAGGAACTTCGGCAGCGCCTCGGCCTTGAAGCGCGCCCAGGACTGCTTCTCGCGGCCCGGCAGGATCGGGTAGTAGGCACAGCCGACCTTCGCGGCGGCGTCCCGGTCACCGGGGGCGTCCCCGATGAGCATGATCTTGTCGTCGTCGTACTTGCCCTTGGCGGCGTACTCGACGTGCTGCGCCTTCGAGCCCATCTCCTGGCCGGCGATGACCTTCATGTACTGGGCGATGCCGTGGGCGTTCCACTCGTACTCGAGGGCGTGCAACGGAGTGGCGGAGACCGTCATGCAGTCGACCTCGGCCTGCATCGCCTGCATGGCCTCGCGGACGCCGGGGAACGGCCCGCAGCCGTGCACCATGTCGGCGATGGTCGCGTTGACGGCATCGCCCCAGCGGATGGCCCGGGCGATGGTCTCGGACGGGTGATCCTCGTAGTACTTGGCGATGCCCTTGTCGGACAGCGGGTAGCCGGGGGTCTCGACGAAGGCGGTGAGCTCGGGGTACTCGGGGATCGTCACGCCCCGCTCGGCGACCTCGGCGCGGTCACGCAGCAGGTCGAGCAGCTGCTTGAGGGCCAGCCACCGGTTCAGGCCGCGGGTGATGGAGTGCAGGTTCACGAACAGGGCGGTCTCGCGGGCCAGGGTGGAGATGGGCTGGAGGTCCCAGTGCTTGATGTAGCAGGGGGTGAAGCACTCCTGGTGCTTGATGTCCATGGCGTCCATGGCGCACCCGTCTGAGTCGATGCCCACGAAGAACTTCTTGGTCGGCACGAAATCGACGAGCACCTGGGCGGCGGCCGGGATCGATGGGACGGGGGCTTCGTTGCTCACAGGGTCTCCTACGACGTTGATCGGATTCCCTGATTCCACCCTGCCCGCCCCGTCGCCGCCACCGATTGCCAGTCATTGCCGCGTGCCGTAGCCGCGCGGAGGCGTCCGTGTGCTAGTCAGCGTGTGGTCCGGTGCCGAGTTCGGACGCCGCACCGGCGGCCCCGCACGAAGCGGGACCGCCGGCCGAGGCGTCCGGACTGGGGAGACGGGGCTCAGAGGTGAGTGTCGGGGAGACCGCAGAACACGTCGGTGGACGGCGTGCCCAGGAACTCGCTCTTGCCCTCCAGCTTGTCGAGCACGGCGGCGACCGTGTGCGGCTGGCTGTCGTAGGCGTTGACGAACGTCTTCACCTGCGGCACGTCGGCGAGGTGGTACGGGCAGGCCAGCGACACGAAGACCGTGGGCACCTCGTGGACGTACCACGGGATGTCCGGGGTGCCCTTGGACGCCGGCCAGTACACGCGCTCGGTGGGCTGCATGAGGCCGTTGACCTGCGCCACCGAGATCACCAGGTCGTAGTTGTCGGTGATCGCGGAGATCGGGGCCTTGCCGGCGTAGGCGCCGCGGACGACCTCGGCGAACTCCTCGGCGGTCATGCGCTCGGACTTGTCGGTCAGCGACTCGTAGAGGTCGACGTCGTAGCCGCGCTCGCGCATCATCTCGGCGAGGATCTCGGCGCCCTTCGGGCCCTTGCTGTGGGCCATCGGGTTCTTGGGGCCGGAGATCGGGATGATCCAGACGCGCTTGTGCTTGTCGGGCGAGAGGGGCAGGACGCCGTCGTCGGTGTCCTTGACCAGGGTGACGGCCTTGTCGGAGATCTCAGCGGCGATCTCCTGGTACTCGGGCAGGGCGATGCGGGCCATCGCCTCGTCCTTGGGCGGCAGGATCGTGGCCTTGTCGGTGACCTTGTGCAGACCGATCTTGGCCTTGAGGCCGAGGGTGCGGGTGAGGGCCTCGTGCAGGCGCTCGCGGGTGAGGCGTCCGTCGTGGAGGGCGTCCATCATCCAGCCGAAGTCCTCGTCGGGGTCGTTGAAGAACAGGAACAGGTCGCAGCCGGCCATGATCGCCATCGGCAGGATGTCGCGGCGCTTCGCGAAGCCCGTCATGCCCACCATGTGCGAGGCATCCGTGACGACGACGCCCTGGAAACCGAGCTTGCCGCGCAGCAGATCGGTGGTGATGGCCTTGGACAGGGTGGCGGGGGTGAACTCGTTGCTGTCGGGGTCGAGGAGCTTCTGGTAGCTGGGGAGCGCGATGTGGCCGGCCATGATCGAGGGCAGCCCGGCGTCGATGAGACCCTGGTAGACCTTGCCGAAGGTGGCGTCCCAGTCCTCGGTGGAGTACCAGTTGGGGGCCGAGCTGAGGTGCTGGTCGCGCTCGTCGATGCCGTCGCCGGGCCAGTGCTTGGCGGCCGGCATGATGTTGGACTCCATGATGCCGCGCATGTACTCGAGGGCGAGCTCGAGCGTCTGGTCGGGGTCGGCCGACCAGGTGCGGACGCTCACGATGGGGTTGCGCCAGTTGCGGTAGAGGTCGACGATCGGCGCGAAGCTCCAGTTGCAGCCGATGGCGGCGGCCTCGATGCCGGAGATGCGGCCCAGTTCGTAGGCGTACTTCTTGTCGTTGGCGGCGGCGACCTTGATCTCCCAGCCGACGTAGGTGCCGTCGGGGGCGGCGCCGTTGCCGCCGGCTTCGGTGTTGGCGGCGATCAGCAGCGGGATCTTCGACTGGGTCTGCAGGACGTAGTTCTGCTCCCAGATCTCGGCGGCGGGGCCCGGCTGGTAGCGGACGGCCGCGATGTGGTAGCGCTGCACCATGTCGGTGAGGTAGGCGGCGTCGCGGGACGAGCCCATGTTGACGAACAGTTGGCCGATCTTCTCCTCGTCCGACATGCCGGCGAGGGTCTCCTCGACCCAGCGGACGCCCTCGGCGTCCAGGTTGTAGGGGGTGGCAGTCAGGTCGACCATGGGTGCTCCTTTGCGTGGCCGGGTGGCCGGGCGATTGGCTGGTGTGGGTCCAGCAAACGCCATGGGCCGTGGCTGCGGCCAGGGTTCCCACGAAGTTGCCGGGCGCCCGGGTTCAGTCGTGCCCCTTGACCACCCGTTTGGCGATCGCCCGGGCCCGCGAGGCGGCCAGCCGCGGCAGCAGCACCGCCAGCACCGCCGCCCTGGTGGGGACGCCGACGCTCGACTGGGCGACCTCCCGGACGCCGGCGCGCAGCAGGTCCGCCCGCTGCGCCGCGACGTGCGGCCAGGTCTTACTCAGGCTGGCCTTCGTGTAGTACTTGTGGCACAGCACCTCCGGCACCCGCACGAAGTCGCCCAGCAGGGCGAGGTGCAGCAGCCAAGTCCAGTCGGCCGAGAACTCGCCGCTGGCGTTCGGGTGGATGCCCCCCACCCGGCGGTACCCGGACGCCCGGAACAGCCCCCGGTTGGGCACCCACCAGTGCTCCGGGCGGGCGGCCATGACGAGCCCGCGGCGGGCGGCGCTGACGAGCCCGCGGCGGGCGGCGCCGCGGCGTCCGGACAGGCCGTCGAACACGCACACGCGCTCGGTGCCGTCCACCTCGGCGACGGTCATGTCGCTGAACGCCAGCACCGCGCCGGGCTCCGCGAGCAGGGCGCGGGTGAGTCGCTCGACGTAGGTGGGCTCGACGACGTCGTCGTGGAACGCGAAGAACAGGAACTCGCCTCGCGCACGGGCCATCAGGTCGTTGGTGTTGCGCAGCCAGCCGAGGTTGGCGGAGCGCTCCACGACGCGCACGTTCGGGCGGCCCTCCGCGAAGCGGGACACCAGGGCCGGGGTGTCGTCGGTGGAGGCGTCGTCCCCGATCAGGATCTCGAGGTTCGCCCAGGTCTGGGCCTCCAGGGACGCCAGCGTGCGGCCGATGAACGCCGCCCCGTTGAAGGTCGGCACGATCGCGGTGACCAGGGGCAGATCGGACGCCCTCCCGCGCCCCGGCTCGGGGTCGGGGTCGGGCGCGGGGGCGGGGCTGGAGGTGGGGCTGGGGGCGGGGCTGGGGGTGGCGGGGGTGGGGGCCGGACCGGGAGCGTCCGGGCTGGTGGGGAGGGGCATGGTCAGCCTTCCAGGAGGTCGTCGGCCAGGCGCCGGGCCAGCCAGGGCGCCGTGGAGTACTTGCCGGTGTCGACGGACAGGTACCGTCCGCGGCGGGTGACGCCGTAGCGGTCGCGGCGGTGCAGGTCGGAGTCGAGGTCGCCGATGGAGCCGCGGCCCTCGGCGAAGACGTGGCCGCCGGCGATGGTGACGGACTCGGCGGCGTCCAGGATCTGCCCCACCCAGGGCAGCGCCGCGCCCAGGCCGCGCCGGACGTCGGCGATGAACCGGTCGCGGTCGGCGCCGGCGGGCGGCGGGGGGGCGGCGAGCAGGACGTCGCCGCCCTGGGCGACCAGTCCGGTGGGGTACCACGACAGGTAGAAGTCGCGGCCGTCGTAGTTCTTGACGTCGCCGAAGGGGCCGAGCGTGACGATCGCGCTGGGGACGTCGAGGGACGCCGCGGTGCGGACGAACAGGCAGTAGCGGTGGCGGTGGGTCCAGCCGGGGGGCGGGGTGAGGCCGGCGGTGAGGTCGACGGCCAGCCGGCCGCCCCACAGGGCGTTCACCACGATGTCGAAGTGGCCGAGGTCGGCGGGCGGGCCCTGGAGGGAGCCGGCCGGTGCGGGGACGCCGAGGACGGCGACCGCGTCCGGGTCCGGGTCGATGCGGACGCCGGTGACGGTGAGGCCCGGAAGGAAGGTGATCCGTGACTGGGCGGCGACGGCCTCGTCGATGCGGTCGGCGACCCGGGCGGTCGACACGGATCGCTCGGGCACCCGGAAGCCGGCGACGATGCGGTCGGAGGCGACGGCGTCCAGTTCGGCTCGGGTGAGCGGCACCGCCGCCGCGCGGGACACGTCGACGAGGTACCGGTCGGCGTCCGGGTGCTCGCGGATGAGCGCGCTGACGGCGGCGAACTGGCGGGCGAGGGTCTCGGGGGACGCCAGCGAGTCGCGGTCGACCAGGTAGACGTCGTCGTCGAGGGTGGCGGTGGCCGCGACGTCCCACTCGAGGAGGTCGGACAGCGCGTCGGCGAACAGCAGCCCGCCGGGCAGCAGGTGGCGGGCGGTGCGCAGGGACGAGTCGAGGCCGTAGAGGTAGCCGAGGTGGATCTTGCCCTCGTTGAAGCGGCTGGCCTCGGTCATGACGCGGTCGTTGCGGTCGATCAGGGTGACGTCGACGCCCCTGCGGGCCAATTCGAGGGCCAGGCAGGAGCCCATGATCCCGGCGCCCAGGATGCCCACCCTGGTCACGGCGTCGACCGCCCGTCAGGGAGGTCCGGGAGGGCAGGGAGGTCAGGGCGGGCGGGGAGGGCGGGGAGGGCGCAGTCGGTGACGTAGTCCTCCGGGTCGTAGGGGGTGTCGCACAACACGGCCAGCGTGCTGCCCTCCCCCAGGTAGGTCTGTTGCGCCCAGACGCCGGGCTCGATGAGGACGGCCCGGCCGTCGCGCGGCAGGTCCAGCCGACGGTGGATGCCGCCCTCCACCACGTCCAGGAGGACCTGCCCGGCGGCCAGCATGAGCAGTTGGCGTCCGCGGCGGTGGGCGTGCCCGCCGCGCACGGCCCCCGGGGTGCCCGTGACGAGGAAGGTGCGAACCGCCACGAAGTCCAGGCCCGCGAAGTCGGCGCACACCAGGGTTCCGCGAGCGTCGTCGTGGCGATCCACGGGCACAGCCCGCACCCCCGTCTCGCCCGGCGCCCTCCTCTCGCCCGGCAGCCCCCTCTCGCCCGGCAGCCCCCTCTCGCCCGGCAGCCCCCTCTCGCCCGTTGCGTCGTCCCTCGTGATCGTCGCGCCGGTACGGCGGTCGTTGCTCACCTGCGTCGGCGCACTCATCCCACTCCTTGGCCCCTGCTGTCCCGGTCACCCTAGCCGCCGCCCTGCCGCAGCTGTCGGACGTGCCCTGGACGCCCAGCCGAGCACACCCGACAACCCTGCGCGCGCTTGACGCAGCCCGTTCGCCCCCCAGCCGTGGTCACGCGGACGACCTCAGGTCTCTGAACCGCTGGTGGCGTCGCGGCCGGCGGCCGGCGTCCACGTAGGCGGGCGGCCGAACCTCGGGAACCCCGTCACGGCCCAACTGCACGGTCCAGCGGCGTCCGTCGGGGCCGTCGCGGCTCGGCTCGAGCAACCCGTGGTGGTGCGGACACAGCAACACCAGGTTCTTCAGCGACGTCTCGCCGCCGCACCACCATGGCACCAGGTGATGGGCATGGCAGCCACCCGGCGACTTGTCGCAGCCCGGGAAGACACAGCCCTGGTCGCGCAGGCTCAGCGCAGTCCGGATCGCCGGGGTGACCAGTCGCTGGGCCCGCCCGACATCCAGCACCTCGGACGCCCCACCCAGCACCACGGGCAGGATCTCGGCGTCACACGCCAACCGGCGGAGCTGCCCCGGCGTGATCAACTCCCCCGACCCAAGGACGCCGGCGCGCACGCAGTCGGCGCGGAGTTGCTCGAAGCTGATCGTGACCACGACCCGCGGCCGTTCGCCCCCGCAGGCCGGCGCCAGCCCTTGCTCCTGGTGGGCGGCGGCGAGGGCACACAGGGCGTCCGCGCGCCGCATGCCCGTCGTGCGGAACTCGGCCGCCGGGTCCAGCCGCTCCAGCCCTTTCCGCCGGTCGTCCTCGGCGTAGGCCTCCACGAGCCGAACGAGCGGCTCGGCGTCCAGGGACGGTAGCGACCCGCGCAGCAGCACCGACCCGTGCCCGTCCGGCGTGAAGACGACGAAGCGGGCCGCCCGCGCCTCCCGCAGGTCGCGCTCAAGCAGACGTTGCTCGCGGTGCTCGGCCGCCACCGGATCGAGCACCTCCAGCAGGTGCCATGTCAGGTGCGCCAGCCCGCGCGAGTCGAACTCGGCCGCGTACCCGAGGAGCAGGGCTTCGGCCTCGGCGACCTGGCTGCTCGAGAAGTCCTCCGGCAGCCGGCCCAGCACCGTCGTGATCGCGGACGCCTGCTCGACCCCTACCTGCCCCGAGCGGGCAGCCTCCCCCACCGCCGCGAACCGGGACAACGCGCGGCCCGATGCCAGCAACCGGTGGGCCTCGGGTCGGGTCAGCCGGCACACCCCGGTCAGCCACGACGACAGCGGCGTGCCGTAGGCTCGCTCGCTGACCCCGTGGGCCTCGGCGTCCGCGGCCAACGTCGCCGCCAGCGCCTGGACCCGCCCCGCCACCTCGCGCGCCTGGCCGACGAGGGCGAGCGCGTCGGCGTCCGACAACAGGGACGTGTCGGTCAGCACGCCGTCGAGCGCCGCGCTGATCTCGGCCAGGACCTCCCCGACCGGCCGACCCCCCTGCGCTCCCATACCTCCAAGCTAAAACCCGCCTCCGACACTTTCCGCGCGCACGAAGCCATCTCGACAGGGCTGTTCGCGACTTTTTACGTTCACTTGTTCACTTCGCGACGTCTCAGGATGCTCGCCGTCAGCCACGCACCCCCATCGCCCGCTGTGCCCAACAGTCACGGGTGCGCCTTCCGTCCCGTGCATGGGTCACAACTCGCACCTGGCCCAGGCGGCAAGGCAGCGACTGGTCGGTGCCCTCGGGGGAAGGCACCGGCCAGCCGTCAAGGACGTCCATGCCACGCGTCCGCGGCCGGGACGGTCCCGCCCCCCTCGGGGGGAGGTGCGAGTCTCAGGCCCCGCGTCGGGGGTGTCCGCGCGGTCGCGAGACCGGCGGTTCACGCAGCCCACGCCGAACCACCGGTGCGTGCAACCCACGCCGGACGACGAGTCCGCGCAACCCGCGCCGGACCACCGGTTCTCCCGCCGCGTGCCGCAGCACCACCGGACGCCCCCGGGCGCGTCGGCGTTCCAGCACGACGATGGCGATCAGCAACGCCAACCCGGCGACGGCGCCGGCGACGAGCCACCACATCCAGGGCTCCATCTTGAACACCGGCGCCTCGGCCGCCTTCTCCGCCTCGGCAACCTCGGGGGTGTAGGCCACCCGTTCGCCGCGCACGAGCAGTCGGTGGGTGTTGACGGCGTACGGGGTGCAGGTGAACAGGGTGAGGTAGTCGTGGCCCTCGACCTTGGTGAGGTCGTCGAGCTCGTTGGGCAGGATGATCTTGATCTGGTCGACTTGGTAGGCGATCGTCTGCCCGGCCACCTCGACGAACATCAGGTCGCCCTCTTTGACGTTGACCAGGTGGTCGAAGAGCGTCGCGTCGGCCATGCCGGTGTGGCTGGTGAGGACGGCGTGCGAGTCGGGTCCGCCGACGGGCAGCGAGGTGCCGTACAGGTGGCCGGCGCCCTTGGCGATGACGTCGTCGAGGGTGCCGTGGTAGACGGGCAGATCGATGGACGCCGTCGGCACCTTCACCCGCGCCATCACCGGGAACCGGTTCAGCAGCGCCGCATATTGGGCGTACGCGTTCGACGACGGCGGCCCGGAGGCGCGCAGCAGCCACGGGTCGAGGATCGGCACGCCCTCGAGTTTCGCGTTGTAGGCGCGGGCGGCCTCGAGGTCGCCGGAGAGGTCGGCGGCGTCGGCCTGCTGGACGTCCTGGTTGTACTGCTGCGAGAACTCCCGCTGCTTGATGTTGTTGAATTGCGTAGCCGCGACGGGGTACAGCAGCACGATCACGCCCGCGAGCATCAGCAGCAGCGGGATCACCTGCTGCAGCCGTCCGCGTTTCGCCGCCCGTCGGGGCGCCGCAGCGGGCGCGCGGGGCGGCGGAGGCGGCGGGGTCAGGACGGCGGTCATCGGACCTCCACGGGCGTGCGCGGTCGGGGATCGGTGTTCAGATCGGACGCCGTCGCGCGGCCCCCGCGGTGGTCGGGTGCGGACGCCGCCCGCCGGCGGTCGCCGATGGCCCAGGAGGCGCCCATCAGGACGGCCAGCGCGGCGGCTCCGCCGGTGGTGGCGAGGCGGGGGATCATCCACTGCTGGACGCTGAGGTCGGCGGCCACCGGGGCCGCCACAGTGGACGCCGCCCCACTGGCGGCACCGGCCCCACCGGCGGCACCGGCGGCACCGGCCCCAGCGTCGGCGCGCGCGCCGGGGTCCTGCGCGGCAGCGGGGCCCTGCGCGGCAGCGGGGTCCTGCGCGGCGTCCGAACTGGAACCCTGCCCGACCCCGCCCTGACCGGCGGCAGCACCGCCCTGGCCGGGGGCAGCGGCGTCCGGGACGCGCACGCCGCGGACCAACAGGCGCTGGTTGTGCTCCCCGGGGGGCTGGTAGCAGGTGACGAGGGTGACGAGGTCGAGGGTGGGGACGGGTTGGATGGCGTCGAGCTCCCAGGGTTCGACGACGAGGGTCTGGTCGACGCGGTAGGTGAGGGTGGCGCCGTTGACGTCCAGGATGAACGTGGAGCCCGGCTTCAGTTCGGGCAGCCGGTCGAAGAACGTGCGGCGGCTGGAGCCGGTGTGGGCGGCGATCACGGCGTGGGTGCCGAGGCCGCCGACGGGCAGGGAGGTGCCGTACATGTGTCCGGCGCCGCGGGCGAGCGAGGCCCGGGTGGCGTCGTGGTAGATCGGCAGGTCGACGTCGATCTGGGGGATGCGGACGCGGCCCATCGCGTCGAACGCATCCAGGTGGCGCAGGTAGGCGTCGTGGGCGGACGACGTGGAGGGGGTGTCGTGGGTCCACGGGTCGGCCAGGGCGGACGGGGTGAGGTCGGCGTTGTAGTCGCGGGCGCCGGTGAGTTGCGCGCGGAGGGGGGCCGGGTCGGACGCCGCGGCCGCCGCGACGGCGTCCGCGTAGGCGGTCACGTCGCCGGTGGCGCGCTGGTTGTTGGCGAAGGTCTCGGCGACGGGCCAGCCCGAGAGCGCTCCCCCGGAGAGCACGAGGGTGAGGGCCACCAGCCGGTGCGGCCAGGCGCGCCCGCGCGCGGGCGTCGGCCCGGCGGTGCGCTGCGGCTGGCTCATGGGGGGCTCCAGGGTGAGGCGGGTGTGTGGGGGCGGGTGCCAGAGGGTGGGGTGGGCCCTGGTGGGGCGGGTGGGGCCGCGGTAGAAAGGGGGGTGGGTGGGCAGGGAGTCGGGGGCTCCCCGCCCACCCGGTTCAGGTCACCGGTCCGTGGACCGGTGCCGGGTCACGCGGTCCGACGCTTGCGCGAGGTGTACGCGTAGTAGCCCGCGCCGCCGCCGATGAGGGCCAGGCCGCCGAGGCTGAGCGCCGCGACACCCTCGCCACCGGTGAGGGGCAGGTTGTTGCCGAGGTTGGCCTTCTCGTTGGCGATGCTCAGCGTGGTGAAGGCGGGGGCCGTGCCGGCGGTCGTGTAGTTGATCGTCGCGTAGTACGGCTGCGCGTTCAGGGTGTAGCCGGTGATGGCCTGCGTCTCCACAACACAGTACGACTGGATCTTCGGATCAGTCGTGGTGGTGCTGTTGAGAAGCGTGGTGCCGTCGGTGGCCAGACTCGAGGGGATCATCGCGTCGTTGTAGTAGTTCGACGCCTGGAGGCCGGTGAAGGTCGCCTTGTTGTCCGAGCCCACCTGGACGGTGTTGAGCGCAACGCCTGCCACGTCGGTCGACGAGCACACCCCGTCACCCGGCGTCGGGTCGGCGTAGACCTTGAACTCGGTTCCCTCCAGCGAGGCGTCGGTGTTGTTGGGGTCGTACTTGGTGATCACGATGTTGCCGAAGTAGGACTTCGTGGTGTTGGACGACGTCCCGGGAGGCGTGGTGCCCGTGGGGGGCGTCGTGGTCGGGGTCTCCGGGTTCACCGTGGGGATGCCGTTCAGGTCCCACCACATCTGGTTCGGGATGACGCTCGCCGTGTTGGGGAGCACACCGTCCACGTCCTGGGGGCCCACGGTGGTGTTGATGACCGTGACCACCTGAGCGGAGCGGTTGGCCTCCAGCTTGGCGAGGCCGGCGTCAGTGAAGACGACGGTGACGAGCGGGCCGTTGGCGACCGAACCGCTGGTCCACAGCGTGGCGTTGGTCGTCAGGTCGGGAGCCGTGTAGACGAGGTAGTCGGTCCCCTGCACGAGCGTGTCGGTTCCGGCCGAGAACGTGAGCGACACGCCGGTGAACGTGAGAGCTGGGTCGAGATCGTCGTAGATCACGTACATGCCCAGCGGCACGGTGCCGTCGGTGATGTCGGACTTGATCGTGTAATCGATCTGACGAAGCCCAGCCGGGGTGCTGGCGTTCGGGTCGGTGACGGTGCCCTTGTCATCGACGAACTTGGCGACGGTGTCGGACTGGTTCTTCGGGTAGACGTCGACGTCGTACATCCAGCGGTTGGTGGCGTCCGGGTTCGTCATCGGCAGGGTGACGAAGAACGGGTTGGCACCGGTGATAGAAGCGGCCTGGACGGGCGTGGAGGTTGTCCCCACCCACTGGGTGATGACGTCCGTCGGCTCGACGCTCTCGACGACCAGGTAGAGGCCCACAGCGCCAACCGCCGTGTTGGTGAAGGTGGCAGTTCCATCGGCTCCGGTCGTGACCTGGGTGGCAGTGCCCAGGCTGTACTGAACAGCGGGAGTTCCCAGCGAGATGTAGCCGTTGGAGATGTCCATCGGCGTGACCTTGTAGTTGTACAGGGCGGTCGCAGCCTGCCAACCTGCGTTCGTGGTCAGGTCGACGTTGCCGACCTTGTACACGTTGAACTCCACGCCCTCAAGCTTCGGGAGGTTGATGGTGTTGACCTCGGAGCCGTCACCGTAGGTGCCGACCGGCAGGCCGAGGTACTTGTGGATCTGCAGTTGCACGTCGGCGTTCGGGTTGACGAGCGCAGTGTTGGAGCTGTTCTCCTGGTTGGCGCCGCCGACCGAGTAGGGGTCGCCGACGTCGGCCAGTGCCGCGGGTGCACCGGTGCCCAGCAGGCCGATGGCCAGCGCGGAGACAGCAGCCGCGGCGAGGCGGTACTTCTTGCGGTTCATCTCACTCCTTAGTGAAGTGGGTTGTGGTGGTGGGGTTCGCGGCTGCGAGTCCCGTCTTGCCGGTCACGGGGCCACCCTGCGCGGGGCTGGCTGTGGTCCGGAAGTCTTGAGGAGGTAGAGCCCCGCGGCGAGCAGCAGCGCGAGGCCGCCGCCCAGGAAGGGCCAGGGTCCGTCGCCGCCGACCTTCGGCAGCTCGGCTGCCGGGACGTCGGTGACGGTGATGGTGAAGGCCGTGGCGTTCGCCGTGATCAGCGAACTGCTCGTGGCCGGGTCGAGGGTGAGACCGCTCTGCGCCAGGTGGAACTTGATCGGCTGCGGCAGCAGCTGGAAGCCGTCCGGCGCCTTGGTCTCGACGAGCCAGTAGTCGGCGTTGAGCTGGATCTTCGGCGTGGCGAAGGTGCCGTCGCCGAGGTTCGTCAGCGCCACCCCGGTCGGCGGCGGGGTCACCGTCGGGTCGGACTTGTAGACCATGAACGCGCTGCCCTCGAACGTGCTGACGCAGGTCGGGACGCCGACGTCGCAGTGCACGCCCCGCTTCAGCACCGTCACGACCCGGCCGAAGGGGGTGACGGTCGCGGACGCCGTCCTCGTGATCGAGCCGAGGCCGTCGTTCGGGGCGGCCGGCGTCCCGTCGGGGTTGAGGCTGCGGTTGACGACCGTGCCCACCACCGTGACCGTGTTGACCGTCGGGTCACCCGACGGCAGGGACGCCAGCGTGCACTTGTAGACCCACGTTTCGCCGGGGTTCAGCTGGGAGTCCGCGATGGTGTCGCCGCTGACGTACACCAGCGTGCCGGCGTCACACCGCGGATCGCTGATGGTCAGCGCCAGGGCGTTGAGGCTGTCGCGGTTGTCGCCGTACGCCGTCGTGATCGAGTGCGCCATCGTGAAGGTGTAGGTGACCGGCTTGCCGGCCTCGCCGTCGATGTTCGTGCCGGTCTGCGGCAAATTGTTCTGGTTGATGGTGGTGGCCGTCTTGGTCAGCGTGAAGCCGGGGTTGGTGACGAACACCATGGCGCTCGAGGGCATGGGGGTGTACGAGCTGCCGTACTGGTCGGTGGACGCCGCCATCGTCACGGTGTTGGTCACCGTCCCGTTGACGACCATGCCGGCGGTGATCGTCGCCGTGCAGGTGTACTCCCGCGCATCGCCGGGGGTGCCGGTGTCGTTCGGATTGGCCGGGTCGGGGGCGATCGGCGGGTCGAGCACCTGGTTGTTGCCGCGGTCGACCAGCCAGCGCGAGGCGACCACGGGCGAGCACTTGTCGTCGGTCAGGGCGCCCAGGTTGGCGGTGGTGAAGGACGTGCTGCCGGTGTTCGTGACCACGTAGGTGTAGGGCACCTGGCCGCCGAGCCGGACGAACTCGGCCTCCGCCGACTTCGTCAGCCGCAGGCCGGGCTTGCGGACAATGACGCGGGCGGTGTCGGACGCCGACGTCGTCCCGCTGAGCCCGCCGACGGAGTACTGGGCGTCGAACTGGACCGTGTTGGTGGTGTCCTCACCGAGGCCGGACGGCGGGGTGCAGGTGAACTGCCAGACCTCGGCGGGGTCGAGTTGGTTATTGAGGTTCACGTCGCCGACGTTCAGGTCGTTGCTTCCCAGTGCCTGAGCCACCGGGGAGCACTTGTTGTCGGTGCCGACGACCGGTTTGAGGGCCACGTCGCCGGTGTTGGTGACGGAGTAGAGGTAAGTGACGGAGTTGGGGTAGCCGACCTGGATCGAGTCGCCCGTCACACCGCCGATGGCGTTGTCGCGGGCCACCTTCACCACGGCGATCTTCGGGTTGATCACGGTCACGGCCACGGCCTTGGCGCTGGTCACCGTGGAGGCGAAGATCAGGTCCTTGCCGGTGGCGGTGACGGCCTGGTTGGTCTGGCTGGCGGTCAGAGCGGCCGTCGTGCAGGTGTAGGTCCAGGTCTCGGTGACGTCGAGGATGCCGTCGTTGTCGGCGTCGCCGGCGCTGTAGACGACCGGCGAACAGTTGGCGGCCGTCACGGCGGGGTTGGTGATGTCGATGTCGCCGGTGTTGGTGAGCGTGTAGGTGTACGCCACGGTGCCGCCGGTGAGGATGGTCTTGGTCTCCGGGGTGACGGCCAGGTTGATCGCCGGGTGGATGACCTTGACGTTGGCGTCCGCGGTCTTCGTCAGCGACGTGGTGCCGTCGGTCATGGTGGCGGTCGCGGTGTTCGGGACGTTGTCAGGGTCGGGCGGCGACGAGGGCGTCGAGACCGTGCGGGTGCACGTGTAGCGCCAGATCTCGCCCATCTGGAGCTTGTCGTCGGGGGGGGTGCCCAGGTCGCCGGTCGGGCCGACGAGCGGCGCGGCGCAGTTCGGGTCAGAGACGCTCGTCGGGGTGAGGGTCGTGTTGCCGGTGTTCTTCAACTCCACCCGGTAGGTGACGAGGCCGGATCCGTTGACCCAGGTCTCGATCGCGGTCTTCCGGATCTCGAAGCTGGGGGCGAGTCGGTACGGCGTGGTCACGGACGCCGACACCGGCGTCGTCTGCTGCAGGCTGGTCGCCTGCGCGACGTTGGAGAACTGGAACCCGTCCGCGGGGGCGCCGGTCACCTTGACGGGGATGGTGAAGGTGACGGCCTTGCCCGGGTCGAGGATGTAGGGGCTGCCGGCCGACGTCAGGGTCGGCGGATCGCCGGCGGGGACGCCGGTCGCGGCCGGCACGGTACCGGAGATGACGACGTTGTCGATCCAGGCTTCCTTGTTGCCGGTGATCTCGAACTTCACCACCGCGCCGCTGACCAACTGGGCGGAGTTGATGGAGTTGCTGATGGTCTTCCACGTCGACTTGTCCGTGGCGCACACCGTGGTCGCCGTGGTCGAGTCGATGGTCTGCACGAGTTGGCTGCCGACGTAGACCTTGAGCACGTCGTTCTTGAGCGCGTCCGGGTCGTTGGTGAAGACGTCCCGGGTGCAGTCGAACGCGAAGGACGCCGACGTCAGTCCGGACAAGTCCACGGTCCGCTGGATCGTATAGGTGGCCTTCTCGTCGGGCTTGAAGTACAGCGAGTTGAGCGGATTGCCCTTCCCGGTGGCGATCTGAATCACGCCGGCCGTCGGGCTGGTCGTCTCACTCTCCGTCCACGACGTCGCCCAACCCGACCCTGTGTTGTAAGCCTCGGTGCCTGTGCCGAAGTCGTCGGTCACCAACCTGGTGTACGCGGGCTTCGAGGCCGTCACGGTGCCGTTGGGGGAGATCCCCGCCGGCAGCGTGTCGGAGACGACGAGCCCGGTCTGGGTCACCGTGCCCGTGTTGGTGACCGTCACCGTGTAGGTGAAGGTGTCGTTGTTCGCCAGCGGGCCTGCCGTCGATGCTTCCTTCGTGATCGCCAGGCTCGGCGTCCCCGGCATCACAGGCGCCGTCGCGGTTGCGCTCACCTCGGTGCCGAAAGGTCCGTAGCCCTTGGCAGTGACGCTGTTGACGACCGTGCCCTTGAGGATCTCGACGTTGTCGATGTGGATCCACTTCCCGGACAGGTCGACGGTCGTGTCGCCGAAGCGGATTCGGGTGCCTGAGCCGAGCAGGTTCACCGGGATCGCCGCCTCATAGGTGGCCCAGGTGGTGTCGTCGGTGTTCGAGCCGGTCGGAGTGATGCTGGCCAGGGGCGTCCAGTTGGTGCCGTCCGCGGAGGCATAGACGTTCAGGTTGCGCGTGTCCTTGTTGAACTCGTTGGACCGCTGGTACAGGAACTTCACGGAGGCACTCACCGCGCCCGAGAGGTCAACCTGTCGCGCGAGTGTCTGCTTGTTGCCCGCGTAGCTGAGGACATTGGGCGTCGAGTAGCCGGCGGGGAGGCCACCCGAGCCGTCCAGCGGCGCGGTGCCGGCCACAACCTGGATGTTGCCCGCGGTGGGGCTGGCATCCTGGGAGTCGATCCATCCCCCCGTCCAGCCAGTGCCGACGGTGTAGGAGATCTCGGAGAAGGTGTTCGACGCCACGGTGGTGAGGGTCGGCGAGGTCGGCGTCTTCGCCGTGCACAGCAGCGAGATGCTCTGGCCCACGCCGAGGTTCGGGATGGTGGCGGTGTCGCAGGTGCCTTCCCAGATGTCGGTGGTGTCGACGCCGGTCAGGGGCACGTTGCCCGTGTTCGACACCACCACGCGGAAGGTGGCGAACGTGCCGGGGCCGGGGTTCGGCAGCACCTGGGTGGCCACCGGCGGCGTGCCGGTCATGACGGTGACCGGTTCGAGGCTCTTGGTGACCGAGATGGCCGGGGTGGAGATGGTGACGACCGTGGACGCCTTGGCGGTGAGGGTGTTGCCCGCGGAGTCCTTGCCGGTCGCCGTCACGACGTCCTGCTTGGTCTTGTCCGAGCTGTCGAGCGCCGGCATGCCGGGTTCGGTCACGTCGCCGGTCGCCGTCGTGACGGTCCGCGTGCAGGTGTAGCGCCAGATCTCCCGGTCGACTCCGAGGTACGGAGGGTCGAGTTTGCTGTCGCCGTTGAGGTCCCCGGTGGGACCGCTGATGGTGCAGCCGGGGTTGTCTGTGACGACCACGTTCGAGACCGGGTTGTCGCCCACGTTGCGGACCACGAACTCGTACGTGACCGGCCCACCGGCGGCGGGCACGATCTCGGGCCGGGCGACCTTGGTGATGGAGATGCCCGAGTTGATCACCTGGGTGGTGGCGTAGGCCGTGTTGTTGGCCATGTTCGGGTCGGGCGTCGTGGCCGACACCGTCGCCGTGTTCTGGACTGTGATGCCGCCCTGGTTCGCCTTCGCCGTCACGGTGAGGGTGGTGCTGGCGCCGCTCGCGAGGGTGCCGAGGTTCCACGTCACCACCTGGCCGGAGACGGACGCCGGCGACGGGCTGGCCGAGACGTAGCTGAGGCTCGCCGGGAGGGTGTCGGTGACGACCACGCCGCCGGACGACGCCGGGCCCAGGTTGGTGACGGTGAGGGTGTAGGTGACGTTCGAGCCGGTGGTGACGGCGGCCGCCGAACTGGTCTTGGTGATCCGCAGGTCGGCGACCGGCTTGACCGTGCCGCCGAAGGCGTCGAACACCTGGCGGTTGCAGGCGTCCTGCACCACGACGCGCACCTGGCAGGGGGTGTCGGTCTGCACGGTGGGTGCCGTCCACGTCGACGACACGACGCCGGTGGTCGTGGTGCCGCTCGCCGGGCTGAACGTGCCGCCGCAGGTGCTCTCCAGCGTGTAGGTGTACGGGGCGCGTCCCTTGGTGATGTCGATGGTCGCTGAGATCGGCACGGTGCCACCGGAGAGGAACGTCGAGGGCATGTTGGCGCGGTTGATCTCGACGTCGGGGGCGCGTTCGAGCCCGCCCAGCAGCAGGAAGTTGAAGTAGGCGCGCTGGGCCGGGGTGTCGCCGACGCTGCCCTTGTTGATGGAGTGGCCGCTCTCGTACATGACGAGGCCGTTGCTGGGGTCGTCGAAGGCGCGGCCGTAGATGTCGACCGCCGCGACGCCCGGCGACTTGCCGGCGATGACGTCCGCCTGGGTCGGATCCCAGGTGATGAACCGTGCGCCGGGGTTCCACCGGCTGGTACCGGTCAACCCGGGGTACACGGTCTCCGGGTTGGGCATGTAGACCTGCTCGGAGCCGTTCAGGTGCGCCGTCTCGGTCGCCCCGATGAACTGCATCACCGGGTCGCTGCGATCGGCCGTGGTCGTGCCCGGGGTGCCGGTGCCGGGGGCCGTCAGCGACGTCCACGGCAGGACGTTCAGGTTCTCGCCGTAGAAGTACGGGACGCTTCCGTCGCCGTGCGAACCGAAGAGGAGCAGGCCCTCGGTGGACAGGAAGTTCATGTTGGGGTAGACGTCGGTGTCGGGAGAGTCGATGTTCTCCAGCACGCTGGCGGCGTGGCAGCCGGCCCAGATGTAGCCGCCCTGGTCGTTCCAGGGGAGCAGGTTGTTGTGCGTCAGCCACGTGGGGTCCGCGTGCGGCATCACGAAGATGTCGTCGCAGCCGTTGAGTTCGCTGGGTGGCTTGAACGAGTAGGCCCGCACTGTGGCCGGGACCTTGGCGTTGGCGTAGAAGCCCACGGCAATGTCGCCGTTCTGGGAGTCCAGGATCGCCTTCGGCCAGTAGATCACCTTGTCGTAGACCGGGGCGGTGAAGTCTGCCGCGGCCCGGTCGACCCGCACCCCAGTCAGGCCGACCGTGGTGAGAATGGACGTCAGCTTCGCGTTGGTCATGAACTCCGCCGGGATGACGAACGGGCCGGAGTAGTACGTCTTCGTCGTCGGCGACGTCGAGGTGTACGGGGTGTAGACGTTCACGTTCGACAGGTCGGGCGACGTGTTCGTCAGGTTGGGCGCGTTCTGCACCTGCCCGGTTTTGCCGTTCGCGATGATCCAGTAGACGGGGATCTTCTCGGTGACCAGCAACTGGTAGAGCAGGCCGTAGGCCTGCAGGCCCTCCGGCTTCGGCTGGAACGTGGTGGAGGTGCCCATCCAACCCGTGTCGATGATGTACGACCCCGCAGGGAACGTCTTGTCGGTCGAGGACTGCGGCAGCGGCGGCGGCGCCAAGGACGACGCCGGCGGCATCGGCAGCACCAGTCCGGCGATCACCACGCACACCGCGAGGATCCAGGCCAGCACCTTGCGATGACCCAGGCCCCGCGTCGCGATCGCGCGACGCGGCGTCCCATGTCTGACAACGCCAGACGCACTGCGCCCAGGGGCGCCGGTCACGCGCTCCCGGGGCGCAGCGAACACGCGGAAAGGCGTTCGCTGCATTCGATCAAACCCCCGATTTAGGCTGCCGCACCCCCCCGAGTGTTCGGCGCCTGGTCACGAGAATGTCACTGGGCTCAGGTGACCCTCAGTGCCCCCTCAGGAACATCAACGAACCGATTTCGGGTCTTTGACGCCTCGTTAACGGACGGTCCCTCGCAGGGGGGACACGTCCCCCCCTTTTGATCCCTGGCCGTCCCCGATGTGTCACCCTGAGGGCGTGAGGTCGCCCCCCCCCGCGCGACACCACCCTCCGGGCGAAAGGACTGGCTAGCCCCGTGTCCCAACTGCTGATCGTCGAGGATGATCCCCGCCTGCGCCGCACGCTGACCATCAGCCTGTCGGCGCGCCGCTTCCAGGTCGTCGAGGCCCGCACCGGCGCCGAGGCCCTCACCGCCCTGGACGCCGCCACGCCCGACCTCGTCATCCTCGACCTGGGGCTGCCCGACATGGACGGCCTCGACGTGCTGGCGCACCTGCGGGCCACGTCGCGGGCCCCCGTCATCGTGCTGTCCGCGCGGCACGCCCAGTCCCACAAGGTGGACGCCCTGGAGGCCGGCGCCGACGACTACGTCACCAAACCCTTCGGTCTCGAGGAACTGGTCGCCCGCATCCGGGCCGCCCTGCGGCGCACCCAGGGGCCCGAGGAACTGCAGATCCTGACCACCGCCGACTTCACGCTCGACTTCGGCGGCATGGTCGCCACCGTCGGCGGCCAGCGCGTCCGGCTCACCCCCACCGAATGGAAGCTCGCCCGGGCGCTCACCCGCCGCCCCGGCGACGTCGTCGCCGCCCAGGACCTGCTGCGCGAGGTGTGGGGACCCTCCTTCGTCGACCAAGCCCACTACCTGCGGGTCTACCTGTCCCACCTGCGCAAGAAACTCGAACCGACGCCCGACCGGCCCAAGCACTTCGTCACGGCGCCCGGTGTCGGGTACCGCTTCGAGCCGTGAGGCGCGCGGCGACCGCCGCCCTGACGGTGGGCGCGGTGCTCGTCCTGACCGCGGCGATGGTGGCCGTGGGGGCGCCCGGCGAGTACCGACACGCCCAACTGCTCACCTACCTGGTGGTGTGCGCCGTGGCGTCCGCCCTCGGGGGCCGGGTCGCCTGGCTGGCGGCCGTGGCGTCCTGCGGGGCGGCGCTGATCGTGACCGGCTTCCGGCCGGGCGCCCAGCCGCATGCCCAGGATGTGGGGCTGGTGCCCGAGTTCGCGGTGTTCGTGGGCGTCACGGTCGTGCTGGCCTACCTGGTCGAGAGGGGCGCCCGCGCCCGCCTGCTGGCCGATCGGGCCGAGCCCCTGCGGCAGAGCGAACGCCTCTACCGCCTGCTCGCCGAGAACACCACCGACGTCGTCTACGTCGTCGACGGGGACGTCATCCGGTGGGCGTCCCCCTCGTGCCTGGCGAACCTCGGCTGGACGCAGGACGAACTGGCCGGACGCCGCTGGGACTCGATCATCGAGCCCGTCGACCTGGACGCCGCCGCGGCGGCCCAGCAGCAGGCTCGGCCCGGCGAACGGGTCGAACTACGGGCGCGCTACCTCACGCGCGACGGCAGTCGGCACTGGACGAGCCTCGTCCTCGGCGTCCTGACGGACGACGCCGGACGCCCCGAGGCCACCCTGGTCTCCGCGCGCAACATCGACGCCGAGGTGGAGGCGGAGCAGCAACTGAAGGAGTCCCAGCGCCAGCGGGAGCGGCTCATCGAGCAGTTGCCCGTCGGCGTCTTCCGCGCCCGGACGCGTCCGGGGGGCCGCGGAGAACTCGAGTATGTGAGCCCCGGGGCCGCTGAGTTGCTGCGCTGCTCCCCCGACGTGCTCGACGTGGACGCCCTCGCCCGCCTCATCGAACCGGCCGACATCGCCCGGCTGTACGCGGCGGGGGCCGAGGCCGGACGGACGGGCGGGCGGACGGCCGGGCGGACGGCCGGGCGGACGGCCGGGCGGACGGCCACCTGCTGTGCGACGTGCGGCTGGCCGGGGTGCGGCCGACCGTCTGGCTGGAGATCCGCGCCAACCTCGAACTGGTGGGCGACGACCTGGTCATCGACGGCACGGTCGCCGACGTGACGCAGGCGAAGGCCTTCGCGGCCCAACTGGCCGAACAGGCCGACTCGGCGGGCCTGCGCGCCACCGAACTCGCCGCCATCGACCGCACGCGGTCGGCGCTGCTCGCCGCCCTGGGCCACGATCTTCGGACGCCGTTGGCGGTGGTGGCGTCCGCCGCGGCCGGGCTGCGGGACGGGAATCTCACGCCTGGGCAGCGCGACGAACTGCTGGCCCACATCGAGGGCAGCAGCCGGGCGCTGGGAAGCATCCTGACCGACCTGCTCGACCTCGGCCGGGTGGAGGCGGGGGCGCTGCCGGTGCGCCTCGAACCCGTGGCCGCGGTCGAGGTGCTGGAGGAGCCGCTGCGGCAGTGCATCAACTGCGTCCGGCTCGACCTGCCCGACGACCTGCCCGACGTCATCGCCGACCAGGGCCTGCTGGAGCGCGTGCTGGACAACCTGCTGCGCAACGCCCTCCGCCACCGGTCGCGCGAGATGCCCGTGACGGTGGCGGGCGCGGCGTCCGGGGGACGGGTGCTGCTGCAAATCATCGATCACGGCCCCGGGGTCCCCGCCGACTCGTACGAGCGCATGTTCGTGCCGTTCCAGCGGCTCACCGACAGCGGACCCGACGGCATCGGCCTGGGGTTGTCGATCGCTCGGGCGTTCACCGAGGCGATGGGGGGCCGGCTGACCCCGTCCGAGACCCCCGGGGGTGGGCTCACGATGACCGTGGACCTGGCGGCCGCCTGAGCGGAGCGGCGTCCGGCTGGGCGGAGCGGCGTCCGGCTGGGCGGAGCGCTGCGCGGCGGCGTCCGGCTGGGGTTTCACGTGCAACGGGCGACTCCCCTTGCCGGGAGGGCGTGGCGGGTCGAGAATTGGGCGTCGCACAGTCGGTAGTTCGCCCGCCGTACGGGTTCACGTCGCCCGGTCGGCAGTCGCCATCAGGAGGAGCCATGCCCGAAACCCCTCAGCCCGTGATCGTCACCCTCGATGCCCGTCCGGCGGTGGTGCTGCGCGAGATCGTGCGCATGGACGCCCTGCCCGGCTTCTTCGGCCGGGCGTTCGGCTCGGCCATGCAGGGGGCGGCCGCCCAGGGGGTGCAGGTCGTCGGACCGCCCTTCGGGGCCTACTTCGGCATGCCGGGCGAAACCGTCGACGTGGCCGCGGGGTTCCCGACGGACCGGCCCGTGCGCGCCGACGCCGGCATCCAACCCCTCACGCTGCCCGGCGGCCGGGCGGTGCAGGTGCTGCACGTCGGGTCGTACGAGGGGCTGCCCGAGACGTATGGACGCCTCATGGCCTGGATGGGTGCCGAAGGGCTCACCGGCGGGCCGGTGATGTGGGAGAGCTACCTCAACGAACCCGACCCGGAGCATCCCGAGGACACCCGGACCCTCATCGTGTGGCCGGTCGAGGGCTGAGGCGTCGGCTCCCCGGCGCGGACTCCCCGGCGCGGACTCCCCTGCGCGGACTCCCCTGCGCTGAGGCCCCTGCCCTGAGGCCGGGCCGGGGCGGCACGGCCGTGATCATTCCTGCGGGTCCAATTTGCTGCGGATCCGCAGCACCCCTAGCCAGGACCACATTGACTGGGCGCTACTGCTGCGTATCCGCAGCACCCCTAGCCAGGACCAGAATGACAAGGCGCTACTGCTGCGTACCCGCAGCACCCCTAGCCAAGACCAGAATGACAGCGCACAAATGCTGGGTATCGCCAGCGCCAGGACCGAAGAACGCACGCCAACACTGCCGCTGCACACTCAACCGCGGCGCCACGCTGGACCTGAGCGTCGCCGGCCCTCCCGACCAGGATTGAGTGCGCACCCGCAGTGTTGCTAACGGCGGCGAGCCGCGACAGGCGCGACGAGTGGCCCACGGTGCAGCGGCGAGTGGCCAACGGTGCAGCGGCGAGCAGCCAACGGTGCAGCGGCGAGTGGCCAACGGTGCAGCGGCGAGCAGCCCGGACACATCCTCGTGCCCCATGACGACAACCCACCACCCCTGATCGGCCCCGGTGTCGCTGAACAGCACGGAGAACCCTCGCCAACACTGCCACTGCACACTCAACCGCGAGACCACCCTGGACCTGAGCGTCGCCGGCCCTCCCGACCAGGATTGAGTGCGCACCCGCAGTGTTGCTAACGGCGGCGAGCCGCGACAGGCGCGGCGAGTGGCCCAGGGTGCAGCGGCGAGTGGCCAACGGTGCAGCGGCGAGCAGCCCGGACACATCCTCGTGCCCCATGACGACAACCCACCACCCCTGGTCACCCACGGTGTCGCTGAACAGCACGGAGAACCCTCGCCAACACTGCCACTGCACACTCAACCGCGAGACCACCCTGGACCTGAGCGTCGCCGGCCCTGGCGACCAGGATTGAGTGCGCGCCCGCAGTGTTGCGAGCGGCCAGCCGGGATGGACGGTAGCGAGCCACCAGCCGGGGCAGACGCGGCGAGTTGCCAGCGGGGACAGACGAGCAAGTTGGGCCCGGCTGGCCGCGCGGCGCCCGCTGCTGCGGATCCGCAGCAGCCGACCGCCGAAATGCCCCTCTGACAAGCACTGCTGCGGATCCGCAGCATTCAGCCCCGCGACAAACAGTGCCTCCGCCCGCCCACAGCCTCGGATGCATCCGCCCTCACGCATGCTCGGACGCCCCCGCCCGACTCCAGGCTCGGACGCCGGGGCCGCCCACGCGCGTGGTCGGACGCCTCCGCACTCACGGCGTCCCGAATTGGGCAGGGCGCCCACCGCACCCGTCCCGGCCGTAGGTTCGGAGGGAACAACGAAGGAGTGCAGGTGACCAAGGAATCCGAGGCGCGGCTGGCCGTGCTGATCGACGCCGACAACGCGCGGGCGCTGTACCTCGACCAGTTGGTGGTGGAGCTGGCGAAGTACGGGCGGGCGAGCGTCCGGAGGGCGTACGGCGACTGGACGTCGACGCAACTCGGGTCGTGGAAGGCGGAGTTGCTGCGGCACTCGATCCAGCCGATGCAGCAGTTCAGCTACACGACCGGCAAGAACGCCACCGACAGCGCGCTGATCATCGACGCCATGGACCTGCTGTACGCCGGCAACCTCGACGGCTTCTGCATCGTGTCGAGCGACAGCGACTTCACGAGGCTGGCGGGGAGGATCCGGGAGCAGGGGCTGCAGGTGTACGGCTTCGGCGAACGCAAGACCCCCCAGCCGTTCGTGGCGGCCTGCGACACGTTCGTCTACCTGGAGAACCTTGCGGAGAAGTCCGCGCCCCAGCCCGCGGCGCAGCCCCCGCTGACGCGCGACGAGGGCCTCGACCGGCTGCTCGCCGAGGCCGTGGACGCGGCGTCCGGTGACGACGGCTGGGCACGGCTGAGCACGGTCGGCAGCAACCTGTCGCGGCTGGCGTCCGACTTCGACCCGCGCACGTGGGGGTTCAAGAAACTCCGGGACCTCGTCGCCGCCCACCCGCACTACGAAGTCAGGCAGCGGCGCACCGGGGAGGGCAAGACCCCGCAGGCGTACGTGCAGCACAAGTAGCTCCGATGGCGCGCGGGGTGGGCGCCAAGCATCTGCCCGCGTCCAGGAGCAGACCAGCGTGGCATTCTGGACCGACTCCACCAAGAGAAGACGGCTTCAGGGCCTGCCGATTCGGCCGCGTGGCACGAGGGACGCCCCGGTCCCGGATCGTGCTGGGTCGCGCCGGGGCCGGGCGGTCGCCGGCGGCGCCGTAAGCGTCGTGGCGACATTCCGTTCATCCTCGAGGCGACATTCCTTGTACCCCGGTACAAGAAACGTCGCCACGATACGGCCCCAGCTGAGCTGGTCCGGGCTCCGCTGTAGGTGACCGCCGCCACCCAATGCCAATGTCTCTGATGGCTAGGACATTCCCCTCAACCCTCGCCCGGCCTACACTCAACTATCGCGCGAGGCAAGGGGGCCCATCATGCGACGCCTGCACTATGCGTTAATGGCCGCGTTGGTCACATTCTCCATCTCCTTCGTCGGAGTCACCTCCGCGGAAGCCAAGCCGGCCAAGCCACCGGCGACGAAGGTGAAGTACGTCGCCCTTGGGGACTCCTTCGCGGCCGGCACCGGCCTGACGCCCTACTCCGACAGCGCCTGCTACCGCTCCGCGACCCAGGCCTACCCCACGATCCTCGCCGGGCGCGCGTACGCCCTCGACTTCCGGGCCTGCAGCGGAGCCACCACCACCCTGGTGACCAACGAGCAGCTTCCCGACCAAACGGCAACGGACGTGTCCGTGGTCACGCTCACGGTGGGCGGGAACGACATCGGGTTCGCCGACATCCTCAGCGACTGCGTCGACAGCAGCTTCAGCGATGGCTGCAGCGACGCTCAGAAGGGCGTGACGGCGTCCAAGCTCGAGACCCTGACGTCCAGCATGGAGACGACCATCACCGCGGTCAAGACGGCCTACCCGAGCGCGACCGTCCACGTGACCGGCTACCCCCAGATGTTCGGATCGCGCTTCACCAACGGTCGGTGCGTCGTCGGCAGCCACTGGTTGCTGGGGAGCCTCTGGGTCAGCGCCACCGATGCGGCGTACCTCAACGACGTGGCGATCGCACTGAACGGGGCCATCAGCGACGCCGCGGACGCCCAGGGCGCCATCTTCGACGACGTCACCGGCGCCTTCAACGACGACCCGAACGACTCGACGGACGTGGGGCACGCGCTCTGCGACTCCGGCACCGCCTGGGTGAGCAATGTCGTCGTGACGTCGCTCTCTCCGCTCACGGTGTCCGAGCGGAGCTTCCACCCCACGGCGACCGGGCAGAAGTCCGGCTACGCGGCGTCCATCTCGCTGAAGGCGACGTTGGCGCGCTGATAGCGCTCAGGTGCCCCGACGCGAGTGGGGCGGCGTGCGGCGGGCGGACTTGAACGCCTCGACCACGCCGTCGACATCCACACTGCGCTCCGTCAGCAGGGCGTCCAGCACCTCGGCCGCGGCACGGAGGGACGCCACCTCGGCGGCTCGGGTGGTGGGCGACGCCGACGCGTGAGGTAGCGCCCACCCGGTCGGGTCGCGGCGACATTCCTTGTAGCGGGGCACAAGATACGTCACCACGACGCGCTCCTGCAGTCGGCAACCAGCGTCGGCAGTCCCATGCCCCATGCCCCACGCGGCAGCAGGGTTTTCCACAGATTCGGCGGCCGGTGACCGGGAAGCGGGCCGCCCGCCCATCGTGAGGGCGAGCCCGCGACGTCCCGCCGCGGTGAGACCACCCCGACAGCACCCCACCGCACCGAGGAGGACGCCGTGCCCCCGCCCTTCCCCGACGTGCCGGGCCAACGCGGACTGGCGACCACCCGCCAACTCCTCACGTCCGGGTGGTCGACGACGCAACTCCACCACCTGGCGGCCCGGGTGGGCCGGGTGCTGCTCCGCGGGGTGTACGCACCCCATCGCGGCGAACCGGACGCCGCCACCTGGCTCATCGCCGCCTGGCTGTGGGCGGGCCCCGGCAGCGCGCTGACGGGAGCGCACGCGCTGCGTCGGTCCGGGGTGGCGGTGATCTGCCCGGCGCCGCCCCTGTTCATGGTCCCCCGCGGACGCCGGGCCCGCGCCGGCGCGCACGGCGTCACCGTCCGCTCGGGGCGTCCGCTTCGGTACCGGACGCTGGACGGCGTGCCCACGGTGGCGCCGGCCCGGGCGCTGGTGGACGCCGGCCTGCGCGGCGAACTCGCGCCGGGCGACCTGCGGGCGGCCACGATCGGCACGCTGCAGCGCCGGCTGTCGACCGGGGACCGGATCCGTGCGGAGCTTGCCCTGGCACCCCCGAACGGGACGCGGCCCATCCGGTTGGGCGTGGCCGACTTCGAGCAGGGGGCGTGGTCGCTGCCCGAGGTCGTGCTGGCCGAGTTGTTGGGGCGGTATCGGCCGCACCTGGAGTTCGTGGCGAACCCGCGGCTGACCAGGCCGGACGGCGTCCTGATCGGAGTGCCGGACGGGTACCTGCCGACGCGTGGCGTCGCGATCTTGGTGCATTCGCGGGAGCACCACGACGGCGTCGCCGACGACGGCCGCGACCTGTGGGAGGCGACGATCGAGGCGGACTCCGTGTACGAGGCGCACGGCATCGCCGTGGCTGCGGTGGCCCCGACGGCCCTGCGGGACCATGCCGAGCGCTTCCTGGAGCGGCTCGATCGCGTGGTCGAGGCTCAATACGGACGCCCCCGGCCGCGCGTGGTGGTGGGTCCCGCCGGGGCCGGACGGTCGCCCGCGGCGTGAACGTCGTGGCGACGTTCCGTGGATCGTCGTGGCGACATTCCTGGTGCCCGGGTACAAGAACCGTCGCCACGACGGGACCTCGGGGTGGTGGCACCGACCAGCGGCGACACGGAGATGTGCCGGGACGCCCTTGGTGCCGGGACGCCGGTGGGGGCCGACTCGCTCGTGGCGTGTCGGCCCCCACCTTGTTCAGTCGGCCCCAGGGCCGAACTCGGCTACACCGCAACCAGGGCCGGAGCGGTCACCGTCTCACCGATGGTGGTGACCTCGTACCCGCAGCGGGTGGTGAACCCGTTGTTGTAGTGGTCGCCGCTGTAGGCGACCTGCCAGTAGTACGTGCCCGGGTCGGTGACCGTCACCCCGATGCTCGTGCCGTAGGTGGCGTTGGCGTTCACGCCACCGACGGTCTCGTCGCTGCCGACCTGGATCGAGCACTCGGCGTCGCTGTACAGCCGGAACGTCACGGACCCCGCCGGGTCAGCGCCCGTCCGCAGCCCGCTGACGGTGATCGAGTCGTGCAGGACCCAACTCATCACGGTCGTCCCGGCAGGCGAGGCCTTGTTGTCGTCGTTCACGAAGGTGCACGTGACCGACTCACCCAGGCCCACCGTCACCGAGGTGACCTGACCCGTCGCGTTGCTGCAGGTCAGCGACGTCTGGGTGTATCCCGTCGGCCCCGACTCCGACAACGCATAGGTGCCGGCATCGAACGACGCGCCGTTGCTCACCGAGGGCCCAGCCCCGGAGAACCCGGTCGGGCCGGCCGCGGTCAACGTCCAATCGGACTCCACCGCCACGCCGCCGTTGTCATTGATCACCGTCTTGACCAACGTCAAGCTCGGCGCATTGTCATCGTTGTTGATCGTGCACGTCGCAGACTGACCCAACGCCACGGCGATCGTGCCCGGTGTGGCCGCATCCCACGTGCCACCGACACACGACCAGGCACCAGCGGTGTAATCCGTCGGTCCCGACTCGGACAGCGTGTAGGTGCCGGCGTCGAACGACGCGTCACTGCTCGCCCCTCCCGCACCACTGATCGTGGTCGGTCCGGTGGCGGTGAGCGTCCACTCCGTCACCGCGCGGGTACCACCGTTGTCGTTGGTGAGGGTCTTGACCAAAGTCAGGCTCGGCGCATTGTCATCGTTCACGAAGGTGCACGTGACCGACTCACCCAGGCCCAACGTCACCGAGGTGACCTGACCCGACGCGTTGCTGCAGGTCAGCGACGTCTGGGTGTACCCGGACGGCCCCGACTCCGACAACGCATACGTCCCGGCATCCGGCGACAACGCGTCATAACCAGTGGCCGTCAGCGTCCAGTCGGCCGCCACCGCCGTCCCACCGTTGTCGTTGATCACCGTCTTCACCAACGTCAAGCTCGGCGCGTTGTCATCGTTCACGAACGTGCACGTGACCGACTCACCCAAGCCCACCGTCACCGACGTGACCTGACCCGTCGCGTTGCTGCAGGTCAGCGACGTCTGGGTGTATCCCGTCGGCCCCGACTCCGACAACGCATAGGTGCCGGCATCGAACGACGCGCCGTTGCTCACCGAGGGCCCAGCCCCGGAGAACCCGGTCGGGCCGGCCGCGGTCAACGTCCAATCGGACTCCACCGCGCTCCCACCGTTGTCCTTGATGAGGGTCTTCACCAACGTCAAGCTGGCCGCGTTGTCGTCGTTCACGAACGTGCACGTGACCGACTCACCCAAGCCCAACGTCACCGACGTGGCCTGACCCGACGCGTTGCTGCAGGTCAGCGACGTCTGGGTGTACCCGGACGGCCCCGACTCCGACAACGCATACGTCCCAGCATCCGGCGACGCCGGATCGTACCCGGCCGCCGTCAGCGTCCAGGCAGACGGCAACGCCGTCCCACCGTTGTCGTTGATCACCGTCTTGACCAACGTCAAGCTCGGCGCATTGTCGTTGTTCACGAAGGTGCACGTGACGACGTCGCCCGCGACCAGGGTCAGCGTCGTCCCGCTGAGGCCCTTCGAGCAGGTCAACGACGTCTGGGTGTACCCAGCCGGCCCCGACTCCGACAGCGTGTACGCACCGGGCAGCACGGTGATGGTGCTGCCACTGGAGGAGCCGGCCACGGAGTAGTCGGTCGTCCCGTCGGCCGTCAACGTCCAGTTCGACGGAACCGCGGTGCCGCCGTTGTCGTTGGTGACCGTCTTGACCAGCGTCAGCCGCGGGTTGTTCGGCGTGACCACGCAGTCGGACGGATCCGAGTTCGGGATCTGCGACGGGTAACTGCAGACGTTCAGCAGCTTCGGCGTCCCCGACATGGTGTCGTTGACCGTCACCGCCGCCTCGGCGTCGTTCACCGTGCAGGAGGTCCCCACGCAGGTCGTCGGCACATGCGACGCCACGTTCTGGAACGGGTCGATCAGCGGATCGGTGTCGTTGACGATGTTCACCGAAGCCGTCGACGAGGTCGTCTTGAGCACCGGCTTGGCGCAGTAGTCGGCCTTCAGGCTCTTCGCGGTGCACTGGTACAGCCGGATGTTCTGCACGGCGAGCGGATCGCCGTCCACGGTCACACACAGCGACCAGTCGGCGAGGCCGTCCGTGTTCGTGTCGAACAGCGCGCATCCGTCACCGGTGTTGCCGCCGAGGGCCCCGAACGACACGTCGTCCCAGCCCCACCACACGGCCAGGTTGCCCGCGCTCGGCGTGTAGTCCGTCGCCATGTAGTTGAGGTCCTTCTGGCCGGGCTCGTCGTCCGCGCCCTGGTCGTCGGTCAGGAACTCGGCGTCACCCGGGATCCCGCTGCCCACCACGGCGAGGATGCCCACCTCGGCCGCGGGCAGGATCTGCGCGGGCTCGACGATGGTCGTCGCCGCCTCGACGATGGGCTCCGGCGCAGCCGGCGGACCGGTCGCGTCCGGCAGCGCCTCGCTCGTCGCCGTCGGTGCCGCTGCGGGCTCGACGACCACGTCGGACGCCGCAGGCGCCGGCGCGACGGCGGCGGGTTCCTCGGCCGGGACGCTCGTGTCGGGGGCGGCCGCGGGGGCCGGCTCGGTCGTCCCGGACGCCTCCGGTGCGGTCACCTCAGGCGCGGGCGCCGGTTCAGGCGCCGGTTCGGGCGCGGGCGCTGGCGCCGGCTCAGTGGCGACGGGATCCACCGTCGGGGCGAGCGGGGGCGCAGGGGTTTCGGTGGCCTTCTTGGCCGCCGCGGGCAGATCCTTCTCCTTGGCCTGGACGACCTGCACCGTGCCGGAGAGGAACGTCATGGACGCTGTCATCGCCAGCGTGACGAGCACCGTCAACAGGCCGCGAGTTCGGGGCGTCGTGACCGGGAACTTGCCATCGCGCAAGGGCCGGGCACCTACTTCAGTGCGGGCGACGCCGGTTGCGCGTCGTGAGGGTCGGTTCATGATTCCCCCCTCGGAATCACTCCGCGCCATGCCTGCTGCACGGCGTCCTGGGTTGCCTCGGCACGCCGACCGACGCGAGGGGGACTGCGGGACGCCCAAGTGCGCCCGCAGGCATCTGTCCATGCCCGTACATCCCCCCGGAGGTACGGCGTCTACGCTGACGGGCTGGCTCCCCCGGCTGGTCCAGGACCGGAAGGAGCCCCCACGCAAACGGTAGGCAATGCCGCCGAGCCCTGACGAGGGGGCAATTCGGTTCGGAGACTCTTCGAATACCTTTTCCATATGCTTCCAGGGGCGCCCGGCCGTCGCCGGGCCCGTGTCGCCGCCATTGCAGGTTGTCGCGGTGTCGTTCCTTGTAGCGGGGTACACCAGGTGTCGCCACGACGGGCGGGGCCACGACTTGGGAGTTGAACTGAGGGCCTGATCCGGACGCCGCTGGGCAGGGGTGTGGCCCCGGGCTTGCGCCCGGGGCCACGACCGTCTGTTGAGGGTTCCACTCCCTCGAGAGTGCCTCCTACTTCTTCGGCTTCACCGCAACGCTGTCCGGGCTCGTGATGATGAGGTCACCGTTCAGCTTGGTCTGGAAGGTGTAGTTCACCGTCGGGTACTTGTTCGCAACCTTGGTGACCATCTGGCCAGACAGGCTGCTCGTGTCGTACTTGACGCTGAAGTAGTAGGTCGCGCCCGGCTCGGCGTTGGTGACCGCGAGGGTGGGGTTCCCCTCCGTCGTGTACGTCAGGGTGACCGGCTGAACCTTGACACAATTGGCATCCCATAGGAACACGTCGAGGTTGGCCATGTCCCGCCACGCCGGAGTAGCGCCGGTGTTGAACTGGTCCGCCTCGAGCGTGAACGACGTTCCAGTACTGGGTGCCGTGACGGTGTTCCAGAAGTAGATCACCCCGGGGGCCACCGAACCGACCACGGTACGCGTGGGCTTCTTGAGCGTCTGCACGCTGTACAGGAGCTCGGTGTAGTCCAGCGCCGTGCCGTCGCGGTACATCTCACAGGTGGTCTGTGTCGGCGCGATCTTCGACGTCGGAGCCAAGATGTTCACCGTCGCGTCATCGGTATCGGTCGCCGACGTGTTGTCGTCATCGACCGCGACCGCCGTGAACACATTCGTGTGCACCAGAGGGGAGTCCGCACCCACGAACTTCGTGACAGTGAACGAGCACGACCCACCCCCACTCAGCAGGGTGTCGACTGGAGTGAGTGATTGATACCGGACCAAGAGCCCAAGGATAGGATTCCTTGGAGATTGGGAAGGGAATTGATGGCTCCGAAGAAGTTCAGCCCTGAATTCAAGGCGCAAGTGGTGCAGGCGGTGAT
>WBZS01000751.1_pt1 | contig 33881 bp, 22 predicted proteins | sample 5204201 | NCBI WGS metagenome assembly WBZS01 (sample SAMN12344357, study PRJNA552823) | activated sludge metagenome | biome: Activated sludge suspended growth; feature: Nitrification reactor; material: Wastewater; isolation source: activated sludge from nitrification reactor of wastewater...
ACACGGATCACACGGATGTTCACGGATGGCACGGAGCCATTCGGGCTGTTTCCGTGCGATCCGTGCTATCCGTGAACATCCGTGTACCGGTCCGGCCTGTTCCGGGGCTCCCGACAACGTGCGATCGGGTTCGCCAACAGCATCAACTTGTGCTTGCACGCCTGGGCTAGTCCCTGGCCGGCTTGAGCCCATCGAGCCGATAACCGTATCCGCGCACCGTGCAGATCCACGCCGGCTGAGCGGGATCGGCCTCGAGCTTCTGACGCAGCAGCCAGACATAGCGGCGCACACCGCCGGTCTCTGCCGGTTTGTAGTCGCCCCAGACCTCGCGGTTCAGATCCTCTTCAGACACCGCCTGGCCGGCATGCGCCACGAGCGCTTCGAGCAGCCGAAACTCCGTGGCCGTCAGCGAGACGGGGTTCCCGGCGCGCGTCACGGCATGCCGATCGAGATCGACCTCGACGTCGCCCAGGCGATGCAGACGCGCCCCGCCGCCGGCGGCCGGGCGCGCGCGCGCCAGCACGGCCCGGATGCGCGCGGCCAGCTCGGCAAAGCTGAACGGCTTGGTCACATAGTCGTCGACGCCGAGGCGAAAACCGCGGAGCTTGTCGCCCTCGTCGTTCTTGGCGGTGAGGAGGATGATCGGCACATCGGTCAATTCGCGCAGCCGCGCGCTCGTCTCAAAGCCGTCCATGCCCGGCATCATCACGTCCATCACGACCAGGGTCGGGCGCTGTTGATAGGCCAGCTTGAGCGCATCGGCTCCGCAGGCCGCCTGGCTGACCGCGAACGCCTCGGCCGTCAGAAAATCGCCCAACAGCCGGCGCAGCGTCGGGTCGTCGTCGACGAGCAGGATGTTGTCAGTCATCGGTGACCTCCGCGATCGGCAGCACGAACTCGAAGACGGCGCCGGTGTCGCTCGGCGCCAGGTTCACATCACCGCCCATGGCCCGCATCAGTTGCCGCACCATGTACAGGCCGAGCCCATGGCCGTACACGGCCCGATCATCGCCGTTATGCAGGCGCTGGAAACGCTCGAAGGCGGTGGCGCGTTGCTCAGGCGGGATGCCCGGACCCGTGTCGCTGACGCGCACATGCACCCCGTCCGGCGCAGGCGCGGCGCTCACCGTGATCGGGCCGTCGGGCGCGTACTTTTGGGCGTTATCGACGAGATGAAAGAACACGCTCGCCAGAGCCTTGTCGTCGGCCAACACCAACGGAAGACCCGGCGGCAGCGCCAACGTCAAACGGGCGCCAGCGGGCTGGCCGACAAACGCGGCACGCAGGCGTTCGACGACGTCGGCCAGCTCGAGCGGCGCCGGGTTGAGGCGCAGTCGGCCGGCCTCGAGCGCCGAAAGGTCAAGGATGGTCTCGACAAAACCCGTCAGCCGCCGGACCTCGGCCTGCACGAGCGTGAGGTGCTCGCGGCTGTCGGGCGCGAGCTGACCGCGGGCCAGCACCAGCTCGAGCCCGCCGTTGAGGTTGGTCAGCGGCGCGCGCAGTTCGTGCGACACCAACGAGACGAAGTCCGACTTTAGCTCGTCGAGCTTATGCAGCTGCGCGTTCTGGGCGGCCAGTTGCTCCAGCGCGTCGCTAAGCACGCGCGTCTTCTCGGCCACATGTTGCTCGAGATCCTGATTGAGCAAAGCCAGTTCGGCCTGTGCCGCGGCGGCGCGGGTGACGGCCGTCTGAAGCTCGGCCTGCTGACGCTTCTGCGGCGACAGGTCGTGGGCGGTGCCGGCGAGCAGGAGCGCGTCGGCGTCGATCGGCCGCAGCACCAACGAGAACGCGGATGGGCCGGCCTCTGCCGGGTCGGCGCGGCGTTGCAGCGCGACCTCGCCGCTCCAGCCCGCTTCGAGCACCAGCGGCGTGAAACCGCCGACGGGCCGGGCCAGGGTCAGCGGGCGGCCGGTGCGCGGGATCCAGTCGAACAGCGAACTGCCGACGACGTGGTCGGCGTCGGTCAGGCCGAGGGCGCGCACCAGCGACGGGTTGGCCAGCAGGATCCGACCGTTGCCGTCGCAGACGAAGGCCGGATCGCCGGCGCTCTCGACCAACTGGGCATACCCGCGCAGTTCGTGCTCGCCGGCCGCGACGCCTTGCCGGGCGACATAGGTCAACGCCAGCACGCACGCGACCACGACGCCACCGAGATCCGGCGCGCCGGTCGTGCGCCAATCGACGATCACGTACCAGAGCAGCGCCAGGACGGCCACAAGCGGAGCATAGCGGCGCACCAGCAGGGCCACCCGCCGACGCCAGGTCGATCGGGCGCCGAGCCACGGCCAGGTCGGCAACGTGGGCCGCGCCGCTTCCAGACACAAGAGAGCCCCGACCGCCCAGCGCAACACCGCCATGGAGCCCAGCGAGTCGGGCACGCGCTGATCGACAAACGTGATGGCGAGATCGGCCACACCCCAGAGCAGCAGCGCCGGGCCGGCCCATGACATCGCCCGCGGGCGTCCGGCGTGGATGATGCTTGCCACCGACAGGCTGACCAGCAGCGAAAGCGCCAGGGCCGCGCAGGCGATCAACCACAACGTCAGACCCGGCGCCGCGCTCAGACCCGCCCACAGCGGAGCGAGCAGCACGCGCCAGCCGAGCGTGGCGCCGACGCCCGCCAGCACGACCACATCGAGCATCGTGCGCAGACGGCCGAAGCGTTCTTCGGGCGCCCATGCCTGTTGGACCACTCCCGCCTGCGCCAGCAGCAGCCCGGCCAACGTCAGCACGTCGGCCAGGGTCACCCCGGGGGTCGGCGCGGGCGGAAGCATGAGCCAGACCAACTCGGCCGCGGCGCCGAACCCGGCGGCCGCGCCCCAAACCGCGAGGCTGCTCGGCACGCGACCCCGTGAGCGGCCGCGATACAACACAAAGGCCGCCAGGGCCAGGGCGATGCCGGCGCCGGCGTGCCCGGCCCAGCGCCAGCCGCCTGGCCCGGCCGCGCCCGCCAGGGCCAGCCCGCCGCTCACGGCCAACAGCACGGCGCCCCAGGGTGTGGTCCCTGGGGCGGTGACGGTCTGGAGCGGCGGCGAGGTCGTGCGCATGGTGTGAAGCACCGGGCCCGGTCTGAGTTTCAGACCGGGCCCGGTGTAGTGCCTGACCTACGGTCCGGGCGTCGGGGTGTTCAGGAAGCCGCCCGTGCAGTACAGGATCGCGGAGGGCGAGCCGTCCGGATACGGGCAGGCCATCGGCGTCACAGTCGGCGTCATCGTCCGGGTCGGCGTGCGCGTCGGCGTGTTGGTGATGTTCGACGTCGCGGTCGGCGTCGCCGTGCGGGTTGCCGTGGCCGTCGGAGAGGCCGTCGGTGTGGCCGTCTTCGTCGGCGTATTGGTCCGCGTGGCCGTGCTCGTCGGCGTGCGCGTGATCGTCGGCGTGGCCGTGCTGGTCGGCGTCGGCACCGTGGCCGTGGCCGTAGCCGTGTTCGTGCGCGTCGCGGTCGGCGTCGGCGTGCGCGTGATCGTCGGCGTGTTCGTGCGCGTCGGCGTCTGCGTGATCGTGGCCGTCGCCGTGGCCGTCCGGGTCGCGGTCGGTGTGCGCGTGATCGTCGGCGTATTGGTGCGCGTCGGCGTCTGCGTGATCGTCGGCGTCAGCGTGATCGTGCGCGTCGGCGTGGCGGTCGGCGTCAGTGTGCGCGTCGGCGTCTGCGTGATCGTCGGCGTCAGCGTGCGCGTCGGCGTGTTGGTGCGCGTCAGCGTCGAGGTCGGTGTGCGCGTGATCGTCGGCGTGTTCGTGCGCGTCGGCGTCTGCGTGATCGTCGATGTGCTGGTCGGTGTCCGCGTGATCGTCGGCGTGCGCGTCGGCGTGCGCGTCAGAGTCGGCGTGGTCGTGCTGGTCGGCGTGGCTGTCGGGAACCCCGTGATCAGATACAGGTTGGTCTGCGGGATCACGCCGCTCGGGAAGGTGAAGACGTCGCTCGGGCGCTTCCAGGCCAGCGAGATGTTGTCGCCGCCGCTGCCTTCCTTGTAGATCCCCTCGATGTAGTAATAACCGGCCTGGAGCGTCAACGCGGAGGATTGCTGTTCCGTGTACGTGTTCCAGGTGTTGGCGTTGGTCCAACCGGGCACGGTCGCATACTCGTTCATGCCCAGGCTGTTGACGTAGGCGTTCGTGCGGACGCCGGCCAGGTTCGTGCCCAGGTAGTTCGACATCTGGAACGAGCCCTCGTCGTCGCTGGCGATCCAGAACGTGTATTGGCCGGGCATCGGCACGCACAAAATGGCGCGCAGCTGGCCGCCGAAGTTGTCGTCGCGGCCGGTCGGGCCCGCGGCCGAGGCCACGGTCGTCCGCAGCACCGGGTTGCTTGGGTAGCTCGGGTCAATCAACAGGTCGTTGATCGACGTTCCCGAGATCGGGTCGCCAAAGGCAGTGCCGCCGAAGGCCTCATAGATCGCGCCGTCACCGGCACACGGGAAGGGCGTCGGGGTCTGCGTCACAGTCGGGCTCGCGGTCGGCGTGGCCGACTGGGTCGGCGTCGGCGTCGGCGAAGGGGTCGACGTAAAGGTCGGCGTCGGGGTGTAAGGGATGAACACGCAGTTCGGGCACGCGTTCGGGCCGCCGGGCAGCACGACCTCGCGCGACTTGCGGAACGACTCGACCACGCCTTCGCGGCGGGCGGTCAGCCGGATCTTGGGCCAGACCGAGTTCAAGAAGGGCGTGATGATCGGGTGCTGGTAGGTCACCTCGACCACGACCGACTGGCCGGGATCACCGGGGTGATCCATGTAGACGGCGGTATTGCCCGACGTTCGGTGCAGACAGCGATGCGGGTATGCGTCTGGCCCGTCGCCGGGGGTCACGTCGGTGAGCGGATAGACGACGCTCTCGTCGTACTCGCTGGCGGAGTTGCAGATGGAAATGTCGAGATAGCCGGGCGCCGATGGATCGCCGTACACGTTGGTCAGCGGCGAAAACGTACCGACTGCCGGGGCGTTGAGCGCGGCGCGGTAGTCCTTGCTGACGCCGATGTTGGCGTTGACCAGAGCGCCGGCCAGCTGGGTCACCAGCGTGCCCGATACGGTGTTGGTCAGTTGACCCTGAGTGACCAGGGCGCCGGCCAGGGTCTCGTCGTAGATCGAGCGCAGACGCGCGTAGTTCTGCAACGCCGAGGTCTTGTCCTCGCCGTCGGTGATGCTGCGCGGGATCTCGCAGTCATAGCCTTCGTCGTTGGCCGAAATCACGGCGTTGTAGGCCACGTCTTCGGCCGCGCTCGGCACCAGCCCGGCGCCCGGGCCGACGCCGTCGGCGTTGTGGTTCAGGTAGAACTGCAACGCTTCATAGCAGTAGTCGCGGATCGCCGTGTCGGCGTTGTCGTTGAAGCCGCCGGTGACGGCGTAACGCACGCCCCAGCGCGCGGCGTTCTGCACGGCCAGCCAGGCGGCGAAGATCCGCGAGAACTCGATGATGCCGAAGATCAGCGCCAGGAGAAGCGGCGTGATGAGCGCGAACTCCAGCAGGCTCTGGCCTTTGATCTTGCGGTCGCGAAGACGGTTCATGGTCATGGTCGGTAGCCTTCCTGGCCTAACGCGTGAGCCGCGTGTACAGCTTCGACGCGATGTCCTCGAACACCGGTCCGAGGGCGCCCGCGTCGGGCGCGTAGTAGTAGTTGCCGCAACTCGTCAAAGGCGGAGCGCTGATGTCGGCGCAGGCATCGGTGTTGCGGTCGCCGTCGTCGCCCACGGCCGCCATGTAGCGCAGCACGTTCTCGCCGATCCGCGGCGGGATGCCGAGCGCGTTGCCGAAACCGATCGAATAGATGACGATGTTGCCGCCGATCTGCGGTTCGGCGTCGTTGTACTTGTTGGCCGCCGGCCAGGGCCAGGCCCCGCCGGCCGCGCAATTGCCCACGCCCGGATTGCAGGTCACCGTCAGCGCCGCGAAATCGATCATGTCCTTGGCGTAATCCACCGTGTCGTAGACATAGACAGGCTGGATGCCGTTGCTGACCGTGAGCGATTTCGGCGGGGTCGACACCGAAGCGGCCGTGGCGATACCGCTGTCGCCGACCCACATAGCCCCAGGCGGGCAGAGCGACTGACCGCCGTCGGCTGCCGGGTGATACGGGCCGCACAGGCGCAGGTTGGGGTTGCGGACTTCGTTTTCGCGCGTCGACAAGCCGTTGTCGACGAAGGTGTCGGTGTAGTCGCCGTCATTGTTCTGGTCGTAACCCGGCATCTGGCAGGCCGGTTTGGTCCACACGCCCGTGCCGAGGTCGCCGGGGCAGAACCCGTTTTGGAAGGCGATGTCCAAACCCGAGGCGGCCAGGCCGGACGCGCCCGTGTAGGTGTCGGGGACATCCGAGACGTTCACATAGCCATCCGACAGGAAGACGATCACCCAGAGCGCCTCCGGGCGGCCGCTGTTCTTGAGGATGTTGGCCGCGACTCGGATGCCGCACCCGACGCAACCGGCGAAGGTCGAGTAGTTCGGGTTCGGCGCCTTGTTGGCGGCGGTGCACCCGGCCGGGATCGCCGTGTTGCTGCCGCTATTGCACAGGATGCTGAGCGGGTTGTAGCTGAAGATGCCGCCCAGTTGCACGCCAGACGCGCTGTCGCGCAACGCCAGGTTATCGATGGCGGCGTACACGCCGCTCGAGTCGGTCGTCCCCGTCGCGCGTGTCCCCAGGTTCGCCGACAGGCCCGAGTAAATCGTCGCCTGAAAGTCGTATCCGACAACGGCCACACGGTCGTAACCGGCGTACATCGTGTCGACCAGGCGCTTGGCGGCCTGCTTGGAGTCCCAAAGCGGCCGGCACTTGTCGGTGCCATCTTCGGGGTTCTTGCCGGCCGCGGAGCCGACGCTGCCGTTACACCCCTGATACGTCAGACCGCTGGTGGGGTCGGTGTGCGCCCCCGCGTCCGGGTCGAAGTAGGCGTTGTAACAACGGTCGTTGCCCGTAAAGGGGCTGGTGCCGCAGCCGAGGTCGGTCGTTTGCGCGAAGAGCTCGTTGGTGTTGAAGACCACCACCAGGTCGATCGACGCCGCTTCGGAGACGGCCTCGGTCGTGAGCGTGGTGCTCTGGAAACCGATGATCTGCATGAAGAAGAAGCGCACGGTCAGCGTGCCTTCGACGCGCAACTGCTTGCGCGGGATCTGGTCGTTGCCGGTACAGAGCTTGACTGACGTTGCGTCGGATGCCGACGTCGCCGGGCCGTCGATGGCCGAACTGGCTGTGTGCTCGAAGACGAACCGGTTGGTCGTGGTCGCGCTGCCGGGCTGGCATTGATCGACCTGGACGCGCTCGACGGCCGTCAGATCCTTGTCGAGATTGAAGCGAATGTAGTCGACGGCGAAGCGCCCGACCTTTTCGAAATCCTGACCTTCGCGGATCTGGGTGGCGGCCGCGATCGCCGCCGCGTCGACCGCACGACGCAGATACGCCTGGTTGATGATCAGCACGCCGAAGTCGATCATCAAACCGACGATCAGGATCAGGACGAACGAAGCCCCGGCCATGATCACGACTGCCTGACCCTGGTGGCGGCCGTCCTGCGAGATGCGCTGCCACAGACGGCCGGCCGGACCGATGAGGAGGCGTTTGGGTGCGGTGCGGGATGGCATCGTGAGTTTCCTTGTGCGTGTCACAGCGTGTGCATCACGGCGTGACCGTCACGGCCGGTGCGGTGCAGATGCTGCCGCCGGAGCCGTTGTCCCAGACGGTTTGAACCGAGTAAGCGCCGGTGCTTGCCACGTTGAAGTTGAAGCGCAATTGCAGCGGCTGGATCGTCCCAGGCGCAATGTTGCGGAACGTGCTGATCCAATCCGAGCTGATGATCGACAGCGGACTGCTGGCCGAGCTCAGCGCCCAAACGATGTTCGACGAGTTGCGCAAGCTGATCGTCTGGACCAGCTGCGTGCCGCCGTTCGGCCAGGTCAGCACGAGTTCGCGCAGGTACCGGTCGAAGGCGGGCTGCGGCGAGCTCTGCGACACATCCGGCGGGTTGGCGAACAGCAACTGCACGCTCTGCGGATTGGTGGCGATGTCTTGCACGCCGCTGACGCACTTGAACTGCGCCTTCGGCGTGGTCGTCGTGATCGCCACCGGCACAGGGTTAGACGGGCTGAGGATGGTCGTCGCCGTCAGGTCGATGTTCGTGCCGACCTGCGTCGACTTGACCGTGAACTCGTACACGCCGGCGGCCACTTCGCCGTTGAAGGCGATGACGTCGGTCGCGCCGCGCGACGAGGTCAGGGTCACCGAGCGCCCGCTGAGCACCTGGTTGGCGCAGTTGCGCAGCGTCACCTGCACGGTCACGGCGTTCGAACCGTCGGACCAGGCCGTGTACTGGTTGTTGACGAACGCGATCGTGGAAGCCAGCACGCTGACGGCCTGCGGGTTGCACACGTCGGTCGCGGTCGCGGTCGGCGTCGCGGACGCCGTCGCGGTCCCGGTGGGCGTTCCGCTGCCCAGGGGCAGGGGCGTGTTCGTCGGCGTCGACGTCGAAGTAGGCGTCGGGGTCGGCGTCGGCGTGGGGGTCGGGGTCGGCGTCGGGGTCGGCGTCGGCCGCGGCTCACCGGCCGGGATCGGCACGATGGTGTACGTGTAGAAAGTCCAGTAGCGTTCGCTGAAGATCGCGAACCAGGGCAGATCGAGCGTGAAGTCGTAGGTGTAGTACATCTCGACCAGCAGGATGCCCTGGCTGGGCGCGGCCTTGTCGGTCGCCGGGTCCCAGGTGTTGTCGAGATGCTGCTGCAGGTTGGCGCGGTCGAATTGCGTCGAGAGCACGCCGCCGTTGCGGAAGTCCCAGGCGTCAGTGAGGCGCCATTGACCCGCGCGCGAGCCGTCGTAGCACGTTGTGCCGGCGAACAACGTCGAAGGCGCCGTGCCTGCTTCGCACTGCGCCGGGTCGTAAGACGGCCAGGGCCACAGGCCTTCGCGGCCGTGAACCACATCAGGGTTGTCGTCCGGCCCGTTCATGATCGTGGGCTTGCAGCGGGGATCCGAGTTCGGGATCCGGGTCGACGGCGGCACATCGTCGTTGCAGAGCACGTCCCGGTACACGCGCGCGATGGTGATGATCACCTGATCGGCCGGCAGGTCATGGTCATTCGGGATCGAGACGTTGCGGTTGTAATTCTGCGTTCGGATCGTCACCGGCTGCAGGCTGAAGGCGATACGGCACGACACCTTGGCATAAAAGTCCTGGGTCGTGCTGCAATCCAGGTTCGACATCATCTCGCCGGGATAGTTGGGGTTGGGAACGAGCTGGCGTCCGCCCTTGTCGGGGTTCGGTTGCTGATCGACGCCGAAACGGGCGCCTTCGCGCACGGCCTCGACCACGTTGACGTAGCGATTGAACGCGAAGCCGAATTCGGCCATGCTGCTCAAGAGGATGAGCAGGAACGGCATCACCAGGGCCATCTCCACCAGGCTCTGACCACGACGGCGTTGAGCGTTGGTGCGATGGGTCCAGGTTGTCCAACGAGCGCGTAAATCGTTCATAAACAGGCGCATAGGAAGAATCCTGCGTCTTAATCCTTTTCCCTAACGTGTTGGCAGCATAGGGCAAAAGGTGGTTAGATACGGTTGGCGTTCGTCGGTCGGAAGCGATCGTCACGCGCTTTTGACGCGCCCCGGACATGATCCGGACAATCTCCGGCCTTCGTCGCGCCCCAAATCCTGCAAGATGCGCGCCAGACCTGATCGGAGCGGCATGTCAACTCGATCGATCCACGGAGCCGGGCTTTTTTACGAGGAATTTGGGCCGAAGGAGCCGGTCGGGCGCCCTGTCTTGCTGGTCCACGGCTCGACGAGCACCGGTCGCAACGACTGGTCCGGCGTGATCGGGGTGCTCGCGGAGCGGCGACGCGTGATCGTGCCGGACTGTCGCGGCCACGGCCGCAGCGACAACCCGCGTTGCACGTACAGCTTTCGCGAGATGGCCGCCGATCTGGCGGAGCTGTTGCGTGAGCTCGATGCAACGCCGGCGCACATCGTCGGCCACAGCAACGGCGGTAACGTGGCGCTGGTGATGCTGCTCGAGGAAGCGGGGGTCGTGGTCTCGGCCGTGCTGCAGGCCGCCAACGCCTATGTCAGCGCAGACCTGCTCGTGCGCGAGCCGCCGCTCTTCGATGCCGAACGAGTCGCGCGTGAGGCGCCCGAGTGGCGCGACGAGATGATCGCGCTGCACGGCCCAACGCACGGGCCCGAGTATTGGCGCACGCTGCTTGCGTTGACGCTGGCCGAGATCCTGGCCGAGCCGCGCTACACGCCGACGGATCTGGCGCGCGTCGCGTTGCCGACACTGGTGATTGAGGGCGAGCGCGATCCCGTCAACGCGCCGGCCGGACACGGCGCCTATATCGCCGAGCACATCCCGGGCGCGCAGCTGTGGCGCCCTGAAGGGGTCGGCCACAACGTCCATCTCGAAGTGCGCGAGGCCTGGTTGGCGCGCGTGCAAAAGTTTTGGGAGGCGTGCGAGCGCGGAGAAGGAACTTCATGAACCCGTTCGAGAAGGCCCGGGCCCGGCGCATCGTCATCGTGACGCTGCAGCTCGTGATCGCGCTGGTTCTCGTGGTCGGCCCTGGGCGGACCTGGTCGGGCACGGCGCGGGCTGTCTACGCGAGCTACTTCGCCGACCTTGTGCTTCCGTTCGGCGAGTACTTTCTGCTCTACCTGGTCGCCGCGGATGTGTCCGGCCTGAAGCACTGGAGCGCGCGATGCGCCGTGGCGTTCGCGCTCCCGACCCTGGCCGAGTGCGGTCAGGCGCTGGGCGTGCCGATCCTGGGCGCCACGTACGATCCGGTCGATATCATCATGTATGCCCTGGGGGTCGGGGCGGCCGTCGCCTTCGACCTCCTGGTCTTGCCGAGGTTGTTCCCCTTCTGGCGCGTTGAGTGAGTTCGATATCGGGAATGGCCGGATAAGAAACTGCGGGATATCGCGGGAAAACGCCCGGTTGAGGGCGTTCTCCGACGATATCCGGCAATATGCGGCCATTCCCGATATCAGGCCAGGTCAGCTTCCAGCGCAAACAGGTCCGCGTAAGTCTCGCGCCGCCGGATCAGGCGCGCCTGACCGGCATCGACCAGGACCTCGGCCGGGCGCGGTTGGGCGTTGTAGTTCGAGGCCATGCTGAAACCGTAGGCGCCGACGTCGCGCACCGCCAACAGATCGCCGACGTTCAGGTCGGGCAAGGCCATGTCGCGACCGAGCACGTCGGTCGACTCGCAGATCGGGCCGACCACATCAGTCGGGCCGACCACATCGGTCGAACTGCCCCGCGCAGAGGCCCGCACCGGCCAGATGCGATGCACCGCCTCATAGAGCATCGGGCGGATCAGGTGGTGCATGCCGGTATCGACCACGGCCAGGCGGCGGCCGCTCATCGTCTTCAGCGCCTGCACCTCGGTGACCAGCACACCCGACTCCGCCACCAGATAACGACCCGGCTCCAGCCCGATCGACAGGCGCCCAACCGAAGGCTGCAGCCGCTCGACGATCGGGCCGGCAAAGACCGCGGGCTCGGGCGCCGGCGCATCGGTGTAGCTCACCGGCAACCCGCCGCCCAGGTCGACGTGCGTGATCGTCGGATAGGCGGCAACGAAGTCGAGCATGGCGTCGAGCGCGGCGCGCCAGGGGCCGGCTCCGGCCATCTGCGAGCCGATGTGGATGTGCGCGCCGGCCAGATCGAGCGCCGGGTAAGCGCCCCACCCGCGCGCGATGGCGTGAGCCTGATCGAGCGGCAGACCGAACTTGCTGGCGGCCCCGCCGGTGCGGATATGGCGGTGCGTGTCGGGCTCGACGTCGGGGTTGAGGCGCAGAGCCACGCGAGCCCGAGTGCCCTGGGCTGCCGCCAACCGATCGAGGCGTGCCAGTTCGTCGGCCGACTCGGCGTTGAACCAACCGACACCGGCGTCGAGTGCCGCGCGCATTTCGGCCGCCGTCTTGCCGACTCCGGCGAAGGCGATCCGGGCCGGGTCGGCCCCGACCGCAAGGGCTCGCGCCAGTTCGCCGCCCGAGACGATGTCGAAGCCGATGCCCTGCTCACGCAGCAACTTCAAGATCGCGAGGTTGCCGTTGGCCTTCACGGCGTAATACAGCTCGGGTCGCAGCGCCGCGAAAGCGGCCTGCACCCGCGCCACGCGTTCGCGGATCGTGGCAGCCGAATAGATGTAGAGCGGCGTGCCAAAGCGCTCGGCCAGCGCCGGCAGCGGCAGGCCGTCGCAGGTGAGGGTTCCGTCGAGATAGTCGAAATTGGGCATGGGGTGATTGTACCCAGCAGTGAGATCGATCCCCGGAGTAGATGGCTCAATCACGGCCGAAAATCGCACCGAATAGCACCCAGGCCGGCGATATCCGGGTGTGCGAGCACAAGTTGTCAGGCCATTTTCCGGACAGCCAGCCTTGTACACGGATCCCACGGATCGACACGGATGGCGCGGAGCTATTTGGTGAGGATTCCGCGTGATCCGTGACGATCCGTGAAATCCGTGTACAGGATCCGGCCTCGATTTAGAGGCGCCTGACAACTCGCGATGCTGTTGGCGACCCGGATTCGGACGGCTGGCCCTGTACACGGATCACACGGATGTTCACGGATGGCACGGAGCCATTCGGGCTGTTTCCGTGCGATCCGTGCTATCCGTGAACATCCGTGTACCGGTCCGGCCTGTTCCGGGGCTCCCGACAACGTGCAATCGGGTCCGCCAACAGCATCACGTCCGATGGCAGTAAGCCATCGGCGTTGTCAGGCCATTTTCCGGACAGCCAGCCTTGTACACGGATCCCACGGATCGACACGGATGGCGCGGAGCTGTTTGGTGAGGATTCCGCGTGATCCGTGACGATCCGTGAAATCCGTGTACAGGATCCGGCCTCGATTTAGAGGCGCCTGACAACTCGCCCGTGCACACATATCCGGCCATCTCGGGCCATTCCCGGTATCCTGTTGTACAATATTCTTTCATCGACCGGGAGGAGTACGCGCTCCAACGTCGACAGCGAGGACGGGCCCTGTGGTGCAAGCCCGCCCCGACGGCCAGCGCGGAAGTCGCCCGGTGACACGGCGGAAGAACCTCGGCCCAGGCCGAGCACTAGACCCGCCCGGGTGCGCCCGCTATCGCGCAACCAAGCGCCCGGCTCAGCCGGGAACTGAGGTGGTACCACGGAAGGCAGGCCCTTTCGTCCTCATACGGACGAGAGGGCTTTTTGTTTATGGCGACACACACCCTTCAGCCCGAGCGCGCGACGTTGCACGGCCACTTCTCGCACGATCTGGCCCCGACCCTGACGATCGACCCGGGCGACACGATCGTCGCGCGGACGCTCGACGCGGGCTGGAGCATCGGCCCACGGCCCGCGCCGGGCGTCGAGCGCCCCGCGTTCGCGGAACGTGACCGCGAACGCGACAACGGCCACGCGCTGCTCGGCCCGGTCGCCGTGCGCGGCGCGGAGCCGGGCATGGGCCTGGTGATCGACCTCGACGAAATCGTGGTCGGTTCCTGGGGCTGGACCGTGGCCGGCGGTTGGGATCACCCGATCAATCGCGTCTTCGACATCGTCGACGGCCTGTACGACTTCGACTGGAGCCTGGATGCCGCGGCCGGCATCGGTCGCAATCAATTCGGCGACACGATCCGTCTGCGGCCCTTCCTCGGCCAGCTGGCCGTCGCCCCGGCGGCGCCCGGCCGACACTCGACCATCCCTCCGCGCAACACGGGCGGCAATCTGGATTGTCGTGAGTTGATCACCGGGAGCCGTCTGGTGCTGCCGATCGAGGTGCCGCTCGCGCTCTTCTCGTTCGGCGACGGTCACGCCGCACAGGGCGACGGCGAGGTCTCGGTGACCGCCGTCGAGTGCCCGCTCGAGCGCGTGGCGTTGCGCCTGTCGCTGGAGCCGCAGCCGCTCCTGAGCACGCCCTACGCGCACACACCGACCGGCTGGATCACGTTCGGGCTGGATGAGGATCTGACCCGGGCCGCGCACCAGGCGCTCGCCGCCATGGTGACCTTGCTGGGCGCCCTGCACGGTTTCGACAAGCGGCGCGCCCTGGCACTGGCCAGCGTCGTTGTCGATCTGCGGGTGACCCAGATCGTGAACGGCGTGCGCGGCGTTCATGCCGTGCTGGCCGACGACGCCATCCTGAACCCGCCCTCACGGAGCACGCCATGACCGGACAGATCAACGACCCACCTGAGGCTCAGCGGACTGAGCCTCGGGCTCGAACAACAACCCATCATCAGGCAGTGATCGCAATACGCAAATGACCAATCAGCAATCCGCAATCAGCAATCCGCAATTCCCCAAGACTTACGATCACGCCGCGACCGAGCGCGAGCTCTACGCCTGGTGGGAGAAGAACGGCTGGTTCAAGCCGTCGAACGATCCGAACAAGCCCGGCCATGACCCGGCCAAGAAGCCGTTCGTGATCTCGATTCCGCCGCCTAACGTCACCGGCGAGCTGCACCTCGGCCACGCCATGTTTGTGTCGGTCGAGGATCTGATGATTCGCTACCACAGGATGAAGGGCGACCCGACGCTGTGGGTGCCCGGCTCCGATCACGCGGGCATCGCCACCCAGCTCCAGGTCGAGAAGATGATTCTGCGCGAGGACGAGGTGACGCGCGAGGAGCTCGGCCGCGAGGAATTCCTGCGCCGCACCTGGGCCTGGAAGGAGAAGTACGGCGGCATCATCTACGACCAGCTGCGCCGGCTCGGCGCCAGCTGCGATTGGGATCGGGTGCGCTTCACGCTCGACGAGGGCTTGAGCGTGGCCGTGCGCGAGGCCTTCGTGCGTTTGCACGACAAGGGCCTGATCTATCGCGGCCCGCGTCTGATCAACTGGAGCCCGGGGCTCAAGACCGCGGTCAGCGACCTTGAGGTCGAGTACAGCGAGGAGCCCGGGAGCCTTTACTACTTCAAGTACCGTCTGGCCGACGAGGACGCCTTCATCCCGGTGGCGACGACGCGGCCCGAGACCATCCTGGGCGACACGGCCGTGGCCGTGCACCCCGAGGACGAGCGCTATCAGCGATTTATCGGCCGCGACGTGCTCGTGCCGATGCTCGACCGGCGCATCCCCGTGATCGCCGACGAAGCCGTCGATCGCGCCTTCGGCACAGGCGCGCTCAAGATCACGCCCGGCCACGACTTCACCGACTACGAGGTCGGCGCGCGGCACAAGCTGCCGATCATCTCGATGCTCGACCGCGAAGCCAAAGTGACGGCGGCCGGCGGGCCCTACAAGGGCCTCGATCGCTTCGCCGCCCGCGAGAAACTCTGGGCCGATATGCAGGCAACCGGGCTGACGCTCAAGGTCGAGCCGTATCTGCGCAACACGCCGCGCTCGCAACGCGGCGGCGAGATCGTCGAGCCGATGGTGTCGGTGCAGTGGTTCGTCAAGATGGAAGGCCTGGCCGCCGCCGGGCTCGACGCGGTGCGCGACGGCCGCATCCGCATCGTGCCCGAGCGCTTCGGCAAGGTGTACTTCAACTGGCTCGACAACATCAAAGACTGGACGGTCAGCCGCCAGTTGTGGTGGGGCCACCGTATCCCGGTCTGGTACGTGGTCGGCACCGACGGCGTGCCCACCGAGGAATACTTCGTCGCCCGGACCGAGTCGGCCGCCTACAACCTGGCGCGCGCCAAACACGGCAAGTCGGTCGAGCTGCGGCAGGACCCCGACGTGCTCGACACCTGGTTCAGCTCGGGTCTGTGGCCGTTCAGCACGCTCGGCTGGCCGCATGACACGCCGGACCTCAAGTACTTCTACCCGACCAGCGTCATGGAGACCGGCTACGACATCCTGTTCTTCTGGGTGGCGCGCATGATCATGACCGGGCTCGAGTTCACGCGCGCGGCGCCGTTCCACACCGTGTACCTGCACGGCCTGGTGCGCGACGAGCACGGCCACAAGATGTCGAAGACCACGGGCAACGTGGTCGACCCGCGCTGGATCATCGACGGTGCCTCGGGCGACACCGTGCGCGCCGCCGGCAGCGCCGTGATCGCCAACCAGTTCCCGGACGGCATCGCCTCGATGGGCACCGACGCGCTGCGCTTCACGCTGCTGACCTCGGGCACGCCCGGCAACGACCTCAACCTCAGCCTGGCGCGCGTCGAAGCCAACCGCAACTTCGCCAACAAGATCTGGAACATCGCGCGTTTCATCGTCGGCAACCTGCCCGAGGGATTTGTTCGCTCCTCGCCCCTCGCCCCTCGCTCTTCGACTTTGGCCGATCGCTGGATCCTCTCACGCCTCAACACCGTGATCGCCGACGCGACGCGTTTCATCGAGGATTACGAGTTCGGCCAGGCCGGCAACCAGATCTACGACTTCCTGTGGGGCGACTTCGCGGACTGGTACGTCGAGATCGCGAAGCTGCAACTCAAGGCCGCGGAGGCGGGCGCCCAGGATACAGCCGATTCGACCCGCCAGATCCTGCTGCATGTGCTCGACCAGACGTTGCGTCTGTTGCACCCGTACGTGCCCTACATCACCGAGGCCGTGTGGCAGAAGCTGCCGCGCCTCGCGGATGAGGGCCCGGCCCTGATCGTGGCGAGCTGGCCGACTGCGGGCGCCGGGGATAGCGAAGCGCTCGAACAGTTCGAACACCTGCGCGCCCTGGTGCGCGGCATCCGCAACGCGCGCACCGAGAAGAAGATCGAGCCCAAGAAGCGCCTGGGGGCCGTGATCGCGGCCGGCGAGCGCGCGGGCTGGCTGGCCGAGCAGCGCGACGTGCTTGCCACGCTGGCCGGTCTCGATGTCGCGGCGCTGACGATCGTGTCAGGCGTCGAAGCACCGGCGCAGTCGATCTCGGTGATCGAGGGCGGCACGCAGGCGTTCCTGCTGCTCGAAGGCGTGATCGACGCCGCCGCCGAGCGCGAACGCCTGACCAAGGAGCTGGCCGAACTGGAGCGCGTGATCGCCAAGAGCCAGGGCCTGCTGGGCTCCGACTTTGCTAAACGCGCGCCCGCGGCCGTGGTCGACAAGGAACGCGCCAGGCTGGCCGAGGCCGAGGCCGGCCGCGCGAAGCTCGTGGCGCAGCTCGAATCGCTGTAAAGCCCGGGCTGTCAACTTCGTATCATCGGCCCGTCAAGGCAGCGGGCTCCGGCACGGCTAAGGTGGAAACATCTCGTGCAGGAGCCCGCTCATGTTTTCTCACCGACTGTTTGCCCTCGTCACAACCCTCGTCGCCGTTTGCGTCAGCACCGCCTGTACGCCGCTGGCAACACCAACCACGGCCCGGGCCGTCCCGCCGACCTCCACCGTTCCACCAACGAGCGTCGCCTCGCCGACCGTCGTCGCCAGCCCGACCGCTACGGATTGCCCGACCGCCTGGTCCTGGGCCTACGGGCCGGGTTCGACCGAGTTCGATACGGCCCTGACATCCGCCCTGACCGATTCGGGGCAGACGGTTCGCTCGGTGGCGTCCTCCACCTTCGGCGAGAACAACCTCTGCAACGGCAGCTTCCACGCGATGAGCCTCGACGTGACGGTCGAGCTCGCCGTCGCCGATGCCGGGCATGAGGAGGCTTTCTCGGAGGTCACTGCGCTGGTCATGAGCCGGATCGAAGAGACGCTGCCGGTCAGCGGGATCCCGAACATCGGGCGCGTGGAGGTGCGTTTTGTGACGCCGGAGGCCACCTGGCGGTGCGCCACCCTGGGCGCCAGCACCGAATGCCAGCCGGCGCCGTAAGGCAAAGACACCGGGAGTGCCCCGATGTATCCCGATGTCGAGCGTCGCCCGACATCGGGATCAGGGCAATCGCACCTAATTTGACTTCGACGCTTTTTTGCCGCGGATTGCGCGGATTTCGCAGATGGGGAAGCGTGTTTCCACAATCCGCGTCATCCGCGCAATCCGCGGCAAAAACATGCCTTGTTTGGTTTAGATGCGATTGCCCCAACAGCGGGATACTTTGGGGCACTCCCGGTGTCTTGGTTGTATCATTGCGCCAATCGCCGCCCACCTTACGAGGAAATCTCATGGCCTTCTTCGACCTGCCCCAGGACCAACTCGAGAGTTATCGACCGACCCGCACCGAGCCCGCGGATTTCGACGCGTTTTGGTCCGGCACGTTGACGGCCGCGCGGCAGCATCCGCTCGACGCGCGCTTCGATCCCATCGACAGCGGCCTCCAGTTGATCGAGACCTATGACGTAACCTTCAACGGGTACGGCGGCCAGCCGATCAAGGCCTGGTTCCTCAAACCGAGCGGCGCGACCGGCCCGCTTCCCTGCGTGGTCGAATACAACGGCTACGGCGGCGGACGCGGTTTCGCCTTCGAGCGCATGTTGTATGCGGCCGCCGGCTACGCCTATCTGTTCATGGACACGCGCGGCCAGGGCAGCGCCTGGGGCTCGGGCGGACACACGCCCGACCTCGCGCCCGACGGCGACAGCCCGCAGCACCCGGGCTTCATGACCCGCGGTGTGCTCGACCCGCGCACGTACTATTACCGCCGGCTGTTCACGGACGCCGTGCGCGCGGTCGAGGCCGTGCGCTCGCGCGCCGACGTCGACGCGGCTCGCGTGGCCGTGACCGGCGGCAGCCAGGGCGGCGGCATCGCGCTCGCGACGGCCGGTCTGGTGCCCGATCTTGCCGGCTGCCTGCCCGACGTGCCCTTTCTGTGCGGCTACCGGCGCGCGACCGCGATCACGGACAAGCATCCGTACTTCGAGATCTCGCTCTACTGCCGCATCCATCGCGATCAGGTCGACACGGTCTTCAACACGCTGTCGTACTTCGACGGCTGGAACTTCGCCGCGCGTGCCAAGGCCCCGGCCCTGTTCTCGGTCGGCCTGATGGACGACATCTGCCCGCCGTCGACGGTCTATGGCGCCTTCAACCACTACGCCCAGAGCCGCAAGGCGCTGAAGGTCTATGCTTACAACAACCATGAGGGCGGGCAGGGCTTCCACGACAGCGCCAAGCTGGCCTTCCTGAAGGACGTGCTGCGGTGAGGTGAAGGGCCGGTGGTGAGGCGGCCCTTCTGGCCGCCTCACCGGCCGCCCCTGTAAACCTCACAACTGACACCTGAATCTCAAACGACACGCACAGACACCCTTCTATGCCCACCTACGACGTCATCATCATTGGAGCCGGTGGAGTCGGTTCGGCCGCAGCGTATGCGCTCGCGCGCGACGGCCGGCGCGTGTTGGTGTTGGAGCAGTTCGCGGTCGGCCACGATCGCGGCTCGAGCCACGGACATTCGCGCATCTTCCGCTTCGCGTACGACACGGCCGACTATGCGCGTCTGGCCCAGGCGGCGTTGGGCGAGTGGCGCGCCGTCGAGGCCGACGGCGGCTTGAGCCTGCTGCGCCACACGGGCGGCCTCGACCTGGGGTCCGCCGATCATCCGGGCCTGCTCGATACCGCGCGCGTCCTGGCCGAGATCGGCGCCGCGCACGAGATCCTCACCGGCCATGAGGTACGCAAGCGCTGGCCGGTGTGGAACGTTCCCGACGAATGGGTCGGCGTCGTCTCGCCCGACGCCGGCGTGGTCAACAGCACCCAGGCGGTCGAGACCCTGGCCGGCCTCGCGCGCGCGCACGGCGCCGAATTGCGCGAGCACTCACCGGTGCTGGCGCTCGATCTCGACATACCGGAAGCGCCGCGAGTCAGAACGGCCGACGCCACCTACAGCGCCCCCCACGTGATCGTCGCGGCCGGCGCCTGGGTCGGGCGCCTGCTGCCCGACCTGGCGGCGCGTTTCACCGTGACCGAGGAGTGCGTGGCGTATTTCCGGCCAAAGCACCCCGAGCACTTCATGCCCGAGCGCTTCCCGGTCTTTATCGAGCACGGCTCAGGCGCATATGGGTTCCCGATCTTTGGACATCCGGGGGTGAAGATCGGGTTTCATCACGACGGAGCGGTCGTGACGGCGGAACGCCGCCTCGATGTGCCGCGGACCGAGGTGCTCGAGCGCCTTGGGGCGTACCTCGCCGAGCGGCTCCCCGACGCCGCCGGTCCGCTCATGTTGGCCAAGACCTGTCTGTACACGAATACCTGGAACGAGGACTTCATCCTCGACCGCCTGCCCGGAGCGTCGTCGGTCGTGGTGGCATCGCCATGCTCCGGCCACGGATTCAAGTTCATGCCGCTGCTCGGGCGAATGGCGGCCGACCTCGCCATCACCGGCGCCAGCCCGCACTGGCGCCCGCGCTTCGCGCTCGCGTAAGCCGGGTTCACGCGACGCGCTGGCGTTCACCGGCCTCGACCCGCACCGTGATGTCCGGGCTCGAAGGCGGGTCATCCTGCATGTAGCGCGCGATCAGGGCCTGCAGACCCTGCCCGAGTTGCTCGAGCTGCTGAGCCGAACCCGCGACCTCGGCGGCCTGGGCCGCCATGGCTTCGGTCGAAAGCTGTATCTCATGCGCCGACGCTCCGCTTTGGACGCTGATCGCCGCGATCTCGCTGATCGCGGTGTTGATCTCGTTGGCGCCCGCCGCCATCTCCTCGGTGACGGCCGTGTTCTCTTCGACGACGGCTGAAACCGTGTCCATCTCGGAGCCCAGGCTGGCGGCATCCTGGCTGGCATGCTCGGCCACGCTCAGGGTCTCGTTGAGACGCGACCGCACGCCATCGACGGCGGCCAGGATCTTGTGCAATGCCTCGCCGGCGGCGCCGGCCCGCGACACTTCCGATTCGACCGCCTGATTGGCGTCGGTCATCGCCCCGGCCACCTCGCTCAGGCTCCCTTGAATCTCTCGCACGGTCGCCTCGATCTCATGCGCGGCTGTGGCCGACTGCTCGGCCAGCTTGCGGATCTCGACCGCCACGACGGCAAAGCCGCGGCCGTGCTCGCCGGCGCGCGCGGCCTCGATCGCGGCGTTGAGCGCGAGCAGGTTGGTCTGATCGGCGATGTCGGCGATGGTGTCGGCCATGGCCGTGACCTGCTCGGAACTGGCGCCCAGCAGTTGCACTTTGCTGGCCGCCTGGCGCACGCGCCCGTGAATGCCCTGCATGCCGTTGAGCGTCTGCTCGACTTGCGCGACGCCCTGGCGCGCGGTCTCGACCGTGCCCGAGGCCGAGAGCGAGTTGTCGACCAGGGTCTCCATCACGCTGCCCAGGGAGTCGTTGAGCTTCACGACAAGCGCTGCGGCGCGCGTCACCGCAGACGATTGATCCTGCGCGCCCTGGGCGACCCCGTCGATCGCGCTTCGCATCTGCCCCATGGTCTCCGCGGTCTGCGTCGCGGAAGTGCTCTGGCGGGTCGCGCCATCAGAGAACTGCGCCATGGCTTCGACGATCATGCGCGTCGTCTGGTCCGATGAGGTGGTGGCCGATGAGAGCGCCTGCGAAGCCTGCTTGAGCGTGCGGATCCCGGTGCCAAGTTCACCAAGCATTCCGCGCTGTTGTTCGACCATGTGCGCGAACGCCCGACCAAGCTGGTCGTGTTCCGAGCGCGGCTCGACCGAAACGTTGAGCCGGCCGGCCGTCAAATCGTCGGCGATCGTGCTCATGCGGCGCATGTGCTCGAGCACGGCGGTCCAGGCCAATGCCAGATGGCCGATCTCATCCTGTGAGTCGGTCGCCACTTGCGCCTGCAGATCGCCCGTGACGGCGATGTGCTCCGCCTGGCGCATCAAACCCGCGATCGGCCGGACGAACAGCATCGAGGCCGCCAGCCCCGCCAACGCCGAAAGCATCAGCGCCAGGCCGCCGCCAAGGAGGGTGGCGTTCAGACCGGCAGCGAGCTTCTTGGTCTCGAGGGCCTGATCGCGCGCCGCGACCAGCTGCCAGCGCATTTGCATCAGCCAGACGGCGTCCCGCGAAGCGGTCGCGATCGGCGAGACCACCGTGCGCCGCGGGAAGTCGTCGAAGTTAACGATGACGCCGTCCGTCGGTCGATCCGCCAGGACGTCGGCGAAGCCCTCGGGATAAGCCCGGGTGACTCGGTCATGCACGTCGAGCATGTCGCCCGACGGCAGGACGATGTAGAACCGATAAGCGCCGGATTCTCTTCCATCGGCGAGCACCCGCACCAGATCGTAGAGGTCGTAGGTGCCGCGCAAGACGCCGATGATCTCGCCGTCCTCGGCCCGGATCGGCACGGCGATGTTCATGGCGAAGACGCCGGTGCTCGCGTCAAGCTCGGGCTCTCCCAGGTACACCGCGCCCTGCCCATCGGCATAGGCCTTCTGCCACCAACCCTCGTCAGCCTGCATGAAGTCCGACGTGCGCGCGGTCGTCGCCACGAGGGCGCCGTAGCGATCGGTGGCGAACAACTCGACGATCGCGGGGTCTTCGGCCTGCATCCGGGCGAGATCACGCGCCAGGTCGTTCGTGAGCGCGCCCTGGATCAACGCCGCCGAGTCGTCGGCGGCCCGCCAGCTCTGATCCAGCGCTTCGATCTGGGCGGCGCGGGCTTCGTCCGTGGCCGTTGGATCGAGCGTCGCCCGGCTCAGACCGTCGATCTGCCCCGGCAGGCCGAACCCGGTGGCATAGGTGTCAAGCACCCGAGCGTGGCTCAGAACCGTCTCGCCGATCACGCGCGCCAATTCGCCGGCCGTCGCTCGAACGGTCGCGACGGCCACGTCCTCCTCGACCCGGGTGTTGTTGGCCACGTACACCGCGGCAGAGCCGGCCACGGCCACGATCGCCACACAGCCGAACAGGGCGATCAATTTGGAGCCGAGGTCGTAGGCGCGCCAAAAACGCACCAGAAGAATGATACCGACGGCGGCGGAGATCAGGCCGGCCACATCCACCCCGACGCCCACACCCGTGATCGCGAGGTCCGCGGACGGGAAGACGGCGCGAACCAGCCAGACGCTGCCGGCCGCCGCTACAGCCGCCAACATCCCCCAGCGCCGCCAGCGAAGCGGCAGGGTTGGGCCGCTCATCGCCATCCCGACCGCGAACGCGTTCAGCGCCAGCACCAGGGCGGTGTCGATCCCGCCTAACGCGTATTGCGCCGCCACACAGGCCACAAGCACGCCCACGAGCAGGTTCACGGCTGCGACGTCCAACGCGCCGCGGCGGGTCAACCACTCGGCGCCGACGCACATCAAGAAAAGAAAGCCGCATGCCGCCAACATGGGGATGTTGGCCTGCCAGCCGGTCGCGCCGATCACGAGGGCGATCGCCGCCGCGATCACGAGATAGAAGCGTCCAAGCACGACGAGCACAACCCGGCGCGCCGACGCGTCGCCCAGCGCGGCGGAATCGAGAACGTTGTAGATACCGGCCATATGCGCCTGCCTGACTGACCTCACCGAAAGATGGTTCGGTCCCGATTCAGTTGTAATCGAACGGGGCAGGCAACGTCCGTAAGTATGAGATCAAGCCAGCGTAAAACAGAAGTGATTCTCGCCCGTCAGGGGGGCGCCACCGCCGGGTTCGGCACGGACGACGACGGGCCGGAACGGCCCCTGAGGAGGATCGCCTGTGAGTTGACCACCGGCGAATCGGCCGGCGTCTCGACGCGGAAGTAGCTGCCGTCGGCTTTGAGGACCCGCGCCTTGACGTTGTCGGCCAGATAGACGGCCAGGATGTCGTCGTGGATGACCTTCCCCAGCCGCGGATCGCTGACCGGGAAGAGCACCTCGACCCGACGGTCGATATTGCGCGGCATCAGGTCGGCGCTGCCGACGAAGATCTCGGGCTGGCCGGCATTGCCGAACCAGTAGATGCGGCTGTGCTCGAGGAAGCGCCCGACGACGCTGCGCACCCGGATGTTCTCGCTCAGACCGTGAATGCCCGGACGCAGACAACAGATGCTGCGCACGATCAGGTCGACCTGCACGCCGGCGCGTGAGGCCGCATACAGCAGCTTGATCATCGGCTTGTCGACCAGCGCGTTCATCTTGAAGATCAGACGCGCCGGTTCGCCACGCTGCGCGATCTCGATCTCACGGCAGATCAGGTCCTGCATGCGGGCGCGCAGGTTGATCGGCGCCACCAGGAGTTTGCGGTATTCGGATTTGGCCGAATACCCTGTCAGATAGTTGAACAGGTCGGTGCAGTCGGCGCCGATGTCGTCGTCGGCCGTGAATAGACCCAGGTCGGTGTAGATGCCGGCCGTCACCGGGTTGTAGTTTCCGGTCGCCAGATGCACGTAGCGGCGGATCCCCGTGCCCTCTTTGCGCACCACCATCGCCACTTTGGAATGCGTCTTCAGCCCCGGCAGGCCGTAGACGACATGCACGCCCTCGGCTTCCAACCGCTTGGCCCAGCCGATGTTGCTCTCCTCGTCGAAGCGCGCCTTGAGCTCGACAAGCGCCGCGACCTGTTTGTCGTTCTCGATCGCCTCGAGCAGGGCCTCGACCACCGGCGAGTTTCGCCCGACGCGATAGAGCGTCTGCTTGATGGCCAGCACATCGATGTCGTCGGCGGCGGATTGCAGGAACTGCAGCACCGGGCTGAACGAGTCGTAAGGGTGGTGCAGCAGCACGTCACCCTGTCGGATGGCGCTGAAGATGTCGCCGTCGTGGATGGCTTCGCGCAGCCCGGCCGGGACCGCAGGCACGAAGGGCGGATCCTTCAGATCGTGACGATCGACGCCCATCAGGCCCATCAAGCGACTCAGGTCGATCGGGCCGTCACCGGCATACAGATCGAGCGGTGTCACCTCGAGGTTGTCGACCAGGATCTCGCGCATGCGCTCGGGCATCCGATCCGAGATCTGCACGCGAACGACCGACCCGAACCGGCGCTGGCGCACGCTCTCCTCCATCGTCTCGAGCAGGTCTTCGGCCTCGAGCTCCTGGATGACGATATCGGCGTCGCGGGTGACGTGGAAAGGATGCGCCTCGACGATCTCCATCCCCGGGAAGAGCAGATGCAGGTTGGCCGCGATCACCTGCTCGAGCCAGACGAAATAGTGCTCACGCGGGACCGTGCCGTCTTTGCGGGTGGCGCCGGAGCTGCGCTTGATCGGCACCAGCCGCGGCAGCGTGTTCGGCACCTTGACGCGCGCAAAGCGTTCCTCGCCGTCCCGGCCGCGGATCAGCACGGCCAGGTTCAGGCTGAGATTCGAGATGTGAGGGAACGGCCGCCCTGGGTCGAAAGCCAGCGGCGTCAGCACTGGGAAGACCAGCTCCTGGAAGTACGCCTCGACCTTGCGCCGCTGGTTCGGCGAGAGCTCGTCATAGCCGAGCACGTTGATGCCGGCCTCCGCGAGTTGGGGCCGGAGTTCCTGGGCCCAGCACTGTCGCGACTCGTGCATCAAGGCCACAACGACTTTGCGGATCGAGGCCAACTGCTCGGCCGGTGTCTGCTCGTCGGTCGGGTCGACCACGCCGGCCTTGACCTGTTGCATCAGACCGGCGACCCGAACCATGAAGAACTCATCCAGGTTGGAGCCGACGATCGCCAGGAACTTGGCCCGCTCAAGCAGCGGGTGCGAGGGGTCACGGGCTTCTTCGAGCACGCGCCGAAAGAACTCGAGCATGCTGATCTCGCGGTTCAGGTACAGACGCGGGTCGTCGAGGTCCAGGCCCAGCGGCACCAACGCGGGCTCGACACGGGCCTCGGTGGTCTCTGCCGGCTTTGGCGCTACCGCGATGAGCTCGGCCCGGCCGGAGCCGTTCTTTTTGGATCGGGCGATGCGGGACGAGCGGTTTGAGATAGCCATATTGGGTCATTCTAGCAAATCCGGCCCAGGGCGAGTCAATCCCGCTTAATCTGCGCGCGGCGGGTCCGGCACTGGCGCCCTCCGCAAGGCAATCGCATCCAAACCCAACAAGGCATGTTTTGCCGCCGATTGCGCGGATGACGCGGATTGTGGAAACACGCTCCCCCATCTGCTAAATCCGCGCAATCCGCTGCAAAAAAGCGTCGAAGGCAATTTAGATGCGATTGCCCTGGCGCCCTCCGTGGTTGGGCGCGATCCACCGTCGGGCTGTGCTACAATCTTCGAGATGAACTGCGCGAGACAGGCTTTGGCCGCCACGAGCAAGAGCCCATGGTAGAAGTCACGATCGATAGCATCCGAGTCAGCCTGATGTCTCAACATCGGGTGGTGATCCTCAAAGACGTCGCCGGCGAGCGTTACCTGCCGATCTGGATCGGCCCGTGTGAGGCCGATGCCATCACGGTGACGCTGCAGGAAGTCGAGGTTCCCCGGCCGCTCTCGCACGACCTGATGAAATCGATCATCAGCGATCTGGGCGGCACGGTCGAGCAGATCGTGATCTCGGACCTCAAGAACGAGGTGTTTTTCGCCAAAATCGTGATCGACGTCAATGGCCAGACCATCGAAGTCGACTCACGACCCAGCGACGCCCTGGCGCTGGCCGTGCGGGTACGCGTCCCGATCTACGTCAGCGAGAACGTGATGGAGAAGGCCGTGCAGCCCGAAGAAGAGGTCGGTGAGGAAGGCGCTCCGGGCGATGCGTCAGGCAAGCTCGATGCCTTCGCCGATTTCCTCGACTCGCTCGACATGGACGACCTCGACAACCCCAAGCGCGGCGGAAAAGACGACTGACCGTCGACGCGGACCGTGCGAACCTGCAACAGGTCGGGGTACTCCCCGGCCTGTTTGTTTTCCCGCAGCTAGACCTGCGTGAGAGCCAGCACCACGATGTGCGCCAACCCTCCCCAGAAGATGGTGCGATAGCGCAGGGCCATCCACCCGGTCGCCAGCCCAAACAACCCGGTCAGCACCAGAAGCCCCCAGGCACCCTGTGGGGCGTAACGCGACATGTGCAGAACCATGTGCACCCCGGCCTGTAGCCCGATGGCGGGCCAGGCCGCCAGACCAACCAGCCGTGCACCGCGCAGCACCCAGCCGCGCAGCAGGACCTCGTCGATGATCCCGCCTGTCACGGCCAGTGTGAGCACGGCCGGGCTGAGCGCCGTGGCTAGCTGACCACCGAGTGCCACAGCCGCCACGACCGACGTAGCGCTCAAGGCCAACGTCAGCCCGAGGGGTTCGCGCCAGTCACGCTTTGGGGCCTCCGGGAACGGATCAGCAAAGAACAGGCCATAGCCGATCAAGGCCAGCACCAGCCGCAGCGAGAGGTAGACGGTCTGCTCGCCCGCGCCCCAGATCAAGCCGCTTTCGTTCGTCAGAAAGCCGCTGATGGCCAGGATCAGGCCGCCCAGGAACGGCCAGGCCGAGCCGCGGCGCCAGGCCAACCTGGCGGATAGCGCCACGCCGAAGATCGGCAGCAGGGGGAAGATCGATGACTCTGTCGCCATGTTATACGTCGTCCAATCGTGTTTTATGGGTGCGATCAGGGCGCCTGCGGGAGCGTGCCGGGCGGTCCATCAAGCAGCGGACCGCTCCGATTGACCATCAGAACGTTCCCCCGGGGATCGATCAGGCGTACTTCCTGATACTGCTGCATCACATATCCCGGACGCCGCTCGATCACACGTTCGGTGAACGTGCGCGCGTGCCCATCCGAGGTCACCGTCGTCTCGCGGTTCTCCCAACGCCCCCACACATAGACGAAACGGGTCTCGACCTGACCGTCGACCAGTGCATACTGGTATTCAGGCGGCACTGCGAACTTATACACGCCAAGGTCGATCGTGGATGGAATCCCGACAAATATCTCTGGCTGCTGCATGCCGGGCAGCATCGTTTTTGACGACCATGTGGAGTATCCCACACCGGTTTGTTTCTGTACCCAACCCGTCCTGACGGAGACGACACCCGGCGGCTCCGGTGCGGGACCCGGCTCCGGCCCGACCTGTTGGCGCGTCAGACGAGCGTGACCGGGTGAGCGTCCGCCAGTTGCGGCCGAGAAGAGTTCAACCTGCGCCAGACGTCGTTCGAGCGCACGGTAACCATCGGCGACCTGTTGCAGGTGTTGCGCGACCCGGATCAGGTCGTCGACCCGCCGATTCTGTGCGCCGCTCCAACCCCCATACGCCCGGCGAAACGCCGCAGAAGCCGCGCCAGACCAGTGCACGTCGAGCGACCGATTGAGCTGGTCGAGCTGAACGAGGACATCGCGGGCTTCGTACTCGTTGCGTCGCAAAGCTCGAACGAGCATTTCGAGCTGTTCAGGTTGGATGCGAAGGTGCATGGGCGCGGCTCCTGGCTGAGGGGTGGAGGTCGATCAGCCCATCATGTCAGCGGTGTGTGTCATTGGAGTCCTTGAAAGGTCCTCGGCCTGGCGGGAGATCATCGCTGCCTCCCGATCTCGCCCGTGGGCGATTCGGGGGTGTTTGGCACGTGCTGTAAAATACCGACTCAATCCCGCATGACCGATCCAGTTGACGTTCCCCTCCAGGCCGACGAGCCTGGCACCCTGCCGCCCGAGCCCGAGGCACCGCCGCCCGGCGACGATGCCTGGCGCCCCGAGGACTTCGGCGAGGATGCCGGCGCTACGGTTTCGCCGCCCTCACAGTCGTCGGCGGCCTTGCGCCTCGACCGTCGCGACGAAGCGCGCCGAGAGGACACGCGCCGCGAGGAGCCCCGCCGGGATGATCCGCCGGGCGGCGACCGCGGCCTGCGCCAGGAGCTCACCGCCACCCTGCCCGGCACCACCGTGGCGCTTTACTCGGCCGAGGCCGAACAGGCCGTGCTCGGCTCGATCCTGATCAACGCCGAAGCCCTGTTCGAGATCCCGTATCTGCAGCCCGAGGACTTCTACCTCGTCAAGCACCGCTGGATCTGGAACGCCTTCATCGCGCTCAACGAAACGCGCCAGCCGCTCGATGTGCTGACCGTCGCCCACGAGCTCGAGCGCCACAACCAGCTCGACGAGGCCGGCGGCCAGGCCTATCTCACCCAGCTGATCACGTCGGTGCCGACGTCGATCCACGCCGAGGGTTACGCGCGCCTGGTCCAGCGCGACGCGACCCGCCGGCGCCTGATCGAGGCCGCGTCCGAGATCGCCAAGCTCGCGTACGCCGACGATCGCGAGGTCGCCGACGTGGTCAACGCGGCCGAGGTGGCGGTCTTCGCGGTCAGCGAACGCAATCAGACCAAGGACTTCAAGCCGATCGGCGAGGTGCTGCGCGACTACTACGCGCAGGTCGAGTACCGGCTCGAGCACGGCGGCGAGCTGTTCGGCGTGCCGACCGGCTTTCACGACCTCGACAAGGTGCTCGGCGGCCTCCAGAAGTCGGACTTGCTGATCATCGCCGGCCGTCCAGGCTCCGGCAAAACCGGCTTCATGCTCAGCCTGGCCAAGAACGCGGCCCAGCTGCACCGCAAGCGCGTCGCGATCTTCTCGCTCGAAATGGGCAACGAACAGCTGGTACAGCGCCTCATGTCGCAGGAGACGGGCATCGACGCCCAGCGATTGCGCCTCGGCCAGTTGCGCGACGACGAGCTACAGCTCTTCGCGCACGCCACCGACGTGCTCAGCGATCTGCCGATCTACCTCGACGACACGCCGTCGCTGACGCCGCTGCAACTGCGCGCCAAGTGCCGGCGCATCCAGCAGGAGCACGGCCTCGACCTGGTGCTGGTCGACTACCTCCAGCTGATGCAGGGCGACGGCCGCTCGCGCGACAACCGCGTCCAGGAAGTCTCTTACATCTCGCGCCAGATGAAGCAGCTGGCGCGCGAGCTCAACGTGCCGCTGCTCACCGGCGCACAGCTCTCGCGCGCGGTCGAACAGCGCCAGGACAAGCGCCCGATGCTCTCCGACCTGCGCGAATCCGGCTCACTCGAGCAGGACGCCGACATCGTCATGTTCATCCACCGGCCCGACCCCGAACGCGAGGGCGGCGGCAAGGCCGGCATCGCCGAGATCATCGTCGCCAAACACCGCAACGGCCCGACCCATTCCGGCGTCGAGCTCGTCTTCCTCGACCGCCTCGCCAAGTTCGAGAACGCGGCCAGGGTGGACTTGAGAGATTTTTGATTGTTGATTTCTTATTGCCGATTGACATTCAATCAGCAATAAGAAATCAATAATCAGCTATAAGAAAACATGAAGGGCTTCCCCGGCTTTCCGACCGACGACGGCCCGACTTCGGGCGTGCCCGAGGCGTTCTTCGCCGAGCTGCTGCCGATCGTCGATCATCTGGGCGAGCTGAAAGTGACGCTGTATGCGCTCTGGCGCTATGGCCGACTGACCGGCGAGCACCGCTTTCTGCGGCGGGACGATTTCGCCGGCGACAGCGATCTGCTGGCCGGGCTGGCGGCCTCGCCGCGACAGGCGCAGGAGCGGCTCGACGACGCGCTCGAACGCGCGGTCGCGCGCGGCACGCTGCTGCGGGTCGAGATCGAGGACGATCAGGGCGCCCAGGATCTGTTCTTCCTGAACACGCCGGGCGGGCGCACCTCGGTCGACGGCCTGGGCAGCGTCTGGCGCCCGGGCGAGGGCACCGCCGCAGGCGCGCTGACGCTCAGCCACGTGCGCGCCAACGTCTTTGTGCTCTATGAGCAGAACATCGGGCCGCTGACGCCCATGATCGCCGAGAGCCTGCGCGACCTGATGGCCACCTACCCCGGCGCGTGGATCGAGGAAGCCATCCAGATCGCGGTGCGCAACAACATCCGCAAGCTGAACTACATCCTGGCCGTGCTGGAGCGCCGGCGCGCCGAGGGGCCACGTGAGCGAACTGAAAAGACATCTCCCGAAGATCCCGACCGATACACCGGCTACCTCAAGCGCGACGACGCCTGAGGCCTCGACCCGCCGGGTCGACGAGACCCGCCGGGTCGATCAGACCCGCCGGGTCGACGTAGGCCTGGGCGATCCCGATTGCCCGCTCTGCCACGGCCTGGGCTACATCCGCCGCGAGGATCTGCCGCTGACCGACCCGGCCTTCGGCAAGGTGCAGGTGTGCACCTGCCAGGCCGAACACCTGCTGGCGCAGCGCGCCGCCAAACTGCGCGCCGACAGCAACATCACCGCGCTCGCCGACAAGACCTTCGAGACCTTCATGCCCAGCGGCACGAGCCCGGACCCGGTCGTCCAGGCGCAGTTGCGCAAGGCCTTTGACAGCTGTAAGTCTTTTGCTTCGAATCCCGCGCGCCCCGACGAACACGAGCCCGACCGAAAATGGCTGCTGCTCATGGGCAGCTACGGCGCCGGCAAGACGCACCTGGCCGCCGCGATCGCCAACCAGTGTTTGCGCGACGGCAAGCCCGCGCTGTTCCTGAACACGCCCGACCTGCTCGATTACCTCCGCGCAGCCTACAGCCCGACCGTCGGCGAATCTTACAGCGAGCGCTTCGACGAGATCCGCGACGCGCCGCTGCTCATCCTCGACGACCTGGGCACCGAGAGCCCGACGCCGTGGGCGGTCGAGAAGCTGTATCAGCTACTCAACGCCCGATATAACGCGCAATCACCGACCGTGATCACGACCAACAAGCGGCTCGAGGATCTCGAGCCCCGGATCGGCAGCCGCCTGGGCGACATCAACCTCGTCTACCAGCTGCACATCCACGCGCCCGACTACCGCGCCGGCGGCGCCAAGAGCGGGGCCGAGGTCTCGACGCTCGGGCTACATCGCAGTCAGACCTTTGAGAGCTTCGACCTGCGCGCCGACCTGACGGGCGAGGGGCGCCAGATGTTCCTCAACGCCGTGCGCGCCGCGCGCGAGTATTCGGACGATCCACAGGGTTGGTTCGTGCTCGTCGGGCCGTATGCGTCGGGCAAGACCCACCTGGCCGCGGCGATGGCCAACGCGCAGGCGGCCTCGGGTCGGCCGGCCGTGTTCGTGTCGTATCAGGATCTCATGGAGCTCTTCCGCTCCGGCAATCGCGAAACGGAAGACCGAAACAGCCGGGCCCTGTCACTGTTGCGCAGCGTCGATTTTCTGGTGATCGACGACGTCAGCGCGACGCTCAACACGGCCGGCTACTTTCGCGATCGGTTCTTCCAGGTCTTCAACTATCGCTGGGACGCGGGTCTGGCCACCGTGCTGACCACGTCGGCCGACGAAAAGGAGCTCGACCCGCGGATCAAGTCGCGGATCTTCCTCGGCGACCAGTGTCAGGTGCACGTGCTCAAGGTCGACGCCTATCGCGGGCGCAAGAAAACCGCGACGCGCCGGCGCAATTGACGATCGTCACGCGGCACGGTAGGATGAGCGCGAAAGTGGCGCTGCCCTGAACGCACACCCGTGACCGCGTCTCACCGTAGCCGTTTCCGCCAGGAGGCTGGGATGCAACGACGTGTTGGTCATCTCATGATCGTTGCTTCGCTCCTCGTCGCCTGCCAATCGCCTGCGACTCCGCCGCGGCCCTCGCCGACGGTCCCCACAGAGAGCATCAGCGCCCCGAACCTCGAAGCCCTGCGATTGACGACGGCCCGATCGGCCCATACGGCGACGACGCTTGAAGACGGTCGTGTGCTCATCACCGGCGGGTTCGCGGGCGCCGAGGCCGGTCTGAGCAGCACCGAGCTGTTCGATCCCACGAGCGGGGCGTTTGTCGCCGGGGCCGACCTCCAACAGGCGCGGCTCACGCACACCGCCACCCGGCTGAACGACGGCCGGGTCCTGATCGTCGGCGGCCTCGACAACGGCCGTTACCTGGACAGCGCCGAGGTATTCGACCCGACGACCGGGTCGCTGACGGCGACCGGGCCGTTGCGGACGGGCCGGGCCGGACACGGGGCCGTATTGCTCGCCGACGGGCGGGTCTTGATCGTCGGCGGCGTCGGTGCAGGCTGGGCCTTTCTGGCCTCAGCTGAGATCTATGACCCGGAGACCGGTGTCTTCGAATCGACCGGGTCCATGCATATGGCGCGGGAGTCGCACACCGTCACCGCGTTGGGGGATGGTCGGGTGCTTGTCACCGGCGGACACACCGGCCAACGCCGGGCGCTCGAGATTCTGGCCTCGGCCGAGATCTACGATCCGCGGACGGGTGTTTTTGCCAGTGTCGGAGCGCTTGAGACCGCGCGCCACAAGCATGATGCCCTCTTGCTCGCCGACGGTCGGGTGCTGATCCTGGGCGGCGCAGACGGGCGGGATTCGGAAGGGCAGCTTTCCAGCGTCGAGATCTTTGATCCGAAGTCGGGCGTCTTCGTGACGGCGGCATCGATGGCCCTGGCACGCTACAAAATCCAGGGCACGTCGCAGCGCCTTGCGGACGGGCGTGTCGTGGTGCCGGGCGGTCCCGGTCGGGTCGAGGTCTTTGACCCTGAGACGGGCGGTTTCGTGCTCACCCCGTTCGACCTGGGTCCGACCCGCCTGTTCGCCGCGACGGCGTCTCTGAGCGATGGTCGCATCCTGGTCACGGGCGGGTATGGCGACGGCATCGTCGCGAGCGACTCGGCGTGGCTGATCGATTTGGCGAATCGCTGATCGCGTCCCCGATCAGTGCGAGGACGCGGCGCCCGCCCGCACGGCCACGGCGCCCGGCCCTACGGATCGATGTGATGTGAAGGCGCACGCGTCTGACAACGGAAAGGGCGGCCACAAGGGCCGCCCTTACGTTTGAGATGCGGATGGGCCGATGCCGACCGGTTACTCGTCGGACTCGGCGGTCTTTTCCTTCTTGTGTGCGGCGATGATCGGCTGAGCGATGTGCGGTGGCACGGGCTCGTAGCGATCGAACGTCATCGCGAACACCCCGCGCCCGCCGGTGAGCGAGCGCAGATCGGTGACGTAGCGCTGCACTTCGGCCAACGGGACGTCGGCCGTGATCACGCTCTTGCCGCCGTTCTGGTCCATGCCGGCGACGCGCGCCCGGCGCGTGTTCAGGTCGCCAAGCACGTCGCCCATGTTGCCCTCGGGCACGGTGACCTCGAGCTTGACGATCGGCTCGAGCAGCACCGGCGTGGCCGCCTCGACCGCCTTCTTGAACGCTTCGCGGCCGGCGACCTCGAACGCGATCGGTTTCGAGTCGACGGCGTGCTCCTTGCCGTCGTAAACGATCACCTTGACGCCCGAGACCGGATAGCCGGCGATCACGCCGCCTTCCAGCACCGAGCGCACGCCCTTGTCGATCGGGGCGAGGTAGCCCTTGGAGAGGTTCATGCCCACGAGTTCGTCGTCGAACTCGTACTCGCCACTGCGCAGCGGCTCGATGCGCAGGAACACCTCGCCGAACTGGCCGGCGC
>WBZS01000752.1_pt1 | contig 33839 bp, 32 predicted proteins | sample 5204201 | NCBI WGS metagenome assembly WBZS01 (sample SAMN12344357, study PRJNA552823) | activated sludge metagenome | biome: Activated sludge suspended growth; feature: Nitrification reactor; material: Wastewater; isolation source: activated sludge from nitrification reactor of wastewater...
CATCCGTGGTTCGTCGGTGTGCAGTACCATCCGGAGCTGAAATCGCGTCCCTTCGAACCGCACCCGCTCTTCGCCTCCTTCATCGCCGCGGCGGTGGAGCAGGGGAGGTTGGTGTAGAGAAAATGATATCGATAGGTTATCCATCAGTGCAATCTAGGGAGGATTAGGTGAAAAAAGGCCATTGGCTGAACATGAGCATGATTGTTCGAGCTAAAATGGCAACCGCAGATGAAATGCGTCGCCAAAAGAGGCTTGGCCTAAATGCTGTCGATGAGCCAATTCTCGATGGATTAGTATTGCAGAAAATAAATTTGGAACTACAACAAACTAATTCTATTCGTAATCTTATTATTTTACTCTTTCTAGTGTTTGTATCATGGCGCGGTGGAAGTATTAATATTCCAGGATTCGGAATATCCATAAGAGAAATCCCTGCATTTCTTGAAATCAGTTTAATACTATGCGCTTTATACATTGTGTTGATACCATATATTTTTCTGTCAATTCAACTTTACGAAGGCGTAATAGGTTCTATAGCTCACTTCGTTAAGGCGGAAGAATTAATTGATTCAGAAATATTTATTGCGTCGAAGACACCTGTATACCTTTTTGTAAAATATGCACGAAAAAACCTCGTGATTGGACGTAAAGACGGTTATATTATGGGTTACAGTGGCGTATTATTTAATGGAATAATACTATATTCAATTACCGTGCTTATTTTGCTTATGTATATTTTTATTGTAATAGCTATTATATATATCGCGCATACCGGACTTAGAGACGATGTTGTTGGTTGGTCAATTTATTTTATTTGTTGGATTTCGGCCATAATCGCATATGTCGCTGCATCGGCAAAAATAGTAGGGGTAAATTATGAAATGGATTTTGATGTATTAGAAAAAATTGCAGCGGTGAACTAGTAGATCTGGTTTTTCATCCGTTGACCGGAACCGTTTCCGGAACGCTGGAGATCGGCGACTATACGGAAAAATTTACCATTTGCTTTTGGGGACGCGCCGCGGTGGAGCAGGGGAAGCTGGTATATGGGTACGCGGCCACGGACAAGGGACGACGCCTCGGGATCAATGGTCGGAGGCACAATGATCGAATCGGATGTGATCCGCTCTGAAACACCTGCCGACATTCCGGCCATCTTCGCGCTGACGAAGGAAGCCTTTGCGACGCTGGAGATCAGCGACCATACCGAGCAGTTCATTATCGACGCATTGCGCGCGGCGGGTGCGCTGACGCTCTCGCTGGTGGCGGAACGGGAAGGGCGCATCGTCGGCCATATTGCCTTTTCGCCGGTGAATTTTTCCGACGGCACGGAAGGCTGGTACGGCCTCGGGCCGGTGTCGGTCGCGCCGGAATTTCAGGGGCAGGGCGTCGGTTCGGCGCTCATCCGCGAGGGGCTGTCGCGGCTGAAGGCGACGGGCGCGAAGGGCTGCGGGCTCATCGGCCATCCCGGTTATTAAGGCCGCTTCGGCTTCATCAACGCGCCGGGCGTGGCCTTCCCGCACGCGCCGCCGGAGGCGGTGTTCGCGCTTTCCTTCGACGGACATTATCCGCAGGGCGAAATTACCTTCCATCCCGCCTTCTGCGCCACCGGCGGGTAGCGAGGCCGCCCGATCTCTCCCCGATGCGGGAGAGAAAGCAAAATCAACGAATTGGCGAAGCCAAACGTTAGGTTTGCAAGAGAGGGGAATGGCGCGTGCCGCCCTCCCTTCTCCCCCTGTGGGAGAAGGTGGCGCCCGAAGGGCGACGGATGAGGGGGGAGCCGCACCGCCGCAAGCCCCCTCATCCGTCTCGTCGCTTCGCGCCGATCCACCTTCTCCCGCACGGGCGGGAGAAGGGTGAGTGCCGCGCGCCTCTCCCCTCGGGGGTCCGAAGGACGGGTCGAGGCCCGCGACTCGACCCCGGCATGGACGAGAGCGGCCGGCAGGGACGCGATCGGGTGAGGGGGATGCCAACCACGGCACCCGATCGACCCCCACCCGCCCGATCGTCGCTGCGCTCGATCTCACGTGCCTCCCCCGCAAGCGTGGGAGGCGGGAGTGCCCGCCAGCGTTGCCGCCCCCCCCCTCCCACGCTTGCGGGGGAGGGGTAAGGGGTGGGGGCAAGCAACGATGCCCGTCGCCGCGCTTCGCCGCCCATTCTGTCCACACCTTCCGCGCCTCCCTCATAATCGCCCCGCCTCCCGCGAACAGGGAACCCGGTTTCATGAGCCGGTGGGAACGGGGCGGGGGGACGGCGCGGAACCGGAGGATGACGGCATGATCCTCTGGGCGGTGAGCCCCCAGGTCGCGGCCCTTCAGGACGGCCCGAGGCGTCACGTACGCCCGCGACGGCGACGGTCCGGGGCAAGACCACCGGACGGGGCCGTGGCGCGAGCCACCGTCATCCTAACCGAGAGGTTCGGGCAGCAGCCCCGTCTTCCCTGACCCTCCAGAAGCCAGACGCGTTTCGCGGGCGTGGCGACGCCGGCTAGCGCCGCGCTTTTGCCTGAATTGACTGCCATTGGCCGGGCAAGGGAACATTATTCGTTCGAGAGAGGGACCATCCAATGAGATACCGCATCGTTGCGGCCGCGACGCTTCTTGCCTTCACTGCCGGATGCACGACCGACCCTTACACGGGCCAGAAGAAGCCTGCGAACGCGGCCACCGGCGCAGCGCTTGGCGCGCTCGCCGGCGCGGGTCTCGGGCTGCTCGCCGGCGGCGACGACCGCCGTAACGCGCTGATCGGCGCGGGCATCGGCGCGCTCGCGGGCGCCGGTATCGGTGCCTATATGGACCAGCAGGAAAAGGAACTGCGCGCGCAGCTGCAGGGCACGGGCGTTTCGGTCACCCGCGCGGGCGACAACATCGTGCTGAACATGCCCTCCAACATCACCTTCCCGGTCGATGGCGATCAGGTGTTGCCGGCCTTCCAGCCGACACTCAACGCCGTGGCGCTGGTGGTCAAGAAGTACGAGAAGACGACCGTCGACGTTGCCGGCCACACCGATTCGAGTGGTGATGACGCCTACAACCAGGCCCTGTCGGAGCGCCGCGCGCTGGCCGTCGCCAACTACATCTATGGCCAGGGCATCGATGGACGCCGCTTCGCCGTGCAGGGTTTTGGCGAGACGCAGCCGATCGCCTCGAACAAGAACGAGGCGGGCCGCGCGCAGAACCGCCGGGTCGAGATCAAGCTCGCGCCGCTAACCTGAAGCCAGCGCCATGGCGATGCGCGCCGCCAGGAGCGCATTGTTCTTCACCAGCGCGATATTCGCCTTCAGGCTTTCGCCGCCGGTGAGCGTCAGGATTTCGCCAAGCAGAAAGGGCGTGACGGCCTTGCCGCTCACGCCTTTTTCGTCCGCCGCGCGCTGCGCCGTCTCGATGTGGCGCGCCATGATATCGAAGGGGATCTCGTCGGCCGCCGGAATCGGGTTGGCGACGAGCATGCCGCCCTCGACCCCAAGCGCGGCCCGGGTGCACTGGAAACGGGCGATGGCCTCGGGCGTATCGAGCCGCAGCGGCGCCTTCCACGGCGAAACCGCCGACCAGAAGGCCGGCATCGCGTCCTGCCCGCAGGCGACGACCGGAACGCCGCGTGTCTCGAGGATTTCCAGCGTCTTCGGCACGTCGAGGATGGCTTTGGCCCCGGCCGAGACGACAATGACAGGGGTGCGCGCCAGTTCGTCGAGATCGGCTGAGACGTCGAAGCTGGTTTCCGCGCCCTTGTGCGCTCCGCCGATGCCGCCGGTGGCGAAGACGGCGATGCCCGCCATGTGCGCCGCCATCATGGTTGCCGCCACCGTCGTGCCGCCGGTCCGCTTCTCCGCGAGCGCGTAGGCGAGGTCGGCGCGCGACAGTTTCATCGCGCCCTTTGTCTGGGCCAGCGTCTGACGCTCGACATCGGTCAGGCCGATCTTAAGCCGGCCGTCGATCACGGCGATGGTCGCAGCGACTGCGCCTTCCGCGCGCACCACCGCCTCGACGTCGGCGGCCATTCGGGCATTGTCGGGCCACGGCATGCCATGCGTGATGATGGTCGACTCCAGCGCCACGACGGGCCGACCTTCGGCAAGCGCGGTTTCGACTTCGGGCAGGATATCGGTGAAGGCATTGCGGTTCATGACGGTTCGGTCCTGGCGAGCGGAACGGGAGCGGGAATGCCGGCGAGCGCGGCACGGTGGGCTTCCTCGGGAAAGCGTTCGGCGGCGTGTTCGCTGGAGAGCTTCAGGTGCGACGCCGCTACGCCCTGGCGCAGGGCCTCGGCGAACGGTTCGCCGCGCATGAGGGCCGCGACGGCTGCTCCGGCGAGCGCATCGCCGGCGCCGGTGACATCGGCGACGCGATCCATCCTCGGCGGTTCGAGAAAAAGGTCCACCCCGCGGTCGAAAGCAATCAGCGTCTTCGGCCCGTCGGTGACGACGCCGCGCTGCAACCCGATCGAGCGAAGCGCGGCGGTCAATTCCGGTGCGCCGGCATTCACCGGCAGGCCGGTCAGCGCCGCCATCTCGCGGCGGTTCATGAACAGGGTCGCAAGCCGCTGCAGGAAGGGTGCGAAACGCACGACTTTCGCCGGCGATACCGCAATGGCATGGACGGGTACGCGAGCCACGGCCAGCGCGACGGCAATGGCCGGCGCAGGCATATTGGCGTCGATGAGAACCGCATCCGCCGCCAGGACGGCCTCGTGTGCCGCCTTGCGTCTCAGCGCGCGGGCAAAGCAGTCGTCGTAGATCGCCATGTCGGCGAGCGCGGCAACGGTATCGCCATGCTCGTCGAGGATCGCCGTGTAGCTCGCGGTTCGCCGGTCGAGGAAGACAGTGGTCGCCTCGGCAATTCCCGCGTCGGCGACCGCCGAGGCCACGAATTCACCGGCCGAATCGCCGCCGCGCACGGAAACCAGCAGCGGTTCGACCCCGAACGCCGCGGCCGTACGCAACGCATTGAAGCCGCCGCCGCCGGCATCCTCGCGCATGGCGCCGGGATTGGACGCGCCGGGAATGAAGCGCGAAAAGACGCGGCCACGCCGGTCCACATGCGCCCCGCCGATGCAGACAAGCCGCTTCACGCGCCACGCTGCGATTCGTTGCCGGGGACGGCAGTCGGCGGTTGTGACGCAGGATCGGCCCAATCTAAGGTATCGGAAGGAACATTCATCGAACACCTTGTCCATTTTCCATATTTTTCAATGCAATAGCCCCTCTTGTCAAAACGGAACAAAACCGGTACATATTGCGCTATCCATTGGCCCGGGCGGCCTTCATCGTCCTCAAGGGGGAATGTATCATGTCACAGAACGTTTTGCGGCTCGTCGAGGACAAATCGGTGGACAAGACCAAGGCATTGGACCAGGCGCTTTCGCAGATCGAGCGCGCCTTCGGCAAGGGTTCGATCATGCGCCTGGGCGGTGGCGACAAGGCCGTCGAGATCGAGACGGTGTCGACCGGCTCGCTCGGCCTCGACATCGCGCTCGGCGTCGGCGGTCTGCCGCGCGGCCGCATCGTCGAGATCTACGGGCCGGAATCCTCCGGCAAGACCACGCTGGCGCTGCACACCGTCGCCGAGGCGCAGAAGAAGGGCGGCATCTGCGGCTTCGTCGATGCCGAGCATGCGCTCGACCCGGTCTACGCCCGCAAGCTCGGCGTCGATCTGGAGAACCTGCTGATTTCCCAGCCCGACACCGGCGAACAGGCGCTCGAGATTGCCGACACGCTGGTGCGCTCCGGCGCGATCGACGTGCTGGTCATCGATTCGGTTGCGGCGCTGGTGCCGCGCGCCGAAATCGAGGGCGAGATGGGCGACTCGCTGCCCGGCATGCAGGCGCGTTTGATGAGCCAGGCGCTGCGCAAGCTTACCGCCTCGATCTCTCGCTCCAACACGATGGTGATCTTCATCAACCAGATCCGCATGAAGATCGGCGTCATGTTCGGCTCGCCCGAGACGACGACGGGCGGCAATGCGCTGAAATTCTATGCCTCGGTGCGCCTCGACATTCGCCGCATCGGCCAGGTGAAGGAACGCGACGAGGTCATCGGCAACCAGACCCGCGTCAAGGTGGTCAAGAACAAGCTGGCGCCGCCCTTCAAGCAGGTCGAGTTCGACATCATGTATGGCGAGGGCGTGTCGAAGACCGGCGAGTTGGTCGACCTCGGTGTCAAGGCCGGCATCGTGGAAAAGTCGGGCGCGTGGTTCTCCTACAATTCTCAGCGTCTTGGGCAGGGTCGCGAGAACGCCAAGATGTTTCTTCGCGATAATCCCGAGACGGCGCGCGAGATCGAGACGGCGTTGCGCCAGAATGCCGGCCTGATCGCCGACAAGTTCCTCGATTCCGGTCCCGACACGGTGGATGAAGCGATGGACGGCTGATCGGCCGCATTCGTAAGTGGCCACGCCGCCGGATTGCTCCGGCGGCGTTTGCATTTTGTGTTCTTGAGCGGTTTATGGACAGCCGGCGGGACCGGAGATAAAAGGCCCTCCACCAACCACTATGCGGCGTTGCCGCTGCCCACCCGAAGGTCCCGAACATGAGTGGCGTCAACGAGATCCGTTCCGCGTTCCTCGACTACTTCCGCCGCGAAGGTCACGAGGTCGTCTCCTCGAGCCCGCTGGTGCCGCGCAACGACCCGACGCTGATGTTCACCAATGCCGGAATGGTGCAATTCAAGAACGTCTTCACCGGTCTGGAGCAGCGTCCCTACAAGACCGCCGCCACGTCGCAGAAATGCGTGCGCGCCGGCGGAAAGCACAACGACCTCGACAATGTCGGCTACACGGCCCGCCATCACACCTTCTTTGAAATGCTCGGCAACTTCTCGTTCGGCGACTATTTCAAGGAACGCGCGATCGACCTGTCCTGGCGGCTGATCACCAAGGAATTCGGCATCGACGCGAACCGGCTTCTGGTCACGGTCTATCATAACGATGACGAAGCGGCGGGATTCTGGAAAAAGGTCGCCGGCCTCGACGAGCGTCGGATCATTCGCATCGCGACATCGGACAATTTCTGGGCGATGGGCGACACCGGCCCGTGCGGGCCCTGCTCGGAAATCTTCTACGATCACGGAGCGGGCATTCCCGGCGGCCCGCCTGGCAGCGAAGATGCCGACGGCGATCGTTTCATCGAGATCTGGAACCTCGTCTTCATGCAGTTCGAACAGGTGACGAAGGAGGAGCGCGTGGCGCTGCCTCGGCCGTCCATCGACACGGGCATGGGCCTTGAGCGCGTCGCCGCGGTTCTGCAGGGCGTCCACGACAATTACGACATCGACATGTTCAAGGCGTTGATCCGCGCCTCCGAGGAAGCGACGGGCGTGAAGGCCGAGGGCGCCAGCCAGCCGAGCCACCGTGTCATCGCCGACCATCTGCGCGCCAGTTCGTTCCTGATTGCCGACGGCGTGCTGCCGTCGAATGAGGGGCGCGGCTACGTCCTGCGCCGCATCATGCGGCGCGCCATGCGCCACGCTGAATTGCTCGGCGCGCGCGAACCGCTGATGTGGAAGCTAGTGCCCGCGCTGACGCGCGAAATGGGTGCGGCCTATCCTGAACTGCAACGGGCCGAAGCGCTGATCACCGAAACGCTGAAGCTGGAGGAAACCCGCTTCCGCAAGACGCTGGAGCGCGGTCTCAACCTGCTGTCAGAGGCGACGGCGGACCTGAATGCCGGCGACATGCTCGATGGCGAAACGGCCTTCAAGCTCTATGACACCTATGGGTTCCCGCTTGACCTGACGCAGGATGCGCTGCGCCAGCGTTCGATCTCGGTCAATCTCGACGGCTTCCAGGATGCAATGGAACGCCAGCGCGCCGAGGCGCGCGCCTCATGGGCCGGGTCCGGCGAGGCGGCGACGGAATCGATCTGGTTCGGCCTTCGCGAAAAGCTCGGTGCAACCGAGTTCCTCGGCTACGACACCGAGCGCGCCGAGGGCGTCATCACCGCCATCCTTGCCGACGGCAAGGAAGTCGAGGCCGCATCGGCCGGCACGTCGGTGGCGCTGGTTCTGAACCAGACGCCGTTCTATGCCGAATCGGGCGGCCAGCAGGGCGACAATGGCGTTATCTCCGGCGACGGCTTCCGCATCGACATTGCCGACGTGCACAAGCGCGGCGACGGGTTGTTCGTCCACTATGGTATCGTCAGTGACGGGCGCGTGGCTGTCGGTGCGCCGGCCGATCTGCGCGTCGATCCGGCGCGGCGCGGCAAACTGCGCGCCAACCATTCCGCCACACACCTGCTGCACGAGGCGCTTCGCGAGGTGCTGGGCACCCATGTGGCGCAGAAGGGTTCGCTGGTCGCGCCCGACCGGCTGCGTTTCGACTTCTCCCACCCGAAGCCCGTGGCCGCCGAGGAAATCGAGCGCGTGGAGGAGATGGCCAACGAGATCGTCGTGCAGAACGCGCCAGTGACAACGCGACTGATGGCGGTCGATGACGCCATCGCCGAGGGCGCCATGGCGCTGTTCGGAGAGAAGTACGGCGACGAGGTCCGCGTCGTGTCGATGGGACGGGCACTGCACGGCGACAAGGCCGGCAAGACCTATTCGCTGGAATTGTGCGGCGGCACGCATGTGCGCCAGACCGGCGACATCGGGCTGGTGCGCGTCGTCGCCGAAGGCGCGGTTGCCGCCGGCGTGCGGCGCCTGGAGGCGCTGACCGGCGAAGCCGCGCGCCGTCATCTCGACGAGCAGGATCGCCGGGTCAAGCAGATGGCGTCGCTGATGAAGGTCGCGCCGGCCGATGCCGTCGCGCGGCTTGAGCAGGTTCTGGACGAACGACGCAAGCTGGAGCGCGAGCTTACGGAGGCGAAGAAGAAGCTGGCGCTCGGCGGCGGCGGCGGCGGGCAGGCGCAGGAAGCTGCCGATTCCGTCAACGGGATCGGCTTCATCGGCAAGACCGTGACCGGCGTCGCGCCAAAGGACCTGAAATCGCTGGCCGATGCGGCCAAGACGCAGCTCGGTTCCGGAGTGGCCGTTTTCGTCGGCGCTTCCGAGGACGGCAAGGCCAGTGCGGTTGTCGGCGTCACCGATGATCTCACAGGGCGCTTTTCGGCGGTCGACCTGGTGCGGCTGGCTTCGGCGGCGCTCGGTGGGCAGGGCGGTGGTGGCAGGCCGGACATGGCGCAGGCCGGCGGTCCCGATGCATCGAAGGCCGATGCCGCAATCGCCGCGGTCAGGGCAGCGCTGGCGGGCTAAACCCGGCCGCTCAGACGCTGTCGTGTGAAGAACCGGCGGGGCGGAAAACCAGCCAGCCGAGCGCAGCGGTGACCGCGATGGCCAGCGCAAGCCAGGTAATATCGCTTGTGGCCTGCGAGAGTTCCTCGACGCCCGCGCCTGCGAACGCTCCGATGGAAAAATACAGCGCGACCCAAACGATTTCATCGGCGAAGTCGGCGTTTGAAAAGCGCGCCAAAGGAAAGGCAGCGGCACCGGCGCCGATGTTGACGGGGGGACCGAGAGGCGTGAGCAGCCAGCGCGACAGGAATATTCCGGCGATACCGCGTTCGGTCAGCTTCGCGCGTGCCGTTGCAAAACGCCGCGCAACGGTCGGCCGGCGTTCCAGCCGCGCCTGAATGGCGGGGCCGGCGATGCGACCAACGAGATAGCCGGCATGATCGCCGAGAACGGCCCCGCAGACGGACCAGATTACGGTTGAGTAGCCGTCAATCACGCCGGTCGTGGTCAGGGCGCCGGCGGCGATCAGGCTCAGCGTGGCTGGTAGCGGAAGTCCAAGCGCGGCGAAGAACAACAGAACGAACAGAAACGGCTCGCCCCATTCTGCCAGCAGCGCAAGGGTGGCCGTGTTCATCCGGCGCCGGCCTGTTTCAGCCGGGCAACCGCGGCCTACACCTCGGCGATGAACGCATCGACAGGGACGGAACGCTCGCTTGCGATCTCCTCGATGGTGCGCCGGTCAGGCACGTCCGTCCCGAGGCCGAGTGCGGCCCGCAGCTCCACCGGATCGATTCCGTGGATGCGCGCGACATAGTCGATCGGCATCCACGCGGCGGGTTTCTCACCGGTGTGGCGGCGAAAGCTGGCAAGGCGCAGCGCAAGGCGTACGGCAAGGATGACCGTGATCAGCCCGGCGGCAAGGAACGCAAGGCGCAGAACGAGGCGGCGGTCGATCCGCCGCCCGCGCGATCTGTCCTCTCAGGCTTGCTCAGGCACCCATCGCCTTCTGCAGGTTCTCGTCGATCTTGTCGAGGAAACCGGAGGTCGAGAGCCACGGCTGGTCGGGACCGATGAGCAAGGCAAGGTCCTTGGTCATGTAGCCCGATTCCACGGTGTTGACGCAGATGCGCTCCAGCGTATCGGCGAAACGCGTCAGCTCCGGGTTGCCGTCAAGCTTGGCGCGATGGGCAAGGCCGCGCGTCCAGGCGAAGATCGAGGCGATGGAATTGGTTGAGGTTTCTTCGCCGCGCTGATGCTGGCGGAAGTGACGAGTCACGGTGCCGTGGGCAGCTTCCGCTTCGACCGTCTTGCCGTCCGGAGTCATCAGCACCGACGTCATCAGGCCGAGCGAGCCGAAACCCTGGGCCACGACGTCGGATTGCACGTCGCCATCGTAGTTCTTGGTCGCCCAGACATAGCCGCCGGACCACTTGAGCGCGGAGGCGACCATGTCGTCGATCAGGCGATGCTCGTAGACGAGTTTGTGCCTGGCGAACTCGTCCTTGAACTCCGCATCAAACACTTCCTGGAAGATATCCTTGAAGCGGCCGTCATAAGCCTTGAGGATGGTGTTCTTGGTCGAAAGGTAGACCGGGAAATTGCGCTGCAGTCCGTAGTTGAACGACGCGCGGGCAAAATCGCGGATCGATTCGTCGAGGTTGTACATCGCCATCGCGACGCCGGAACCCGGCGCCTTGAAGACCTCGTGCTCGATGACCTTGCCGTCCTCGCCGACGAACTTGATGGTCAAGGTTCCCTTGCCGGGGAATTTGAAGTCGGTGGCGCGGTACTGGTCTCCGAAGGCGTGGCGGCCGACCACGATCGGCTTGGTCCAGCCCGGCACCAGGCGAGGCACGTTCTTGCAGATGATCGGCTCGCGGAAGATGACGCCGCCGAGGATGTTGCGGATGGTGCCGTTCGGCGATTTCCACATCTGCTTGAGGCCGAACTCCTTCACGCGGGCTTCGTCCGGCGTGATGGTGGCACATTTGACGCCGACGCCGTGCTTCTTGATGGCGTGGGCCGCATCGATGGTGATCTGGTCGTTGGTGCGATCGCGCTCCTCGACGCCGAGGTCGTAATACTCGAGATCGACGTCGAGATAGGGATGAATGAGCTTGTCCTTGATCAGCTGCCAGATGATGCGGGTCATCTCGTCGCCATCGAGTTCGACGACGGGATTGGCAACCTTGATCTTGTTCATGAGGAAAGCCTTCTTGCTCGATGCGCCGGGGGCAGGCGCCAGGCGCTGCCAAGGATCGCGGCCCCTATACCATCGCCTCGCCGACCGGCATAGTCATTCACTCGTCGGATATGGGCGTTTGGCGACGGTAACGCGCTCTTAAGGCTGATTGCCTAAAATGCGACCGTCAGCGTTCGAGTTGGATCTTCCACCATGTGGACCCGTCAGCACCGAAAGAGGAAACACGGCCGCCTGGTCATGCCGGTCCTTACGGCGCTGTTCGTCGCCTATTTCGGCTTCCACGTCGTGCATGGCTCCTTTGGCCTGCGCGCCAAGGACACGTTCGAAGTGGAAAAGGCACGTCTCGAACTGACATTGAAAACGGAGCGCGAGCAGCGCGAAGCCCTGGAGCGTCGTATCGCATTGCTTCGGGACGGCTCCATCGAGCGCGACATGCTCGATGAACAGGCGCGCAGGGCACTCAATTATGCCGGTCCGAACGACGTGGTCATCCTCCGCTGAGGCCAAATTAACTGAGTGTCAGTTAATCTTGTGAAATTCGCGCGGAATCAACTGGGTTCCGTGCATAACTCTCATGCGGATTCGGCTGTGGCGCGCATGGCCCGGCGATGGTAGCCTCCACTTGACATCAGCGGAATGAAGAGGCGGAAATCGCCCGGACGCGGATGCCCCGGAAGGACGAACAGGGAGTGAGCCGATGGCAGCCGCCGCGCGAAAATCCGCACAAGCAAAATCGCCCGAGACGAAGCCCAAAACGCCCAAGCCAGCCGAATTCACGCGCGAGCAGGAGCATGCGGCCTACCGCATGATGCTTCTCATCCGCCGCTTCGAGGAAAAAGCGGGGCAACTCTACGGCATGGGGTACATTGGCGGCTTCTGCCATCTCTATATCGGCCAGGAAGCGGTCGTCACCGGCATGCAGATGGCGGCGAAGGACGGCGACCAGAACATCACCGGCTATCGCGACCACGGGCACATGCTTGCTTGCGGCATGTCGGCACGCGGCGTCATGGCGGAGCTCACCGGACGCCGGGGCGGCCTGTCGAAAGGCAAGGGCGGCTCCATGCACATGTTTTCCAAGGAGAAGCATTTCTACGGTGGCCACGGCATCGTCGGCGCCCAGGCTTCCCTTGGCACGGGCCTGGCGTTCGCCAACCGCTACCGTGGCAACGACAATGTGTCTTTCACCTATTTCGGCGACGGGGCCTCGAACCAGGGCCAGGTCTACGAGAGCTTCAACATGGCCTCGCTGTGGAAGCTGCCGGTGGTCTATGTGATCGAGAACAACCGCTACGCGATGGGCACGGCCGTGTCGCGCGCCTCGGCCGAGACGGACTTTTCGCAGCGCGGCGATTCCTTCCGCATTCCCGGCATTCAGGTGGACGGCATGGATGTGCGCGCGGTCAAGGCGGCGGCCGACCTGGCAACCGAGTGGTGCCGCTCGGGCAACGGCCCGATCATCCTGGAAATGCAGACCTACCGCTACCGCGGCCATTCGATGTCGGACCCGGCGAAGTACCGTTCGAAGGATGAGGTCCAGAAGATGCGCGCCGAGCGCGATCCCATCGAGCAGGTCCGCCAGCGGTTGATCGAGAAGCGCTGGGCCAGCGAGGACGACCTCAAGGCGATCGACAAGGATGTGCGCGACATCGTCGCCGACGCCGCCGATTTCGCCCAGTCCGATCCGGAGCCGGATATCTCCGAGCTCTGGACCGACATCACGCACTAAGGCGGGCCGGTGGCTGGCGGAGTCGATCTTTACGGCCTGGCGCTGGCCGTCGGGGTGGTGGCCTTGTTCGGCTGGTTCTTCTGGCAGGTCGGCGCGACGATGATCGATACCGGCCGGCGCATTGCCGCCTATCTCGATGGCAGCTCGGCTCGCCGCCGTGCCGCACTCGAACATGAAGCTGTACATGGGCCGACGCCGCTGTGGCTGAAGACCATCCGATTTTTCCTGATCGCGAGCCTCATCGTGCTGGTCGCGAGCCGGTTCTGGATCAAGATGACGGCCGCCTGAGGCCGCGATGCAAGCGAGGTGAGGTGCCCATGCCGATCGACATCCTGATGCCCGCGCTGTCGCCGACGATGGAAGAGGGAAACCTTTCCAAGTGGCTTAAGAAGGAAGGCGACCCGGTCAAGGCCGGCGACGTCATCGCCGAGATCGAGACCGACAAGGCCACGATGGAGGTCGAAGCCGTCGACGAGGGCGTGCTGGCGAAGATCGTTGTCGCAGCCGGCACCGAAGGCGTGAAGGTCAATTCGGTCATCGCGGTGCTGGCGGGCGAGGGGGAGGATGCCTCGGCGGCTGCGGCTACCGCATCGGCCCCGGCCGCCGCGCCTGCGGCCCCGACACCGTGTGCCCCGGCGCCAATCGAAGCCGAAGCGCCGGTGGCGGTCGCCAGCGTGCCTGCCCAGCCCGATCCGGCGCTTCCAGACGGCACGAAGATGGTTGCCATGACCGTGCGCGAAGCGTTGCGCTCCGCGATGGCAGAGGAAATGCGGCGCGACAGCGACGTCTTCATCATGGGCGAAGAAGTCGGCGAGTATCAGGGCGCCTACAAGATCACCCAGGGCCTGCTGGACGAGTTCGGGCCGAAGCGCGTCGTCGATACGCCGATCACCGAGCACGGCTTTGCCGGCATTGGCGTCGGCGCGGCGATGGCCGGGCTGAAGCCGATCGTGGAGTTCATGACCTTCAACTTCGCCATGCAGGCGATCGACCAGATCATCAATTCGGCTGCGAAGACACTCTACATGTCCGGCGGGCAGATGGGCGCGCCGATCGTCTTTCGCGGTCCGAACGGCGCCGCGGCACGCGTGGCCGCGCAGCACAGCCAGGACTATGCGGCCTGGTATTCGCACATTCCGGGCCTGAAGGTGGTGCAGCCCTACACGGCCGCCGACGCGAAGGGGCTACTCAAGGCCGCCATCCGCGATCCGAACCCGGTGATCTTCCTCGAGAACGAAATCCTCTACGGCCAGACCTTCGAGGTGCCCGATGTCGAGGACTATGTGCTGCCGATCGGCAAGGCGCGCATCCACCGCGCCGGCAAGGATGTGACGCTGGTTTCCTTCGGTATCGGTATGACCTATTGCGTCAAGGCGGCGGCGGAACTGGAGGCGATGGGCATCGATGCCGAGATCGTCGATCTTAGAACCATCCGCCCGATGGACCTCGAGACGGTCATCGAAAGCGTCAAGAAGACCAACCGGCTCGTGACAGTGGAGGAGGGGTTCCCGCAATCGTCGGTCGGCGACCACATCGCGTCGCAGGTCATGCAGCGGGCGTTCGATTACCTGGACGCGCCGGTCGTCACCGTCTGCGGCAAGGATGTGCCGATGCCCTACGCGGCCAATCTCGAAAAGCTGGCGCTGCCGTCGGTCGCGGAAGTGATCGAGGCCGTCAAAGCCGTGACCTACCGGGCGTAAGGGAGGATCGCATGCCCATCGACATCCTGATGCCCGCGCTCTCCCCGACAATGGAGGAGGGCAACCTCGCCAAATGGCTCGTCAAGGAAGGCGATAAGGTCAAGTCCGGCGACGTCATCGCCGAGATCGAGACCGACAAGGCCACCATGGAGGTGGAAGCCGTCGACGAAGGCACGGTAGCGAAGATCGTCGTTCCGGCCGGAACCGAAGGGGTGAAGGTCAATTCGCTCATCGCCGTCTTGGCGGGTGAGGGGGAAGACGCTTCCGCAGCCGCCAAGGCGCCGCCTGCAACCGCGCCGGCGCCTGCTGCTCCGCCGGCGGCGCCGGCTGTCACGGCACCTCCCGCCAGCGTTTCCGCGCCGGCGCCCGCACCTTCTGAAAAAGGCACCCGTGTCTTCGCCACGCCGCTGGCGCGCCGCATCGCCGCTGATTCCGGCATCGACCTCGGCGCTCTCGCCGGCAGCGGACCCAAGGGCCGTATCGTCAAGGCTGACGTGCTGAACGCGAAGGACAAAGGCGTCGCTCCGGCGCCGAAAGCCGCCGCTGCCACGCCGGCGCCGACGCCCTCGGCGCCCGCGCCGAAGCCGATGTCCGACGACGCCGTGTTGAAGCTGTTCGAGGAGGGTTCCTACGACCTCGTGCCGCACGACAACATGCGCAAGGTCATCGCCCGGCGCCTGGTCGAGGCGAAGTCGACCATCCCGCATTTCTATCTCACGGTCGATTGCGAGCTCGACGCGCTGCTGGCGCTGCGTACGCAATTGAACGACGCCGCGCCGACGAAGAAGACCGAGAAGGGCGACCTGCCGGCCTACAAGCTCTCCGTCAACGACATGATCATCAAGGCGCTGGCGCTGGCGCTACGTGATGTGCCGGACGCCAATGTCTCGTGGACCGAGGCGGCGATGGTGAAGCATCTTCATTGCGATGTGGGCGTCGCGGTCTCCATCCCCGGCGGCCTCATCACGCCGGTAGTGCGGCGCGCGGAGGAGAAGAGTCTGTCGGCCATCTCCAACGAGATGAAGGACATGGCGGCCCGTGCGAAGGCACGCAAGCTGAAGCCCGAGGAATATCAGGGCGGCTCGTCGGCGGTGTCGAACCTCGGCATGATGGGCGTGAAGAACTTCGCCGCGGTCATCAATCCGCCGCATGCCACGATCCTCGCGGTCGGCGCGGGCGAGCAGCGGGCCGTGGTGAAGAGCGGCGAACTCAAGGTGGCCACGGTCATGACCGTGACGCTCTCGACCGACCATCGCTGTGTCGACGGTGCGCTCGGGGCTGAACTGCTCGCTGCCTTCCGCCGCTATATCGAGAACCCGCTGGGGATGCTCGTTTGACGCGGCTGCGCCCAGCGCGATTTGACACGTATCAATGAGAAGGAGGGATAGCGGGGCAAGTCTTGGTCATCGACAAAGGAGCAGGTGACCATGACCTATATCCCGCACGAGTTGCCCGAGGAATTTCCCGAGTTCGCGGGGCGAATCCAGGTGCTGAAGGATACGGATGCGCATTTCCATCGCCTCGCCAACGAGTATCAGGAAATAAACCGGGCGATCGTCCTCGCCGAACAGAATGTCGAGCCGGCCGACGACTTCCGCCTGGAAGACATGCGCAAGCAGCGGCTGAAGCTCAAGGATGAACTCTTCGGGATGCTGAAAGCCTGACAACGGTTCGGCGTCCCTTCTGAAACCGGCCAAGACCGGTGCAACGAAGGAGGGCCGCCGTGGCCGACTACGACGTCATCATCATCGGATCGGGTCCCGGCGGCTATGTGACCGCCATCCGATCCGCGCAACTTGGCCTGAAGACCGCCATCGTCGAGCGCGAGCATCTCGGCGGCATCTGCCTCAACTGGGGCTGCATCCCGACCAAGGCGCTGCTGCGCTCGGCCGAGGTCAAGCACCTGGCCGAGCACGGCAAGGCCTATGGGTTGAAGATCGAGGGGACTATAGCCGCGGACCTGAAGGCGGTTGTCGAACGCTCGCGCGGGGTATCGGCGCGCCTCAATGGCGGCGTCGGCTTCCTGATGAAAAAGAACAAGATCGACGTCATCTGGGGCGAGGCCAAAATCGCCAAGCCGGGGGAAGTGGTCGTCGGAAAGACCTCCAAGGCGGCCATGCAGCCGCAGCATCCCACGCCCAAGGGCGTCAAAGGCGAGGGCACCTACACCGCCAAACACATCATTGTTGCCACCGGCGCGCGGCCGCGCGCGCTTCCCGGCATCGAGCCGGACGGCAAGCTGATCTGGACCTATTTCGAGGCGATGGTGCCGCCGGACCTGCCGAAGCGGTTGCTGGTCATGGGATCGGGCGCCATCGGCATTGAATTCGCCAGCTTCTATCACGCGATGGGCTCGGACGTGACCGTCGTGGAACTGATGCCGACGATCATGCCGGTGGAGGACGCGGAGATTTCCGGCCTCGCCCGCAAGCAGCTGGAAAAGTCCGGCCTGAAGATCCACACCGAAGCCAAGGTGGTGAAGGTCGAGAAACTCGCCAATGGCGTGCGCGCGACCGTCGAGATGAAGGGCGGCAAGAACGAGGTGATCGAGGCCGACCGGCTGATTTCCGCCGTCGGCGTGCAGGGCAATATCGAAAATCTCGGGTTGGAAGCGCTTGGCGTCAAAACCGATCGCGGCTGTGTCGTCGTCGACGGTTACGGGCGCACCAATGTGGCGGGTATCTATGCCATCGGCGATGTCGCCGGACCGCCGATGCTCGCCCACAAGGCCGAGCACGAGGGCGTCATCTGCGTGGAGAAGATCGCCGGCCTGGCGAACGTCCACCCGCTCGACAAAAGTAAGATTCCGGGCTGCACCTATTGCCATCCGCAGGTCGCCTCCGTCGGGCTGACCGAAGCGAGAGCGAAAGAGGCCGGCTACGATATCCGCGTCGGCCGCTTTTCCTTCGGCGCCAACGGCAAGGCGATCGCGCTCGGCGAGGATCAGGGCCTCGTCAAGACCATCTTCGACAAGAAGACCGGCCAGTTGCTCGGCGCGCATATGGTCGGAGCGGAAGTGACCGAACTCATCCAGGGATTCGTCGTCGCCATGAACCTGGAAACGACCGAGGAAGAACTGATGCACACGGTCTTCCCGCATCCGACCCTATCCGAAATGATGAAGGAAAGCGTGCTCGATGCCTATGGCCGTGTCTTGAACGCCTGACGAAAGGGAATTGCGAACCCGCATGACGCGCGGGCAGCAAAGCCCTATATATCCGCGCGGGGGGACATGTCGCCCTGCGGGGCAAGGGAGATTGAAATGGATCTTCGAGCGCTACTCGTTTTCCTGGCCATGGGCCTCATTGCCGGGTTCCTCGCCAGCTTTGTGGTCGGAGGCGGCGGGATTGTCCGCTACGTCATTACCGGCATCATCGGCGCCATTGTCGGCGGGTTCCTGTTCCAGGCCCTGGGAATCAACCTCGGCATCGCCAATCCGCTCATCAGCCAGGTCGTCACCTCGACCATCGGCGCCATCATCGTCGTGCTGCTCGCACGCCTGATCGGTTGAGAAGGCTCGCGGCCCGGGTTGCCGTCGTCGGGCGGCAGCCCGGATCGCCAAGTTCGAAAGGATCTGTCCATGGAACACGGTTTAGGCATCATGACGATGCCCGGTGTTGGCTTTCTCGGCCTGCTGGTCATCGGCTTTCTGGCGGGCTGGATCGCCGAACGGGCAATGAACCGCCAGCACGGCCTGCTGACTAACATCCTCGTCGGCATCGCGGGCTCGTTCGTCGGCGGCACGCTCGCCGGGGTGCTGGGGATCGCCTATTACGGCTTCCTGTCGAACCTGGTGATCGCCGCGCTCGGCGCGATTCTCATCCTTTGGTTCTTCGGCAAGAGCGAGAGACCGCCCGCGTCCTGAGGCGCGGCGTTCACGAGTAGATGCCGTAGCGCAGGTTATGGAGCGTCTCGGAGACGGCCGCTGCTCCGGATGCAGAATGCATGATGTCGATGGGTCTGCGGTCGCCGAGGTAAGGGACGGGTTGACATAGCCAGCGGTCGGCCGATTCCCGCGAACCAAAATCGGCGGCCGCCTCTCGTCTCAACGCTTCGGCTCGCGCACGTGCCGCCGGTGCCATGCGCGAAAGGCGGTAGGTTATCCGGGCGGGCGGATCTTCGGGCGCACGGTCCAACACCGGCACCAGCCTGTGCAGCAATGCACGCAGGGCTTCCACGCGGGAGCTCCGGGTTCTGTTTCGGGAGCGATTGTATTATGGGAGAAGCAGGCGGCAAGCTGCTGCCGGTTTGGACAAGCGATGACGGTTACGATCGATCTGTTGAACAAGGAAACACGCCAGAAGGCGGCCCAGCGGCATCCGGAAAAGGCGCACCGGCCGGACAACGCGATCGCGCGCAAGCCGGACTGGATTCGTGTCAAGGCGCCGACCTCGCGCGGCTATCTCGAAACGCGCGAGATCGTGAAATCGAACAAGCTCGTCACCGTGTGCGAGGAAGCGGGTTGCCCCAATATCGGCGAGTGCTGGGACAAGAAGCACGCCACCTTCATGATCATGGGCGAGGTGTGCACGCGGGCCTGCGCCTTCTGCAACGTCGCCACCGGCAAGCCTGCCGCGCTGGACCGCAGCGAACCGGAATCGGTGGCTCGCGCCGTTCGTGACATGGGGCTCAGCCATGCCGTCATCACCTCGGTCGACCGCGACGATCTCGATGACGGCGGTGCGCGCCATTTCGCCGAGGTGATCGGCGCAATCCGCGAAGCATCGCCCGCCACGACCATCGAGGTGCTGACGCCGGATTTCCTGCGCAAGGACGGCGCACTTGAGATTGTTGTCGCGGCCAAGCCGGACGTGTTCAACCACAATCTGGAAACCGTACCGTCGAACTACCTGACCGTCCGTCCGGGCGCCCGTTATTTCCATTCGATCCGCCTGCTGCAGCGGGTCAAGGAACTCGACGCGACCATGTTCACCAAGTCCGGAATCATGGTCGGCCTGGGGGAGGAGCGCAACGAGGTGCTGCAACTCATGGACGACCTGCGCACGGCGCAAGTCGATTTCCTCACCATCGGGCAATACCTGCAGCCGACCAAAAAACACCATCCGGTCATGGGGTTCGTCACGCCGGAGGAATTCAAGGCCTACGAGACGGTCGCCTACACCAAAGGTTTCCTCCTTGTCGCGGCGTCACCGTTGACGCGCTCGTCGCATCACGCCGGCGACGATTTCGCCAAGCTGCGTGCGGCGCGCCTGGCGCAAGGCTGACCGTGCCGAAATTCTCCAGCGTCCGCCGTGTTCCGCATCGCGCCGAGGACATGTTCGCGCTTGTGGCCGATGCCGAGCGCTACCCGGAATTCCTGCCGCTGTGCGAAGCACTGGTCATTCGCTCGCGCAGGGAGCGCGACGGCGCCACGCTGCTCGTCGCCGACATGACCGTCGGCTACAGGGCGATCCACGAGACGTTTACCAGCCAGGTGCTGATGAAACCGGACGAGCACGCCATCGACGTGACCTACCTCAACGGTCCGTTTTCGCGCCTCGACAACCGCTGGCGCTTCATCCCGGTAAACGAGGAAAGCTGCGACGTCCATTTCTTCATCGACTATGAGTTCCGCAACAAGGTGCTCGGGACACTGATGGGGGTGATGTTCGACCGCGCCTTCCACCAGTTTTCCCAGGCCTTCGCCGACCGAGCCGACCGGGTTTACGGGCGCACGGTCGCATAAACTGTTCCTTTAGTGCGCGGGTGCTAATGGAGGCCGGATCAAGCTGGGACCGGCCGATGTCGATTGCCAATCCTGAACTCCGTCGCGCCTTCGTCGTGCCCGACCGGGCGGTGTTGATGGTCTTCGCGGCGACCTTGTTCATCAGTGCCTTCCTGCTGTTCTCGGTCCAGCCGTTCTTCGCCAAGATGGTGCTGCCGAAGCTTGGCGGATCGCCCGGGGTCTGGTCGGTCGCAATGGTTTTTTTCCAGTCCGTCCTGCTCGCCGGATACGGCTATGCGCATCTGCTGACGACGCGCCTCAGCCTGAAGGCCGCGGTCTTCACCCATCTCGCCGTCATGGCGGCGGCCTGGTTTGCCCTTCCGATCGCCATTCCCGCCGGATGGGGCGACCCGCCCGAGAGCGGCCAGGCGATCTGGGTGCTCGGACTGTTCGCCGTCTCGGTCGGCCTGCCGTTTTTCGCCGTCTCGGCCAATGGCCCGCTGCTCCAGGCGTGGTTCGCCCGCACCGGGCATGCGCATGCGCGCGACCCTTATTTCCTCTACGGCGCCAGCAACACCGGGTCGTTCGCGTCGCTGTTTCTCTACATCCTGTTGATCGAGCCGCTGTTCACGGTGCCCACCCAGACGCATTTCTGGTCGGCCGGGTATGCGGCGCTGGTTGCCGCCATCGGCTTGTGCGGCATCGCGGCGCTGCGTTTCGCCGATGGCGATACAGGGTCGCATACCGCCGTGTCCGAAGGGGGCGCCGATGCGCCGGGCTGGCGCGACCGTGTCACCTGGGTGTCGCTGGCCGCCGTTCCGTCAGGCCTGCTGGTCGCCGTGACCGCCCAGGTCTCCACCGACCTCGCGGCCGCGCCGTTCCTCTGGGTCATTCCACTGGCGCTGTTCCTGCTGACCTTCGTCCTCGTGTTCCGCCGCGAGCCGCTCATTCCGCAAGCCTGGATGGAAGCGGCGCTGCCATTCGCAGCCACGGCGGCGGTGGTGTCCGTGGCCATTGGCGTCGAATTTCCGGCCTGGCTCAGCGTTTCGGCCCATTACGGCTTCTTCTTCGTCGCCGCGATGGCGGCGCATGGAGCCCTTGCCCGGTTGCGACCCGACTCGAGTCACCTGACCGCATTCTATTTTCTGATGTCGGTGGGCGGCGTCATCGGCGGCGCGTTCGCCAGCCTCGCCGCGCCCTACCTGTTTCACTCGATTGCCGAATATCCGATCCTCATCGTCGCTTCGTCGCTCGTTCTGCGCCGCGTCTGGGGGCAGGGCGCGCGCACCGTCGTTCTTGGCCTGTCTGCCGCGCTTGCGGTCGGTTGGCTCGTACCGAAAATCGCCGGGGCTGTTCTCGATACGAGCGCGCTCGCCGGACAGATTGGCCTGAACGCGATTGCGCTGGCGCTGGCGAGCCTGGTGATGGCTTGGCGCCGCCCGCTTCTCGCCGTCGCGCTTTTCGCCATCGCGGTGCAGTTCACCACCCACATGTCGTCGATCAATCCGCCGCTCGACGTGCGCCGGTCGTTCTTCGGCGTGACCACTGTCAGCAACAGCGAGGACGGTCGCCACCGGCGGATGCTGCACGGCACCACGCTGCATGGCGCCATGCGGCTCGACGAGGCCGGGGGCCGGCCGGAACCGCTCACCTATTACCACTCGACCTCGGGCATGGCGCTCGCCATCGCCGATGCGCGCGCGCGTAACACCGGTTCGCCGATGCGGGTCGGGATCGTCGGTCTCGGAGCCGGCAGTCTCGCATGCTACCGCGAGGCCGGCGAGCATTGGGATTTCTTCGAGATCGACCGCGACGTCGTCGACCTGGCGACCAATCCGACCCTGTTCCGCTTCATGCCCGAATGCGCCGGGGACAGTCGGATCATCGTCGGCGATGCCCGCCTCAAACTGGCCGAGGAACCGGCCGGCGGCTACAATGTGCTCGTCATCGACGCTTTCTCATCCGATTCCATTCCGGTCCACCTGATGACCGTCGAAGCCATGCGTCTCTACCTCGGCAAGCTGGCACCGGGCGGACTGCTGGTGATGCATATCTCCAACCGGCACATGGAGCTCGGGTCCGTTCTCGCCGCCAATGCGCGCGAACTCGGCGTTCCGATCCTCGTCGGCGATTTCGACGCGCCGACGCCGGTGGACGGCAAGGAGAACCTGAAGACAGCGAGCCGTGTGGCCTTCATTTCCACCGATCCGGCAGCCATGGAGGGGATGCAGCAAAGCACCTTTTTGAAGAAGGACCAGCTTCGCGACGTCAGCCCGTGGACGGACGATTTTTCCAACGTACTTGGCGCGATCTGGCGCAACTATATGGAATAATGGGCGATTCCTACATCGTGCTGTCGTCGAGATGGCCGCGGCCAAGCGAGGACAACAACAGACGCAACGCGGTTTCGGTCGCGGCCTTGCGGACGGTGGTGCGGCCGAATCCGGCAAAGATCCGGTGCTTGGCATGAGTCGCGTGGCCGCGCGCGGAAACTGCGAACCAGACGAGGCCGACCGGCTTTTCGGCCGTGCCGCCGTCAGGACCGGCAATTCCGGTGATCGCGACGGCAAGATCGGCCTGCGAGGCGGCCAGCGCCCCATCGGCCATTTCGCGTGCGGTCTCTGCGCTGACGGCACCGTGAGCCGTCAGGGTTGCTTCCGAGACTCCCAGCATCTCCTGCTTGGCGCTGTTGGAGTAGGTGACGAAGCCGCGATCGAATACGTCGGACGATCCGGGAATGGCGGTCATTTCAGCAGCCGCCATGCCGCCCGTGCAGGATTCGGCGAGCGCAATGCGGATACCCTTCTCTCGGGCTGCGGCGAGCACGTCCTCTGCCAGTTTCCTGCTCATGGCGGAACACTCCCGGGATAGGCGACCGTCGCGGTGGCGATGGCCGCGATGCCTTCGCGGCGCCCGACAAAGCCGAGCTTCTCATTCGTCGTTGCCTTGACCGACACACGCTGCGGCGAAATGGACAGGATCTCAGCAACGGAAGCGACCATCGCGTCGCGGTGCGGGGCGATGCGCGGGGCCTCGGCGATCAGGGTCACATCGGCATGCGTGATCCGGCCGCCGCTCGCGCGCACCAGCCTCGCCGCATGGTCGAGGAAAATGCGCGACGCTACTCCCTTCCATTGCGGGTCGGAGGGCGGAAAATGGGCGCCGATATCGCCGGCCGAACAGGTCGATAGCAGGGCGTCCGTCAGCGCGTGCAGCGCCACGTCGGCATCCGAATGTCCGTTGAGCCGCCGCTCATGCGCGATATCGACGCCACACAGGGTTACGTGATCGCCCGGCTCGAAGGAATGAACGTCATAGCCGTTGCCGGTTCGAATGTCGGGGAATGGCACCTGGCTCAACCTTTCGTCGGCGGCGGCGATGTCGCGCGCCAGCGTCAATTTCCTGTTGTCGACCGAGCCCTCGACAAGACGGACGTTCATGCCCGCCCATTCGGCAATGGCCGCGTCGTCGGTGAAATCGGAGCGCCCGGCTTCATGCGCGCGCTCGTGGGCTTCGAGGATCGACGCGAAGGGGAACGCCTGAGGTGTCTGCGCCGCGTACAGGCGTGAACGGTCCACCGTGGTGACAACGCGGCCGTGATCGACCTTCTTGAGGGTTTCGGTGACCGCCAGAGCGGGCAGCACCCCATCGGCGCCGTCCAGCGCATGGGCGATCCGGTCGAGCAGCGTATCGTCAATGAACGGCCGCACCCCGTCATGGATCATGACGTGACCGATCGAAAGTCCGGACAAGGCGCGCAGTCCGAGCAGCGTCGATGACTGGCGCGTTGCGCCGCCGTCGACGACGACCAAACGTGGGTCGCGCACGGGAACGGCGGCATCGAACAGGGCATGGTCGTCCGGGTGAATGGCGACGGCAATCCGCCCGCATTCGCTCCAAGCCAGAAAACGTTCCAGAGTGTGGGCGATGATGGCCTTGCCGCCGATACGGCGATACTGCTTCGGGCCTTCGGCCGATTGGCCGGCACGTTCGCCGCGTCCCGCCGCGACGACGACTACGCCGATTGTGCCTGCGCTCACATCATCCTCCCTGTCAGCCACCTTCCTAGCGGCGAGGTGACGCTTCGCCAAGCGTTCAAAATGCGCGGCACGGTGATTGCGCTTCGCCTTGTGAATGGCTAGAAAACGAGCAGGAAAGCGAGTTGCTGAATACTTATGCAGGAAAGCCGGACAGGATTGGCAGAGCCGTTGGCGGTCGGCGGCATCGCGTTGCCGGGCCGCGTTTTTCTGGCGCCGATGTCCGGCGTTACCGATACGCCCTTCCGTCGTCGGGCGGCCGCGCATGGCGCCGGAATGGTGGTCTCCGAAATGATCGCCAGCGGGGAATTGATGAAAAGCCGCACCGAGTCGGCGCGGCGGCTCGAACGAATCGACGGCATCGCCCATGTGGTTCAGCTTGCGGGCCACGATCCGGCCGCGATGGCCGAAGCGGCGCGGATTGCCACGGGCGAAGGCGCCGACATCATCGACATCAACATGGGCTGCCCGGCCAAGAAAGTGACCGGAGCGTCCTGCGGCTCGGCCTTGATGCGCGAGCCCGACCAGGCGCTGCGTCTTGTCGAGGCTGTCGTTTCGGCGACGCGACGGCCGGTCAGCGTCAAGATGCGCCTCGGTTGGGATGCGGCAAGCATCAATGCGCCCATGATCGCGGCGCGCTGCGTCGCAGCGGGCGTGGCCATGATCACGGTCCACGGGCGAACCCGCAACCAGTTCTACGCCGGTGTTGCAGACTGGGATGCGATCCGGGCCGTGCGCGACGCCGTTTCGGTTCCCCTGGTCGCCAATGGCGACATTCAGTCGGCTGGCGATGCAGTCCGAGCGCTTGCCAATTCCGGCGCCGACGCTGTGATGGTCGGCCGGGCCCACTACGGGCGCCCTTGGCTTGCCGGTGAAATCTCGGGGGCAGGGGCTGGACCGCGGGCATCTGAAATGTCCGCCTATGTGCTTTCGCACTACGAGGACATGCTGCTCCACTATGGGCGCGAGCGCGGCCTGCGCCACGCACGCAAGCACGTTGGCTGGTACCTGGACCGCTACGCGCCGCAGGCAAACGAGGCACTTCGCGCTGTTCTGATGACATCGACGGACGTCCGGGTGGTTGCCGATCTCATCAGCGCGGTTTTTGAAGAGGTTGAATTCCGGAAGGAGGACGCGGCATGAGCGCCGTTTCCACAGCCAAACCGGTCCGCAGCGAAAAGCCGGACCTTGCGCAGATCGTGCTCAACACGATCCGTCACCCGGTCATCTTCGTGAACCCCGAGGGGTTCGTCGCCTACGCCAATGCCGATGCCGAGGCCTTCTTCGGTGCCTCCGCCGCCATCCTGTCGCGCAACCGGCTGGAGAGCCTGGTGCCGTTCGGGTCGCCGCTGCTCGCGCTCGTGGCGCAGGTGCGTGACCAGCGCGCCCCGGTCAATGAATATCGGGTCGACATCTCCTCGCCCCGTCTCGGGCAGGACAAGATCGTCGACATCTACTGCACCCCTGCACCCGAGACGCCGGGCGCCGTCGTGGTGATGCTGCAGGAACGGTCGATGGCCGACAAGATCGACCGCCAGATGACGCATCGCGGCGCAGCGCGGTCGGTGACCGGGCTCGCCTCCATGCTGGCCCACGAGATCAAGAACCCGCTTTCAGGTATCCGGGGCGCCGCGCAACTTCTCGAAATGGCCGTCAGCGACGAAGATCGAGCGCTGACGCGGCTCATCACCGACGAGACCGATCGCATCGTGGCGCTGGTCGACCGGATGGAGGTTTTTTCCGACGACCGTCCGCTCGATCGAAGGCCGGTCAATATCCATGTCGTGCTCGATCACGTGAAGGCGATCGCACGCAATGGCTTTGCTTCGCGCATCAAGATCATCGAGGAATACGATCCCTCGCTGCCGCCCGTGCATGGCAATCGCGATCAACTGGTCCAGATCTTCCTCAATCTGGTCAAGAACGCGGCCGAGGCCATCGGCGATCAGACCGGTGGAGAAATCCGACTGACCTCCGCCTTCCGGCCGGGTATTCGGCTATCAATTCCCGGCAGCCAGGACCGCGTTTCGCTGCCGCTCGAATTCTGCGTCCACGACAATGGGCCGGGCGTTCCGCCCGATATCGTGCCGATCCTCTTTGATCCCTTTATTACCACGAAAACAAATGGTTCCGGCCTCGGGCTCGCGCTTGTTGCGAAGATCGTAGGCGAGCATGGCGGCGTGATCGAATGCGAAACGAGCGCCCGTGGAACCACGTTCAGAATCCTCATGCCGGCATGGAAGGGCGACAGCGCCGCCGGCCAGGAAATCGGAGACCGCTGACAATGCACAAGGGCCAGATTCTCGTCGCCGACGATGATGCCGCCATCCGTACGGTGCTTAGCCAGGCGTTGTCGCGGGCAGGACACGAGGTGCGCGTCACCTCCAACGCGGCGACGCTGTGGCGTTGGGTATCCTCGGGCGACGGCGACCTCGTCGTCACCGATGTGGTGATGCCGGACGAGAATGCCTTCGACATGCTACCGCGCATCAAGAAGGCGAGGCCTGATCTGCCGGTGATCGTCATGAGCGCGCAAAACACCTTCATGACGGCGATCCGTGCCTCGGAGAAGGGCGCTTACGAATATCTGCCGAAGCCTTTTGACCTGTCGGAACTGCTGAAAATCGTCGCGCGTGCGCTCGCCGAGCCCAAGAATGCCGCGCGTCGGTCTGACCAGGCCGACAATGTCGAGATCACGCCGCTCGTCGGTCGCTCGGCCGCGATGCAGGACATTTACCGGATGCTGGCCCGCCTCATGCAGACCGACCTCACGGTCATGATTTCGGGAGAGTCGGGCACCGGCAAGGAACTTGTTGCCCGCGCCCTGCATGAGTTCGGAAAGCGGCGCAACGGACCGTTCGTGGCCATCAACATGGCGGCGATTCCGCGTGATCTGATCGAGTCGGAACTCTTCGGGCATGAGAAGGGCGCGTTTACGGGTGCGCAGAACCGGTCGGCCGGCCGTTTCGAGCAAGCCGAGGGCGGGACGCTGTTCCTCGACGAGATCGGCGACATGCCGATGGATGCCCAGACGCGCCTTCTGCGCGTGCTCCAGCAGGGCGAATACACGACGGTCGGCGGGCGCACGCCGATCAAGACGGACGTGCGCATCGTTGCGGCGACGAACAAGGACCTGCGTCAGGGTATCAATCAGGGCCTGTTCCGTGAGGACCTCTATTACCGGCTGAACGTAGTGCCGCTGCGCCTGCCGCCGCTGCGCGAGAGGGCCGAGGACGTGCCAGATCTGGTCCGCCATTTCTTCGCGCTCGGAGAAAAGGAAGGATTGCCGGCGAAGCGTATCGGCGCCGAGGCGATGGAACTGATGAAGCATCATGCGTGGCCGGGCAATGTGCGCGAACTTGAAAACCTGGTTCGTCGCCTCGCGGCGCTCTATCCGCAAGACGAGATCACCGCCGAAATCATCCACAACGAGCTCGACACCACCCATACCGCGCCGCAGAAACTGGAGACGTCCGAGCTGTCGGTCAGCCAGGCGGTCGAGGCCTATCTACAACGCTATTTTTCATCCTTCGGCGATGGCCTGCCGCCGGCGGGCCTCTATCAGCGCATGCTCGCCGAGGTCGAATATCCCCTGATCGTCACGGCGATGACCGCGTTGCGGGGCAACCAGATCAAGGCCGCCGAGCTCCTCGGCCTCAATCGCAACACATTGCGAAAGAAAATCCGCGAACTCGGGATCAACGTGTATCGCGGTTATCGACCCGGCTGATACGGCCGCACGGCGACCAATCGGCGCCATCGCCGGTCTCTTTGTTGCAAAATCGCCACAATGCGTTGCATCATTGCAACGCAGGAGATGGAATCATCATGACATCCGACGCGGCTGCAATCGCGAACGGCGGGGAGGGGTTGGCGGGCAGGCGGGAAGGCCGGCGGCTCTTGGCCCTGCCTGGCGTCGTCTCGGTGCTGCTGGCGTTGTTTTCGGCGATCGGGTCCTTCGTTATCCTCGTCGGCCTGACGCCCATCCAGCCGACCGCTTCGGTCACGCTCGCGCTCATCATCCTCAATGCCGGTTTCATCCTGCTGCTGACCGGACTGATCATCCGTGAAATCCACCGGATTCTTACGGCACGTCGCCACGGCCGCGCGGCCGCGCGGCTGCATGTGCGGATCGTCACGCTGTTTTCGGTCGCCGCCGGCGTTCCCGCGATTGTCGTCGCCATCGCCGCGGCGCTGACGCTGAACATCGGCCTGGACCGCTGGTTCTCGATCCGCACCAAGGACATCGTATCGTCGTCGCTGTCGATCGCGCAGGCCTATGTCCTCGAGAACGCGCGCAACCTGCAGGGCACGACCCTGTCGATGGCGACAGACCTCGATAGCGCGCGCGCCGTCTACAGCCTCGACAAGGCAGGGTTTCATGACCTGATAACCGCTCAGGCGCTTGGCCGGGCGCTCGCCCACGCGGCGCTGATCGATTCCACAGGCGCCGTGGTCATGCAGGCTGAGACGAAGGCGGATTTTGAAATTCCGGCGCCGCCCAAGGACGCGGTCAGCGATGCGGTCGATGGCTTGCCGGTGCTGATCGAACCGCGATTCCGCAATATCATCGGTGCGATCGTCAAGCTCAAGGAAGTCCGCGACCCGACGCACGAACTCTACCTGTACACGTTGCGGCTCGTCGATCCGGAGGTCATCCGCGCGCGGCAGATCGTGACGACAAATGCCACCGAATATTCCGGCCTCGAAGAAAACCGGACGACGACGCAGATCGCCTTCGCGCTGCTCTATCTCGGCCTGACCCTGGTCGTGGTGCTGTCGGCGATCTGGACCGGCATCGCGGTTGCCGACCGGCTGGTCCGGCCGATCCGCCAGTTGATTGGCGCTGCGGGTGAAGTGTCGACGGGCAATCTCGATGTTTCGGTGCCGGTGCGGGCCTCGGACGGCGACGTCGCGCAACTTGGCGACACCTTCAACCGCATGCTCCAGGAATTGAAAAGCCAGCGCAACGAGCTGATCGCCGTCAAAGACCAGATCGACGACCGACGCCGCTTCTCCGAGGCGGTGCTTTCCGGCGTCACGGCCGGTGTCATCGGCGTCGACGAGGACGGCGTCGTCACCATCGTCAACAGATCGGCGGAGACGATGCTTGCGCTCGGGCCCACGGCGGTCGGCTCGCGCATCGGCATGCTGTTGCCGCATGTCGGGCGCGTATTCGAGGTTGCCAAGTCCTCCGGGCGCGTGGTGCATCGCGAACAGGTTGCGTTCTGGCGCGCGGGCGCGGAGCGCAGCTTCAATATTCAGGTGACGCTCGAATCCGGAGGCGACGATTCCGGTGAGCACGCCTATGTCATCACGATCGACGACATCACCGATCTTGTCGTCGCGCAGCGGTCCACTGCCTGGGCCGACGTAGCGCGCCGCATCGCCCACGAGATCAAGAACCCCCTGACACCGATCCAGCTTGCGGCAGAACGCATTCGGCGGCGCTACGGCAAGGTCATCACCGACGACCGCGAAGTTTTCGACCAATGTACCGATACCATCATCCGCCAGGTCGGAGACATCGGCCGCATGGTCGACGAGTTCTCCTCCTTTGCCCGCATGCCGAAGCCGACGCTGGAAAAGGCGGATCTGCGCGAACCGTTGAAGGAAGCGGCTTTCCTCGTCGAGGTGGGACGGCCGGATATCACGTTCACCCGCAAATTCGGCGATACGCCGCTCATCGGCCATTTTGACAACCGCCTGCTCAGCCAGGCGTTCGGCAACGTCATCAAGAACGCCACCGAGGCGATCGACGGCCTCGATCCCGACGACCGCGCCGGCGGGGAAGTGCGCATCACAGCGCATAGTGAAGGCGGGAATCTCATCGTAGAAGTCGCCGACAACGGCCGGGGCCTGCCGCGCGAAAACCGCCACCGCCTGCTCGAGCCCTACATGACGACCCGCGACAAGGGCACGGGGCTTGGTCTCGCCATCGTCAAGAAGATCGTCGAAGACCACGGTGGCCGCCTGGAACTGCACGACGCTCCAGCCGATTTCCACGGCGGCAGTGGTGCCATGATCCGTTTCGTCCTGCCGGCTACTCCCGCCGAAGAGACCGAACCCGCGGCCGTTACGACCGCGGCAATGCAATGAGGGGACAGTAATGGCCTCCGATATTCTGGTTATCGACGACGAAGCAGATATCCGCGAACTGGTCGCGGGTATCCTTTCGGACGAAGGGCATGAAACGCGAACGGCGGGCGACGCAGATGCAGCACTTACCGCGATTTCCGAGCGCCTGCCCAATCTCGTCTTTCTCGACGTCTGGCTGCAGGGATCGCGGCTCGACGGACTGGAGCTTCTGGACGAGATCAAGCACCGCCATCCGGACCTGCCGGTGGTGATGATTTCCGGCCACGGCAACATCGAGACGGCTGTCGCTGCCATCCGGCGGGGCGCCTATGATTTCATCGAGAAGCCGTTCAAGGCCGACCGGCTCGTCCTGGTCGCCGATCGCGCGCTGGAGACACTGAAGCTGCGCCGCGAGGTTTCCGAACTCAAGCGCCGCGCTACCGATTCCTTCGACCTGATCGGCGCCTCGCATGCGATCAATGTGCTGCGCCAGACAATCGAGCGCGTCGCACCGACCAATTCGCGCGTGCTCATCATGGGGCCTTCTGGGTCAGGCAAGGAGCTTGCCGCCCGCGCCATTCATACCGCGTCGTCGCGCTCTTCCGGCCCGTTCGTATCGCTCAACGCCGCGACGATCACGCCGGAGCGCATGGAGATCGAGCTTTTCGGCACGGAGTCGAATGGCGGCGAGCGCAAGGTCGGGGCGCTGGAAGAGGCGCATCGCGGCATCCTCTATCTCGACGAGGTGGCCGACATGCCGCGCGAGACGCAGGGCAAGATCCTGCGCGTGCTCGTCGACCAGCAGTTCGAGCGGGTGGGGGGAACGAAGCGCGTCCGCGTCGACGTGCGGGTCATCGCGTCCACGGCGCAGAACCTGGAAGCCATGATCGCGGACGGTCGCTTCCGCGAGGATCTGTTCCATCGTCTGGCCGTGGTACCGATGCGCGTGCCGTCGTTGGCGGAGCGGCGAGAGGACATTCCGCTGTTGATCGACCATTTCATGGCCCGGATCGCCGAGCAGGCCGGGATGCGCCCGCGCCGCCTCGCCGACGACGCGATGGCTGTGCTGCAGGCCCACAACTGGCCGGGCAATGTCCGCCAGTTGAGGAACAATATCGAGCGCCTCCTGATCCTTGCCCGCTCCGACGACCCGGATGCCCCCGTTTCCGCCGAGATGCTTCCTGCCGAGATCGGCGACCTGATGCCGAAGGCGCCGTCGCAATCCGACGCCCACATCATGGCGCTGCCGCTGCGCGAGGCGCGCGAGCAGTTCGAGAAGGAATACCTGATCGCCCAGATCAACCGCTTCGGCGGCAACATCTCGCGCACCGCGGAATTCGTCGGCATGGAGCGTTCGGCGCTGCATCGGAAACTGAAATCGCTGGGTGTGTGAGCCGGTTTTTGGGATTTCTGCGCACGGACGCCAAATCGTGAACCCCGGATCATGGTGCCGTCGGCGGAACAGGGCGTATTTCTTGCCGCCGGGCGATTCCCGCCCTATTCGAAACGCGCAACCGGAGAGGGGAGTCGCCCGTGCTTCGCATCGCCTATGTCAACGGCATCTACCAGCGTCACGACCATGCGCTGGTCCATGTGGAGGACCGCGGCTACCAGTTCGCCGACGGCGTCTATGAGGTTTGCGAGGTGGCGCGCGGCATGATCGTCGACATGACGCGGCACCTCGACCGGCTCGATCGCTCGCTGCGCGAACTGAAAATGGATTGGCCGGTCTCGCGGCGGGCACTCCCGGTCATCATGCGCGAGGTGGTCAACCGCAATCGTGTCGTCAACGGGATGGTCTATCTGCAGGTGACGCGCGGCGTCGCGCCGCGCGACCACGTGTTTCCGGCGGGGGTACCGTCCTCGCTGGTCGTCACCGCAAAGCGTACGGATCCCTCTGTCGGCATGCGGCGCGCCGAGGCGGGCATCAGCGTCATCACGGTGCCTGAAAACCGCTGGGACCGCGTCGACATCAAGACCGTCGGACTGCTGCCCAACGTGCTTGCCCGCCAGCAGGCGAGAGTGCAGGGCGCTTACGAAGCCTGGTTCGTCGACCCCGACGGGACCGTCAAGGAGGGTGCGGCGACCAATGCTTGGATTGTGGCCAAGGATGGCAAGCTTGTGACGCGCCCGGCCGAAACCGGCATCCTGCGCGGCGTCACGCGCACGACCCTGTTCGACGTTGCCGCAAAGCTCGGCCTGACGATCGAGGAACGGGGCTTCACGGTCGAAGAAGCGAAAAGCGCGCGCGAAGCCTTCATCACGGCGGCGACGACTCTGGTCATGCCGGTCGTCGCCATTGACGGGACGCCGGTGGCCAACGGGCATCCCGGCGCGACGGCTCTGGCCCTGCGCGCGGCCTTTTTTGACATTGCGGAAAAAACCCAAGCCTGATAACCACTAAGCTTGGGTTGTATCGTTTCGGGGCATTGCTGCGTTGCTTCTTGCGATACGACGATGTGTGTGTCGCCGTATAAGTTCCGGCGAGGGGAAAACGGATAATAACAATGGCGGAACGCTCCCAAAACCTGCAGGATCAATTCCTCAATACCGTTCGCAAGACCAAGAACCCGCTTACCATCTTTCTCGTCAACGGCGTGAAACTCACCGGGGTGGTAACGTCCTTCGACAATTTCTGCGTGTTGCTGCGCCGCGACGGGCATTCCCAGCTCGTCTACAAGCATGCAATCTCCACGATCATGCCGAGCCAGCCGGTACAGATGTTCGAAGGCGAGGAACCGACCAAGGACGGTTGATCGCCTTGATCCGTTCCCTTTGATGGTCCCATGACAGGCGCCCCGGATACAGACGGCAGTGCGAAGGGCACGCGTGCCGTTGTCGTCGTCCCGGTCCTGCCGGATCGTTTCGATACCCGCACCGAAGTGGACGGCCGCCCGCGTCTCAAGCGCTCGCCCGAGGCGCGCTTCGAGGAGGCGCTGGGGCTTGCGCGCGCCATCGATCTTGAGCCTGTCGCTTCCCGTATCGTCACCGTTAACGATCCGCGTCCGGCAACACTGATCGGAACGGGCAAGCTCGACGAGATCGCAGCCGATGTGAAGGAGCAGGAAGCCGAGCTCGTCGTCGTCGATCACGCGCTGACACCTGTGCAGCAACGCAACCTCGAAAAGGCCTTCGATGCGAAGGTGCTGGACCGCACGGGGCTGATCCTCGAGATCTTCGGCGAGCGGGCGCGCACCAAGGAAGGCGTGCTGCAGGTCGATCTCGCCCATCTCGAATACCAACGTGGAAGGCTGGTACGGT
>WBZS01000753.1_pt1 | contig 33809 bp, 23 predicted proteins | sample 5204201 | NCBI WGS metagenome assembly WBZS01 (sample SAMN12344357, study PRJNA552823) | activated sludge metagenome | biome: Activated sludge suspended growth; feature: Nitrification reactor; material: Wastewater; isolation source: activated sludge from nitrification reactor of wastewater...
CTTACAGCTTGGAAAAATTGGGCAAATATTTTAAAGTGGTCCAAAAGATTGAATTAGCCATGCGTTTTTTGGCAGGTATAGCGTTTCTTATAACCGGATTTTATTATCTTAATTTGTATCTGAAATTTGTTTGATCACCAAACAGATATACTCCGGATATCTGTTTGGTTTACCTTGAATAAAAATAAGGTTGCAATGATTGTGACGTTAATGTTTATGAAGACCTTCTGTAAATACCATTTCCATTAATAACTTTTGTTTTATCCGACCCTTTGTGTTTACACAATACAATCAATAGATCTTCAGAAATTTTAATTATTTTATTTTGAATAAGCTGTGTTTGTAAGAAAAGTAGGGTCACTTAGTGTTTTTAAAAAATTAACAAGGTCTTCTTTTTGTTGATCAGAAAGACCGAGCCCTTTCCCAATGGTTGGTATTATTAAAGGGGAAACAGAGGAGGACATTTTTACATTGGAATTATAGTGATCAATTACAGCTTCTAAAGTAGTAAACCTGCCATCATGCATGTAGGGGGCCGTAAATTCTACATTTCGTAAGGAAGGTACTTTAAAAGCTGCTTTATCTGAAGGTTGTCCGGTAACTTTCAACCTGCCTGTATCTGTGATTCCTTCTTCTGAATCAAGACCATTATTCATATATTCATTATTTTCGAAATTTGGACCTATGTGACAATGAGCACAGTCTGCACCTGAATTTCCTGGAAAAAATGGGTTATATTCCTTAAAAAATAATTTTCTTCCTCTTTCTTCACTTTCACTTAGTGCGGTTTGACCTTTTAAAAATTTATCATATTTTGAATCATGGGATACAATGCTAAGCATAAATTGTTCCAGGGCCAAACTAATTTTAAAGCTATTAATTTCAGAGGTACCAAAAGCACGTAAAAATTGATCTCTGTACAACTTTTGCCCGCTTAGTTTTGATATCACATTATCAAGCGTCTCGTTCATTTCAAGGACGTCCTGAATAGGTTTTAGGGATTGTTCTCTTAAAGTAATAGCCCGCCCATCCCAAAAGAATCCATTTGCGTGCCAGGCCAGATTAAATACCGGCATAGCTTGTCGTTTTCCAAAAAGCCCGTCAACGCCTTTTGAAAATTGATTTTTATCAGAAAATCCATGCTTTTGATCATGGCAATCTGCACAGGACTGAATATTGTTTTTTGATAACATTTTTTCATAGAACAGCATCTTACCCAAAGCGATACCATCTACAGTGAGCGGATTATCCTGCGGTAGGGAAGGAGACTCAAAATAGGCAGGGTAACTAAAGTTGTAGTTTACAGGGTTGTATTCAACTACTTCCTCTATTACAGTGTCATTACCACAGGATACTAAAATTGATAAGCAGCAAAATGTAAGGATTGATTTTGTCTTTATTGAGAAGAATTTCATTTTAAAGCATTAATTTTATTTAGTTGGAATAATATTTATTATTAATGACCGAAGTATCATTCAAAGTCATTAAAAAGGCTTTGAGTGCTCTTTTTTCTTTTGAAGTAAGGTGCAATGGAGCAATTAATGGACTTTTATTGATATGGGGCTGCCCACCGGAATCATAATGTTCGATCACGGTTTCTAAGTCAGGCATTGAACCATTATGCATATATGGAGCGGTATAACCCAAATTTCGCAAACTGGCTGTTTTAAATACACCAATATCTTCTTCCTTTCCGGTGAGACGGTTCCGTCCTGCATCGGAATACATGGAATATATTCCGTTATTATTAAATTGATAATTAGTAAAATTAATTCCGTTGTGACAATGACTACATTTTGTTTTATCGCTAAAAAATAAATCTCGTCCTGTTAATTCTTCTTCTGTTAAGGAATTTTTATCTCCATGTATATATGCATCATACCTGCTGTTTCCCGATAAAATACTTCTTTCAAAATTAGAAATAGCCCGTGTAATTACATAGGGGTCTAAATTTCTGCCGTAGGCCTTCAGTGCTAATTCCTGATATGTATTGTCTGATTTCAGTTTTGAAGCGATGTCAACAATGTTAAAATCAAATTCATTGTGTTCCTGAACAGGTACTAAAACCTGCATTTCAAGTGTTGGTACGCCACCTTCTCTCGTAAAATATGGATGATATGCAATGTTTGCAAGAGTAGGTGCATTTCTTGTTCCGGCTCTTCCTTTTGCACCGGAAGACAATGCCTGATTATCAGAGAAGGCGAATTGCTGTTGATGACAGGAAGCACAACTAATCGTATTGTCTGAAGATAATCTGTTGTCGTAAAACAACATTTTTCCAAGTTTCCAGCGATCCGGAGTAAAAACATTATCTTCCGGAAATGGAAGTTCAGGGAATCCTTGAGGTATTATAATCGTTTTTAATGCATCAAAATTAATGGTTTGTTTTTCTTCTTTACTGCATGACATAAAAATGCTACAGTAACAAATGAAAACAAAATTAAATTTGAAGGCGATTGGCACGTCTGTTACAATTTAATCAATTTGCCGTGTTGTAAAACCAGATTGTTTCGCAATAATTCGATAAAGTATACACCCGGCTCCGTTAAATGAATTTCATTGGACACATCTGGATTTTGAATCTGTTGTACAATTCTACCCGAAATATCTTTAATTGTTAACTTATCACCACTTTTAAAGCTTTTCTCCAGAAATATATAAGAAGTTTCTGTCAGTGACGGATTTGGAGTGATTTTAAAATAGTTCAATTTAGTATCACTTACACTTGAAATAGGAGATGAAGCTTTAAATACTTTGTTTTTAAAATTATTCATCAATGCTACAGCTTCTTTGGTAGAACCATGTATAAAGACGACTTTGTTCATATTAATGTTGGTTAAAGAGGCTCCAATATCAGCATCCAAATCAATATGAAGTTGGTCGTTTCTTAATTGACCGTTCGTTTGGATGACCACTTTTTGAATTAAAAAATCGCCAACAGAATGAATTTGAAAATTGTAAAGGAGTTCCGGACCCGAATTCCCTTCAATAGCTACAAATCGGTATCCAGAAGCCCAACCCCAATGCATATCTGGAGACTTCGGTGCCAGTGCATGATCAGCAGGCCAAAGGGTAGGATCTCCATGGTTATTTATTGAATCGATCCCAACCAAAAAACTGATAGAGTCCAGAGCGATAATATCTGTTCTACCTATATTAATACGAATATCTTCTCCGTTTCTCGATAATATGTACGTGTCGGGGAATGATGTCGCAATACCATTATCATGATATAATGTAATATTGGAAATAAAATAATCGATCCGGGTAATATGAAACCGATGATCCAGGTTATTGGTTGTATTTTTTTGTAATTCAAATTTTTCCTTACCCAAATAATGATTTACATTCAGGTAAATATCTTTTTGTCCCCATGCTTCCTGGATGACAACCAAAGAAACGAAATAAAAAATAATAAATTTAAACATATCTTATAAAATTATGGTGTAGAACTATGTAAACATTTACAGCTTTTCAGGCCGGTCATACTGGCAACAACCATGTAATTTATTATAAATTTTGTCAGGAGCCCGAAACTTTTCGCTGTCATAACCTGCAGATGCAACCCTTTTAAGTATTTTATCCAAATCAGTTTTAGTGCTGTCAAAAACGACCAAAAGCATTTTGGTGTTGGTATCCCAGGTAGCGACTATCTTATCTTTTTCATTGGCAGCTTTTTCAATGGTTTTTTTACACATACCACAATTTCCATATACTTTTACGGACATTGTTTTACTATTGGGAATTTGTGCACTTGCTTTATTTGCCAGACTTCCAAATAAAAGAAACACTACTAATGGTAAATATCTCATCTACAATTGTTTTATAATGAATGTAAAAATTTTAAATCTTTTTTGTTCAAAAAATTTAAAATACCAAATAAACTACAAAATAGAGCTTTAAAAGTATATATTAAAATAATGCTGAGAAAAGTTATTTTAGGATTATTTTTGTACAGAGAAAAGTTATTTTAGGGTTATTTAATTAACCTGTATAGCTATTTTAGGACGAGACACAGTACCCCGTAAAAACAAGCCTTTTAGGGTGTTGTCCCGAGGTTGTCCCGAGGTTGTGCCGACCATACCTTATAGATAAGCCATAGATAAGCCGTAGATCCCTTATGGATACCTTATGAATACATCCGGTCCGAAATCCGAAATTGGCCGCGGGATTAAAAATAAATTCTTGCTTTTCCCCATCCTGTTAACCACGGACTGACAACCTTCGGTTCCCCGCAAAAACAAGCCTTTTTCATTGAAAAATCAGAATTAAAAGAATAGAAGGAAATCTTCCTAAAAAGTATTCAAACAGAAAATTAACTGATAAACTTTTAATGAAGGTGTTTTGTAATTTCTTTCTTATATTGATGTATCAATCTGAATTTATCTTTTTGGAGTTACCAAACTATTTATTTTTGAATAGTAATCTTATTTGATCCGGGTTAGCATCCTTTATAAGCTTAAATAAATTAATTTCCACGACAATAGGTGATCGCCACCTGAATACAGATTTTTACCTTAAGCAATATATCGATCTTTTCTGAAAGGAATTACTCCAACACTACAACTCAATTGAAATTGAGATTGACTCTGAAAATGATTCTGAATCAGCCATTTTGTAATCTTAAGCCTTGAGCGTGGTTAAATACAATGAACGAAAGTTTATTTGAATTTTTTTACTTTAAAATTTATCAATATAAATCAGATTTTGAAAAGGTGGCATGATGAATTGATTTGTAAATTAATGAAATTAATATTTGCTTTCCTCTTATGTTTCAATTGAAATAATTTACTTTTGTCTTTTGAAATGACCGAAGTGATTCTCAAAACATCCAGTAGATTTGAGTTCTCCCTCAAATTATACGTGCCAATAGGGTTCCAGAAATGGAATTCTATATCAATAAATATTCCTTTATCAACCGGTAAACATTTAAATTGAAAAGATGAAGTGGAATAGAAAAGTGGTTGGATATATTCTTTCATGCATTGTTTATTTGGCTTCCATTGTTGTAAGTCCTGACTTGAACGCTTTTTGGGGCAATCCGAAAGGTACTCCAACCATTAGCAAAACGGATTCCTGGAAAGATGCCGGAGTCACTAAAAATGAAGTTAAATCATTTTCTTTTCAATCCATTGCATGTAGCGGTCTGGTTTATATACATCAAATTTGGAACGAGAATGCTACCATTTTACCAAATATATTGGCTTATTATAGTAAGTCAAACTATTTTGAAATATTATCTCTCGTCAACTTAGGAGTGCGGGTGCTTATATTTCCGCACCACACTTTTTGGTAACACTCAACACAAAACTTTTATAGTTTCTTAAATTCGTAAGACCGATGTTTTCACTTCCGGTAGTTTAATTATTGGAAATGAGACATTGGGTTAATCTTACTTAGCTTAATAACAATACCTGAAAGAAATACAACACTTCAGGGTCTTTTTAAATATAAATATAAAAAAAAATAATATGTCAACTATAATAATAAACATAGTACTGGTTTTAATCATTGTTGTTCCAATGGGATATTTTATGTTTGGAGCAGGTAAAGATAAAACTGCAGTTAAAAATTTTAAATCTAAAGCGCGGGAAGCTGGATTGAACCCGGATAAGATTGGCATCTGGCATGGCGGTATGATCGGATTGGATATTCAAAAGTCAAGTCTGTGTTACTTATCTTCACTGAAAGATGGAGTTTTACACATCATCGATATGAATGAAATCAAACATTGCGAAGTCAATAAATTGTATCACAAGGAAAATGTGCACAACCAGGCTACCAATGTCTTAATGAGTGTATCATTATACATTACCAAAAAAGACAAAAGCGAGGTGGTCATTCCAGTATACGATTCTTCAGTACATTCACAGATAGGCACTGACCTTATGGAAGCCAATGATTGGGCCAATATAATCAATAACAAAGCGCATTCTATTTTCTGATCCAATAATTGTATTACTTGATAGTAAATGGCCACTTTTAGTTCAAACATGGAGCAAATGAGCTAAAAGTGGCTCTTTTTTTACACCTTTGCAATTTTATTTGATAATTCCGCAACCATATGAATTATATTATATTAAACTAGAAAGGCCACCACAGGAATTATTTGCATTATTATTAAAGAAAAGTATCGATATAAATTGATGAGCGTATGATAGTATGGGTTTTGTTTTTGTGTATGATCACCGTTTTTCTGGCGCTTGATCTTGGAGTATTCAATAAAGATGCGCATGAAATTTCGTACAAGGAGGCAACAAAATGGACAATTGCCTGGTCAACTTTGGGTGTTTTGTTTTCCGGGGTTATTTATTTGATTTATGCAAATCAACTTATGGCCATTTCAGAACATACGCGCACGCCAATTGAAGCTGCAATTCAGTATCTAACAGGATATATCATCGAACTTACATTGAGTATTGACAATATATTTGTTATTGCCATCATTTTCAGGTCATTTCGTATCCCGCTAAAATATCAGCATCGGGTCTTATTCTGGGGCATTTTGGGTGCCCTTTTATTCAGAGGGATAATGATTGTATTTGGGGTTTTGCTTATTGAGCAATTTACCTGGACTACCTATGTATTTGGAGCCTTTCTGATATTTACAGCTATAAAAATGGCCATGTCTGATGAGGAAAGTGAGTTTGATCCCAAAAAATCATTTATTTACACTGCGGTAAGGAAACTAATTCCTGTAACCGGGAGAATTGATGGTCAGAAGTTTTTGTTCAGGAAAAAAGGAATGTTGATTGCTACGCCTTTGTTGCTGGCGCTTATCCTGATTGAATTTACTGATATTATTTTTGCCTTGGACAGCATACCGGCCATTCTGGGAATTACAACGGATCCTTTTCTGGTATTTACATCAAATATCTTTGCTATCCTGGGTTTAAGATCTATGTACTTTTTTGTAGCTAATATGTTAGATTCATTCCACTATTTAAAACATAGCCTGACCGTAATTTTAATTTACGTAGGGATAAAACTTATACTGGCGAATCACTACCATTTATCAATTGGCCTTTCACTGAGTGTTATTATTGTTAGTATAGCAGCCGGAGTATTGCTTTCTATAAAATATAAAAAAGAACACAGCAAGGTCGATTAATCAGCCTGTATATTTCAAATATGTCTATTATAATCAATGTAAACAATGGAGAAGCGTAGCCATTGATAAAATAAGCTTTCTTTTCCCTTCCATTTGCTAAGATGAAAGGGATGGAGCAAATGAATTTTATATTCATAGCTCATTTGGGTTTAATCCGGAGTTCAGATTACCCAGATTAAAATCTATTTTTTACCAAAAGAAAATAGGCTTGTCTTACTTTTTGGACACTATTTTATCCAATGTAAAAGATCCATTCAGACCTTTTTCAGAATTCCCTCCGACCATGATTTCAAAATCGCCTGATTCCACTATGTAATCTCCATTTTCTTTGAAAAATCCAAGTTCGTCTCTGGAAAGCAGGAAAGTCACTTCTTTGGATTTACCTGCAGCAATTTGTACTTTTTCAAATCCTTTCAACTCTTTCACGGGTCGTGTAATAGAAGCCACTTTATCTGTCAGATACAACTGTACCACTTCTGACCCGTCCATCTTTCCGGTATTTGTTACTACTACAGAAACAACAATATCTCTAACCCCTTTTTTCGTTATTTTCAGATTAGTATACTCAAAGTTCGTGTAACTTAAACCGAATCCAAAGGGGAAAAGAGGGGCATTAATTTCATCTGAGTAATGAGACCAAAACACCAGGTCTTTTGGCCCCGGACGACCGGTGGATTTGTAATTATAGTAAAGAGGCACCTGCCCTGTACTTCTGGGGAAAGACATAGGAAGTTTACCTGAGGGATTAAAATCACCAAATAATACTTGTGCAATTGCATGTCCACTTTGTGTGCCGGGTTGCCAGGCTTCAAGGATAGCAGTTGCCTGATCTTTGGCTTTTACTATGGTTAATGGCCTGCCGTTCATCAGCACTAAAACAATATTTTTATTTACTTTAAATATTTCATCAAGTAATTCTTGCTGCAGTCCCGGCAAATCAAGGTTGGTTCTGCTCCTGCCCTCACCACTTTGATAACCATGTTCTCCCAATACCAATACAACAATATCTGCGCTTTGGGCTGCCACTCTTGCTTCCCCTAATCCAGAAGTATCTGTGGTGTTGATATTAAGTTCATTAATAAAAGTTTCAGCGCCGGTAAATAGTTTTGGACCATTCGCGAAAGCAAGACTCTTTCCGATATACTTCTGCATACCTTCTAAAACGGAAACAGCTGAATTGTCTGCAGCAGCCAGTCTCCAACTCCCTAACGGACTGTTTTTATCATCGGCCAGGTCACCGATTAAAGCAATTCTTTTTCCCGATTTGGGTAATGGCAATAAATTATTGTCATTTTTTAGCAGTACCATTGATTTTTTTGCAATATCCAATACACCATCCAAATGATCGGCATGCCCCACCAGACTTTTTTCCTTCTCGATATCACAATATTTGAAAGGATCGTCAAACAGCCCGAGTTGAAATTTTACTTTCAAAATACGAAAAACAGCATCATCAATATGTTTTACTGAAACAGCACCTGTTTCAACGAGTGTTTTGAGGTGGTTAACATAACCATACGATTCCATGTCCATATCACATCCACCGTGAATGGCAAGCCTGGATGCATCTTTAAGGTCTTTGGCAAAGCGATGGTCAATCATTTCGCCAATAGATCCCCAGTCCGAAACTACAAAGCCTTTAAAATTCCATTTACCCTTTAGGACATCTCGTTGCAGAAATGAGTTTCCTGTGGCAGGTATACCATTAAGATCATTAAAGGAATTCATAAATGTAGCTACTCCGGCATCAACGCATGCTTTGAATGGGGGAAGGATGGTGTTGAAGAGGGTAGAAGTGCCTACATCTACCGTATTATAATCTTTACCGGATTCTGAAAAACCATAGCCGGCAAAATGTTTGGCACATGCAGCGATGGTATTGGTTTGGGACAGGTCACTGCCCTGGAATCCCTTAACCCGGGCAGCTGCAATTCGACTTCCTAAATAAGTATCTTCTCCTGCACCCTCCATAACACGACCCCACCGAGCATCTCTTGTGATATCTACCATGGGTGCAAACGTCCAGTTTATCCCTTCTGCTGACGCTTCTGTTGCTGCAATTCTGGCTGATTTTTCAATCGCCTCCAGATCCCAACTGGCGGCTTCTGCCAATGGTATCGGACTGATAGTTTTATATCCATGAATCACATCAAAACCAAAAATCAGTGGTATGCCAAGACGCGATTCTTCAATGGCTATTTTTTGAAGTTTTCTAACATTTTCAACACCCCTGATATTCAGCATGGAACCTACCATCCCTGTTCGCAAATGATCATATTTTTTCCTGGCATTTTCTTCTGACGGAGCAGGACCAGTTATATCCCAAAACCCGTTGTATTGGTTCATTTGACCGATCTTTTCTTCCAGAGTCATTTTCTTAAGCAATGCACGAACTTTTTGATCTATAGTTCCGCTACTTTGTCCGAAACTATAAAATGCAGATTGCGATAAAAATACTATCAATAAAATAATACGTAGCATGGTAAATGTATTTGGTTTATTTATAATCCCATGTCTAAATAAGACAATGCAAATATAAGGCGATTCTAAGAAATTAAATCACTGATGTAAGAATGAACTGCATGAATAATCACTTTTTACATCGGCTGAAAAACCCGGATATAATCTACTATCATGTTCTGTGGGAAAGCGGTACTGTTATCCGGATTTCCCGGGAAAGTACCACCTACAGCGACGTTCATAATGAAAAAGAAAGGCTTATTGAAAGGATAAGCGACATTACCCAAATCTGCCGGGGTGATCGTGTGAAATTTTTCATCATCAACATAATACTCGATCAGATTTTCTTTCCATATAATGGAAAATACATGGAATTCGTCCTGGAAATTTGCATTTCCTGACAAATATTTTGACATGGATTTGTATTGATGCTGACTAACGGATGGGCCATAATGAACTGTGCCAACAACCCGGTTAGGCAAGTTTCCGGAGAGTTCCATAATATCAATTTCACCACAAGCAGGCCAGTTAACAGATGTTATATTGGTTCCCAGCATCCACAATGCCGGCCATAATCCCTGTCCTTCTGGAAGGGCAGCTCTGATGTCAATTCGTCCGAATTTAAATGCTTTTTTACCCTGGGTTTTTATCCGGGATGAGGTATAATTGCTTGATCCATATTTTTGAGCTTTGGCAGTAATCACCAGATTTCCACTGACCAGAGATGTATTATCTTCTCTGTAATGCTGCAATTCATTGTTACCCCAACCGCCTGCGCCGGTTTCGTGCACCCAATTATTCGGATTTAATGCTGTAGAATCAAATTCATCAGCCCATACCAGCTTGTATCCGCTGTATGCCATAGGGGAATTGTAACCTGAAGCCGGAATAACCAGACCAGCTGTATTGTCATCATCATCCAGTAATGTCACATTTAGTAGCTGATTTTCGACTTTCATATTAATTGGGTTATAGAATTTAAGGATAAAATTTTCTTTATTTTCCTTAATTTCATCTCCAAAAAATATCAGGTCAATATTCTTCTTACTTTCGGAAGGGCTAAAAACCAATTTGCCTTCTGTTATGATCTTATAATCACTTCCCTGAGTGGCATTGCCGGAAAAGACGGCAAATGAAACCACGGCATTTGTTTTGTTTTCACCCGATAAAGTTAGTTCCAATGACAAGTTCTGATCAATGTCCTGTTCCGTAAATGTCGCATCAGAAAAACTTAATGCTGGTAAATTCAGATTTTCAGGTGATCCGTCACTATCTTTTGCACAACTATAAATTAATACTAGGGTAGCGATGCCCAGAATGCTGACTAATTGGATTTTATTTTTTAATTGATTCATCATTATATTTTTTAGATTAGTATACATCAGGTAATCTGAAAATTAATTTGCAACAAAAGTTAATTCAAACCATCCTTCCGGATTTGGTGTACCATTCTGAGCTCTTATTCTGGCCCTGATTACCAGTTCATCCTTACTGAGTTTTACAATATCCATTACGTTATCTGCGTCCCAAACCCCCATAAACTGATTATCCTGAATAACTATCTGGTCTCTATTATTTATTCCAGTGCCTTCCAGAAAGTTAAAATCGCTGATACCCGGGTCATAGGGTTGTACCTTGTAACCATCCCATGGATTGACTGATGCCCCATTGTTTTTATTTTGAAACTTAAGTCCTTCAAAAGTGAAACAGAACCTGTCGTCGTATTGCGCTGCCTGTAAGCTACCTGCTGTGGATGTAAACCAGGAAAAATCATCATACGTTGGCCCCACTTTTACGGCACCGGCAGCAGTACTCAACGTCCAGCATTTGCCTGCCGGAAGGCAATCTCCGGTGAGAAAAGCTAATTTTGGACTACAACTCAAGGCTGCATCCTGTTTTACTTCAATCGTTTTGGATGCTATTCCAGTCCCGCTACCATCAATATTTGAAGTATATAAAGTAACTTTGTATATGCCCGCTTTAGAATATAACACCGTATCCAAAGCCTTTGAAGATGATTTTTGGGGCACCTCCAGGCAGATCCCATAACAGCTGAAACCCATTTGTTAAATCGGTTTTGATTACAAATTTATTTGGGTTATTTGATACTGGTTCAACAGTGAATTCAGGAGTGCCCGGGGAACCTTCCAGAGATGCTTCATTGATTCTTTCCGGTATACAACCAACAATGGTCAAAAGACCAACTAAGAAAGCAATGGTAAATCTTTGAATATATTTGATATTATTTTGCATACATATGATATTTAAATGATCAATTAATATCCCGGATTTTGAATCAAAGCACCATTGGTTGCCTGAATCTGAGATTGTGGGATTGGAAAGAGTTCATGCGTCCCTTCCTTAAATCCATATTTACCTAAAATTTGTGGTCCTCTTCCTGTTCTGATCAAATCAAAAAATCTGTGACTTTCAAGTCCCAGTTCAATTCTTCTTTCGCGGTAAATGGATTGAAGTAAGGCGTCGCCTGAAAATGAAATATTAGGTATTCCCACTCTTGATCTTACGATATTCAGGGCTGTTCTTGCTGCTTGTTCATCACCGGAATGATAGGCCGCTTCAGCATACATTAATAATACATCTGAATACCTGATTACCCGATCATTGCTGCCACCATTCGGGTTTGGATCTCCAAAAGGAGCATCCTCACTTTTATTGTTAAAATATTTTTTTGAATAATAGATATAAGGAATACCTCCCGTTGCTTCAATTGTAAAAATACCCCGATCACCCATCGCATCTCCTAATCTGAACACGGTGTGCTTTAACCGGGGATCTTCAAACCCTTCTTTAAAAAACTCATCGACAAAGTCCTGGGTAGGGATGTTAAAACCATAGCCTGCAAATTGACCTCTGGCTCTGGTAAAAACATTTGTAAAACTGCCCTCATTTGCATTGTTTTTACCCCAGTTACCACCGGAAGCATTCATATATTGAATCTCAAATACTGACTCAGAATTATTTTCGCCATACAAAGGAAAAATGTCTTTGTAATCCGGAACCAACCTGTATTCATTGGATTTTATAATTGCATCTGCTGTTGATTTTGCTTCATTCCATTTTTTTCTCCAAAGATATGTTTTCACCAATAATGCCTGGGCAGCTCCTTTGGTTATTCTTCCGAGATCCGAAGCATCATATTCGCTTCTAAGCCAAAGATCCGGAATTGCTTCCGTCAGGTCTTTTTCTATTAAATCCCATACCTGTGATGCATTCGCCCTGGGTATATTATATTCAGAAGGTGCCAGAACATGATCTGCAATTGGTACACCACCGAACATGGTTACCAAATTATAGTAATTCCAGGCCCGGATAAATTTGGCTTCACCTAATATACGGGCTTTCAGTTTATCATTCATGTTGATGGGAGGGACCTTTTCCAAAACGACATTGGCTCTGTAGATTCCTTCATAATCAGCACTCCACTCGCCTTCAAGCAGGTCTGTATTCGTCTGGCCTTTAAAAGATTCGAGTTGTAATAAAGCGTTCACATCATTATCCCCGGAACCTCCTTTGACGGCGTCATCGGACATAATGTCTCCCCAAAACCACCTGAAATGACCACCAGGTGATAACTGAAACTGTAATGTGGCATATGCTGCATTTATACCTGCAATTGCATCTGCTTCCGTTTTGTAAAAGTTTTCTTCAGTGATTCCAATAATAGGACTTTTTTCCAAAAAATCTTTATTACAGGCATATTGGACACTGGCAATAAGAAAAATTGTAATTAATAATTTATTATTCATTATTATTTATTTTAGAGTGTCAAACTTAAACCAAGCATAAATGTTCGCGCCTGAGGATAAAATCCCCGGTCGATGCCAATTTCAAGACTTCCTCCAACATTACCTATTTCTGGATCGAGCCCTGAATATTTGGTGAATGTAAGAAGATTTGCTGCAGAAACATATAATTTCAATTTTTCCAAATGCAACTTTTTAAGGTATCTGTCGGGTAAATTATACCCAATGAGCGTATTTTTTATTCTTATATACGATCCATCTTCAACAAAACGATCAGAAATCCTTGCGTTTTGATTCGGGTCACTGAGATTTACTCTCGGCTCTTTAAAGGAAGTTCCAGGACCTGTCCACCTGCTCAGTGCTGATGAAGGCCGGTTAACATATCCAAAATCGTATCTTGTAGTGTTATTAAATATCTCATTGCCCTGAGCCCCCTGAAGATTGATACTTAATTCAATACCTTTCCATTCCAATAATGTATTAAAACCAAAAGTATAGTCAGGGGTAGGGTTACCGATGTAGGTTCTGTCATTTAAATCAATGACTCCATTTCCATCCAGGTCTTTAAACCGTATATCTCCCGGTGCTGTACCCGTGCTTTGGAATGCATGCGCTTCGACTTCCGCCGGAGTCTGAAAAATACCATCTGTTACGAAACCGAAAAAAGAGCCGACAGGTTGTCCGACATCTGTTTTGGCTGCATTGGCGTTGGCAGACTGTACATAACCGGAGTAAACAGGCTCTCCGCCTCTTCCTAAACCTGTTATACGACTTTTAACAAAGGAGATATTACCTCCCACCGTAAATTTTACTGCATTTTTATAATTCCGGTAATTGGCGGACAGTTCAAGACCTTTGTTTTCTGCATTCGCCACGTTTTGAATCGGGGCTGCAGTACCTGCAACCAAAGGGATAGGTGCAGCATATAGCATATCGGAAGTCTTTTTAATGTAATAGTCTGCTGTGAAGTCAAACATACCGTCATACAACTCAACATTGGCACCAATATTAGTTTGGGTAATGGTTTCCCATTTCAAATCAGGATTGGCAGACGTAAGTGCGACACTACCATTTGTGATATTCTCGCCGCTTCCAAAAACATAATTCTGGCCAGTACGAACTACTGTTGTGAAGCTATATTCTCCTATTCTGTCATTGCCATTTTGCCCCCAACTTGCTCTGAGTTTTAAGTTTGAAATTGATTTACTGGTCCAAAAGTTTTCTTTACTGATGATCCAGCCGGCAGAAAATGAGGGGAAGTAGCCAAATCGGTTGTTTTTTCCAAATTTTGAAGATCCATCTGCCCTTAGTGTACCGGAGAATAAATATTTGTTACTGAGTTCATAGTTGGCTTTTGCGAAAAAGGAAAGCAATGATGATTCATAAGCGTACTGGTATGCACTTTGCGAAGCAATCGGGTCAATGGTGTTTGATATATACGCGTCTTTCGGGTCATTGGAGGGCAAATTTGTATTTCCACCTCCATTGCCATCAAAACGATTGGACAATGCACCTGTGCCACCTATTAATGTAATGCTGTGTTTTTCATTTATACTTTTCTGCCAGGTGAGTACATTTTCCACCTGTTTGTTATTCCATGTATTATTTGCAACGCCAACGCTGTTGATCAGGTTTTTTTCTGCCGCAGGTGCCTCACTGATGGAAGGAATATTACTGAGGTCGAATCTGGGCCTGAAAACACGTTGTACTCCGAATGTGACATCCATGCTCAGCGTGGTTCTGAAGCTAAATCCTTTACCAAAATTTATATTGCTATACACATTTCCAACCATCCTGTTACTCGTCCAGGTATCGTGAGTCTGTGCTATACCATTCACCGGATTTGCAATGTCTGTGTCTGTATAATTGGAATAAGCAAAAGTACCGTCCGCTTTTCGGATCGGTGTAACCGGATCCATGTTAATTGCCCTGATCAAAGGAGAGTTAAATTGACTGTTTTCTGTAAGGCCGTTTCTTTTAAGCCAGGTAAAACCAATATTATTCCCCAAAGTGAGCCATGGTTTAAGCTCGTAGGAACTGTTTAATCTCACTGTTGCCCTTTGAAAGTTGGATTTTGGACCTCCAACAATTCCGTCCTGAGAAAAATAGTTTGCCGATAAGGTGTGGGCTGTAGTTGCTCCACCACCTGTAAACATCAGCTGGTGGCTCATGATTGGTGCTGATTCAAAAATAGCTTCCTGCCAGTCTGTTCCTGCTCCCAAAGCAGCTGGGTTAGCAAATTCTACAGGTGGGGTTTTTCCGGCTGCCAGATACGCTTCGTTTTGGAGGGTGGCATACTCTCTGGCATTCAGCAAATCCAGTAATCTGGATACCCTTTGTATGCCATAATAGCTATCGTATGAAATTTTACCGGATTGATTTTTTTTACCACCTTTCGTAGTGATTAAAACGACGCCATTCGCACCTCTGGATCCATATATCGCTGCGGAAGCAGCATCTTTCAGCACATTCAGGCTCTCTATATCATTCGGATTCAGGAAGTCAAGTCCATCAACAGGGACTCCATCCACAATATATAATGGGTCGCTATTGTTAATCGTCCCGACACCTCGGACCCGAACCGATAACGGACTTCCCGGCGATCCTGAAACCTGTGCTACCATTACGCCGGCAGTCTGGCCTTGCAGTGCCTGTTCCACCCTGAGAATTGGTTTCTCCGAAATGTCCTTTGAGCTTAGCGTTGCCACACTGCCACTGATGCTTGATCTTTTTTGTGTACTGTATCCGGTGACCACAACCTCTTCCAGTTGAGAAGCAGATTCTGCCAAAACAACATTAATCTTTGATTGTGTTCCGACTGAAATTTCCTGTGATTCATAACCGATAAAGGAAAATATTAAAACACTTTCTTTGCCTGGTACGGTAATAGAATAATTCCCATCCAGGTCTGTGATTGTACCTACATCAGAATTGCCTTTTAATAATACGTTGACACCGATGGCGCCTCCGGGTTCATTAGCAAGGGTAACATTTCCTGAAACCGTTATCTGGGCGTGAACATGAAATGTAAATAGTAGGATGGATATAAATAACGATACTCGCATTATGAATTGAATTTACAATTAAAATTATTTTTTGCAAAAGCTTTCTTTAAAAAGCTGAAACAGATAGACTCAATGAGCCTATCTGTTCAACATTATAATCACATTCGTATACACTTTTTCGTTTGGCTTTTTCCACCTGACAAAACAGTTATAAAATACATACCCGGTTTATAGTTATTAATATCAAGCTCTGCAAACAACTGGCCTGAATTGGTCCGGAAAGACTGAACCTGCTGACCTGCATTGTTATACAAGATAATTTGTTTTTCAGAAGAATTATTAAAATTCAACGTAATCTGATTTGATAAAACCGGATTACCGGAGATACGGAAGATTTCATTGTCTTGTAAGATATCGTCTGCAGATGAAGGGTTACTGCATAGCTCATTTATAGCACATGTTCCAAAACAGGTAGCAAATACTATGTCTTCTGTTACAGGAGATAATAATCTGTCATTGTAATTGGATGGGTTACCACATGGTAGTCCTTCCAGAATTTCTTTGCAACTATAGTCGGCACAAGGGCCATTGGTAAATGTAAAATAAGATGTAAAGCCTTTCTTACGGGGCACCAAAACTTCATAGATGCCGTTTGCATCGGGGTCTTTCATTTTATACCTACCACCAGGCACTTCAAAATTACCTCCACCTGCCAACCACACCCCTTCCGGATTTGGAGTAACATTACCCATTCCCAGCTTAAAGAGTATTTTTACTTCTTCACCGCAAGCATAGCAACTGTTGTAACATAACTGGGGCAATTCTGTATTTCCACTGACCAGCAGCAATCTGTTCGTGAAATCTCCTGTGGTTTTGGTACACTCTTCGGTTCCAAGAAACTGTTCCTGATTGGCCCAGTTATCCAGTGTAATTTTATATTCATACGCTCCGTTGGTTACTGAAATGTCACCTTCCCAAATGCCATCCAGGTCGTCATCTTTTAAAGGATTAGCATCACCAGACCAGTTATTAAAAACACCACTGATGTACACTTTATCAAAATTACCTGAGTAATTATTCATATTCACTTTGAAGCTCACTTTTCGTATGGCAGGCGCACCACCGGTTTTTACTACCAGATCATCGAAATAACTGGTAACATCATTGGCTCCACCCGGAACACCAAAATCAAAAAACAAGGTAACAGTTTTAAATATAGCAGAACCAGCAGGCTCAAACGGGCTTTCCAGCGAAGGTTGAGTAATATCAAAACACAATTCTTCCCATTCGTTTACTTTCGTGTTTGCAACAGATTGAATCCAGTTGGGTCTGCCATTCTCTGAATTTTCAAGTTTAAGTGCCAGGTTACCAATATGATCCATATGTACTTTTATACAAACTTTTCCTCCATTGGTCAGATTTAACGGAGTCATGGGGTTTGGATTGGAGTACGCTCCAGCCCAAACTTCTGCGCCAGCGGGTTTAATAAATTTAGTCACATTCGCACTGGTATTTAAACCGGTAGGATTCGGGTTTGCAATTACTTCTGTTTTCTGCCCATCCAGTGTGCTTCCGAAGTACGAAAACTGACCTGTACTTTCAGCGGTTTCGAAATCCAGGATGGTAGTCGTAACCACTGCACCTCCTGAAGGCTTAGTAATGTCATCAAAATAATAGGTTACATCTGCGGAACCTCCAGCTGTGCCAAAATCGAAAAACAGGACAATCTGGCTAAACACTTTGCCTGAAGCAGGCTGTTTTGAATCTTCAATTGATGGGGCAGTCAGGTCGAAACACAATTCCTGCCATTGGTTTGGTGTTGTGTAAGGCAAAGTTGTGATCCAGTTCTCTCCGCCACCTACAACTCCTTCGAGTTTAAGCGCGAGAACTCCGGCGTGGTCCATCCATACTTTAACACATACTGTACCTCCTGCAGAGGCATCTATGGGCGTTGCCGGAGCCGGGTTGGCAAATCCACCAGCCCATGTTTGGGCATTAGCTGCTTTTATATACTTACCTACTGTTGCGGAAGTATTGATGCCTGATTTATCCGGGTTAGCTATAGCAGTAGTTAACATGGGTTCCAGGCTGCTGCCAAAGTACTGTAAAAAAAGGCTTTGATCCGGCGTTTCGAAGTCGTAGACATTTTGAGTACTGGCTGTACCGATGCCGGTTAATAGAAGAATACAAACGAAGTAAAAATGTTTCATGTTGTGGCGTTTTAACAATTTTTAATGTAAAATAACAGCAACAAATGTACACTTTGAGATTTTCATTGCCCTAATATTTTTCTACATCAACAATACATCACATAGTAAAAATGGTACATCAAATCTTTTAAATTTAATATTATTTGTTAATTTGCAGCGTGATTAACAAGCTGTTGCGATTTTTATTTACTTTTTTTATATTGCTTCAATGCTTTACATTTAAAGCACAGGGTCATCTCATTGCCAATCCGTACATTAATAATTATTCAAAGCAACAATACAAAGGGGGAACAGAAAACTGGGATATCAGCACTACCAGCGATGGTCAGATTTTTGTGGCAAACAATGAAGGCATGCTCCGTTTTTGCGGAAACCAATGGAAGCTATACAAATTGCCCAATAAAACGGTAGTCAGGTCTATAGAAATCGATACGATACTTAACCGGATTTATATTGGTGGGCAGGATGAGTTCGGATATTTCAGCAGTAATGCTAACGGGGAGCTGGACTATCACGACCTTACTTCGGTGCTGTCGGGTAAATTTAAATCACTGGAAGATGTTTGGGATATTCAAATCAATAAAAGTGAAGTGTACTTCCGATCGTTAAATACTCTATTTAAGTATGACGGCCGCCATGTATATCCAGTGATCGATACAAGATCAGATATAAACTTTTTTAAAATCGTTAAGGGAGAACTTATTTTTGGAGATTCAAATAAAGGGATTCTCAAGATTATCAATGGCAAAACTGAAGCTATACCGGGAGGAAATATATTCCAATCTAATCGTATTTCCGATATTATTGCAATGAGTCAGGAAAAGTGGCTGATTGTAACAGAAAAGAGTGGGGTATACGCATTTGAAAATGGCAAGTTTCGGCCATTCCTAAAAGATGAACGGATTAAAAGGCAGATTCTGAATTCCATAGTATTTGTGAATCCCAATGTTCTGGCGATTGGAACTGTCTTAAATGGCATCGTTTTTATCAATCCTGAAGGTGAACAAATTTTTAATATTACTAAAAAGCAAGGACTGCAGAATAACGCGGTGATCAAGCTAGCCAGCGATAATAACGGGAATATCTGGGCCGGAACTACCAATGGAATTGATCAGTTGCTCATTGATTCTCCTTACCGAATAGTATATGCTGACGGAGATTTGCAGGGTGGGGTGTATGCTGTTAAAATCTTTGACGGGAAATTGTATGTCGGTACCAATAACGGACTTTTTTATACGGAATGGAAAGAAGGCAAGTCCAGTTTTATTACCGGATCATTTCATGCTGTTGAAAATTCATCCGGTCAAGTCTGGGGTCTGGATATAGTACATGGGGAACTATTTATGGCTCATAATGAGGGTGCGTTTATAATACACGAAAACAGGGCATTAAAACTATCGGGATCATCAACAGGTAGCTGGCGATTTCTTTCTTTGACAGATAAAAACAGATTACTGGTTGGTGCCTATAACGGATTTCATATTTATATTAAACAAGGCGAAAACTGGAATCATGAAAAGCACCTATCCGGTTTCAGGGAATCAGCCCGAATCGTTGCAACCGACCATTCCGGAAATGTATGGGTTTCACATCCCTACCGAAAGGTGTACAGTATGACATTATCGCCCGACTATTCCTCGTTTAGCCGAATATCGGAATATGGCATTCAGCAAGGGTTGCCCTCCAATCTGGGCAATTATGTTGTTAACCTGCAAAAAGATATTTATGTTAACAGTGAAGGCTCCATTTATAAATGGGATACTTTAAAAAGGGTGTTTCAGGTTGAAAGCAGGATCAATTCCCTTATCGGCGCCTCCGCTCAGGTCAGGCGGCTTTTTCAGAATCAGGAATCCGGCATTTGGTATGTAGCCGAAAATGAATGCGGCGTGCTGCATATTGTTGACGGGCCGCTATCGAAAAGTATTTTTAAAACTATAACACCCTTTCTGGAAGGCAAACTCATCGGGGGATTTGAGCTTATTTATGACACAGAAGGAAACCATGTTTTTGCCTGTACTGATAAGGGGCTAATTGTAATTGATAAGTCCAAACTGCTTCGAAGGAGAAAACTCGATATTCACTTTGATGAAATCATCAATGACGGCAAGGACAAAAGAACGGCTTATGGTGGATACCGACATATTCCGGAAGATGGAAATTCGACATTTGATTCCAAACAACAAAACATGTATTTTTCTGTGTACTCCAACAGAACTGACCCTACCGAGCCAGTTTACTTTTTGTATAAAATGGATAAAATTGAAGATACGTGGTCAGAGCCAACTACTTCGACCTACAGGGAATATAAAAATCTTATGCCCGGGAATTATACCATGCACGTTACAGCCAAAGATGTGCATGGCAATACGTCAGAGGAATTATTGTATCAATTTAAAATACGTCCGCCATGGTATATATCCAAATGGGCCTATGCAGTGTATTTTTTATTCATCATCCTCTCCGGATTATTAACATACAAATTAATGAACAAACGGCATGAAAAGGAAAAAAGCAGACTGATATCAGAGAAGGAGCTTTCGGATGCCAAAGTTGAAGCATTGCTGAATGAAAAGTTGCAGGCAGAGATCATATTTAAAAATAAGGAGTTGGCTTTATCCACCATGCATATTGTTCAAAAAAACGAAACACTATCGAAGCTCCGGGAAGAACTGGATTCCATTATGTACCAAACCAGGGAAAATGAAACCAAAAGCCAAATCAAAAAAGTAATTCAGATTTTGTCCGATGACGAACGCCTTGAAGAAGACTGGGAAAGTTTTGCCCTGCATTTTGACCAGGTACATACTGATTTTTTAAGGCGGATTAAAGATGACTACGCTCAATTGTCGCCGAAAGACCTAAAATTGTGTGCCTACCTGCGCATGAATTTATCTACAAAAGAAATTGCTCCTTTGCTCAATATATCTGTACGGGGAATTGAGATCAGCAGATACCGGTTGCGTAAAAAAATGCATCTTGACCCGGATATCAATCTGACCGAATTTATGATGAAATATTAAAAGGAACACACCCGAAAATGGTTAGTATTTACGGTATATTTTCATTCTGAGGGCAATTGAATAGGATCTACTTTTAATTTGTTCCAAAGTAAAAATGTCGATGTCAAAAAAACATTTTACTGTATTTATGCTATGCTGCAGTTCTGATTTACCCATATAAATATATAGCTTCCTAATAAATTGGTTTGCACTTTGTACATCAATATGTAACCTATATTGGGTCTGCCGGGAAATAACACTTCAATATCTATTTGTTAATATTTATATGCTCAGTTACAGTGACACCAGTCAGGGTATTTGTTTTAATAGTACCCTGAACATTATATACACTCATTTATTGGTACATGGCTGTTTATAAATCAATACAGTTTGTAAATGGCAGATGTCAATTAGATGGTTGAAGAATTGGCATTTTGGGGTTGAGGAAAATTATAAAGTTATTTTCTATTTTATAAGTACAAAACGGGAAGAACCTACTTTAATAAACAATTAAGAAAAATTTAACACATTAACTCTCATTTATGCCTGATTCGATAACTTTTTATTTTGAATGTGCCGGACTGAAAATCAGGGGTCATCTCTTATATCGAATGTTGACCGTTTTATTTGTTTTTCATCTCGTTTTAATGCACGGATGGTCACAGGATTATACCGTCATATTGGGAAGGCCTACCCACCAAACTATAACAGCCAGTGTTATTTTTAATCAAAAGGTAAATTACTACATTGAATACGGCGGTGTTTCGGGATTATTTCCTTTCAAAACAAGTGAATTTGTAAGTGTTGCATTTGAACCAAACGAAATCGAAATTAAAGGATTAGAAGCGAATACAAAATATTATTACAGACTCCGATTCAGGTCAAATGGGAATAGCACATATTCTACTTCAGCAGAATATTCATTTCATACACAGAGAGCCCGTGGAATGCCTTATACATTTGTAATTGAGGCTGATGAACATCTTTATGATAAAAAGGGGGTTAAAAGAATGTATGAAATTACCCTCGAAAACCAGTTGAAGGATAATCCTGATTTTATGTTTTCATTGGGTGATACATTTGGAGATGATCATACTCCGGAAGAAACAACCAGTGAGGATATGAAACAACTCCATTTAGATTACATACCCTTGCTTTCCAAAATATGTCATTCGGTTCCGTTTTTCTTTTGTCTTGGAAATCACGAGGGAGAAAATGGATATTACCTCAAACAAAACGAAGGCGAAAATATCGCTGTTTACGGCACAAAATGGCGAAAGTACTATTATCCAAACCCCTTTCCAAATGAATTTTATTCGGGAAATATGAAAATTGAGGGCTACGAAATAGGCCAACCGGAAAACTATTATTCTTTTGACTGGGGTGATGCCACATTTATTGTACTGGATGTGTACAGGGATTGTGACGAAAGTGAAAAACCCCAAAAGTGGAATTGGACCCTTGGTGAAGTACAATATAACTGGTTTAAAAAGGAATTGGAAAAAAGCACTTCCAGGTACAAATTTGTACTGGCGCACCATACCCGGGGACAAGGCAGGGGCGGAATTAAAACAGCGCGAGCCTATGAATGGGGCGGATATAACGGGGACAATGGCAATAATTGGGAGTTTGATACGTATAGACCGGGATGGGAGTTGCCCATACATCAATTAATGGTGAAACACGGCGTAAATATCTTTTTTCAGGGACATGACCATCTATTTGCAAAAGAAGAGCTTGATGGCATTGTTTATCAGGAAGTTCCTATGCCCAGTGATTCTACTTATGAAATTGGCATGCTGGCTAATGGGGATGCTTATACCGGAATTACACTGAATGGTACCGGTCATATCAGGGTGAATATTTCTCCTGAGTGTATCCATGTGGATTTTATCAGGGCATACTTACCTGAGGATACCAATACAGGGGAACATCAAAACGGAGAAGTAGCGTATAGTTACACTACAGGTTGTGCCAATGGATTCACCGAACCTGATGAAGTCGATTCCGGCTTTAAAGTATTTCCAAATCCTGCAAAGCAGCAATTGAATTTTCACTTTTCCAGCGAGACAGATGAGGCAAAAGCATTGGCGTTGGTTAATATTCAAGGAAAAATTGTGGAGACCTTCCATGTTCCACAAGGGCAAAATAGTGGCACTATAGAAACCGGGCATTTAACTCCGGGAATTTATTTTATAAAACTATACAGCGATAAACATCTAATAATTAAAAAAGTAGTAATCAGTTTATAATGATGGGATTTTTCAAATTAAGATTCAACGCTGCAGTGAGCATATTGCTGTTTTTTTTAGGAACGATTACCGTTGCCGGTCAGAAAATCAGACACGCCGAGATGTTAGGTCGTCCTACGGATAAAAGCGTTACCTTGCGACTCATGTTTGAGGAGGTTGCGGAAATTCAAGTGGAATATGGAACCACTGCCGGTTCATTAAATCATAAAACGACCTGGACTGTTTTTACGGCTGGACAGCTTGCTGAAATACTAATAAAAGAACTGGAACCAGATACCCGGTATTTTTATCGGGTTTTGCACCGGTCTCCGGGTGAATCCGGGATTACCTTCCGGCCAGAATATAACTTTCATACACAAAGGAAGCCAGGGAGTGAATATACCTTTGTAATTCAGGCTGACCCACATCTTGATGAGCAAAGTGATACCGCGCTGTATAGCCGGTGTTTGAGTAATCAACTTGCTGACCAACCTGATTTTGTCATTGATTTGGGAGATATTATCATGACCGATAAACTAAAAAATGCAAGCGGTAAAATTACCAGGGACACGATTACAAAACGATGTCAATACATGCGTACTTTTTATGAAAAGTTATGCCATTCTGTACCTTTGCTCATGGCATTAGGAAATCACGAAGGTGAAGCAGGCTGGACCCTGAATGGCAACTCTGAAAACACTGCAATTTGGGGAACGCTGGAAAGAAAAAAGTATTTTGCCAATCCCGCACCGGATGATTTTTATACTGGAGACGACACCGATCATTTATTTGTAGGCAAACGTGAAAATTATTATTCATGGTCATGGGGTGATGTTTTGTTTGTCGTGCTGGATCCATACTGGTACACTACACCCAAACCGGATGCCAATACGGGGTGGCGATGGACTTTAGGGAAAAAGCAGTATGACTGGTTAAAAAATACCCTGGAATTTAACGAATCGAGATTTAAGTTTGTCATTTGTCATCAATTGGTTGGAGGTGACCCCAATGGAAGAGGTGGTATCGAATATGCAGATTTGTACGAATGGGGCGGGAACAATAAAGATGGCAGCTTTGGGTTTGTGTCGAATCGTCCCGGGTGGTATAAACCAATCAAAGACCTACTTACTGAAAACCGGGTAAATGTATTTTTTCATGGCCATGATCATTTTTTCGGGAAACAGGAAAAAGAGTGCCTGATATACCAGGAATGTCCGCAGCCAAGTCACCCTAATTATCAGAATGCGAATCAGGCGGAGGACTACGGGTATCTGAAAGGTCAAATTTTACCTAATTCAGGGCATTTAAGGATTCATGTTAAACCAGAAGAAGTAAAAATTGAATATGTAAGGGCTTATTTACCTTCCGTTGAAAATGCAAACCGCAAAAACAGGGACGTTGCTGCTACCTACTTTTTACATCCGGTAAATTGTTATGATTCGTTGTCAACGGGTTTACCTGTTATCTGGAACAGTGAATATGTGAATGAATTAATATATCCTAATCCATTTGAAACAGAAACAAATATCACTTTTTCAGTTCAGCAGAAGCAGTACATCAGTTTGCAAATAAACGATAAACAGGGGAGGATAATAAAGCATCTGATCAAAGAAAGTGAAATGTCTGCCGGTCAATATTCTGTGATATGGGATGGCACTAATGAAACTGTTCAGGAGATGAACTCCGGTGTTTATTATTACCTTATCACCAATAATTCGGGCAGGATCGCCTCAGGACAAATTTTATTAAAATAGAAATCATATACCCATGAAAAAAAGAATCTTTCGTCTATTGCATGCGGGACTGCTGGTTTTCTTCTTTAGTTCAGCTTTTGCGCATGAAGCCCACCAAAAGGGTCATGAGCATTATAAAACCTGGTCAATAATATCTACCGGTGAACAGGTAGATGCCACTTTTTTAATGTACAAAAATGCGCAAATCTATTTAGAAAAAACAGATCATACTGTGGTTCATTTTCCTTTAAGTGCCTTTTCAGAAGCAGATCGGGCGATGCTTCAACTTAAGATTGACCAAATTGAAAAACTTAATTCAGAAACCCCGACTCTTCATCTTGCTGCAGCGGATGACCAAAAAGGATTACCCTGGCATTATTTTTTTATGCTGTTACTGACATTAGTATCTACCATAGTATTGATTAAAAAAAGATCATTCCGATTTATTTCTGCATTTGTTTTAATCATTTCATTAACCGGGCTTTATAGTTTTCGTTCCGGGCTCGCAGCGACAATTGCCGGAACCGACCCTGCATTTCTGGATATGGCCTTTGCCCCTTTTAAACCTTTTGTGCACACCTTTTGGGATGAAAATTATTTTTATGTTGAATCCAAGGGCATTGCGGATCATGAGATGATGACCGGTATCCGAAGCTGGCAGCAGCAAGTGCCTATACCTCAATGTTACATTGGAAATAATGCCTGGTCCATACCGTTAAATCCTGTTTTAGCTGATGTTCCTGTACCTGTAAGTCCACAACATTTCCTCAGGGGTGCTGTAGCTGTTGCGGCAAACGGGATTCCCATATTTAATCCATATACCAATACCGGTGTTGATGCTCTGGTAGACGGGCAACTGGATGATTTTGGCGGCCATTCAGGCAGAGCCGATGATTATCATTACCATATTGCACCATTGCATCTCGATACGATTACTTCAGCAGTTTTACCCATTGCTTTTGCACTGGATGGATTTGCGATATACGGCCCATTAGAGCCAGACGGCAGCGTAATGAAACCACTTGATACAAATCATGGTCATTTTGGACAAGATGGCGTTTATCATTATCATGGCACCAAAGAAGCACCATATATGATCGGTAAAATGGTTGGTAAAGTGACAGAGGACAATACTTTACAAATCGTCCCTCAGGCCAGTGCGAAACCAGTCAGGCCATCACTTACCCCATTGAATGGTGCAACGATTACAGACTGTACGCCCAATAGTACGGGTAATGGGTATGATCTGACCTATACCAGAAACGGTCAGACCTATATGGTGAACTATTTTTGGACTAACAATGGGAAATATACCTACAATTTTATTGGACCCAATGGCACAACGACTTCTGTGTATAATGGATTTGCCCAATGCAGCGTGCCTACCTCTATTGAAGAAGAGGCAACATATAGCTCTTTCCGAATATTTCCAAACCCTACAGATCAAACGTTGCAGCTGGATCCCGGGATGTATAAAGATAAAGCAGGGGTGACTAAAATTTCTATTTTTGATGATTCCGGTAAATTGCGTTTTCAATCCAATGAATTTATTGAAAACATCGATGTCAATGGTCTGTCTCCCGGGCTTTATATCGTTCACATACAGGGGGAAGGATTCAGCGTTTCAAAAAAGGTAATTATTTATTAGCCAATGCGACTTTTAATAATCACCTTTTATTTCCTGATGCCTTTAGGTGTCTATTCGCAATATACCGGTACGGCATCTGTGACGCAAGGAAAGGCTCAATCTCTTGTACCGAACCTATTTGTATGTACCGGGGCAAGAGTCAGTGGTGTGGGGACAATCCGTGCCAGCGACAATACATCATGGACAGTGCCATCTGAAACCCAATTTGCAAATACCCAGTTTCCTTTTGCTTCGGATTTATACAATTCCTGTAACGGGGCCTTGTTTTTAAACGAAGAAGCGGCAACCGGGGCTCTGAGTGCATCTGATATCGTTACCATAGATGAAGATGGTGAAATCATTACAGCCTTTATTTTTGCAGACAACTATTTTGAATTGTACATAAATGGTATTCCTGCCGGAAAGGATAAGGTTCCGTTTACCCCGTTTAATTCCTCGATTGTCCAATTTAAAGTGAAGCGTCCATTTACGATCGCCATGTTGGTGGTTGACTGGGAAGAAAACCTGGGTTTGGGATCAGAGTTAAACGGAGGTTTTGCTTACCATCCGGGAGATGGAGGAATGGTTGCTGTATTTAAAGATGCCGGTAATCAGATCATTGCCAAAACGGATTCCAGCTGGAAGGCACAGGTTTTTTATTCTTCACCCATTACTCATATTAGTTGTCCAAAAGAAAATGGCCAGGAAAGACTTACTTCAGATTGCAGTACGCAGGATTCGAACAATGGCTTGTCTTACTATGGCTTACACTGGAAACATCCGGAGCATGCGATGGACGTTGATTTTAATGATACGATGTGGCCCAATGCGCATATTTATTCCAATGCAGAAGTCGGGATCAATAATAAACCGGCTTATACCAATTTTACCGATATATTTGACATTCCCGGAAACGATGCTCCATTTATCTGGACCAGCAATATCATACTGGACAATGAAATTATTGTCAGATACCGGGTACCTGCCACCAATTCTATTAAAGAATTACCCCAAAAGAAAATAAGATTTGAAGTTGTCCCTAATCCCAGCTCTGATTATTTACAAATCGATTTGAAGGAGAACATCCGTAGCGAAGAAATTTTATCCGTATCTATTTACAGCTTTTCCGGTGAATTGGTGCAATTTGCAGATGGCTTCACTGAAACTATGGATATCCGGCACCTTAAGAAAGGGAGTTATCTTGTGTGTGTAAAATACGGGCAAACGACATTTAATAAAATAATCATTAAAAATTAGCACCATGCATTTGATAAATCTGATTTTGTTTTTTTGTCTGTTGTCCGGGATGGTGACGGGGCAATCGTTTTTAAAAACCATGAAACGGCTTCCCGATACCGGGCAAACTAAAAGTTATACCATCACGTTTGGAGAGGACCATGATTACAATACAAATGTTCCTTATTTTATAAAACACGAAAATGGGACGGTCACGGATAGCATTACCGGTTTGATGTGGCAAAGCAGTGATGGCGGAGAGATGAAATATGAAAAGGCTTTACTTTACGCCGATACGCTGACACTGGGTGGTTATGCTGACTGGCGGTTGCCGAATGGTCATGAACTGTTTTCTATATTGAACCATCAGTTATCGAATCCTGCCACCGATCAGGCTGTTTTTGAAAAAACGGGTGCGGAATACTGGTGGTCTTCAGAACTTCAGGTTAATGATGCAAATAAAGTTTGGGTTACCAATGCCGGAGGAGGGATAGGCAATCATTCAAAATCTGAAACCATCAGTGCCGGTGGTACGAAGCGGTTTCACGTGAGGGCAGTACGGGATGTGGAAACACCGGTGATTTTGCCCCAGAAAATACTGGATAATTTTGACGGAACTGTGACTGATTTGGCCACGGGGCTCATCTGGAATCAGGAAATATCTGCCGATTCGTTGACCTGGGAAAACGCATTAGTCGCTGCTGAAACACTGGAATACGCCGGCAGCCGGGCATGGCGGTTACCAAATATAAAAGAGTTACAATCCATCAGCGATGCAGAACGAATCAATCCGTGTTTTTATCAGGGTATTTTTAGCAATGCATCCATAGGTAAATTCTGGTCATCGACCACCTTGCCAAATCAAATCACGCGCGCATGGTATCTGGACAGCAGGTTTGGGATAACCACTTATGACCAAAAAATAAGACGATTTAAAATTATATTAGTACGTGATGTCAATACCATTTCATCCAGTCATGAAACATTACAAAAAGATGCGTTTACTATTTCAATATTTCCGAATCCTGCAGATTCAGAAATCGTTCTTCATTTTAAACGTGATGATGCGTTGGATTATCAAGTATGCCTGATAAACTTACAAGGACAGACCATCCGTTCCTCCTCTGTTCATTCCGGCAGTGGCTATTTAATACTGGATATTCACAACGTTCCCAATGGTGTGTATTTTATACAGGCAGTTCATTCTTCCGGAAAAATTTATACTGAAAAAGTGGTGATTCATCATTAAGCCTTTGGTTGGTTGCATTAAAAACATCCGGTATTGATAATAATGACTACCTTTAAACCCGTATAGGCCGTTAGCTGATTAATTGCCTTTAAAGCAGGCCCATGCAAACGGTGTTTGATCAACTTATTGATTGTTATATTGCTGACAAAGTAGGTATATCGGATCATTTTCTGGATGAAGTTTTAGCCTTTCACCTCCACGACAATCTTCAGCGACTGTATCAAACGTCTTCCATGGAAGCAGCCGGGACAGGCAGCCGGAATGCGCTGAATCATAATATGCTGGTGCGCAGCGATAAGATATACTGGCTGGACCGCAAACACGACGATCCATTCGAAGATGCGTTTTTAGATATGATCGATTCCTTTGTCGAACATCTGAACCGCACGTGTTATACCGGTATAAAAAGCTACGAATTTCATTATGCCCTATTTGAAAAAGGCAGTTTGTATTCCAGGCACCTTGATCGATTCCGCGATGACGACAGCCGTTTGTTTTCGATGATTTCGTATTTAAATCCGGCCTGGGTATCGGGTGATGGCGGGGAACTTTGTATCTACCATGCGGATGAAACCAGACAGGTCATCGCGCCCAGTCTTGGTAAAAGTGTGTTTTTTAAAAGCAGTGAACTGGAGCATGAGGTCCTCATGGCTAACACAGCACGATTGAGCATTACCGGCTGGTTGAAAAAATGAATTCCTTCTACATTGCGGAACTTAATAATAAAAAGGTATTATAAATCATTGCCTATTACCCTGTATATGGGTGCCGTTGCGCCTACTCAGTTATTTTGAGGCTTTCATTGTGGGATAAAACGGAAAAGTGCCCTATCTTAGCTCAAAGATTTGCTAAAAATGAAGCACAAGATACTTTTTAGTTTGTTCGTCTGGGTTTGCTGGATGGCCTCTATCCGTGGACAAGTGGAGCCTGTGAAACCTGAAACGGATGCTATTGTCACCTGTTTTCCGGATACGGCGGGATACGCGGTAATTACTGTTGGACCCTCCGGGCGGGATTATACTGATTTGCAGAAGGCCATCAATGATGCCGTGCCCGGCTCTGTTTTGGTATTAGATGCCGGTGTTCGATTTGAGGGAAGCTTTACGTTGCCCAAAAAAGAGGGTGATGGCTGGATCATTATTACTTCTTCTCACATTGCGCTGTTGCCGGGCCAGGAAAACCGTATTCATCCCCAGGCTGCCACGAGTCATGCCGGATATCCTTTACAGCGGGATGCGATGCCTAAAATTGTCAATACCAATGCCTCCGGATTGCCCTGTTTTAAGACCCAGGCTTTTGCACATCATTACCGACTTGTGGGCCTTGAAATTACGGTTGACCAAACGGTCACTACCAATTACGGGCTTATATTTTTTGGCAGCGGGGCACAATCCACTTTGAATGAAGTTCCACATGATCTTATTGTAGATCGCTGCTATATACACGGTCATGATAATGCCACTATCATGAAAGCGGGCATTCTGCTCAACAGTGCCCACAGTGCAGTTATAGATTCGTATCTATCCGACTTCCACAGTATCGGGTTTGATACGTACGCTATAGGTTGCACCAACGGACCCGGGCCATTTAAGATTCTGAACAATTATCTGGAGGCTGCGGGAGAAAATATATTGTTTGGCGGGGCAGCGCCAGCTATTGCCGGGCTGGTGCCCTCGGACGCTGAGATCAGGCAAAATCATTTTTATAAATCCTTTTCATGGCGGGTGGGGCACCCTGATTATGCAGGTAAACACTGGACCATTAAAAATCTTTTTGAACTTAAAACAGGGCGGCGGATACTGCTGGATGGAAACCTGTTTGAAAATGTGTGGGCGGACCTGCCAATCGGGCAAAGCGGCTATGCCATTGTACTCACGGTGCGAACGGAAGGCGGTGGTGCCCCTCAAGCAGATGTCAGTGATATTACGATCACCAATAACATCATCCGGCATGCGGGTGCCGGCATTTCCCTGTCGGGAAAAGACACACCGATCAGCATCCGATCCAAAAGAATTAAAATAGCCAATAATTTATTTGACGATATCAGCGGGCCCAAATATGGAGACGGTAATGTTTCCGGGCCCAATGATGGTACTTTTATAAAAATCGGTGAACCAACGGATGTTCTCATTGATCATAATACTGTGATGCAAAGCGGACCTATCACGTGGGCTTATGACACCACCGCCAATGTGTCCCTGACGAATAATATATTCCTGTGTTATTTATCCGCCGGTAATTATCAGGGTATTTATGGTCCCGGGTTTGCACAGGGTGGAAACGGGCCGATGGGCCGATATTTTCCTGATATTACGGATGGCAACCGCCGGTTTGACAGAAATGTGCTCATAGGCGGCCCTATGGGCAGGTACAGCAACTACAATACCGTGAGCCGGAATTATTTTCCTGCCGCTACCGGAGATGTGGGCTTTGCCGATTTTAATAGCGGGGCATCGGATTATCATCATTATGGTCTGCTTGCCAATTCTGTGTATGCCGGCTCCGGCACCGGCGGCACTGATCCGGGTGTAAATTTTGATGCGTTGGATGAGGCTCAAAAAACAAGTCTGCGATGCCCTACGACAGTGCATACAAATGAAAATAATATTAGTTCCAGGGTCGTTTTTTATCCCAACCCAGCTCATGAGTTTATCCGTTTTGACCTGCCGGGTTCCCTTTCCCAGGTGCATCTGGTTTTGACGGATATTTATGGACGGACAATATTGGTAAAACCGCATCTGACTGCGGAAAATAACGGTCTGGATATTGGATTTATAAGTTCAGGCGTATATTTTCTGCGTATTCATGCGGAGGGGGAATTAAAAGAAACGTTAAAACTGATTGTTCCTTAAAATCCATTAAAGTACATACCAAAAACTTACAATAAAAATATCCGTATGTCACCGGGATATTACTCTTTTATCTTTGGTAAAAAAATATAAAAGACAATTTGTTTTACAGCGCATCGGACGGCTTAGCTCAACGAGATGGGTTCACGGGGTTTCGGGCCTTTTTGACGGTAGGGGTTTCGTGATGTCGCATTGTTTTCGGTTTGGGTGGTGGTGATTTTTATTCCTGTGGGTTTGGTTTTGCTGAGGGTGAAGCGTCTTTTTGATTCCTGTACTTCTTCGAACTCAAGGGTGTTGTCTACTATGTCGAGGACGGACATAAAAAGTAGTCTGGCGGGCTCGTAGATGTCGCTTTCGCGCCATACCTGGACGATGATCATGGTCCACGGTGTGGGTATCGCGTTGGACATGGGCAGGGTATGGGTGGTAAACTGCTCCTTGTCAGTCCTGACGCAGGAGATGGATAGGGCCGGCTCGTAATGGGCTATCTGGGCGTCAAAATCCAGGTGGAGGTAGCCGATGCGGACGGTTTTTTTGTCGCCGCTTTTGGCTTTTTCCCAGAGGAGGCTGCGGTTCAGCTTAAACGCGTTTGGTGTGGAAGCATGCTGAATCAGGGCTTCTTTGTAGTGTTTTGTTTTTTTGGAAAATATATTCAGTCTGCGGAATGCCATTTGGGACTCCGGGTTTTTGAGTCCGGTGTTGAGTTGTTTCAAGCCTTTGGGCTGGGTGTCATCTGCACGCAGGGTGTTGATCATAGCGGACATCACTTCGGGTGGATAATTGTAGTTGGTAAAACCTTTGGTGAAGGGCATCAGTGCCTGGCGGAATAGTTGTCCGGCCCGGGATGCTATTGCAAATTCGGACTGGTTTTTACGGGTTTCTTCGTACTGGGGTGCGGTGCGCATTTTGTGGAGGTCGACTGCTCCAATAGAGCGTAGTACCCTTTTACCGTGTAAGATGTAACTGACTTTATCGCCCAGTTTTCCGTCAAATTTTATAATGCTTTTATTCTTAGCCATAACTTTTTTAGTTTTTACATATTCGAATAACGAAGGGGGGGATAAAATGAGTGTGTTTTAAGAAAAGATTAACTTTTAAATGTGGTAAAAATGGGTAAGATCGTTTTAATCAACTGCGATATGTGGTTATATTAGGTGTATCGTGTTGTTAAATTGGACTTAGAAGATATAAACGTTGTTCTTTGATGAGTTCGAAATCATTTTGTCACGATTTTTGCAATTTTTGGCAAAAATCCCGCCAAAATGGAGCGTTCAAGTTGTTTGAAAACCCAGGGTTGAAACCCTGGGCTATAATAATTTCACCCTTTCAGGGTTT